>Ga0126369_10003654_pt1 | contig 11119 bp, 10 predicted proteins | sample PanSoiMetaPlot_1_FD_109646 | JGI IMG/M metagenome (GOLD analysis project Ga0126369, IMG submission 109646) | Tropical forest soil microbial communities from Panama - MetaG Plot_1 | ecosystem: Environmental > Terrestrial > Soil > Tropical forest > Bulk soil | place: Panama | collected 2016-02-17
CCTGGTGGTCATCGGCGCGTTCGCTGGCCGCGGTCGCCGCCGTGGCCTCTATGGTGCGCTGCTGCTGGCCGCATATGACCCGGCAGCCGAGATGTTCCGGGCGGTGTCCAAGTGCGGCACCGGGTTCTCCGACGCTGACCTGGCCGCGCTGCCCGCCAGGCTGGCGCCGCTGGCCCGCCCGCACCGGCCAGCCCGGGTCGATGCAAGCCAGCAGCCGGACGTGTGGTTCGAGCCCGGGCTGGTGCTCGAGATCCTCAGCGCAGAGCTGACCCTGTCGCCGAACTACACCGCAGGCTGGGGACAGGTGAGGGAGGAGGCCGGGCTCGCCATGCGGTTCCCGCGGTTCACCGGGCGATGGCGTGACGATAAGTCTCCGCAGGACGCCACCACTACGCAGGAATTGATCGACCTCTACCGCGCCGCCAGGCGAGTGCCCGGGCCATCCGGCCCCGCCTGATTGGCCAGCCCACCAGCACGAACCGGAAGCCGGGCCCCCCGAGAACGGCCGCAGCCCTCTTCCTCAGCGGACCCACAGCTGGTCGATGAGCAATGAAAGGCGCGGGTCGAACTGATAGTTCCCTACCCGAGGTGAGGTCACTACCAGGTACTCGGGGTTGTAAAGCGGAACCCATGGCGCCTGGTCGACGATCTCGCGGTCGATCTGGGCCCACAGCGCATCCGCCGCATTGGGATCGCCAGACTGGAGCGCTTGAGCCTGAGCGACCTGCGAGTCGATGTGCCGGTCACAGAACTCGGCGGTGTTCAGGTTGAGCTGGTTTGCCGGAAGAAAAGACCTGCAGCTCAGCACAGGACTGATCGCGTCCGAAGGTGCCGGGTAATCGGGATACCAGGAGAACCAGCTCAGCTGAGTCCGCCATCGGGAATCGCCGGTCTGCCTGATGTAGTCGTTGTACCCGAGAACCCGGAGCGAGGCTCGGTAGCCGAGCGCATCGAGTACCGACACGACGTATCGGCCGGTCGGCAAGATGGGTATCCCGGCGCCAAAAGGCCCGGTGACCACCGTGACCTTGGCGCCGCGTGTACCGGAAGCCCGCACGAGCTGCTCGGCGCGCGCCCGGTCCGGAGCGGTCCACACGCCGCCAGGACCCTGGTTGAGCGTGTACGGGCAGTACGGCTCGTAGCCTGGCAGCCCTGGGGGCAGGAACTGGCAGGTCGACTGCGCGACGGTGGATCCGCCGAGCATCCGGATCAGCCTGTTCCTATCGATGGCGTAGTTGAGCGCCTGCCTGGCGGACCTGACGGTGAACGGGTAGACGTGGGTGTTGAGCGCTAGCCCGACAAGCCCGGCCTGCGGGCCGGGATGGAGTAGGCTCCGGTACCGCGTGGCGAGCTCGCCAATCCGCGTGGTGGGGAAGAGCAGCACGTCGGCTCTGCCGCGCTCGACCGCAGTCACTGCCCGACCAGGAGAGATGTCGAGGCGAAGGATGATCCGGTTCGGATATCCGCGCGGCTGCGCTTGGGCTGACCACTGCCTGTAGCGCGGGTTGCGTACCAGGACCCACCGATGGTGCGGGATGTAGGACGCGGTCTTGTATGGTCCGGTCGCCGGCAGCCTGGTAGCGGCGATCGGCCGGAAGGGCGTGCCTGGCGGGATCGCGTCGGCGAACGCGAAGGCCAGCTTGTAGAGGAACTCAGGGTCAGGGGCTACCAGATGGAAGGTGACCGTGCCCGCCTTGTCGTCGGCCACGATTCCCGCCGCGAGGTCGCACCGGGATCGCGCGCGCTCGCACTGGCTGGCGCCGACGATGCCGGCGTAGAAGAAAGCGGTCCCGCTGCCGCCTTTGTTGATGGCGAAGAGCCGCTCGATGGCGCGGCGGAAGTCGTCAGGGCGCACAGGAACGCCCGTTGAATACCTGATGCCCGGGCGCAGGTGGAACGTGTAGGTACGGCCGCCGTCTGTCGGGGCGGGAAGAGTGGTGGCGAGGTCGGGCACGAGCGAGTTGTCGGCCGGGCCGCCGGTCCGCTGGTAGGTCACGAGCCCGTCGTTGGTCACGCTCAGGAGCTGCCATTCCGTAGGGAAGTACGCCACCGCGGGATCGGTGGTCTCATCCACGGCAGGCAGGTGGGCGATCACCGTCAGGGTGCCGCCGAGGTGCGCGGCCGGCGAGGGCAGCACCGTTGCGAGCACGTCGTGGCCGGCCGCGGTCACCGCAGTGGGCTGGTTGCCGACGTGGATCAGCCTGGTCGTGCCGGTGGCGGGGTCGATCCTCGCCACGGCGCCGTGCGCTGCGTCCGCGACCCAGACGGCGCCCTGCGCGTACGCGATCCCGCCAGCAGCGCCGCCGATCCTGATGTCCCGCATCTGGCCGGTCCGCGGATCGACCCGCACGACGATGCCGGGCCGGCCCGCCACCCAGACCCTCCGGCCACCCACCGCGATTCCGGTGGGCTCAACGCCGATGGGCCACGACCTGGAGATGCGGTTTGTGCGCGGATCCACCAGAAGCAGGCGGCCGGCTGAGGTCACCACCCAGACTCCGGCGCTATCTGGCGCGAGCCCGACCGGAGCGCCAGCAAGCGCGATCGGGGCGGCCGGATGGCCGCTCCGTGGGTCAATCCTGGTGATCGTGTTGTCGGTCACGTTCGCGACCCAGACCGACCCGTAGCCGAACGAGATCGCACCGGGGCCATTGCCGACCCGGATCGTCCGCACGAAGATCCCGGCGCCCGGGTTGACCTCGGAAACGGTGCCGTTCAGCCCGTTGGCGACCCAGACCTCACCGGCGCCGGTCGTGACCGCGGCGGGACCAGGGCCGACGGGGATCCGATCGACTATTCGCCATTGGGGGTTGACCTGCAGCACCACGTCGTCGGCGGTATCGGTCATCCAGGTGAACCCGTAGCCGTGCGCGGCTCCGCCAGGTGTCCCGACCCTCGTCACGACCGCGGCGAGCGCGCCACCGCTAGGGTCTATTACGCCGACAGTGTCCGGGCCGGCCTGGCTGGGTCCGCCGCCCCCGCGAGTGCCCGCGATGACCACGGCGATGATGGCGGCAACAAGCGCCAGGCTGCTTCTCGCAGCGATCAGGGGCCTGGTCCGGATGGCGCGCCACGCCCGGCGATACGGCTCGGCCTCTCTCCCGCCGGGCTCCCGATCCGGCGCGGCGCGACTCGGGAGGTCAAGGCTCGGGTCTTGGTCCAAAATGGCGCGCTGCGTTCGCTTGAGCTCCAGTCCGGGCTCGATCCCGAGCTCGTCCAGCAGTACCTGGCGCGTCTCCTGGTAGGCGGCCAGCGCCTCTTGCTGCCGGCCGCACCGGTAGAGCGCGATCATCCGCAGCCTGGCCAGCCGTTCCTGCAGCGGATGCGCGTCAACGAGCATGCCAAGCTCGCCGACGACGTCCGCGTGACGGCCAAGCGCGAGGTCGGCCTCGATCCGGTCCTCCAGGATGCCCGCCTGCATCTCCTCAAGCCGCGCGACCTCAGGCCGGGCAAACCGTTCGTGGCTGACGTCCGCCAGCGGCGCGCCCCTCCAGAGGCCCAGCGCAGCGCTGAGCGTCTGAGTCGCCCGGCTAGCTTCTCCCGAAGCCAGTTCCCGGCGGCCCTGTGCGGCCAACCGCTCGAAGCGGCGCACGTCAATCCGGTCGGCGGGCGCGGTCAGGATGTAGCCGTTTGGCGTGGTCTGTACTGTCCGATGACCGGTTTCGGCCTCAAGTGTCTTGCGTAGCCGAGAGATGTACACGTCCAGGGTGTGCCGGGCGTCGGTAGGAGGACGGTCGGCCCACAGCTTGTCAACGAGCGCCTCGCGGGTAACTGGCTCGTTCGCGTTGAGCACCAGGATCGCCAGCAGCGCCCGCTGCTTGAGGCCCCCGAGATCGAGGACACGGCCGTCGACAGCAACCTCGATCTGGCCGAGCAGCCGGTAGTCGATCACCGCCCCCGTCCCTTTTGCGCACCTGACTTGGCTCCTGCCCGACTCTAGCCGCAGTCCCTGGGATTGCGGAAGCAGCGTTGTGAGGCCCCTGTGAGCGCTTGTGAGATTGCTGTGAGTCGCGCCACCGACACTGACGGCACTTGCGGGCGGCGGCGGCCCCGTTGGCCCTCATCTAGCTCAGGAGCTGACAACCACCAGGAAGGCCAGGCGCAGATGCAGCGATCACATCACATGCGGGCGGGACTCCCGGCCGCCCTCCTAGTGGCAGCTCTCGCCTTGGCCGCGTGCTCGCCAGGGCACGCTGCGCCAATCGGCGCGACGAGCACAGGCGCGCGATTCACGCTCACCACGACTCTGGATGGCCTTTCCTCCGTGCCGCACAGGATCCACTGGCAGGCATTCCCGCGGCCGTCCGCCCATGTCGCCGAGGTGGACTTCCTCATCGACGGGAAGCGGTACTGGGTCGAGCACCACAGTCCGTATTACTTCGGTGACGACGGGAACTACCTGGTCACCACGTTCCTCGCGCCGGGACTGCACGCCTTCACGGTGCGGGCGGTCGATGCCAGCGGGCACATAGCCACCGACACGGTAAACGCATCGGTGCCGGTCGCTCCGCGCCCGCCAGCGGCGCTGGCTGGCATCTGGAAGGGATTTGCGAAGCAGCTAGGGAGCTCGGGCTCATGCACCTCCAATAGCGGCCAGGTCATCCCGTGCCCCCCGGCCGGATACTGGCGCCTCGTGATCAGCCCGATCGGGTGGCAGGTCTACGACACCAGCGGTAGCGGCGCGCTGTACGACGTGGCGTATCTGCCGCACAGGCTAGCCGCGATCGAGACCGGGATGGCTACTGGTCACCCGAACACGGACGGCAACGCCTGGTGCAACTTTGCCGGTGGGGACAAGCCGGCCGGGCGGCCACCGATCCAGGTCCGCTGGACCGTCCACGGGAACCTGCTGTCGTTCACGGCGGTGGGCAGCCAGCGGGGCTCGTGCGGCTTCACCAGCTTCCTCCGATCCCGCGGTGGCCAGAGCGCCGTCACCTGGATCAAAACGGGCTCCTGACCTCGGGCCGCCAGTACGCCGTTCGGGCCCGCCATCAGCCTGGTGTTGTCCTTACCTGCGGCTGTACCATTCGGAGCACGATGACAGACCCGCACGCCAAGGCCCTGGCGCGGATCGAGGAGCGCCTGCGAAGCGGCCCTGGAGAGCTCGCACCGGCGGTGCGCGCCGCGGCGATCGACGCCGCTCCCGTTGCGGATCCGCTGGCTCAGCGTTACGTCGGAACCCTGCGTGAGTGCGCCTACAAGCTGACCGACCGGCAACTGGACGAGCTCGCGCGGAACGGCTGGACGGACGGCCAGGTTTTCGAACTGACCGTCGCCGGCGGCGTTCGGGGCGGCCAAGCGACGGCTGGATGCCGGGCTTGCCGCGCTCGGCGAGACGGCTGGGCTCGGCCCGCCGGCTGGGGAAGGCTGAGCGATGCGGCTGGCAGCCGTTAGGCGAGGCAACCGCTGGCCGAACCGCCTGCTGTTCCGGTTGGTCGAGAAGGTCGCCGGGATGGAACTACCGGACGTGACGCGGACGATGAGCTACCGCTCCGGATTCTTCGGCGGGCCCTACGCGGCGTTGATGCATCCGCTGATGCGAGGTCCTTCGGAGTGGACGGTGGGCGAACGGGAGCTGCTGGCCGCCTATACCTCGTACCTGAACCAGTGCCCGTTTTGAACGGGGGCCCACGGCGCGGTCGCGTCGACGGTTCTGGGAGAGGAGATTACTAAGGCGGTGTTCGCCGACCCCGAGACCGCGCCGATCGGGGGAAAGCTCAAGGCCGCCATAGGACTGGTCCGGAAGCTGACGCTCACCCCTGAGGAGGTCGGCGCCGAGGACGTCCGGGCGATCCTGAACGCCGGCGTGAGCGAGGACGCCGCGCGGGACGCCGTCTACATCTGCTTTGCGTTCAACCTGATCGACCGCGTCTCCGATGCTCTCGGCTTCGATCTCATGGACGAGAACGGATACCGCCGCGGGGCGCGGGTCCTGCTCAAAGTCGGGTACAAGCTTCCGGCACCGCTCAGGCTGCTGGCCCGGAACCCGGCCTGGTAATCGCGGGACCTCCTCAAGATCAGCATTGCCGCACGGCAGCGGCACTCCGCGTGGCCGTCTAGGATCATGTGCCAACTGACGTGGCGGGTTCGTCGTCGTAGCTGATGTGGGGCCTGCAGGGTTGGTGGTTGCGTGGCTCTGGCGATGACGAGCCGGCTCGGCAAAGCGATGGCGATGGTTGCCGCCGTAGGCGCTGTTGTCATAGCGGTGGCGTGCAGCGGCTGTTCCAAGACAGTCACGCAGGCCAGGCCGCGGCCGTGTGCGGACTGGGCCGTGGCGTTCGGATCGCGGATCGGCTTGTATACCGGGCACGTAGTGCGGTACCTGGCCTTCACCAATCGGTCCGGTCAGGCGTGCACGCTCGCCGGTTACCCGGCGATCGCCGCCGTCACGTCGCCGGGCGGCAGCCAGGTCGGTGCGGCGGCCTCGCGTGGTCCGGGCCGGGCGCGCCAGGTCGTGCTGGCCCCTGGCGGCCGGGCATGGGCCACGCTGGTGATGTCGAACTGGCAGGACTTCGGCACGGCGTGCTCGCCCCGCCAGGCGTGGGGGCTACGGGTCTATCCGCCGGGCCAGCGCGTGGCCCGTTACCTTCCCTTCGCCGGGCGGGTCTGCTCCGGGCCCGTCCATATGTTCATGTGGGTCGGCCCGGTCCGCCGCGCCGCCTGACGGCCGCCAGGGGAGGCCCTTCGCAGCCCGAGCGGCTGGGGATCAAGACAGGAACTTCAGCAGCGCGCTGTTGACCTGGTCGTCGTGGGTCCAGGCGATGGCGTGCGGCCCGCCGTCGATCACCACCATCTGCAGGCCGGTGACAAGGCCCGGCAGCCGCTTGCCGGTGTTCGGGAACGGCAGGACGCGGTCATCGTCGCCGTGGATGACCAACATCGGCACGTCGATCGTGGACAGGTCGGCGCGGAAGTCGGTCTCCCAGGTGGGGATGCAGGCCACCGCGGCGATGGCCGAGGCGGATGTGGCCAGGTTCCAGCTGGCCTGGAATGCCTGGTCACTGACCAGGCTGCCGCGGTACTTGTCGAAGTTGTAGAAGTTCTCGAGGAAGCCCTTCATCCAGGCGGGCGTGTCCTGGCGAGCCGTGTGCATGAACCCGTCGAACAGGCTCGCGGGCAGCCCGTCGGGGTTGTCCGGCGTCTGCAGCAGGAACGGCGGGATGGGCGAGATCAGGACTCCCCTAGCCACCCGGCCCGAACCGTACCGGCCGAGGTAGCGGGTTACCTCGCCGGTGCCCATCGAGTGGCCGACCAGTGTGACGTCGCGCAGGTTGAGCGTCTCGAGAATTGTGTTCAGGTCGGCGGCGAAGGTGTCGTAGTTGTACCCGGTGGCCGGCTTGCTTGACATGCCGAACCCCCGCCGGTCATAGGTGATCACCCGTCGGCCATCATCCAGCAGCACCGGGACCTGCTTGTCCCACGCCCGGCCGCTGAGCGGGTAGCCATGAATCAGGACCACAGGCGGCCCCGAGCCGTAGTCCTCGTAGTGCAGGTTGATTGAGGCCGAATTTTCCTGGCCGACCTGGATGTATGGCATAACGTCCCCCCGTTGTAATGGCGAAGGCTGAATCGGACTCCGAGTACCGGCCCACTGGGATGGTGCAACGAGAAAGGGCAACCCGCCCGGGCGAGCCCCGGCCCGATCTCTGCCCACTGCCTGTGCCCGGCGCGACCGAGCCGAAACGGAGCGGTGCCGTCCAGCAATCATTTGCCAGGTCAACGGCGTTACGACCGACCCGGCGCGAGTACTGCGGGCTGGTCTCGTTCCAGCCGCTTGCAGGCCGCCCGGCAGGGGTAACCCACTGATGCCGTTTCCTGCTGGGTGGGGTGCGAGATGCCATGGTTTCCGGACTTCGTCAGTGCCGTCGAGCTGGCACGCGGGCAGAGTCGCACGGCGGGTCAGACGGATCCGGTGGGGCAGTACTTCACCGCGCTGGACAAAGGTGACCCGCACCTTCTGGAGACGGCTTGGCCGGGTGAGGTGGTGGTCTACGATCCCCACGCCGGGGAGGTTCGTGGCCACCGGCAGGTGCATCGTTTCGTCCGTCGCAACTTGTCCTGGCTGGCCAGTGTGCACGCCCGAACCGAGGTCGTCGCCTCGACATCCGCCAACGGCCGGGCCGTCGTGGAAGTGCTGGCGCACTTCGACCATGACGGGCAGGTGCTGGCGTGGCCGGTCGCAGTGGTCGCTGAATCCCCCGACGACTTGTCGGTGGTGTTCCGGACCTATTGCAGTCAGTGGCCGCTCGATGAGCGGCAGCACGTCCGGCCTCCCCTGCTCACACCCGGGCCAGCGCACCCCGGCGATGTCGTTGGCCGCTACCAGGAAGCGCTGGCGGCTGGCGAGGTTGAGGCGGTGGTGAGCACGTTCGCGCCGGATGGATACTTTCGCGGCCCGTTCGGGCCGCGCTACGTCCACCGCGGCACCAGCGAGCTCCGCACCTTCTTCACCAGGTGCTTCAGCGCCGGAGGTGGCATCGGCCTGCAGCATTGCGCGGTGACCGACAACGGGGTGCGCTGCGCGCTGGAATACAACCTGGTCCGCTGGGGCAGCCAGGATCTGCCGCCCCAGGCGGGACTTGGCGTCTACGAACGCGATCGGGACGGGCTGCTGGCCGCGGTCCGCGTGTACGACGACGTCGAAACGCCCGCTGGGGCACGCTGAAGTGGCGCGCTGCCGAGTTTGAGAGCGATGGCGTTCGGGCATGTGTCGGCAAGACATTCAAGAACCAGGCTCACGGACCCGAACCCGGCGGGACGCCGGGTTGTTTCGTGTCGGCATCCAAGCTGTCGCAGTCGTCCCCACTCCTCCCGGGTGTCAGCTGAACCTGGTTGATCGGGGGTTTGTGGCGGGCTGATGGCGTCATGGCCTGCCAGGTGACACCCGAGCCCGAGGCATCAGCCCAGGCCATCGAAGGGAGAGGAGCCGGGAGCATGGATATGAGGTTCGAGGTGGCCGTCATTCCGGTCTCGGATGCCGAGCGCGCGAAGGAGTTCTACGGGAAGCTCGGATGGCGACTCGACGCCGACTTTGGCTTCGATAACGGCTTCCGTGTCGTCCAGTTCACGCCGCCGGGCTCGGGGTGTTCGGTGCAGTTCGGCACGAACATGACGTCAGCCGCGCCGGGCTCGGCCCGAGGCCTGTACCTGGTGGTTTCCGATGTCGCCGCTGCGCGTGATGAGCTTGCGGGCCGCGGTGCCGAGGTGAGCGAGGTATTCCACGCCGGATCGCCAGGCGCTCAGTTCCAGCCCGACGGGACCAGTGGCCGGGTGAGCGGCTCCGCGCCCGATCATGCCAGCTACGGCTCCTTTGCCACGTTCAGCGACCCGGACGGCAACGGCTGGCTGCTGCAGGAGATCACGGCGCGGCTGCCGGGCCGGGTCGACGCTGCTGAGACGGGTTTTGCAGACGCTGATGACCTAGCGGGCGCGCTTCGGCGTGCCGAGGCCGCGCATGGCGAGCACGAGAAGCGCACCGGCGAGCGCGACGCGAACTGGCCCGACTGGTACGCCGAGTACATCGTGGCGGAGCGGGCCGGGACGGAGCTGCCGACGTGAGCGAATACGACGTCATCGTTCTCGGCGGCGGGGCACCCGGTGAGCACTGCGCCGCGGCGCTCGCCGGGCGCAGGCTGCGCGTCGCCATCGTGGAACGGGAGCTCGTCGGTGGGGAGTGCTCCTACTGGGCGTGCATTCCGTCGAAGTCGCTGCTGCGCCCGGGCGAAGCGGTCCATGGCGCGCACGAGGTGGGTGCCAGCGCGCAGGTCAATGTTGAGGCCGCGCTGGCCTGGCGGGACTTCATGGTGTCGGATTATTCCGACGCCGGCCAGGAGCGCTGGCTCGCCGGCCGGGGCATCGACTTGCTCCGTGGTACAGGCCGGCTGGCGGGCACCGGCGTCGTCGAGGTCGCGGGCGTGCGCCACACGGCCGAGCACGTGGTGGTCGCGACTGGCTCAGATCCGATCGTGCCTCCAGTTCCGGGACTACACGACCTCAAGGGCTGGTGGGGAACACGCGAAGCCACCAGCATGAAGAGCGTTCCGCGTCGCCTCCTCGTGCTGGGCGGTGGGTCCGCCGGCGTCGAGATGGCGCAGGTCGTCCGGCGTTTCGGCGGCCAGGCCGTGGTCATCGAAGGCGCGAGCCGGGTCCTTCCGCGTGAGCCTGCGCCGTTGGGCGAGGCGTTGGGCGAGGCCCTGCGCCGGGACGGAATCGAGCTGATACTCGGGATGCACGCCACCGGCGCGCGACGCGAAGATGACGAGTTTGTCCTGCAATTCGACGGCGGCGTGGACGTGCGGGGCGACCAGCTCCTGGTCGCGACGGGCCGGCGTCCGCGCGTGGAGGGAATTGGTCTGGAGACAGCCGGTGCCACCTTCGATGAACACGGGATCCGGGTTGATAAGCACCTGCGCGCGGGCGACCGCCTCTGGGCGATCGGCGACGTCAACGGCATCTGGCCGCTCACTCACGTTGGCGAATACGAGGGCGATGTGGTCGCGGCGAACATCGCGGGCGACCCGCGCCCGGCGAACTACGAAGCGGTGCCGCGGGTGACGTACACCGATCCGCAGGCCGCCGCAGTTGGCGGGGCCGAAGCTCAGTACAGCGCAACTGCACAGCTGTCCGAGGTGCCGAAGACCGCTACTTACACCCACTCCTACACACAATCGGGCGGGTTCCTGACGCTGTTGTCCGACGGCGAGCGGCTGACCGGCGCCTATGCACTCGGGCCAGAAGCCGGCGAGTGGATGCAGCAGGCCACCCTCGCAATCCGCGCCCACCTGCCGCTCGAGGTGCTGGAGGACACGATCCAGCCGTTCCCCAGCTTCTCGGGGATCTACGACGCGGCGTTGCAGGCGCTCCGCATGCAGATCGCGGACATGCCGCGGCCCGCACTGCCGATGGACGCGCGAATCGCAAGCCTGCCGGAGTAAGCACCCAGAGGAGGAATAATGACGGCCGCGACCACCCCCGTATCCGCGGGGCACGGGCAGGAACTCACCGGGCAGACCGTCGTGGTGATCGGCGGCAGCGCCGGTATCGGGCTGGAAACTGCTCGGTGCGCCCGGGCCGAGGGGGCCGAGGTTATCCTCATCGGCCGCGATCCGGACCGGCTAAG
>Ga0126369_10003655_pt1 | contig 11118 bp, 12 predicted proteins | sample PanSoiMetaPlot_1_FD_109646 | JGI IMG/M metagenome (GOLD analysis project Ga0126369, IMG submission 109646) | Tropical forest soil microbial communities from Panama - MetaG Plot_1 | ecosystem: Environmental > Terrestrial > Soil > Tropical forest > Bulk soil | place: Panama | collected 2016-02-17
CGCTCATCATCGTGGATGAAGGGGCGTATGTCCATTACGTAGAGGGATGTACTGCTCCTGTGTATTCATCGGATTCGCTGCACTCGGCGGTGGTGGAGATCATCGTGAAGCCAGGCGCCCGGTGCCGCTACACGACGATCCAGAACTGGTCGAACAACGTGTACAACCTGGTCACCAAGCGGGCCGTGGCGCACGCTGGCGCGACGATGGAGTGGATCGACGGGAACATCGGCTCCAAGGTGACGATGAAGTACCCGGCGGTCTACCTGATGGGCGAGCACGCCACGGGCGAGACGCTGTCCGTCGCGTTCGCGGGCGCCGGGCAGCACCAGGACGCCGGGGCGAAGATGGTGCACTGCGCGCCGAACACCTCCTCGACCATCGTGTCCAAGTCGGTGGCGCGGGCCGGCGGCCGCACCTCGTACCGCGGTCTGGTCCAGGTGCAGGAGGGCGCCGAGCATGCCAAGTCGACGGTCAAGTGCGATGCGCTGCTCGTGGACCAGGTGAGCCGGTCGGACACCTACCCGTACGTCGACGTCCGCGAGGACGACGTGGAGATGGGGCACGAGGCGACGGTCTCCAAGATCAGCGACGATCAGCTGTTCTACCTGATGAGCCGCGGCATGACGGAGGACGAGGCGATGGCGACGATCGTCCGCGGCTTCGTCGAGCCGATCGCGCGCGAGCTGCCGATGGAGTACGCGCTCGAGCTCAACCGCCTGATCGAGCTCCAGATGGAAGGAGCGGTCGGCTGATGAGTCGGCTCTCGGGGGCCGTCGAAGCAGCCGGCCCCGTGTCAAGGCTGCACGACAGGGAGTCGTTCGACCCTGATGACTTCGCCGTGCCGTCGGGGCGGGAAGAGGCGTGGCGCTTTACGCCGCTGCGGCGGCTGCGGGGGTTGCATAACCACTCGCCGCTCTCCGGCAAGGTCACTGTGGAGGTCAGTGCCGAGCCCGAGATCGCCATTGTCCTGGCGGAACACGGCGATCCTCGGCTCGGCGCCGCCCTCGTACCCTCGGATCGGGTGAGTGCCAGGGCCTTTGCAGCCTTCCGCGAAGCAACCGTCATCACTGTTCCTGACGGCTTCACGGCATCTCGGCCCTGCGTCATATCGGTACGTGGGGACGATCCGTCCGCATCCTCAGCAGGTCACATCGTGATCGAGGTCGGAGCCAACTCATCATCTGTCGTGGTGCTGGACTACTCGGGCAATGCGACCTATGCCGACAACGTGGAGTTCGTGGTCGGGGACGGGGCGCAGCTCAGCGTGGTGAGCGTGCAGGACTGGGCGGGCGACTCGGTGCACCTGTCGCACCAGCATGCTCTGGTGGGCAAGGACGCCTCGTTCTCGCACACCGCGGTGACGCTGGGTGGGGACCTGGTCAGGTTGGCGCCATCGGTTCGGTTCGCCGGGGCCGGCGGCGATGCGGAGCTGCGCGGCCTCTACTTCGCCGACGCCGGCCAGCACATCGAGCACCGGCTGTTCGTCGACCACAACGAGCCGAACTGCCGTAGCCGGGTGACCTACAAGGGCGCGCTGCAGGGCGACGGCGCGCACGCGGTCTGGATCGGTGACGTGATCATCAAGGTGCAAGCAACGGGGACGGACAGCTACGAGTCGAACCGCAACCTCGTGCTCACCGACGGCACCCGGGTGGACTCGGTGCCGAACCTGGAGATCCTCACCGGAGAGGTCACCCGGGCCGGGCACGCCAGCACCAGCGGCCGCCTCGAGGACCTGCACCTGTTCTACCTGATGGCGCGCGGCATCCCGCTGGCTGCGGCCCGGCGGCTGGTGATCAGGGGCTTCTTCGGTGACCTGATCGGCGAGATCGCTGTGACCGAGGTCAGGGAGCGGGTCACCGCCGCCATCGAGGCCGAGCTCGACTCATTGACCAGCGTGGTTCCGGCCGGTGCCCATTGAGCGAGAACGCGCTTGTGCGCGCCTGCGGGCTTTCCGAGCTCCCCGAGTCCGGGACGTTCGGCGTCGAGCTGAACGGCATCCCGCTGGTGATCGTACGCAGCGGGGAAGACGTCTTCGCGCTCGACGAGTTCTGCACGCACGAGGAGGTGTCGCTGGTAGACGGGGAGATTTACGACCACACCCTGGAGTGCTGGCTGCACGGCTCCTGCTTCGACGTGCGGACCGGCAAGCCGACTGGACCACCGGCCACGACCGCGCTCGGCACCTACCCGGTAACCATTGACGGCGACGACGTGCTCGTCGCCCTGCCCGCACGCTAGCCAGACTCAGGAGAGACGACCGGCCATGTCCACACTCGAGATCCGCGACCTGCGCGTCAGCGTCACGCCCAAGGCGGGGGAGACCCAGGAGATCCTCCGCGGCGTCGACCTGACCGTGACCGCCGGGCAAACTCACGCGATCATGGGACCGAACGGGTCAGGCAAGTCCACCCTGGCCTACTCCATCGCCGGCCACCCGAAGTACCAGGTCACCGGCGGCTCGGTGACGCTGGACGGCCAGGACGTGCTGGCAATGACCGTGGACGCGCGGGCCAGGGCCGGGCTGTTCCTCGCGATGCAGTACCCGGTCGAGGTTCCGGGCGTGACGGTCTCCAACTTCCTGCGCACTGCCGTTACCGCGGTCCGCGGCGAGGCACCCAAGCTGCGCGACTTCATCAAGGAGCTCAACGCGGCCATGGCCGGCCTGCAGATTGACCCGGCCTTCGCCCAGCGCAGCCTCAACGAGGGCTTCTCCGGCGGGGAGAAGAAGCGGCACGAGATCTTGCAGCTTCGGCTGCTCAACCCGGCGATGGCGATACTGGACGAGACCGACTCGGGCCTGGACATCGATGCGCTCAAGGTGGTGGCCGCCGGGATCAATGACTATCGCGAGGGCTCAGGCCACGGAGTGCTGCTGATCACGCACTACACCAGGATCCTGCGCTACGTGCGGCCCGACTTCGTGCACGTGTTCGTGGGCGGCCGGATCGTCGAGGAGGGCGGGCCTGAGCTCGCCGACGAGCTCGAGGCGAGCGGCTACGAGCGATTCGTCACTGCGGGGGCGGTGGCCTGACCATGGACGTGGCCAGGATCCGCAAGGACTTCCCGATCCTCGAGCGCACGGTCCGCGGTAGCCGCCCGCTGGTCTACCTGGACAGCGCCAACACCTCGCAGAAGCCGCGCCAGGTGATCGACGCCATGACCGGGTTCTACGAGCGGCACAACGCGAACATCCACCGGGCCAATCATGAGCTTGGCGAGGAAGCCACCGAAGCCTATGAGGGTGCCAGAATGAAGGTCGCCGCCTTCATCGGCGCCGCCGATGAGACGGAAGTGGTGTTCACCAAGAACATCTCCGAGGCGATCAACCTGGTCGCCTACGCGATCGGGAACGCCACAACGGCCGGCGGCCCGGCGCGACTCGCCCTGCGGCCCGGCGACGAGATCGTGATCTCCGAGATGGAGCACCACTCCAACATCGTGCCCTGGCAGCTGCTGTGCCAGCGGACCGGCGCGCGCCTGCGCTGGTTCACCGTCACGCCCGACGGGCGCCTTGACCTGTCCGCGCTCGATGAGCTGCTGACCGAGCGGACGAGGCTCGTCGCGCTAGCTCACCAGTCCAACGTGCTCGGCAGCATCAACCCGATCACCATGATCGCCGAGCGGGCGCATGCCGTCGGCGCGCTCGTGCTGGCGGACGCGGCGCAGTCGGTGCCGCACATGGGCATCGACGTCAGCGTGCTCGGTGCCGACTTCGTCGGGTTCACCGGCCACAAGATGTGCGGACCGACCGGCATCGGCGCGCTCTGGGCGCGCCGTGAGCTGCTCGAGGACATGCCTCCGTTCCTCGGCGGCGGCGAGATGATCGAGAGCGTCTGGATCGACCACTCCACGTTCGCCCCGCCGCCGCACAAGTTCGAGGCGGGCACGATGCCGATCGCCGAAGCGGTCGGCCTGGCCGCCGCGGTGGACTACCTCACCGAAGTCGGGCTCGACGCTGTCCGGGAGCACGAGCAGGTGCTGCTCACCCGCGCGCTTGACGCGGTCCGGGAGATTGGCGGCGTGCGGATCCTCGGCCCAGTCGAGGCAGTGGACCGGGGCAGCGCGGTCTCCTTCATCGTGGATGGCGTCCACCCGCACGATGTCGGCCAGGTACTCGACGACAGGGGCGTGGCGGTCCGGGCCGGGCATCACTGCGCCTGGCCGCTGCACCGCGCGCTCGGCGTGCAGGCCTCGACCAGGGCGAGCTTGTACCTGTACAACACCCACGACGAGGTCGACGCGCTCGTCGACGGAATCACAGCGGTGCAAAAGTTCTTCGGTGTGGCCTAACCGGAACACCACGCGCCGGACAGCGCGTTACAAGGCGGTGTGATGCAGCTCGAGTCGATGTTCCAGGAGATCATCCTGGATCACTATCGCCACCCGCACGGCAAGGGCCTGCGGGAGCCCTTCGACGCCCAGGTGCAGCACGTCAATCCCACCTGCGGCGACGAGGTGACCCTGCGCGTCACCCTCAAGGACTCCGGCGGCGAGGCTGCGGTAGCCGACGTGTCCTACGACGCGCTCGGCTGCTCGATCAGCCAGGCCAGCGCGTCGGTGCTGACCGACCTGGTGACCGGCAAGCAGGTAGACGAGGCAATGCGGATCGCTGCGGCGTTCGGCGAGCTGATGCGCTCGCGCGACGGCGCTGCTCCCGATGACGAGCTGCTCGGCGATGCAGTGGCATTCGCGGGCGTGGCCAAGTACCCGGCGCGGATCAAGTGCGCGCTGCTGGGATGGATGGCGTTCAAGGACGCGACCGCGCAGGCACTGGCGGCGACAGGGATAGGCAGGAGCTGAGATGACGCAGGCACCAGACACCGCCCCGGCTGTCGAGGACGTGCTCGAGGCGCTGCGGGACGTGGTCGACCCCGAGCTCGGCATCAACGTCGTTGACCTCGGCCTGGTCTACGGGGTGACGGTCGGCGACGACAAGGTCGCCACCATCGACATGACACTGACCAGCGCGGCATGCCCGCTCACCGACGTGATCGAGGACCAGACGCAGGTCGCGCTCGACGGCCTGGTCAGCGACTTCAGGATCAACTGGGTCTGGATGCCGCCGTGGGGACCCGACAAGATCACCGAGGACGGCCGCGAGCAGCTGCGCGCCCTCGGCTTCAACGTATGACGCCTCCGCGCCGGCTTGACGTCGCGCCGGACCGCCTTGGCCGCTGGGTCGAGTCGTTCGGTGAGCGTCACGGCGGCGTCGTGAGCGTCGAGGCCGGCCCGCATGCAGTAGTGATGCGCGCCGCCGACGGGGCCGAGGCGGCACTCGAAATTCCGTTCCCGCCGCTGGCCCCGACTGCTCCGGGTGCCGCTGCCGGGCCAGCCGATGTCGCCGCCCGGCTGGCCGCGCACGCCACCGCCGACCGGACCGTCGGCGTGCTGTTGGTCCGGCTTGGCGGCTACGCGGCTGGGGTGTTCACCGGCGCCGCGCCCGTACTGGCCGCGTCCAAGGTCGGCAGTCGGCTGGTGCACGGCCGCAGCGCGGCAGGGGGCACCTCGCAGCAGCGCTTCGCTCGGCGCCGGGAGAACCAGGCCCACCAGGCGCTGGCCGCCGCGGCGGACACGGCCGCCGCCGTGTTCGGCCCGTTCACGCTCGACGCGCTCGTTCTTGGCGGCGATCGCCGCGCCTTTCACACGATCAGGAATGACGTCAGGCTCGCACCATATTTCACCTGCGCCGTCGAGGCGTTCCTGACCGTGCCCGACCCGCGACTTGCGGTGCTCCGGGACACGCCGCGGTTGTTCCGGGCGATCCGGATCACGCTGACCGAGCCCGAACCGGCTGGCACCTGAGCCCGATGCGCGCCCTGCTCGCCGCGCTGAACTGCCCGAAGGGCGATGTCGCGGCCAACCTGGCCAGCCACCTGAGCGTGATCGCGGACGCCTCGTCGGCGGGATGCGATCTGGTCGTGTTCCCCGAGATGTCGCTGACCGGGTCGGTTGACCCTGCGGCCACGCCGGAGCGCCTGATCCGCCTCGACCATCCCGCCGTCGCCGCACTGGCGGGGGCCACGGCCACGCATGGCGTCGGCGTCTGCTTCGGCATCGCCGAGCGCCATCCGGACGGTGCACCGCACATCACCCAGGTCTTCGCGTCAGCCGGGCAGGTCCGCGGCGTCCAGCGCAAGCGGCACCTGGGTGAAGGCGAGGAGAGCTATTCGGCCGGCACCGGGTGCGCGGTCTTCGAGCACGCGGGCGTCAGGTTCGCGATCGCGATCTGCGCCGAGGCCGGATACGACGCGCCGTTCGATGCCGCTTCCGCGCTCGGCGCGCGGCTCGTGCTCTTCCCCGCGGCGCCTGGCCTCTACGGCAGGCGCACGGACGAGACGTCCTGGCGAGACGGGTTCGCCTGGTGGCAGGGCAGCAGCCTGACAGACGCGCGGCGGCATGCCAAGCGGCTCGGGCTCTGGATCGCCCTGGCAGGTCAGGCCGGCTCGACCGACGACGAGGACTTCCCCGGCCTTGCGGCGCTGGTCGGCCCCGACGGCGAGGTGACGACCCGGCTGCCCGATTGGCGCGCGGGAACTTTGACGGTAGACATTCCGCCGCCGTAGCCGTGGTATTACTTGGCCAGGAGGGCGCCGGATGAACAGATATGCCTGGCCTGTGTGCATCGTCGCGTTCGTCGCGATCCTGGCGGCGGGCTGCAGCCAGGCCACATCCCCGACGGTGACGGTCACGGTGACCAGTCCCGCTGGCAGCTCGCCATCCGCGGCATCACCGACGGCCGCGGCCACGCCGCCGACGCCGCCCCCGCCGACGGCAACCGCGACGGTGTGCATCTCGCCCACCATCCGGTGCGCAGGCGAAATGCGGACCGAGCCGACGCAGCTCCTGCTCAGCGGCGATTCATCGGTCTTCGTCCGCAGGCTGACCTGGTCCGGCTGGGGCACCGCCACCGCGCAGGGCAGCGGCACGCTGGAGATCGACAACTGCAACCCGAACTGCGCGCAGGGATCCCTCACCGGCTACCCGGCCACGATCACGCTGTCGGGCCTGACGCCCTACGGGTCCGGGCAGCAGGGGTACGCGAACATGACCGTCAGCGCGCCAGGATCGCCGTACGGCACGCACCATTTCGCGCACCTGCTGCCGTAAAACCCGCGCACGCATGGCGTCAGCCGGCTAGCGACCCCATCGGGTCCCAGGCCGGGAGCACGATCGGCTCGGCGTCCAGCGCAGCCAGCAGGCCTTCGGGCAGCTGGTCCTGCCGGGCGGCGATCTCGAAGACATACTCGTCGAACCACGAGTCGTTCATGGTGTAGAAGCCATCCTTGCCCCGATCGGAGCCCCAGCTGTTTTCCACCCGCCATTTCCGGGTCACCCCGGCTGCCACGTCCACCCCGGTGAACAGCATCGCGTGCGTCATCAGCGTTTCGTGGTAGAGCAGCCGGTCGGCCTTGTTCAGCTCAAAGTCCGTGTCGTACACCGACGGCAGGTCGTACAGCTCGGCGTCCCACACCCCGAACTGGTTGCTCATCATCTTGCCGACGTCGCAGCCGAACCACACCGGCTCGCCGCCTTCCAGAGCGCGGGCGGCCAGCTGCTTCATCAGCGGTATGCCGACGTTGAGATAGGTGACCGGGGGAGCGCCGAGCACGTTACCGAGGTACTGAACGGTGAAGGTCCGGCCTGGCGGGCTGGTCGGGCGGGGGTCGTGCACGAGGCAGACATACTCGTCGAGCGGCAGGCCCACATACTTGGCGACGAACTCGCGCGGAGTGAGCGCGCCGTCGCGGTGGAAGCCCTTGTCCTTGTCGGTCCACTGCCAATCGAAGCGCTCAGGTGGCGTTCCGAGATGGATCGCCAGTACCCGGTAGACGACCTTGAGGACCGCAGCCTTCTCCGCTCGCGCGGCCTGCGCCCCCGCTTCGGCGGCCGCGGCCCGCACCGCCTTCGCGCCCTGGCGCAGCACGCTGCGCAGCACCGCGTTCATCGGGCCGGTGTTGGTGCAGCTGTGTGTCTCGGGCATGAACGCCTTGGGCACCAGGCCATGCTTGTTCACAATGGCGACGAACATGTTCCACTGGCCGCCGTCTTCGGCCACCGAGTTGAGCAGGTGGGCGACGGTGCGGTCGTCAATGTCCTGGCCCGCGGTTTCGATGATCGCCTCGAGGAAGTAATTGGCCCGCTCGACCTTGTCCCAGAACATGACGTAGTTCTGGGAGAACTCGAACTCCTTCAGGCCCATCGTCTTCATCGCGCCGACGCGAAGCAGGTTGAGCCCGGCGAACAGCCAGCACCTGCCGCTGCGTTCCTGGTTCGTCACCTTCCAGTCGTCCAGGTGCGTGGAGAAAGAGTGGTCGGTGGCGTTGACGATCTCGCGGCTGATAGCCACGTCCTCGAGTCCGACACGGGTGACCGCGTTCTGCGCGAGCCGGTTGGCCGGGCTAGCGGCGAATTCCTTGCGGAACAGTTCGAGGTCGTCGGCGGTCACGATGCGGTCCACGGCGTCGCTCCTCATCATCGGGGGTGGCTGCATCAACCTACCAGCGGCGCTGATCCGCGCCCCCCTGCTATCCTGGGCCGGTCATGATGCGGCAGCTGCTTCTTCGCGGCCGCGGCGAGGCCCGGTAGTCAACCGGTCGGCCCCTCGCCGCGGGGGCACTGCGCTGCGCCGACCGACTCCGGTTACCTCGAAGGAGCACCATCATGACCAATCCGCGCGCTCAACGCCCGTCCGGCATGCCGTGCCACCGCTATCGCCCGTTCCGCCCCGTCGACTTGCCCGACCGGCAGTGGCCCTCGCGGACCGTCAGCGCGGCGCCGAGATGGCTCTCCACCGACCTGCGCGACGGGAACCAGGCCCTGATCGACCCGATGAACGCGGCGCGCAAACAGGCCATGTTCGACCTGCTGGTACGGATGGGCTACAAGGAGATCGAGGTCGGGTTCCCGGCCGCCAGCCAGACCGACTTCGACTTCATCCGGTCCCTGATCACGTCCGGTCGCGTGCCGGACGACGTGCGCATCTCGGTACTGACCCAGGCTCGCGAGGAGCTCATCGAGCGGACGGTGCAGTCCCTGGTCGGCGCGCGCCAGGCGACCGTGCACCTCTACAACGCGGCCGCGCCCATGTTCCGCGACGTGGTGTTCGGCTGGCCGGGGGACGGGCGCGCGGAGTGTAAGGCGGTGGCCGTCGAGGGGACACGCGCGGTGCTGAAGTTCGCCGAAACCTACCTGCCGGGAACCGACTTCGGATACGAGTACTCGCCCGAGATCTTCATGGACACCGAGCTCGACTTCGCAGCTGAGATCTGCGAGGCCGTGATGGACGCCTGGCAGCCGGGGCCAGACCGGGAGATCGTGCTCAACCTGCCGTGCACCGTGGAACGGTCCACGCCGAACGCCTACGCCGACCAGATCGAGTGGATGAGCAGGCAGCTAAGCCGCCGCGAGCACATCTGCTTGTCCGTCCACACGCACAACGACCGCGGCACCGCGACAGCGGACGCCGAGCTTGCCATGCTGGCGGGCGCGCAGCGGGTCGAGGGCTGCCTGTTCGGCAACGGCGAGCGGTCGGGCAACGTGGACCTAGTGACGCTCGGCCTCAACCTGTACAGCCAGGGTGTCGACCCGATGATCGACTTCAGCGACATCGACGAGATCAGGCGCACCGTCGAATATTGCAACGGAATCGGGGTGCACGAGAGGCACCCGTACGCGGGCGACCTGGTCTACACCTCGTTCTCGGGCTCGCACCAGGACGCGATCAAGAAGGGCTTCGACCGGCTCGAAAAGCTCGCCGCCGAGGCAGGCAGAGCCGCCAGCGAACTGCCCTGGGAGATGCCGTACCTGCCGATCGACCCGAAGGACGTCGGCCGGACGTACGAGGCGGTGATCCGGGTCAACTCCCAGTCGGGCAAGGGTGGCGTGGCGTACATCATGAAGCACGACCACCACCTCGACCTGCCGCGGCGGCTGCAGATCGAGTTCAGCCAGGTGATCCAGCGGCGCACGGATGCCGAAGGCGGCGAGGTCACCGCCGAGCAGATGTGGCAGGCGTTCGAGGCGGAGTACCTGGCGCCGGGAGCGTTCGAGCTGATCAGCTTCGGCTCGGTCAGCACCGAGGACGGCGCGGAGACGATCACCGCGCGAGTCCGCGCTTTCGGCGCGGAGCGCCAGCTCGCCGGGACCGGCAACGGGCCGATCGCGGCCTTTTGCCAGGCGCTGTCCGAACTCGACCTGGGGTTGGGCGGGCTCAGCGTCCGGGTGCTCGACTACTCCGAGCACGCGCTGTCGGCCGGGAGGGATGCCGAGGCTGCGGCCTACCTGGAGATCGAGGTGGGCAACCAGGTGTACTGGGGCGTCGGGATCAGCGAATCGATCGTGCGGGCCTCGCTTCGCGGCGTCATCAGCGCGCTGAACCGGGCCGCGAGGGCCAGGCAGCCGACGCGGTAGCCGCCGCGCCGACGCTGGCCGCTAAAGCACAGAACCTCGAGCGCCGGTGCTGCGTCTGGAGAAGTGAAAGCGGACGGCGTCGCGGGAAGGCGGGCCTGGGTGTCGCGGCAGGTCGACCTCGAGGAGTTCACCGACTTCGTGGTCGGCGCGCAATCGAAGATGGTCCGGCTTGCCGAGCTGCTCACCGGAGACCGCGACCGGGCTGAGGACCTAGCCCAGGAGGGCTTTGCCAGGGCATTCGCCGCATGGCGGCGGGTGCGCACAGACCCGGCCGCCTACGTGCGGCGGTGCATCGTCAACGCAAACACCGACTGGTGGCGCCGCCGTACGTGGCGGGAGCGGCCGCATTCCACCGTTCCCGACCGGCCTGACCCGGCCGATCTGCCCGAGCAGGCCGCCGTCGCGCGGGACGCGGTGCTGCGCGCGCTAGCTAAGCTGACCGCGCGGGAGCGGGCCGTGCTCGCGCTGCGCTACTACATGGACCTGTCCGAAGTCCAGATCTCAGCCGAACTCGGCATCGCCCGGGGCACCGTCAAGAGCACTGTTGCCAGGGCCCTCGGCAAGCTCCGCGCCGACGCCGGGCTGCGCTCGGAGGCGACATCATGAGCCAGCTGCCGCCGAGTGGGGCCTGCCCGGTCGACCTGCACTACGCCGACCCGGAGCTGAGGATGCTCGACCTCGGCCGCATCGTCGCCCGGGGCA
>Ga0126369_10003656_pt1 | contig 11116 bp, 12 predicted proteins | sample PanSoiMetaPlot_1_FD_109646 | JGI IMG/M metagenome (GOLD analysis project Ga0126369, IMG submission 109646) | Tropical forest soil microbial communities from Panama - MetaG Plot_1 | ecosystem: Environmental > Terrestrial > Soil > Tropical forest > Bulk soil | place: Panama | collected 2016-02-17
ATCGACACGCCAAAGCGCGTCGTCTCCGCCTTCGAGGAACTCTACAGCGGCTATCGCGAGAGCGCCGTCGATGTGCTCGATCGCACGTTCGGCGAGATGGGCGACTACGATGAGTTTGTTCTGGTGCGGGACATCCCCTTCCATTCGAATTGCGAGCACCACATGATGCCCTTCCACGGAAGGGCACATGTCGCCTACGTCCCGATCGCACGGGTCGTTGGATTGTCGAAGCTCGCTCGCCTGATCGACGTCTATGCGCGCCGTCTGCAAACCCAGGAGCATCTGACGTCTCAAGTGGCATCGGCAGTCGACGAAGTGCTCAAGCCACGCGGCGCTGCCGTGATGGTAGAGGCGGAGCACACTTGCATGTCGCTCCGCGGCGTTGAGAAGCACGGCTCCTCCACCGTCACCACCAAATTCATCGGCGTGTTTCGCGACGATCCTGTCCAGCAGGCGCGCTTCATTTCGCTGGTGAGGGACGCACGGCGGTGACTGCGCCCGCCGCATCGGCTTTCTCACCGCGGGGCTCCGAGCAGGAAATCGAGGACGGGCAGACCTTCACGCCGAAGTTCGACGCCGACGGCCTCATCTCCTGCGTCGTCACCGACATGCAGACAGGCGGGTTGTTGATGGTTGCGCACATGAATGCGCAAGCACTGGAGCGAACGATCTCTACTGGCGAGGCTTGGTTCTACAGCCGTTCGCGCCAGACGCTCTGGAAGAAAGGCGAGACCTCCGGCCACGTGATGCGCGTCGCCGAGATGCGCGTTGATTGCGATCAGGACGTGCTGTGGCTCAAGGTCGAGCAGGCCGGCGCAGGCGCCTGCCACACCGGGCGGCGATCGTGCTTCTATCGGGCCATCGTGCGCGAGGCGCCGGATGGACCCGTGACGCTTGTCTTGCGTGATGGCGAGCGGGTGTTCGATCCGGCCGAGGTGTACGGCAAGTCGTAGCTCATCCCGTTCGGCTACTCGATCACTCCGGCAGCCTTCGCGCGCGCCAGCAGCCGTTCTGCCTTCGCGAGATGCGGGCGGTCATACATCACTCCGCCGATACCGACGACGCCGGCGCCGGGGGCCGCGGCGAACGCCGTGATGATCGCTTGCGCCCTGGCAATCGCGTCCGGCCCGGGCGTGAATACATCGTTGATGGTTGCGACCTGTCCCGGATGGATCGCCATCTTCCCGGTGAAGCCGTCACGGCGCGCCTCTTCGCATTCGCGGCGCAGGCCGGCGTGGTTACGAAAATCCACATAGACGGTATCCAACGCCGGCACGTTGGCGGCGGCCGCTGCGGCGATGCAGAGGGTCCGGGCAAGCCGATAGGGATCGAGAAAGCCGCCTTGCGCATCGCGGTTCGCCTCGGCGCCGAGTTCGGCCGACAGATCCTCCGCCCCCCAGGTGAGGGCGGCGAGCCGCGGGCTGGCGCCCCGGTAGGTGCCGGCGACAAACAGCGCCAGCGCAGTTTCGGTGGCGATCGCCACGATCTGGATGGCGCCCTCGGCAAGGCCGTGCAGCGCCTCGCGCGCGCAAAGCTTGGCGTCAGCATGAACCACGGAAGGGCCGCCCTCGGCCTTGGGCAGCATGATGGCGTCGGGGCGTACCGGCACGACGGCATCGAGATCGTCGTCGATCAGCCCGGTGGCGAGCCCGTTGACGCGCACGATCAGGCGCGGTCGCTCCTGCGTGGCCAATGTCTGGGCCAGAAATGCCGCCGCGCCGGCGCGCGCAGCCTCCTTGCGTTCCGGAGCGACGGAATCCTCCAGATCAAGGATGAGAGCGTCGGCGCCGCAACCCAGCGCCTTGCCGAGCTTGCCGGGAGAGTCCGCCGGAACGAACAGGAGCGACCGCATCAGGCCGGCCGCATCAGGATAAAGGCGCTCCGCCGGCATTCGGCGACGAGCTTGTCGTCCTGGTTGTAGCAGCGGTGGATCAGTTCGACGATGCCGGCGCCGGCGCGCGACTTGGATATGCGCTTACCGACGACCTCTGTCGTGGCATGAAGGGTGTCGCCCTCGAAAACCGGATGGGGAAAGCGCACCTCGCTCATGCCGAGATTCGCAATGGTGGTGCCCGTGGTGATGTCCGACACCGACATGCCGATCATCAGCCCAAGGGTGAACAGCGAATTCATCAGCGGCTGGCCCCATTCCGTTTCCCGCTCGCAAAAATGCCGGTCGATGTGCAGCGGCTGCGGATTGAGCGTCATATTGGAAAACAGCATGTTGTCCATCTGGGTCACCGTCCGTGAATAGCGGTGCTCGAAGAACTGGCCTTCGGCAAAATCTTCGAAGTAGATGCCGCCGCGCTTGTGCCGTTGCGCCGTCATGGTTTCGGTCATGGATGATCTCCTGGTAGGCGGCCGATGGCGCCGAATTTGGCCACACTTTGGCTTCGAGCTACGCGTTAGAGCATGTTTCGGCCGGGTTGACACCCATAGACCTTCTAAGCCGTCGCGAAAAAATCATGGTGAACCTTTTGTTAAGCCGCGCCGCCTAGACTGTGTGCACTTCGTGCGCTCGGCCGGCCTTGCGGGGAGCATGATCCGACGACTGATGAGAGAGCGACGCATGCAGAGGCGTAAGACGCACAAGACGCGTGCGGTCTCGGATGTCACCGGTGATGAATCCGGCCTGATCGACGTTGAGTTGATTGATCTCATCGCAACCTGCGACAGCGCCCTCCAGGCCGCGATCGCGGTGCGGGCGCCTCTAGGACGGGCGGTAGCAGCGGCAATCGCCGAAGTCGGCAGCGTCGAAGCCTGCCTCATCGCCATCGAAAACCCTTATGCCGATGTGGCTCCTTCCTCGATAGCACGCATCGCCGACCGGTTCGGCCATCTCGGCGCCATCCGCGAGGCGTTGTTTGCGCGATCTGACCTGCCCATTGCGGTGCGCCAGTCTCTTGTGCGGCAGTTATGCAGCGCGCTTGCCGATTTCGTCGCCGAGCGCAACTGGCTTCCGCGCGATCGCGTCGAGGCAGTGGGGCGGGAAGCGATCAGCGGTTTGTCGAATCGTCGGTGAAGACGAGCGATTGCTGAAACCGGATGGCTTCGGAAGTTGCGTTGGTTGCGCCGGGAAGCACCGTCCCCTCGATCTGATAAAGCCGTTGCTTGTGATAAAACACCGCCACCGACGAGTAGCGGCCGTCCGGCGCAGCAATGCTCAGCTGGCGGCCATACACGCGGCTGATGCGGTGAGGGATATCAACCTTGATCTCGCTGCCCTGCGACAGCATTCTGACCGCATGGTCGAGCACCACATTTTCCTGCATGGCAGGATCCGGCAGATCAGCGACCGTCATCCTAAACACGCCTCCGTCCTGCGCTGCCGAGTAGACACGCGCTTCAACGGGGCGGCCATCGGCGGCCTCGTAGGTCGTCGTCTCGACCTTGGGATCGGCCGGGAAGGCGACCGAGAAGAAGTCCGTCGGGTAGGCGTATTCCTTCCAACTCTGAGCGACCGCGGGACCGGTGGCGAAAAGCAAAGCGAAGACAACGAGGATGGGGCGCACGTCGGGCTCTGTCGCTGAAAACGAAACGTCCTAGAAATCCGGCTTGTCGGCCTGCGGCATCGGCTCGAGGCCATGATGGAAATGGTCATCGTTATTTTCGGCGCAGACGACTTCGCTCAAAGGGCCGCTGTTCGTGCGCCGGTAACGCTGCGTCGCATTCCATGGCATCGTGAACGCGCCCGGATCTTCGACGTGGACATTCACCTCGAGCGTCTTGCCTTCTTCGATCATGCGGAAACGCTCCACCACGTGTAATTGATCCGTGTGCGGCGTCTGATAGTTGTCGACATAGGACTTGTCGGAGATGCCGATCGTATCGACGACAAGCGTGTCGCCCTCGTAATGACCGACCGATTCGCCGAACCATGACGGGCTTACGTTGGCCGAATGAGGCACATCCATATGGACGCGGCGCACCTGATGGTCCTGCATCCAGATCATCGAAATCTGTTTCGGAGTTTGCAGAAAGTACACCGGAGTTGCGGGCAGCAGGAGGAAGGCCGGCACGCCGACAGGCCAGCACCTCTCCTTCGGGATCGCCACAACCTTGCCGGACAACGAGCGTTCATTGACTTTGCGCAGGCGCTCCCGGGTCCAGGGTTGGAGAATGGGATTGCTCAGGTCGGCGACACGGAACGACGGCTTGGGGTTACGGGGAAACCTGTAGAAGCTCACATACGGATGGGCCGGGTCGGAAACGATCGGGCCGGGGCCGCTGGGCGGGGGGATGAACTCGTCGTCGAGGAGTTGCCAGCCGGTCAGGCTGTCAGGGGCAAAGTTGGGAACGTTTGCCGTCTCGGCACCGGACACCAGTCCCGGCGCCGCAACGATGCAAACAACGCCTGCAAACGCAAGCGCATCAACCTTTGGGACGCAGCTGAATGCACGCTTCAACATGAGCGACCTTCGCGATATTGCGGTTTATCCCGCAATGATCATCGCTGATCACCGCAAACCTCTCGACCGCATGGATGTGCCAAACCCCCGGCGGTCGAGAGACAACCGCCATAACTACCGCTCGGTCATCACCGTACCTGTGGCGTGCGCCGGCCGCTACTTGCGACCGGAGAAAATCCGCACGCTCCTGCCCTCACTGATTGGCTGGGGCGGCGCCCGCATTGGCGCTCGGGGCAGCGTTCGGATTGCCCATCAGGGTTCCGTCCGGAAGCGTCACCGCCATGAACTGCCCGCCATTGTTGCCGTCGCGGAGCGGATGAATGACCGTCTTGATCTTCATGCCGGGCGTAAGGGTTTTGGGAACCCATCCCTGCCGCGCCAAACCGGCAGGTCCGCCCATCTCGATTGCCCATTGCTCTGCCTGGCCCTGGGCATTGTTGACCGTCATGAGGATCCAGCTGTGCGGATTCGTCCACTGGAATTCCTTGACGGTACCCTCTAACACCTTCGTCTTCTCGGCATCGAACATCGCAAAAGAGTGGTGTGCAATCGCAGGAATGGCGGTCATGGCAACCGCGATACCTGCAAAGCTAAGCGCTCGGAATGTCATCGGCGTCTCCCGCTGATTTTTTCACAATATGGCATTCTAAGGGGATTCCAGCGCTGGTTCCAGCCCGTTCGAACGCTTGCCCTAAATAATTTGAACCGCGCGGACTGCGTTCAGATACCGCGTCTTGCAACCAGTTTCGACCCGATTTCGCGCATTTGGAAGCATCGCCGTGTGAAGCGAAAGGGAATGGCGCGTGCCGATGACGAATCCGCTCGCGTGGTGGGCTTTGCTCATGGGCATGGCCGCGACGACCCGGTCTTTGCCGCCCTATATTTGTGATTTGTGATTTTCCATCGATCGAAATCCGCCTCGAGTGTCCCGTGCCCGTAATCGGCAAAAGCGCATGGCTCTTTTTTCCTGCCGCGCGTAGTGCTAGCCTTAGCTGCGGGATTGACCCGATTGCATTTGCTGCTATGTGGCGGCAGCGGGTCATGTCGATAAACAGATTGGGAGGGAAATATGGGAGTCGCTTGGGTTTTTGCTGGTGTCAGCTCGGCATTGACGGTGCTGCTCACGGTACCGGTGCTGTCCGGTTCGGCCCAAGCCCAAACGCCGGATATTTCGGGGACGTACTGGGCGGCTGAATACCATTCCAAAATTCAGCTCGTAGGTGGCGGCGACCTGCCGCTTACGCCTGCCGGCAAGACTGCATATGAAAAGAACATGGCCGGTCTAAAGGACGGCTCCATTACCGATACGGCGCGAAAATTCTGCGTTCCCGATGGGCTGCCGCGGGTGCTGGCTACGCCTTATCCGTTCGAGATCATTCAGGCGCCGCCCGGGCAGGTGACGATCATCCATGAACTCAACCATCAAGTCCGCGTCGTCGCCATGGACAAGCCTATGCCTACCGTGAGGGAGCTGACCACATTCCCGTTCTACAACGGTCACTCGGTCGGTCATTTCGAAGGCGATGCTTTGGTGATCCACACCGCAGGCTTCAACGAAAAGACGTTCGTCGACGCGACCGGCGCGCCGCATACCGATGAGATGACCACGCTTGAGCGTATCCGCCGGATCAGCCCGACCCAGATCGAGGATGTGATCACTATTCACGATCCTCAATATTACAGCCGGGATTGGCAGGCGCGCTTCGTATACACCTTGCGCAGTGACATCCGCCTCGAAGACTATGTCTGCGGCGAGCCCCATCGCGACCTGGTGTCCGTGGCGGGCGTTCGACGGCCATGACGCGCGGTTGACGGGCCGCGGGCGTCGCGTGGCGAAGTGCAAGCGTTGACGGCCGTCCCCACCCGACTGTCCCTAGCTTGCGGGGCGGGCGAGGGTGGGGGCGGCCGTGGCCTTGAGAACCTTCATGGGGCGAGGAGGATTCGGGCCCTGGTCGCTGTCCTGGCGAGCGCTGTCTGCGTATTCGGAGCCGTATCGCCCATGGTCGCCAGTTGCGCGTGGTCGAAGGCTGCAGATTGATCGACGGGGCAAGAAGATGGAGGTTGCGATCTCGGTCGAGGAGACCCGGGCGCCTTCACGATGCCGTGGTCCACGATGCAGCGCTTCCAGCGCTCCGCGAGTGGAGCGAGGACATCTGTGCCGACAACAGGAACGGAGACGACATGCCCCAGGTGGCAAGCGCAGCGTCGAAATGGTTGCTTGCAACGGCCGCGCTGGCCGGATCTCTTGGCGGCGGGATAAATCTCCCCGCGCTTGCTGCCGAAGCTGCGCCCAATTTTGCACCCGATCGCAGCACGGCATGGATTCCGGATCGTCCCACCGGCGACGATTTCCTGCCGCCACTCAACGGACCGGGGCCAGTGATGTCTGCAAAGGACCATCCCTACGTCCCAAACGGCCGCGGCGTTCAGCCGACCTATCGGGTCGCCGATCTCAGCAACCCGATTCTGCGGCCCTGGATCATCGAGAAGATGAAAAAAGCCAACGATGAAGTGCTGGCCGGGAAAATTCCGTACATCACGCGAGAGCGCTGTTGGCCGGCGGGCGTCCCGGGCTTCATCGTCTACACGCGCGTGCAGGCTTTGTATTTCTTACAAACCCCCACCGAGGTCACGCTCATCAGCGAGCTCAACCACCAGCCGCGGCGTATTTACCTGAACGTCCCGCATTCACAAAATCCGAAACCGTCGTGGTATGGCGAGTCGGTCGGCCATTACGAGGGCGACGAACTCGTGGTCGACACCATCGGCCTCAACGACAGGACCTTTGTCGACAATTACCGCACCCCTCACACCGAGCAGATCCACGTGGTCGAACGGTTCAAGATGATCGACGGCGGCAAGACGCTGCAGGCGGTCGTAGCAGTCGATGACCCCAGCGCCTTCAACATGCCGTGGTCAGCAATCCAACGCTGGCGTCGTGTCACTGACCGACCCATGTCGGAAATGATTTGTGCCGAGAACAACCTCAACTTCTTCAATTACGATGTTGTCCCGATTCCGCAGGCCGACAAGCCGGATTTTTGAGAATCGCGCGGTCACCTGATTGCTCGCGGGTAAGACATTAGTCACCCACGCATGACAATTTGACGCGGACAGCCCAATACCTTGAATATTTTTCACGTATCTAGCTGAAAAATCTTACTTTTTACCAGGAACTCCACACCGCGCCTTGGCCGCTTCACGCAAGTCGTCACGAATTTTCGACTGGGCCATAATTAATTTATGATATCTTGTTTACAGAAAATAAATGCAATCTCAGATTGAATACTAAAAAGAGGAAAGGGATTCCGGCATGACGGTCATCGCCATGACACGGCAACCGGGCTGCCTCGGAACCGAGGTGGCAAACGGGATAGCTGGCCGGTTGGGTCTGGAGGTCATTCATTCCGAGATCATCGCTAATCACGTTGCTGAGCGCCTCGGTGTGGCGGAGGGCGCGGTGCTCCGCTATCTGGACGGCTCCGCGCTCCTGTTCGAACGATTGGCGATCAACAAGCGCAAGCTTTGCTGCTACACGACGGAAGAAATCCTCAACATTGCCCAGCGGGGCAGGGTGCTCATTCGCGGTTGGGGCGCTGCGACGCTGTTGCGCGACCTGCCCCGTGTCATCAGCGTGCGGGTGTGCGCGTCGATGGATTTCCGCGTCCGCACCATGATGGAGCGGCTCGCCAGTAGGGACGCCGAAGCGGTGCGCCATGAACTCGAGCGCATTGATGCCGCCAATGCACGCACGTTGCGGACATCGTTCAACGTCGAGCAGGAGGATGCGCTGCTTTATCACATCGTGCTCAACACCGACCGCCTGCCGGTCGATGCTTGCGTCAATGCCGTATGTCAGCTTGCCGAACACCGACGCTTTCGCGATCGGGCGACAATCCGCACCGAGCTTGCTGATAAGCTCCTGGAAGCCAAGGTCAAGGCGGCGCTGACCGAGGACATCGGCATCGGCATCGCGCCGACCGGGGTTACGGTTTCCGCCGCCAATGGTCGAATCACGCTGGCCGGCGCTTCGTCGAGTGGGGCGCTGCGCAGGCAGGCCGAGAAGGTGGCGCATCAGGTGGCGGGAGTGGGTCAAATCGACAATCGCATTGTCAGCGTTCCGACACGCGGCAGCGGATTTTATGCGGAAGCGCTGCGACGGGGCAGGCCGCATCGCTAGACACCGGCGATCCCGTTAAAAACCTGGGGCCGGAGCTTGCGCCGAAGAGGCCGATTCACTCGACCGGTTACCTGCGCGGGCTTGACGCGCGGCTTCCATCTCCCCTCTCTGACCTTCCCGCGAGTGCGGGATGGTAGATTCTCCAGTGAAACCCGGCAATGACGTTGCCGCCGGCATTTTTTGACCAAAGGAATTCGCCCCGGAATGGAATAGCGGCGGGCGCGCGACGCAGAGGCAGGAGGCGGCAGGATCGATCACCTCGATCGGGAGTTCTTGCGCGGATCGTCGATCGCAGCCGCTGCGGCATCAGTCCCGCCGATCTGATGGCGGCCAAGGTCGCTCCATCATCAGGGGCATGAGATCACGGCGCCGTCCGGCACCTTCCGCCGACCGCGAGTACACGACCATGTCTTGATAATGGCATCGTTGCGGATGGCCGCTTCTCGAAGCGCCGACGCTTATCGGCCGCACGTCGGCGCGCGGCCGTACGACGGATACGCGCGGTGAGTTCTGGCAGTTTCATGCCACCGATCTCAAGCCCGGTCGGCCTTACGCGTTGGCGCTCAGCGGTAACCGGCGCCGCGCCCTGTGTGAGCCGTGGAGTCTTGCGCTTTCCGGGACCCGACGCGCGGCCGTCAGCTTTTCGCGCGCTCTTCTATACGTGCGCGGGCATGAGGCATTGGAATTTCCGAATTTCTTCCGCCCCCGGTACGCAACCACCTGCTGCGGCGCGCTTTCGTTCGAACCAGCGGCGCTGGTTGCGATCGGCGATCAGTTCTATTGGGACCTGCTGGCGCCGCAAAATTCACGCAACGTCTGAGCGTCCGCACAGGCAGAAAAGCTCGCTGGCAGGTTCGATCGCTCGGCGTTTGTGCTTGGCAGCCGACAATGAAACGGTGGTCAAGCGCGCGGCCGGACCGCAAATCCTGCCAGTCTACGGCACCGATTTCCGCTCGATCCCGGGTTAATGCAGGATTACCGCGACGACTTCGACAAAGACGCGGCGGGCAGGCTGATACGGCCCCTCTCACACTCCGAACTGCTCGCGCAGGATCCGCTCATCGAGATTATGCCCCGGATCGAACAGCATGCGTATGGCGACTTTGTGCCCCATGCGGACGTCGACGGAGCGCACGGCACGAACCTCGTGGTGATCGGCAACCGCGGCGACCGGGCGCTTGTCCGGTTCGCGCACCTCAACGCTGACGACAGCGGTGTCCGGCAACAGCGCGCCGCGCCAGCGCCGAGGCCGGAACGGACTGATCGGGGTAAGGGCGAGCAGCGCCGCCCCGATCGGAATGATCGGTCCTTGGGCCGAAAGATTGTAGGCCGTGGAGCCGGCCGGCGTCGCCACCATGATGCCGTCGGCATCAAGCTGGGCGAGCCGTTCCTTGCCGTCCACCATAACACGAAGGCGCGCCATCTGGTAAGTCTGGCGAAACAGCGCCACTTCGTTGATGGCGAGCGCTTCGTGAACAATCCCGCTGGCATCGACGGCGCGCATCGCGAGCGGATGAGTGACGCTCTCCTCGGCAGCGGCCAGCCGTTCCTTGAGGCCGTCCTCGCGATACTCGTTCATCATGAATCCGACCGTACCGCGATTCATGCCGTAGATCGGCTTGCCGGCCCCCATAAATTTGTGCAGGGTCTGCAGCATCAGGCCGTCGCCGCCGAGCGCCACGATGACGTCAGCTTTGGCCGGGGCCACGTCTCCATACCGGCAGGCGAGCGCGTCGCGCGCCATTTCGGCTTCCGGTGTGGCGCTCGTGACGAACGCGATACGGTCGCGACGTTGGCTCATGAGTGCCAGCTCTTTCGTCGAAAGGAATACAGAGGGTTCGCGGGATGGAACGCGCAGTGTTCGTGTACACAACCTTTCCTTCGGTTGTCGAGGCGGAGAAGGCCGGCAATGACCTGGTGGGCGCCCGCCTCGCCGCCTGCGTCAACATCCTGCCGGGCATGATCTCGATTTACCGATGGCAAGGCGCTGTCGAACGCGCGGACGAAGCTGTCATGATCGTCAAGACCCGGGCCTCGCTCGCCGAAGCCGTGCGCGCCAGCGTCAGGGCGACGCACCCATATGACACGCCCGCCATCCTCGTGCTCCCAATCGAGAGCGTTGACGAGCGTTATTTCGCGTGGATTCTAGCTGCGACCGCTCCAACGGAGAGCGCATGACTGGGCCAGCTCGCCGGTCACGGCAGAATAACCTTTCGGATCAATGAAATAAGAGCGTCGTCTGAGGCGACGAAAGCACCGCACGGCATGGCTGACGCAAGCGGGGAATGGTGCAAAATTGTTGCATCGCCCTCGCCACACAGCGTTCCTGAACGGCAGACAACAGGGCCTTTCGCTGGGCTTCACCTATGTGAACGACAGCGCGCAACGCGCTTCAGAACGAATTCAGCCCGCCAAGCTTATAGGGATAGCAAGATCGATCAAGAACGAGGTCGATTAGATCCCCGGGCCTGCAGTCGGGCCCGAGATGCGCAGAAAGGTGACGTCATGTTCCGCAAAATCGCAATTG
>Ga0126369_10003657_pt1 | contig 11116 bp, 6 predicted proteins | sample PanSoiMetaPlot_1_FD_109646 | JGI IMG/M metagenome (GOLD analysis project Ga0126369, IMG submission 109646) | Tropical forest soil microbial communities from Panama - MetaG Plot_1 | ecosystem: Environmental > Terrestrial > Soil > Tropical forest > Bulk soil | place: Panama | collected 2016-02-17
CATCCCGCGGCTCGCGGCATATGCGAGTTGCCCCCACGCCAGTATTTGAATCGCTTTTATGTCGACTCGGCGGTTTTTGACCCGCGCGCCCTCGAATTCCTGGTGCGGACCCTGGGAGAGGAGCGGGTCATGCTCGGCTCTGACTATCCTTTTCCGCTGGGGGAACAGCACGTCGGACAGCTCATTCGATCGAGCCTCCTGCCTCCGTCGGCCACAAAGCGCATGCTGGGCGACAACGCCGCGAATTTCCTGGGGTTGGCAAAGGCGACGGAGAGCGAAGCCATGCCCTCGCCCGGCCAGGCGCCGTCCGGCTCCCGCCCCGAGAGGCTGACCTACAGCTCATACCTGAAAATTCCCCAGCTGCTCGAATTGCAAGAACCGCAATCTACCCCGCAACAGCACGATGAACTGTTGTTCATCATTGTCCACCAGACCTATGAACTGTGGTTTAAGGAGCTCCTGCACGAACTGGACGCGGTGGTCGTCAATCTGCGGGATGCCGGTGAAAATCCCGGGTCCCGCGACGAAGTGTATGAAGCCGCCAGGTTGTTGCGGCGTTGCACCGAGATCACGCGCGTTCTGGTGGAGCAGTTCACGATTCTGGAAACCATGCTGCCCACCCACTTTCTGGCCTTTCGGGGGAAGCTGGAGCCGGCCAGCGGTTTTCAGTCGGAGCAGTTTCGGGAACTGGAGTTTCTTTGCGGGCTGAAGGACGCGAAAATGCTGCGCTATCACCGGCCCACGCCGGAAGCTCATGCCCTGCTCGAACGCCGGCTCCGGGAACCCTCCCTGCACGACGTTTTCTTTCAGGCATTGCAAGCCATGGGCAAGCTGCAAATCGACAGGCGCACATCCGATCGAGACCAATTTGAAGCCCGTGCGAGAGCGGTGCTGGCTTTGTATCGCGATGAGCACAGCAACCGCGATTGGATTGACGTCTGCGAGCGGCTCACCGAGTTCGACGAACTCGTCGTCAGTTGGAGGCTGCGGCACATTCAACTCGTCGAACGCATCATCGGTATCCGCATGGGGACCGGCGGATCCTCCGGGTCGTCGTATCTGAAGCTGACCCTCGACAAGAAATTCTTCCCCGAGTTGTGGGAAGCGAGAACCCTTTTGACCCAGTAAGTTCTGCCACGTCGAATGTCTGTTCATTCATGAGCCGCAAGTCCATCACAGTGATTGGTGCAGGGCTCAACGGACCTCTGCTGGCCCTGGAGTTGGTAAAGCGGGGATTCAACGTCCAAATATTGGAGAAGCGTCCGGATATGCGGCGCACTCGCCTGAGTGCTGGACGCTCCATCAATCTCGCCCTGTCGACCCGGGGCATCCACGCGCTGGCGCAGGCCGGCTTGTGGAATACCATGCGCAACATCGTTATCCCCATGAAGGGAAGAATGATGCACTCCCTGGCCTCCGAGTTGACCTTTCAACCCTATGGAAAAGATGAGTCCGAGGTGATCAATTCCATTTCCCGGGCGGAACTGAACATTTGGCTCATGAATGCCGCCGAGGAACGGGGGGTAAAGATTTCCTTCCAGCGGCGCTGCACGGGAATGAATTTCAAGAGCGGAAGCCTCGCGGTCCGGGATGAGCAGAGCGGTGTGGTTCGAACCCTCGAGGCCGACATCGTGATTGGTTGCGACGGCTCAGCCTCCGCCATTCGCGACCAGATGTTGCAGCTGAGTCGCTTCAACTTTTCGCAGGAGTACCTCGATTACGGCTACAAGGAATTGACCATTCGCGCCGGGCCTGATGGGAAGCATCTGCTCGAAACGAACGCACTGCACATTTGGCCCCGGGGCAACTACATGTTGATCGGTCTGCCCAACGTCGATGGTAGCTTTGCCTGCATCTTGTTTCTTCCATTCGAGGGGGCAGACAGTTTTGAGCGATTATCTACTCCATCTGAGGTCGAACAGTTCTTTCAAAGTCGTTTCCCTGACGTGGTTCCCCTGCTGCCGAACCTGTCCGAGAATTTTTTCGCCAATCCCACTGGGGCCATGGTCACGATCAAGTGCTCGCCCTGGCACGTGCACGACCGCGCGCTGCTGTTGGGAGATGCGGCTCACGCGATCGTTCCGTTCTTTGGACAGGGCATCAACTGCGGCTTCGAGGACTGCACCGTGTTGCTCGACTTGCTGGATCGGTGCGATGCGGACTGGAAACGGGTCTTCCGCGAGTTCGAGAAATCGCGCAAGGCGAACACGGACGCGATTGCCGACCTCGCGGTCGAGAACTTCGTAGAAATGCGAGACCGCGTGGCTGATCCGCGATTTCTGTTTCGAAAGAAAGTGGAGCTGGCCTTGGAGGCCAAGTACCCGCAGTTATTTGTTCCCAAGTATGCCATGGTTACGTTTCATCGCATCCCGTATGCGACCGCACTGAAGCGGGGAAAAGTGCAAGACCAGATGTTGACCGAACTCTGCGACGGCGTCGAACGCATGGAGGACCTCGATTGGAACAAGGCCGATCGGCTCCTCCACAGCGCTCTCACCCCCCTGGAGCTGGTGTGAGCCTCGACTCTTTTCAGCACCGCGAGCAATATGCCGTCGCCATGGATGCCCGCGATCCCCTGGCTCATTTTCGTCAGTGTTTCTTTATCCCCAAGACGAACAGCGGTGAAGAGTGCGTTTATTTTTGCGGTCACTCCCTTGGGTTGCAGCCGAAAACCGCCGCCTCCTATATCGACCAGGAATTGCGGGATTGGGCAAGGCTTGGCGTGGAGGGGCATTTTCGCGCAAAACATCCGTGGGTTCCGTATCACCGGTTGCTGACCGGGCAGACTGCCGAACTCGCGGGGGCTGAGCCGCGGGAAGTCGTCCTCATGAATTCCTTGACGGCGAACCTGCACCTGATGATGGCCTCGTTTTACCGTCCCACCACGCAGCGAAACAAGATTCTCATTGAAGCCGGCGCCTTTCCCTCCGATCAATATGCGGTGAAATCCCAAATTCGCTTTCACGCTTTCGATCCCGCGTCATCCTTGCTGGAAATTTCCCCCCGCCAGGGAGAATCCTGTCTTCGAGATGAAGATATTGAATCGGTGATTGAGCGGGAGGGTCAGTCGATCGCTTTGATTCTCTTTGCTGGGGTGAACTATGCAACCGGGCAGGTCTTCGACGTGGAGGCCATTACCCGCGCAGGACACCGTCGCGGTTGCATGGTCGGGTTCGACTTGGCGCATGCGATCGGGAACGTACCCTTGCGCCTGCACGATGGGGGGGCGGATTTTGCCGTTTGGTGTAGCTACAAGTATCTCAATGGAGGGCCGGGTTGTGTGGCGGGATGCTTCGTGCACGACCGGTACTCCACCGCTTGGGACCTGCCGCGTTTGGCAGGATGGTGGGGCCACGAGGAAAAAATCCGTTTCCTGATGGGGCCCGAGTTCCATCCGATGCCCGGGGCGGAGGGTTGGCAATTGAGTAATCCTCCCATCCTGGCGCTTGCCCCTTTGCGTGCTTCGATGGAGCTTTTCTCCGAAGCCGGCATGGAACGTCTGCGGGCGAAAAGCCTATCTCTCACCGGCTATCTTGATTTCCTTCTGCGCCAGAGGGCACCCGCATGTTCCATCCTTACTCCGACGGAAGAAAAGCAACGAGGGGCGCAAGTTTCGATTCGGCTGCCCCATCAAGGGCGTGACCTGTGTGACCGGTTGGCGACCCTTGGCGTGATCGGGGATTGGCGAGAGCCGGACATTTTCCGCGTTGCCCCGGTGCCCTTATATAACTCATATCAAGACGTGTATCGCTTCGTGGAGCGTTTCTCCGCGGTTCTTGCCTGAACCCGGGTTCCCCGCCAATTGGGAGTTACCTCGGTAATGAATTGGCCGATTCCTCGAAACCTACAATTTGCAGGGTGGGGACCTCTGGGTACCAGTCCGGCCGGAGCTGGGCGATCGGGATCTGCGCGCTGGTGTGCGGGATGATGGCCGTGTCGGCCCTCGCGCCTCGCGGCTTTGCGCTTACCGCGTTTGGAGACATCCTGCAAACCGTGGTCTTGCTGGCGGCGACCATAGCTCTGTTGGTCAACCTTCGGACGGCCACGGCAAAGGCAGGCCTGTTTTGGGCGTTGATGCGGCCTGGGGTTGGCGATGTGGTTGGGGTCGCAGGTGATGTGGACCTACGTCGAAGTGTACTTGCGCCACGAGGCTCCCAATCCCTTTGTCGGTGACGTAATCCTGTTCCTGCACATCGTGCCCATGATGGCTGCGGTTGCCGTTCAACCGCACGTGCAACCGGAGAGTCGAGCGATTCGAGCGGGTACGCTCGATTTTGCCTTGCTGTTTACCTGGTGGCTGTTCCTTTATTTGTTTGTCGTCATTCCCTGGCAGTACGTACACCCCGCGGAAATTGCCTACGGCAGAAGCTTTGATCTCCTTTACGTGTCTGAACAGCTGGTTCTGGCGGGAGGTCTGCTCCTGGTGTGGCGCAGGAGCCGCGGGGCCTGGCGGGGCATCTACTTCCATTTGTTCGCCGCTACGCTGTTGTATTGTGTGGCTTCCCTGATGGCCAGTGAAGCCATCGACCTGCACTTGTACTACACCGGCAGTTTGTTCGATGCGCCGCTGGTTGCCGCTATGGCTTGGTTTGTGCGCATCGGCGCGCTGGGGCAACAGGAGAACAGCGAGATCGAGAGGGTGAGCATTCCATCCACCGGCTTCGAAATCTGGAAAGCTCGCCTGGCCATGCTGGCGGTCTTTGTTACCCCGCTCATGATGGCTTGGGCGCAGTTTGGCGGCCAAGCACCGCAGCCTGTCAGGACTTATCGCTTGTTCTTAACCGTGGCGGTCATGCTGGTGATGGGCGTACTGGTGTTTGTGAAGCAACACTTATTGGATCAGGAGCTGCTCGACCTGCTGCGGTCGTCACGGCACAATCTCGACGAGATGTGCCGCTTGAAAGACGAACTCGAGAACAAGGAACAATCTCTGCGCTGGCATAGTCTCGAGTTACAGCGAAAGAATCTGGAGCTGCGGGAAATCTCATTCACCGACTCGTTGACCGGAGTGTGGAACCGGCGCTACCTGGAAGAAATTTTGACGGCAGAAGCCGGTCAGGTGTTCAGAAATTACCAGCGGGCGCGAGGCGGCGACATTCGAAAAATGGATCATCGCGACCTCGTATTCATCATGGTCGATGTTGACTTCTTCAAACAAGTCAACGATCTCTACGGGCATCCCGCGGGCGACCGATTGCTGCAGTTGGTGGCCCAGCGACTCTCCACCGTGATGCGCAAATCGGATGTCCTGGTGCGCTGGGGTGGGGAGGAATTCCTGATTATGAGCCGATCGACGGACACTTCCGGGACACCCGCATTTTGCAGCCGCGTTCTGCAGGTCATGTCCTCGACGCCGTTTGACCTGGGTCACGGAGTCTCGGTGAAGAAGACCTGTTCCATCGGCTGGGCATCGTATCCCTGGTGCCCGACCGCTTATGAAGCGATTTGTGCCCAGGAGTCCATCGCGTTGGCGGACGCAGCGTTGTACCGGGCCAAGGCGTTGGGCAGGAATCAGGGGGTGGGCATTGTTGCCAACGAGGTTGCCGGGCGGCATCCGGAGGCGATTCACTTCTTGGAAGTACGGGAGGAAGATTCTCCTCTCGCCCGCATGGACGTCAGCCATTGCAGCCAGCACAAGTCGATGGCGGCAGCCGCTGATCCCGGCCACGCCGTGGAGCAACCCAACGTCTGATGCCCGGGTGCACCTGGAGTTGCTGTTCCATCTCTCCCTCACCCACCCTGTTCTCACGCTTGACCTCCGCCAACCCGTTGACTACATTGAGTAGCCGGCTTCACGGCTCCGAGGCGTAACTCCTAATGAATACGAAGAATCCTCCGCGGACGACTGGTCTTAGCCAGAAGGCGCAATTGATGTCTGCATCTGAGATCGAACGTACCCTGGTACGCCTGGCGTATGAGATTGTCGAGAAAAACGACGGCGTGAATAGCCTCGGGCTGGTTGGAATTCGGCGCCGCGGAGTACCCATCGCGGAACGCCTGGGCAGGATCATTACTCGTATTGAGAATGCAAATGTTCCGGTCGGAACTCTCGACATCACCTTTTATCGCGACGACCTGTCGACTCTCGGTCCCAAGCCGGTCGTTCAGGAAAAAGACATCGGCTTTGAAATCGAAGACAAGAATGTGGTTCTCGTCGACGACGTTCTTTTTACTGGTCGCACCACCCGCGCGGCTCTCGATGCGTTGTTCTCCCAGGGGAGGCCGCGGCGAGTCCAGCTCTGCGTGTTGATCGACCGCGGACATCGGGAGATTCCCGTGGAGGCTACCTTCGTGGGACGCCACGTGCAGACGACCATGAATGAAGTCATCGAGGTCAAGCTAACGGAAATTGACAACGCGGAGAAAGTGCTGCTGATGGAAAGGTGAAAAAGCTCGGTCAAAAAGCAAGGACGGTGGGTTTGCCACCGTCCTGAGTTACTTTCCGTTGGAACGCCATCAGATCTTGGTGCAGACAGCCTTGGTTTGGGTGTAGAGATTGAGGACATCGTGCCCCATCTCGCGCCCCCAACCCGATTGCTTGTAGCCGCCAAACGGCAGGGCGGCATCGAAAATGTTGTAGCAGTTGATCCAGACAGTGCCAGCCCGAAGCTGTTCCGCCACACGATGAGCCTTGCTGATGTCGCGAGTCCAGACCGCGGCCGCCAGGCCGTACTCGCTGTTATTGGCGCGCGGAACGATTTCCTCGGGATCGCTGAAGGGCATGGCTGCCACAACCGGCCCGAAGATTTCTTCCTGCACGACTTTCATATCCTCTTGCGTGTTGACCAAAACCGTGGGCTCCACGAAATATCCGCGATCGCCGGACTTGTGGCCGCCGGCCACTGCGGTTGCACCTTGGGAGAATCCTGACTCGAGATACCCGCAGACTCGATTCAGTTGCTCCTCCGATACCAGCGGGCCCATTTGGGTTTCAGGATCCAATCCAGAGCCGACCTTGATTTTCTTGGCTTGCTCGGCGACCCCTTCCACGACCTGATCGTAAACCGCCTTTTCAACGTACAGCCGCGAACCGGCGCAGCAGCACTGACCGTGGTTGAAAAAGATGGCGCTGGCAGCCCCAGGAATCGCGGTGTCCAAATCAGAATCCTTGAAGACGACGTTCGGGGACTTTCCCCCCAACTCCAGGGACACTTTCTTCAGGTTACCGGCGGCCGCGTGGACGATGAGCTTGCCGACTTCGGTCGAACCGGTAAAGGCGACTTTGTCCACATCGGGATGCGCAGCCAGGGCGGCACCGGCCGTCTCGCCGTAGCCCGGCACGATATTGACAACCCCTTCGGGGAACCCGGCTTCCACGATGAGTTCGCCGAGGCGCAGCGCAGACAGCGGCGTCTGCTCTGCCGGCTTCAGCACGACCGTGCAGCCGGAGGCCAGCGCTGGTCCCAATTTCCACGCCGCCATGAGCAGCGGGAAATTCCAGGGAATGATCTGTCCCACGACCCCGACCGGTTCGCGCAGGGTGTAGGCAAAATACTTCGCGCCGGGAGTGTAGGGAACGGAAATCGGAATCGTGTTGCCTTCGATTTTGGTGGTCCACCCGGCCATGTAGCGGAACAGGTCGACGGCGAGCGGGACGTCGGCGGCTTTGGCGATGCCCAGCGGCTTGCCATTATCCAGGCTCTCGAGATAAGCAAATTCTTCGGTATGTTGCTCCAGCAGATCGGAGACCTTCCACATCAGCCGCCCGCGCTCGGAGGCTGTCATTCGCCGCCAGGGGCCATGGTCAAAAGCATGCCGTGCTGCTCTTACAGCCTGATCGATGTCAGCGCGGTCGCCTTCGGCGACTTGAGCGAGAATCTCTCCCGTCGCGGGATTGTAAGTGGGAAAGGTCTTTCCGGACACGGAATCCAACCAGCTGCCGTTGATTAGCATTTTCCTTGGTTTGTCAATAAACTCCGCAACTCGGGGGTGGATTTGCGGGGAAACTGCGATGCCCATAGATCCTCCTTGATCGACGGATTTGCGAGGCAGAATAAAGCCCGGGAAAAATTGAAGATTGCGCCTATCCTAGACCCGCCCGCGGAGGAAAGTAAATGGCGGGAAGAAAAAAGATTTCTGGATGGGATCGATTTCCCGGATCACCAGACTCCCGGCTACTCGCCGTACGGCACCCAGATGTTCTTCACCTGCGTGGCGTGCTCGAGGAACCAACGTCCCTCCGCCACCTTCGGATCAAACCAGTCGATGTTGCGCCCTTCGTTCGTCCAGACCTGTTTCAGGTTTCCCGTGGACATGGCTTTCGCCGACGCCACAGTCGTCGCCTCGCCATAGCACCAAAGGGCATCGACGTCATCGTGCTCGGCCAAGGTCTTCAAGAGCTGCGCAACATAACCAGTCACCAGATTGACCGCACCCGGGGGCACGTCGCTGGTGTCGAAAAGCTGATACAGGTCCCCGGTGATCAAGGGATACGTTTCCGAAGGAACAGCCACCACGGTGTTCCCGACGGCGAGCAGGGGCATGACCAGGGACAGGAAGCCTAGCAGCGGCGCATCCGCCGGGCAGATGACCCCCACGGTTCCGATCGCCTCATTCATCGCGATCGCGATGTTGCGAAACGGGGGGTTGTGCACTGCCCCGTCAAACTTGTCGGACCAGGCGGCATAAGAGAAAATCCGCTGGATACCGAGATCAACCTCCGCCGCCGCTTGCTTCTCGCCCACCGCCACGGCCAGCCGCCGCCTGATTTCGTCGCGGCGCAGCGCCAGATTTTCGGCGCAATAGTACAGCACCTGGGCCCGATTGTGAGCGGTCGCCTTCGCCCAACTCTCGGCTTTGCGGGCGGCTTCCACCGCGTTGCGAATGTCTTTGCGATTGCCTAAGGGCGCTTCTCCGAGCAGCGGGCCGTCTCGGGAGCGAACTGCCATGCTGTAACCGGAATCCGGGCGCGCCTGTTTGCCACCGATGTAGAGCTTGACCGTGCGATCGATGGACGGGCTGCTGGAGTCGAGTGATTGGTTTTGAGCAGCGGCGGGAGCGGCAGCCGATACCAGCTTGGGCGCGTGCTTGAACCATTTGGGCTCCACGTATTCGGCCAAGCCCTCGCGTCCTCCTTCACGGCCATATCCGCTTTCGCGGTATCCCCCGAAACCGCAGGCCGCGTCGAACATGTTTGTGCAGTTCACCCAGACCACGCCCGCTTTCAACTGCGCACCCACGTGCAACGCCACATTAATGTTTTCGCTCCAAATGCAGGACGCCAATCCATAGACCGTGTTATTGGCCAAATCCACCGCTTCTCGCGGAGTGCGGAACGTCATTGCAGCCAGGACCGGGCCGAAAATCTCCTGCTGCGCCACGATCGAGGTCGGATGTACGTTGCTGAGCAGCGTGGGCGGATAGTAGAAGCCGCGCGATGGCAATGCGGTTTGCGGCTGCCAGCAGGTTGCGCCCTCCGCGACGCCTTGCGCCACCATGCGCTGGATACGATCCAGCTGGACGCGAGCCACGATGGCACCGATGTCGACGGCCTTATCGAGTGGAGGGCCGATGCGCAGCCTGCCCATGCGGTCGCGAATTTTCGCCATCAAGGTCTCAGCGATGCTCTCCTGCATCAGCAGACGTGAACCGGCGCAGCACACCTGACCCTGGTTGAACCAGATTCCGTCGACGAGGCCTTCCACCGCGCTGTCGAGGTCCGCATCATCGAAAATGATGAAGGGAGATTTTCCGCCCAGTTCGAGGGATAAGCGCTTGTGACTCGCGGCGGTGGCGCCGCGAATCGCGCGCCCGACTTCGGTCGAGCCGGTGAACGCAATCTTGTCGACGTCCGGGTGTTTGACCAGCGCTTCGCCCGTCGCGCCGTCCCCGGTGACGATGTTCACGACTCCGGGAGGGAGGCCGGCTTCCTGACACAGCGCGGCGAACGCCAGAGCGGTGAGCGGCGTGAATTCGGCGGGTTTCAGAACGACGGTGTTGCCGGTTGCAAGAGCCGGGGCAATCTTCCACGCCAGCATCAGCAACGGGAAGTTCCAGGGAATGATCTGGCCAACGACTCCGCAGGGTTCATGGTCGGGGAACTCCTGCTCGAACAATTGCGCCCAGCCGGCGTGGTAATAGAAATGACGCGCCACCAGTGGAATGTCGACGTCGCGGCTCTCTCGAATGGGCTTGCCGTTGTCCATGGTTTCCATAACCGCCAACAATCGAGAATGCCTCTGCACGAGTCGCGCCAGAGCGTAAAGGTACCGTGCGCGAGCATGCGGACTCAGCTCCCGCCACTTGGGGGAAGCGGCGCGGGCGGCTTTCACGGCGGCGTCAACGTCGGCCGCAGTCCCTTGCGCGACGCTGGCCAATTTCTCGCCGTTCGAGGGATCGAGCGTCTCGAAATATTCACCGGCCGCCGGCGCCTGCCACGCGCCATCAATAAAATGCGAAAACCGCCGCTGGTGACGTTCCAGCCACGCGAGGGCTTCCTTCGGATCCTCCGGAGCGGGGCCGTACTCCATGGTCAGGAACTTTTCCGCGATGCTCATTCCGCCTCGTTCCAATTGCTACGCAACCGGGTGGCGATACTCTGCCGCGTAGCGCCCGGTGGCGTGATGTTCTAACTGCCGCTCGATATCTCCCAGCAGCCCGCTCGCCCCCAGGCGAAACATTTCGGCGCGCAGCCAGGAATCGCCCAACTCTTCCTTCACCAGCGCGAGCCAGTCGAGGGATTGTTTCGCGGTGCGGATTCCGCCCGCGGGTTTGAATCCGACCGCCATCCCAGTCCTTTGAGCGTATTCGCGGATGGTCCGCACCATCACCAGGCTCACCGGCAGCGTGGCATTCGTCGGTTCCTTGCCCGTCGAGGTCTTGATGAAATCCGCACCCGCCATCATCGCAACCACGCCGGCCCGCGCCACGTTTCGCAAGGTGAGAAGATCGCCGCTTCCCAGAATCACTTTCATGTGCGCGCCGCCGCAGGCCTGCTTGAAGGTCGCGATCTCATCGTAGAGAGCTTGCCAACGCGCGCCGAACACATGCCCGCGGGTGATGACGACGTCGACCTCTTGCGCGCCCGCCTCTGCCGAACGCCGAATCTCCGCCACCCGTTCGGCGAAAGCCGACAGACCTGCCGGGAATCCGGTGGACACCGCCGCAACATGAATTC
>Ga0126369_10003658_pt1 | contig 11116 bp, 10 predicted proteins | sample PanSoiMetaPlot_1_FD_109646 | JGI IMG/M metagenome (GOLD analysis project Ga0126369, IMG submission 109646) | Tropical forest soil microbial communities from Panama - MetaG Plot_1 | ecosystem: Environmental > Terrestrial > Soil > Tropical forest > Bulk soil | place: Panama | collected 2016-02-17
CTCCGCCGCGCCCGTCGCGCGAGGGAAAGTTGCAGGAACTCATTTCGGGATTTCAGGCGGCAATGAGGAGAGGAAGGAAGTTAATTCAACGATCTGCCGCGCGGGTTGCCACTCCTCCATCCCTTGCTTCCAGACAAGAGAATTAGAGTTAAGCGTGCCGTTGACGAGAAGGCGACGCAATTCCTCATCGGCAATCGGCCCCGTGCGTTGATTGTTTGACACGTACCACCAACTACTCGTCATAGAGCCGTCACCGCGCAAATCGGCCGGGCGTTCGACTGACGTTATTTTCAGCTTACGGCCGCACGAAGGACAAGTCTCCGCATCCTTGCTGACCATGTGATGGCAGTCGGGGCATACTATCAGGTTCGGGTTCTCGATTGGGGTGGCAATGGCAATATCAAACTTGTCCGCCATCGCCCGCGCAGTCGCCTCGTCGGGCGCTATCACCTCGACAAACCTGCCACCCTGCGGAATGATAAATTTCGGCATTGGAGTTCCCTCCAAGCCTTTACTCCCAACACCACCACCCAATCGGCTCTTTAGTTCACGGGCGTACATTTTTCCGAGGCGCATCCCGACATAGAGCGCCAGTAATCGGCTTAGGACGAATGCCCCACCGAAACCGAGCAGCCACGAAATATAAAAATCCAGCTTTAGCTCGCTGTAGAACATCAGCCAAAGCCCAAACGTGGCAACTGCAGTGATAAGCCAAATCCACGAGCGAGCAATTTTTAGCTGTTTCGTTTTCGCCCGCTCAATTTCGCTTGCGAGCTTAGGGCTCTCGGCGGGGCCAGTGACCGCGACATCAGCCTGGTAGTAGTCGGCAACGTTGGCCAACCATATAAGCGTTGCAACGCCAGCAATAATTATGAATAGCCAGAACATCAACGCAGGGTGCCGGTGGCGTGAATTGATGCGACAACGCCATTGCGCAAATAGACGTTAGCGGAATCAATTTGTCACGCCTAGCCACTACTTGCTCATCCGCTGTCGCTGTGCAGCGGCGGTTACGATCATATCTCCAAATGGCAGCCATTAGCCGATCACGGTGGGCGATGTGAAGTGCCTGTACTCGTACGCTTTTTAATTGGCTCGCCATTGCCGAATGCCACCTCGTACAGGGCGCGTGCCAGCTTTTGCAGCAACGCGAACTGCTGTCACGCTTTCAAACACAGGGGAAATGCCGCACCGCGAGGGGAAGATCGCGCCCCACCACGCCCAAGAGCGCCGCCATAGCTTGAAATTTAAACTGAGCCGTGATGCGCGGGCCAATCTAGTGACGTCAGCGTTTAGCCGGCTCTGCCGAGCGTGCGTCCCAGCCCTGATCATCCCACTGGCTCATAAAACCGCACTTCACGCATTGATAGCTGTGCCGCAGGGCGCGACGGCCGTTAGGGATGTCTGCGTTGTACCAAACCATCGGGGATTTACAGCGTGGACAGCGAGTTGAATGTGGCGGCGACGGCTCATTGACCGGTGCAGCTTTGTGATCGGCAGCCTCCAGTGCAATGCCATCCATCTTCCGCAACAGCCGATGCGAGATCGTATAGGCTATGGTCGCGCGTTCGATCACGCACTGCGTCTCGGCCAGTTCGTCCTGGAGCCTACGTAAATACGCACGCTCCTGTTGAACGAGTAACCGACTACGCGATAAGAGTGGTCTAACTTCATCAAACGTCGGCATAGCGATATTTTTTAGTGAGTCCCGGCCCGGCGTAAATTCGCCACTTACTCAAATTGAGCAAAATGAGGAAGCCAGCGCGCGACGTAAAAGCTTCGAATCGGGAATGGATCGAGGCCGCGGGACAGCGCGCCTGTGGATTGTCGGTGAATTGTCGGGCGCGATACAGACCAGTCTGCTGGTTCGGTTATCGTATTAGCGCCGTCCCGTTTCGCGAGATGGGATCGGCAAACTTTTGCGGTCAGTTTCTACGTCGGCTGGCCGCATTCTCTTGGTAGCGAATGCCGCCAGATGGCCGTTCGTGAGCGTTACCACCAGTGCGCGTATCACTCGCGGCATGGGCCGTTAAATCCAACGCACTGAACCGATCACGCAGCGCCAACAGCAGCCCATGCGAGCCTTGGCAAAAAAGAGGCCGCTAAAGCAGCGGCCTAGTGGGAGAGGCAACGACCGCACCATCACAAGCGGCGTTCCCGTACTTAAAGAAGCAAATTCAGGCCGAGAGCCACATTGATCTGGATCAAGCTTCCTAAAGATCATCGATCACACATCTCAGTGCTGCATATTGCTCCAGGCATCGGGCTGCAATTGCACAATAGAAAGGCCGCCATCGCGGCGGCCTTTCTTTATTGTGGTGGCCTCGACCAGTACGTCACGCCCAACCTCTTGGTGAAAGAGTTCTAATCTTACTGCTGGGACGGCGATTGATCGGGCAGTGTTTGTTGTGGCGGCAACTGATTGGTCGCTGCGAGCTGCACGAGTGCGGCTGTACACGTGCGGCTGCCGTTCAGACCACGGGGGCTATGCCATGTCTGGGTCCCCATAAATGTTCCGCCACTTGGCGTCAGCGTACCACTGTATTCGGCGTGAAATATGATGCCACCGTTGTACCAAGTCGAGGTCAGATGGACTTGGCCGTCCGGGTCGATTGTGCCGAAGGCCATCTCATTGCCGATGATCCGCGTTCCGATCCTGTTGAGCAGAGGTCGGGCAAATTCGACGTTGCCGTTGCGGATAACAAGGTCGATCGGAACGCGGAGGACATCCGGACCCGCGCCCAGTTTATTCTGGCAAACGTACGCGCCGCGATAGGGTCCTCCCGCGGCTTGTTCGCTACTTGGCGCTGCCAGTGCAGTCGTTGCGGCGAGTAGTAAGGAATAGACGCCGAATGAGGCGATGCGACGGTGTTCCATTTTTTGTCCTCCGTCTGCTAAGTGCCATCTTCGGGTCGAACGCACGTTGCCAGACGACGTTCCGGTTCCCCCTTGCCCTCTCCCCCTCAAGCAAGGCAAGGCGTGCGGTCCACTCCGATGCCCGTAATGGGTAATTAGCGGAACTTCGCAGGACACCGACACAATGTCCGCGTTACCCCCGAAAGCGGACATCACCGCGATCCACCGTCGCGTGCGAGCAATTTCGCCGCCGATCGAGGCGAGATCACAGTTGATCCCTGCTCTGGTGAACCTCTCCTCCAAACTGTTCAACAAAAGCGCGGGCGGTCGCTAAATCAGAAAAGCACCACCGAAAAAAGTTTTCGCCGTCTCTGAAAATTCTGCGCCCGTGGCGCGGCTCGATATTTCGTGACTTGTGAAACTCGATAATGCGCCGGTTGAGTTCCACATCCAATCTCGCCCTTGGGACGGCTACCTCGACAACGTGAGGGTATGCCCTTTCATTCGCCGCTCCTTTAACGCCGGTATCGCGTCGAGGCATAACACGGCCTGCCGCTAAACCTTCGGCAATTTATCCACTTTGCGCTTGGTCTCAGCGGAAAAGTCGGTGAGCCGCTCGGTGAACTCGTAGCTACGCGCCAAAAACAACCAACGTAGCTCCAAGCCCAAAAAGTCGGCTTTGCTCTGCGGATCGGTTTGAGCCGTCGCTTTCCGCGCGCAGTCCTCCGCGTGGCGATAGCACTCGCGGGCTTCCTCACTCAAATTTTTTAGCACGGCACGCTCACTTTGCCTTGCAGGCGGGAGCGCGAATTGGTCTCTCAGTCACCGACGCCTGTCCCCATTGTCGGTGATAAGGCAAGAATACTCGCATTGTGAGAAGTTAACGAGACAAAAGCCGACACGTTAAGGTTGTTTTTCGCGCACCATATCTGCACAACCAATCACTTCGCATTGCAACAATCTCAGCAGCGAATGTCCCTTTGGGTCATTGATCGCCATGCAGTGCAATCGATCCAATTTCAGTGCCGCTTGTCGCCTCCGGCATCGGCGTTTAAAGCCAGCGCATTGAAACGCTCGCGCAGCGCCGCCAGCAACTCATCGTCATTGAGCGCTTCGAACTCGCCAGGCGCGCCAACCTCGCGGCGGCGACGATGCCGATCCGCTCTTTATCCATCGCTGGGATGCCTGTTTCTGAGATTCCAGCGCGTCAAACCATTTCGCCGCGCATCAGTTTCGGCTGCGACGCGGCGGGTGCGATGCCCTCCCGCATCATGGCGCGGCGCAAGGGTCCGATGCGGTCGACGAGGTAAAGCGATAATCCGCGCGCGCCATGTGCGGGGAAAAAATCCCAGAGCAAGCTGCGGTTCAAAAGATCGACCGCGAGCGTGCGGGTGACAATATCGGCGCGGCGTTGCGTGTCATAGCGCTCGAGCACTTTAGGGCCGCCGAGATCCTCGCCCTGCTGATGCGCTTCGGCCACGATTTCGGTGATCGTGGCCGCATCGCGAATGCCGAGATTGAGACCTTGCGCGCCGATTGGCGGCACGACATGCGCGGCTTCGCCGACAAGCACAATCCGATTGCGGGCAAAAGCCTCGGCGGTCTCTACAGCAAGCGGAAATACGCCACGTCCCGCTTCGACGATCATCGGCCCCAGCAGCGAATGAGCGCGGCGCTCGATTTCAGCTGACAGCGCTGCATCGTCCATGGCCGCAAGTTCGTCGCAGCGCTCCGGGGCGACCACGCAGACCAGGCTCGATCGGCGGCCGAGCAGCGGCACCAGCGTGAATGGACCTTCCTCGGTATGGAATTCAGTCGACGTATCCTCGTGCGTCCGCGCATGCGCAAGATTGAGCGTGAGCGCGGCTTGCGGGTAAGCGCGACGCCGCGTCATGATCCCGGCCGCTCTCCGGCACATCGAGCGCGTACCGTCGGCAGCGATCGCAAGCTGTACACGCGCTTGGCCGCCGGCATACCTGATAGTGACGCCCGAAGCCGTGCTTTCGATCGCCAGCGCCGGCGCGGCAATCGACTTTAAATCGAGAGTAGCGGCGCGCGACTGCAATGCTGCGATCAGATGACGATTCTCGATATTGCAACCGAAGGCCTCATGGTCAATTTCAGCGGCGGCAAACGAAACTTCGGGCGCGCGAAAAAGCCGCCGCGTATCGTCAATGATGCGAAGCTTTTTCAGCGGCGCGGCCTGCGGCGCGCAGCTTTGCCAGATGGCCAAAGTGTCGAGCGCCGTCACCGACCCGGAGAGCAGCGCGGTGGTGCGGTGGTCGGGCTGCGCCGGCGCCGCAACGAGCAGTGTGTCGACGCCAGCGGCCGCCAGCGCGATTGCGCTGACCAGCCCAGCCGGCCCAGCGCCGATGACCCCGACTTGGGCGGTGAGGTTGGATTTCATCGCGACCCTGCCATAGCAGAACCGTGCATTGCACTCCGATCAAGGATGCCCGACCGCGAACAACTTGGATGCGATCTTCGACTTAACATGTAAACTCGCCAGATGGATTCCGATACTCCCGAAGAACCAATAAACCCGACGCGCAGCGCCGCAGCTTTTGCCGTGCACATATTTACCGCTTGCGGCGCCGGTTGTGCTTTGCTGGCGCTGATTGCTGCAGTAAACAGCGAATATCCGACCATGTTCGTCTGGCTCGGGGTTGCGCTGTGCATCGACGGCATCGACGGCACTTTCGCGCGGCGGCTGCAGGTTGCCAAGCTGTTGCCGCGCTGGTCCGGCGATGTCATCGATTTGGTTGTAGACATTCTCAATTATGTTTTCGTTCCAGCCTATGCCCTGGCGGACAGCGGTCTCTTGCCAAAACCCGTTGCGGTTCCGCTCGGTCTCCTGATTGTGGTCACCGGCGCGCTCTATTTCGGCGACCGGCTGATGAAAACATCCGACTATTATTTTCGCGGCTTCCCGGCGCTCTGGAATGTCGCCGCGTTTTATTTGTTCATCCTCAAGCCCGAACCTTGGGCGGGGGCGGCTGCGATCATCGCACTGGCGGTGCTGACATTCGTGCCATTTCACGTCGTTCATCCGCTGCGCATCGCGCACTGGCGCGGCGTCACTGTTGCAGCGCTCGCGGCGTGGACGGTGCTTGCCATCGTCGCGGTTGTGCAAGACCTCAACCCGTCGCTGTGGGTCGGCGCGACGCTATGCGCCTTGGCGGTTTATTTCGTTGCGATCGGATTTTTCCGGCGTCACCATCCCTAAAGGCAGCGGCCACGTGACGGCCTTGCGTGAGCCTGCCGACCACTTATGATCGCGCCCGATTTTCAAACGATAACCGTAATACGCTTACGACAGGAGGGAACAATGGTTGCTGCAGTACGCGTCCACAAGGTCGGAGGACCGGAGGTTTTGACATTTGAAGAGATCGAGGTTGGCGCTCCGGGCCAAGGCCAAATTCGCGTCAAGCAACATGCCTCCGGCGTCAATTTCATCGACACCTATTTTCGCATGGGCATGTATCCATCACCAGTCGGCTTGCCATTCGTCGCCGGTAACGAGGCGGCAGGCGAGGTGACGGCGGTTGGTCCAGGCGCCACCGAGTTCAAAGTCGGCGATCGGGTCGCCTATGTCGTGGCGCTGGGCTGTTACGCGGCGGAGCGCCTGGTGCCTGCCGATCGCGCGGTCAAGTTGCCGTCCAATATCACCTACGAACAGGCCGCGGCGATGATGCTCAAAGGCATGACGGCGGAATACCTCCTGCGGCGCACCTTCAAGGTCGAGAAGGGCATGAACGTGTTGATGCACGCGGCCGCCGGCGGCGTCGGCCTGATCCTGTGCCAATGGGCCAATTATCTCGGTGCCAATGTCATCGGCACGGTGGGATCGAAGGAAAAAGCCGCGCTCGCCAAGGCTAATGGCTGCCATCACACGATCTTGTACAGGGATGAGGATTTCGTCGCTCGCGTGAAGGAAATCACCGGCGGTAAGTTGTGCGAAGTGGTCTATGACGGCATCGGCAAAACGACTTTCCCCGCATCGCTTGATTGCCTCAAACCGCTCGGCATGTTTGTGAGTTTTGGCAGCGCTTCCGGCCAGATCGACGCCTTCAACATCAATATTCTGCAAACCAAGGGATCGCTCTACGCGACGCGGCCGACGCTCAATACCTATGCGGCCAAGCGCCAAGACCTTCTCGCGATCGCCAATGACCTATTCGACGTCGTCGGCAAGGGAGCTGTGAAGGTCCCGGTCAACCAGAAATACCCGCTGCGCGATGCAGTGAAAGCACACCGCGACCTCGAGAGCCGCGCCACGACTGGATCATCGATCCTGGTGCCATAATCGCCAGCGATGTAATGCCCAGTGCTGGATGAACCTTCGGCTCGCATGAAAATTTGGGGCTATTGGACGACGCTGGGTTGGAGCGTCGTCGCCTTTCTCGTCGGACAATTCGTCGGCTTCGGTGTTCTGCTCTGGGTGCGCAGCGGCGATTGGGATTCGATCCTGCAGGCGCCGTTTGACGGCGTACTGGTCACGATCTTTATCGCGCTGTCCAATCCGGTCACAATCGGTGTGCTCGCGATTGCGGTTCGGCTGGCGCGGTCGAATTTATCCGACTATTTCGCGCTCAAGTGGCCGACAGCACATGACCTCGCGTTCGGCATCGCCGCTCTGGTGGTGCTGATCGCGGCGGGGGATGCGCTGCTTTACTCGAGTGGCCGGGATCTCGTCACCGCGTTTCAGCTGCAATCCTATGAGACTGCGGCCGCGGCTGGTTGGCTTCCGGCGATGTTTGCTGCGGCGATTGTGATCGCTCCTGCGGGCGAAGAGGCCATGTTTCGCGGGTTTCTGTTCCGCGGCTGGGTGCGCTCGCCGCGCTCGGTTTGGCCAGCGATCGTCGTGATCTCGATCCTGTGGGCAATGCTGCACATTCAGTATGACTGGACCGGTGTGCTGCAGATCTTCATTGTCGGCCTCTTTCTCGGCTGGATGCGCTGGCGCAGCGGATCGCTGGTGCTCACCTTTCTCCTGCACGCCTTGTTCAATCTCGAAGGCACTTTGGAAACGCTGGCGCTGCTTCATTTTGCGAAGTGAGGCGCTGCGCCCCACATTGATGCCGGCGGCGGTCGCGCCCTGCTCATGACGATCCAAAAATCCGATCAAACGCGGCCAGCGTGCCGCTGGTCGGCTTGTCGCCCGCTCCGGGTTGCAGGCGCGGCAGTCCGATGACTGGTTCGGCAAATCGCCCGATCGCAGCCACCGTTTCCTTAAGCGGTACTGTCGAGCCGGGCGTCTCGCTGACAATGATCGCAAGAACTGACAAATTGCGGCGGAACAGAGCGTCGAGTGCCGTGAGCGTATGGCTGATGGTGCCGAGATAGGAACCGGTCACCAGAACAAGCGGCAGCTGCAACGCCATCATCACGTCAAGGCTCGTGCGCTGCTGATCGAGTGGCACCATGATGCCGCCGACGCCTTCGATCAGCAAAATCTCCTGGCGCTGCGCGATCGCCGATTGGCAGAAGGCGAGGAGCTCGTCGACATCGATGCGGCGATCTTCCTGCCGCGCCGCTGCATCCGGCGACATCGCGGCGCGAAAGCGCCACGGCGAAATGCGCTCGATATTGGGCAAAGTTGCCGGAAAGCCCAGGGCCTCGAGCAAAATGGCCGGATCGCTTCCGGCAACGCGGTCGGGGTCAAAGCCGCTGACCACGGGTTTGATTGCCTCTACCGCGCGGCCCATCTGCCGCAGATGGCGAATTAACGAGGCGGCGACGAATGTTTTTCCGACTTCTGTGCCGGTGCCGGTGATGAATATCGCGGTCACCGGATCAGCGCCTTAAAACCTGCTGCCGCACGATTTCCGCAAGCTGCGCGATGTCACGATCGTCATGCTGGGCGGTAAAAGCGAAGCGCAGCCGCGCGGTGTCGGCCGGCACGGTCGGCGGGCGGATCGCGATGACGAGGAAGCCGTGGTCGCGCAGAGTGTCAGAGGCCGCGAGCGCGGCGGCGGCATCGCCGACGATGACCGGAACGATAGCGCTTTGCGCCTCCGGCAGATTGAGCGCACGCGTAAAGAGCCGCGCTTTGCGCAACGGCTCGGCGGCATAGGCTGGATCGCGCTCGATCAATTCGAGCGCGGCGATTGCCGCGGCAACGATCGCAGGCGGCAGTCCGGTCGAGTAAATCAAGGTGCGGGCGCGATTGCGCATGAGGTCAATCACGGTCTGCGATGCGCACAAATAGCCGCCATAGGCGCCGACGGCCTTCGACAGCGTTCCCGCTTGCAGCGGCACATCAATGGGCGGCGAGCCATTGACGAAAGCCGAGCCGCGGCCGCCGCCGACAACACCGAGCCCATGAGCGTCATCGCTCAGAAGCCAAGCATCGAACCGCCGGGCGAGGCCGGAGAGCGCGGCGAGCGGCGCAATGTCGCCATCCATCGAAAACACCCCGTCGGTCGCTATGAGTGCGCGTTTTTTGCCAGCACGATGCTGGGTCAACAGCGCTTCCGCGTGGCTGGCATCGCAATGACGGTAAAGCTGAACCTGCGCGCCGCTCAACTTGGCACCGGCATGAATGCAAGCATGCGCCAGCTCATCCACCAGGATCAGATCGTCGGGACCGACCACGGCCGGAATAATCCCGGTATTGGCAAGATAGCCGGAGCCGAATACGCAAGCCCCTTCGCTGCCCTTCAATTGCGCCAAGCGTGTTTCAAGTTCTTCGTAGAGGGGATGATTGCCGGTCACCAGTCGCGACGCGCCGGCGCCGACCCCATATCGCTTAATGGCGTCGATGGCTGCGGCGACGATCTGGGGGTGCTGGCTGAAGTTGAGATAATCGTTGCACGAAAACGACAGCAGACGGCGCCCGCCGCGTTCGGCCCAAATTCCCGTGCGCGTCGTGACCACAGGCATGCGACGGAGCTGCGCGTGTTCAAGCGCCGCAAGTTTGTCGCCGGCAAATTCATCGAGCGAACGCATTTTAGGTTCCGCTTCCCGTTCGAACGAACGTGACCTCGGCATTTTCGAACGGCACAATGTGCCCAAACAGCTTTCCACGCCAGCTCCATGAAAGCGCCGAATGACGGGCAATGCCAGCGAAAACAAGGGCCTAGCACAGCTCATTCCCGCCCAGTCCGAAGCCGGACTAGAGCACCTGTGGCTGCCTTATGCACAAATGAAAACGGCGTCGCTTCCCCTTGCGGTCAAAGCGACCCACGGCTGCCGCATCGTATTGTCTGACGGCCGCGAATTGATCGATGGCATCGCCTCGTGGTGGACGGCCTGTCACGGCTACAACCAACCGCATATTCGCGCAGCCGTAGAACGCCAACTCGCAATTATGCCGCATGTGATGTTCGGCGGTTTGGTGCACGAGCAGGCTTTGACGCTGGCGCGGCGGCTCGGCGACTTACTCGGGCCGGGCAATCTCGACCGCGTCTTTTTTAGCGAGTCCGGATCGGTCGCGGTCGAGGTCGCACTGAAAATGGCGCTGCAGTATTGGCGCAACCGCGGCATTTTTGGCCGCGACCGGATCGTTGCTTTTAAAGGGGGTTATCACGGCGACACGAGCGGAGCCATGGCTATTTCCGACCCACTGAGCGGATTTCATGGCACGCTGTCCGGTGCATTGCCGCAACAGATCATCATCGATCTGCCGGCCGACGAGGTATCCGCGTCGGCGGTCGAAATGGCACTGGCGCAGCATTCCGACCGCATTGCCGCAATCATCGTCGAGCCCTTGGTGCAGGGCGCCGGTGGGATGCACTTTCACGACGCGCATGTCCTGCAGACTCTGCGGACGCTCGCGGATCGCTATGGGCTTTTGTTGATCTTCGATGAAATTTTTACCGGCTTTGGGCGGACCGGGTCGATGTTTGCGTTTGAGCAAGCCAACGTCATTCCCGACATAATCACTTTATCCAAGGCATTGACCGGCGGCACGCTGCCGCTCGCGGCCACGGTTGCGCGACGAAACGTGTTCGACGCCTTCTGGTCGGACGATCCGGCAAAAGCGCTGATGCACGGCCCCACCTTTATGGCAAACGCCCTCGGCTGCGCTGCCGCCAATGCGTCGCTCGATCTCTTCGCGCGCGAGCCGCGGCTGGCGCAAGTCGCCAAAATCGAGGCACTGTTGCGTAGCGGTCTCGAACCATGCCGCAGGCTCGCCGGGGTCAAGGACGTGCGAGTAAAAGGCGGCATTGGCGTCGTCGAACTCCACCGCATCGACAACCTCAATCGAATACGTCAACGCTTTATCGAGGAAGGGGTTTTTGTCCGGCCGTTCGGC
>Ga0126369_10003659_pt1 | contig 11115 bp, 4 predicted proteins | sample PanSoiMetaPlot_1_FD_109646 | JGI IMG/M metagenome (GOLD analysis project Ga0126369, IMG submission 109646) | Tropical forest soil microbial communities from Panama - MetaG Plot_1 | ecosystem: Environmental > Terrestrial > Soil > Tropical forest > Bulk soil | place: Panama | collected 2016-02-17
GCCTCCCTGGGTGATGTCCGGAGCTCGGATGGTGAGGCGCTCGCCATAGGAGTACGGGACCGGCGCTGGCGCGCCATTGCCGACCACCGTGACGGACCGGCCGGCTTGGATGAGAAAACCGGGGTCTCTGCCGTCGTAAGGGGCACGCGATGACGTAGCGGTTGTCACGTAGACCTGCGCGGCGTCGAGCGTGAGAGTCCCGCCCGCCTGCAGCCGCGCCTTTCCGTTACTCTGGCCCGCGGATTGCAGCCGAATGTCGCCGCTCGAAATCAAGTGCACGTCGACGAAACCCGTCCTGATCAAGCCGGAAGTGCCGCAGCCGGCCCCGCCTCCGCAGCCAAAGTCCACCCCGTAGCCAACGTCGATGGTGCCGGCACGCACCGTGAAGCTGCCGGCAAGGTCTGTAGCCAGAGCCGGAGCGTCCGAAAAGACATCCGACGCATCGAAGAGAGGATTGAAGATCACATACCCGGAGGCCAGATTGACGGCTCCCGCAGAGGAAGGTTTCACCCCGATCAGTGGGCCACCCAGCTGGATCGACCGCCGAGTCGACAGCGAGACGTTGCCGTCGAACACCAGCTCGCGGGGGAAGACATTCGGAGAGCCATTCGGTTTGAGCGCCAGATCATCGGTGCCCGAAGCATTGACCCGGTCGGCGTAGACGGTGAGACCATCCGGGCTGTTGGTATCGATTGGGGTGTTGGCGGTGACGTGCAGGTTTGCGGGCACGCCTTGGGTCACGGTGATGTGAGGCGCGTCGAACTCGAGACTCCCTCCTTGGCCATGCTCGCCGCCAGGCGCCAAACGCAGTTGGCCACCCAGCTTGCCGCCACCCATGGCAATGGTGATGGACCCCGCGGCGCCGTCGACCAGCCGTTCCACATACGGATTGGTCGGACGAGTCAGTGGTGCGCCTGCGTAGTTCAGATCCGCAGGACCCTGCAAGCCGGAAACGTCAATCACCGACCCGGGATCCGTCATCAGGTATCCGATAGCGTTGGCCTGGGTTCCGACGACATTGAAGGAGCCGATCCGGACTTGGCCGGCGGCCTCGATGCTGCGCTGGGTAAACAGTCCTTGGTTCTGCAGAATGGTCTTGAGGTACCCGGGCGCCAACAGCCGCGCGTTCTCGCCGAGCCTTACTGCCCGGACCCCCTGCGGCGCGAGGCCAAGTCGCACGTCGATCAGACCGCCGGGCGCGGAGAGCGTTCCGTCCACGAAGATGCTCGACATCGAGATCAACCGCAGCGTGGACCTCGGCGCCATTCGGATTTGAGCGCCACTGTCGACAACCACCGCGCCTCCATTCTCCGAAAACAGCGGAGTCCAGTTCGACTGCGGAACCGAGAGCAAACTGCCGTTTGCGTTGACCGCCGGCCCGCTCAGCGTAAGCGACATCGGCTGGGCAAAATCGCCGCTGAACACCTGCAACTGAGCGACGCCAAATAGGCTGGTTCCGGTTTGAAGCGATCGACCCGAGTCCAGGAGCACAAAACTCTGGACCTGGGGGGAGATCACCGTGCCTGCGGCAACGGTCGTGCCGGACGCGCCAGAGAGTGTGTACTTGGCGAAACCGCCGAGGCGAAAAAAATCCGGAGATACAACGAAAGCGTTGGTGCCCGGTGTTGCATCCCCAACCAGGACGGGCTTTCCGGTGGCGATGGATAGTGACCCGCCGGTCTGAAGGCCATAACCCTGCAAGGTGCCGGAAAGGCTCATGGTCCCGTCGCGGGGACCCTGCGGCACGTTGATGGCTCCAAAAACGGTAACGCTGTTGACCAACGAAATTGAACCCGCGTCGCCCGCGGTAATTTTCCGACCATCCGTCGAGAGGCGGCCGCCACCGGAGACATCGAGCAGGGACCCGGGCGCGAGACTGAGGTTGTTGCTGGTGACGAGGTTGAGCGAGCCACCATTAATGGCTAGCTCTGGCCGGTATGCGGGATTGAGGAGCAGATTCACCCAACGACCGGAAAGATCGATCACGCCGTTGGGTCCGATGTTTATCTGGGGCTTGAGGTTGGGATCCAACGCGTTCCAATTGGGGATGGTCCCCGTGATCGATGGTGCAACGTTCGTCGCGACAATGTTGACGGATCCTCCAGGCGCTCGGATGGTCCCTTCAACATCGACTCGGGTAGCCGAAATGTTCAGCTTGCCGTAGTTGCCCAGGTCCATGGTCACGCCGTCTCGAATGGTGACCGTGCCGCCTGGGGCAACCGCTTCTGATCCGACGGCTCCGCTGAAGAGGTTGACGTTCGAAAAGGTTCTGCCGTCGAAGTATCGTGCGGGCAAAACGCTGTTGTAGGCCGCCGACGGATCAATCCTGCTGTCAGGGGCGAAATCGTCTGGCAGGAGCGGCGCCTGGTCGATGACGATGTTTCCGCCTACCAGGGTGACACCTCCGTTTTGCTGCCCCGACGTCGGGTTGAAATGCGAAAAGCCAACGTTCAGGGTGGCGCCGGAAGGGATCTCATGCCAGACGCGCGTCACATCCTTGGCCGTCGCCCCGGTGGGAGCGGTACGCTGATTAGGACCGACCACCACGCTGGCTTCGACGTTCCCGTCCAGGACGCGGTAGCCGTAGTCTTTGGGCGTGTAGTTGGGGGTCGTGGGATCCAGCCAGAAAGAATCCGGCTGTCCGCCGAGCGTGAGGGTTCCCGCTGAGCGACCCTCGACGTACCCCGGGTTGTAGCTACCGTGGTTCGCCAGGATGGGACTCGAGTACTGCTCGGTGACACCCCAGCGCTGATGGTTAACCATGTGATCGCCTGCGAGGCCGACGTACACTACGTTGGGATCCGCCAGCTCGATCGGGACCACGTTGCCAAATTGATCGACCAGCCGGCTGCTCCTGACATAACCGGGAAGGTAGGTGAGGTTGCCTCCCGAGAGGTCGATGGTTGATCCGGCTCGGGTGATGATTTGCGCCCCGTTGAGGGTGAGCGATCCGCCTGAGGTCATTAGCTCGGGGACGGCGCGCTCGATCAGATCGTAGTAGCCGGACAGGTTCGCCAGGCCAGTGCCGAGGCGACCGTCAAAGTAGACAGTCTGACCCCGAAGCGAGCTGTCTCGAAGCAACGGATTGTCGGCGAGCTCGTTGGCGCGCAATTCCGCCTTGATACTGTTGCGCTCCATCTGAACTTCGACGCCGCGCAGTCCTGAGACATCGATTCTGGCACCTGAGCCGACGTAGATGCGCGAGTCATCGGCGCCCTGGATCAACGGACCGGGCAGCGCATCGATGGTCACTGACGCGCTGGGTGCATAAAGAGTCGAGTTGTTGCCGAAGGTGACGTAACGCCCGAAAACCTCCATCCTGGATGGCCTGAACTGATCAAATCCGACCGCCGGCGGGCCGCTGAGATCGGGCAGGATTTGCGTGGTGCTGCCTTCTGCGAAGGTGAGGTCTCCAAAGGCGCCCCCGTAGAAGGGGTCAGGATACGGTCGGCTGATGCTGCCCGTGGGATCCGCCAGTCGAATTCCATCGCCAGCAGTCAGGTTGATGTAGCCGTTCGCGCTGGCACCGGTCGTCGCCTGGAGAATGCCGCCCTGGAGGATCGACTTTCCCTGGACGTTGATGCTACCGCGATCGCTGGAGATGATGCCGGTGTTCTCGACCCGGCCCCCGCGGTCGATACCTACCGTAATCCCGCGCACATCGGGGGACAGGGCTTGGCCGGTGGTAAAGCCTCGGCTGTAATTCTTGTTGAGGTAGATGCCTCGGCCTGCCGCCAGCACCACTTCGCCGTCGGTCGCCTGAATCGTTCCCGAGTTGACCACGTTATGGCCCAGAAGCATCGCCCGGCCGCCGTTCGCATTGAGCTGCGCACCGGCCTGCACCGTCACTCCATCGCCTTGAGGGAACACTTCGTTGGGATCGTGTTTGATGGGCAGGTCTTCACCGAAAACCAGAGCTGGGCGGATCGATTCGCTGGGGTTGTTTAAAATCCCGTCCCGAAAGTGCTGGTTTCTTTGCGCCAGGGTGTCGCCGCGGAAATCCAGGCTGGAGGCGATCAACGAATTCACATTGACTTGGCTGTTGCCGCCAAAAACAATTCCGTTGGGGTTGATCAGGTAGAGCTGACCTTCCGCCTGAATCGAACCGAGGATCTGAGACGGCCTCGCGCTGGGGTCGTTCACACGGTTGAGTGCGATCCACCCTGGGGCATCGGCGCCTCCCGCGGTCTGGTCAAAGTGAACGTTGGTGTCTCGGCCCACGTTGAAAGTCTTCCAGGTGAGAATCGCCTTTGAGTCGGTCTGCGGAATCACCACTTCGGTTTGAGGGCCATTGAGCGACTGGGTGGGCAAACGCGCTCCGAACCAGAGGTCGGGATTGGCGGACGCTCCGGGAGCTACTTCCAGACCTCCGACGCCAAGCCCGTTGGGAATGGAGCTGGGAAGACCGGCCGCGGCGGCACGAGCCGCATTTTGCTGATCCCTGAAACGCTGCATCGCCTCCGAGGCTCGCCGCAGTGAATCCACCGCCTGCCGAGTGGTCGCCTGTGCCGCGCGCGCCGCAGCCGCTGCGGCCGCGGAGGACCCGGGAACTGGAGCGTCGGGTGGGCGCAGCAGAGGCGCTGCCTTGGGGCTCGCGGCCAAGGCAAGCAGCCCGAGGGCGCAGGCGATGCGCCACGAGCCGCTCAACCTCTGCGTGTTCATCGGCCTCCTCCGCGCCCCCCGAAGCGCGCGTGGCCCCAGTAGACTGTTCGCGTGGGAGGAGCAAGGACAGACTCTCTGGCGAGCGACGAATTTTCGTTCGTGTCACAGAATTGAGACATTTGCCGGCACAAGCTCGCGAAGACTTGTAAATCCTTCATCAACACGCTTGCCTGGCAACGCCTTTTCTTTTACCAGGCGTCCGCCATGAGGCGATCGTTGCTGGCAGCTTGGGTCCTGGCACAGCTCGCCTGTCATTCCAAGGGACCCGATTCCACTGTGGAACCGATTACTGGCAGTCTGAAGGTGTCTTTGTTGCCCTCTCGGGTTTCGCTCACGCCCGGCGACGTCTTCCCCGTCGAGGTGATACTGGATCGCCCAGCGAGCTTCGCTGAGCAAGTGACCATCACGGTCGCCGGATTGCCGAACGGGGTCGCGGCATCGCCTTTGACGATCGCTGGGAACACCGGCGTGTTCAACCTCTCAGCCGCCACAGGCGCAACCGTGACCAACGATGCCGCGGTCGCGGTGACGGGCGTGGGCGGAGGACTTTCCGGCTCGGCCACGCTGTCGCTGTCCGTAGGAATGGCCGCTCGCGGATTTACGTTGTTCGTGAACCCAACGACGCTCAGGCTCTTCCATGGGGTCACCGGCTCCGCCACCGTCAATGTGGTGCGACACAATTTTGGTGACCCGGTGACGGTCACGATTTCCGGTTTGCCCGATGCTGGCGTAACAGCGGACCCACTGTCGATCGGCGGGAATAGCGGGACTTTGGTACTTCGGATTGCACTCAGCGCGTCTCCGAACACTTTTCCATTGACGGTTTCGGGGACGGCGGGCGCTGTCAGCGCGAGCGCGCCGCTGGCCCTCGTTGTACTCGACCCCGGCGGTGTCGACGAGAGTTTTGGCGATTCGGCGGATCACCGCGGATACTTGATAAGCCACCTGGACTCCAGTGACGGGGGAACCACGGTAACGGCGCTGGCTGTTGCCGTTCAGCCCGATGGAAAGATTGTGGTGGCCGGCAATCGAACTCGGCCAAGAGATGTCGGAGGCCCGGGATGCGGTGGTGGGGGATTGCAAAACTGCATTGCACTAACGCTGACTCGATACAACTCAGATGGAACGTTTGACGACACCTTCGGGCAGCCTGACTCGGGCGTACTGTCTCCCCCGCCCCCCGGCGTGGCGATACTTCCCGAAGTATCCGCCGTTGGTTCTCGCGCGAATCCACAAGCAATTGCATTGACGGCGGATGGAGGGATTCTGGTTGCCGCCGGTGGACTCGGTACGGCTCCCGACACGCTGCTCGGATTTACTTCCGATGGCGTACTGGATCCGGGCTTCAATCCCGGACCAGATGCAGGCCATGCTGAGAGGAAGATTAACGCGAAGGCGGTTGCGGTGATTCCAGACGGCGGAATTCTCGTCGCAGGGATGGCCTACCCGCCGCCAACAACCGTCGTCGCGCTTGCTTTGGCGCGATACAATACAGATGGGAGGTTGGACCGGACCTTTGGAGATGGTGGCATTCTCTTAAACCAATTCGTAGGAAGTCCGAGCATTAGCACTGCCTGCGGAGCCACTTTCACGGGCGATAAAGCCAAGGTGGCAGCGCTGACGCAGAGCCGCATCGGGATCATGAGTTTCGACATCACCGGTAGTGGCTCGATTGACGAGTCCTTCAACGGTACAGGGCAGGTGCTGGTTCAACTTGGAGGCAGCAACAATAGCCCTTGTGCAGTGCTCGACGTAAACGGCAACACCGTTGTCGTGGCCGCTCTTGCAAGGGATATTGTCCTCGGAAGTTTTCTGGCGGATGGGGGTCTGGACCCAAGCTTCGGCGACGGAGGGGTCGCCTTCGCCAACTTGCCCGCCGATGCAGGAACTCCATCGCCATCAGCCGCGGCGACGTTCGTGGGCAAGATTGTGGTAGCCGGTTCGCTGGGGGGTAACCAGCTGCTGATCGCACGCTACAACTCCGATGGTTCGCCCGATTTGTCCTTCGGGACCTCCGGAACGGGCTTCATCAGGAATGTGCCTAACCTCGGCGACGCGGTTTTCAACGCGGTTACCATCCAAGACGATGGCAAGATTGTTGGGGCGGGAAATACGCCCTCGGCATCCGGTCAGCAGATGGTGATCCGCTACCTTGGATCAACGTCTGAATAATTTCCGAGCGAGAAGGCGCTTCGTTACCGCACCAAGGCGTAAGAGCGGTTCTCCACCGAGGCATCCGACGGGGCCACCGGCCGCTTTTTGCCGTGAAGATCGTCCACGATCGCCAAAGCGGTTTGGCCGCTGCGCAACGGGCCATAGTAGAGGTAACCGATCGCTTGGTAAGCCTCCCCGGTCACTCCCAAATTATTGGGCAGGGTAACGCCGATTGCATAAAACGCGGCACGGCTGGGATCGGGGCCGGTAATTACGGTGACGCACCACCCGAGTTCGAACTTCGGAATCCGTTTCTTCATAAATATCGTCGCTTCGTCCTGGTCCCAAAGTGCGATCGGCTGAATTTCGTCGCTCCGGTTGGAGCCGGGCACGTCTTTCCAGTTCCGCAAGCTGCAGTTGTAGATTCTCCGGATGGTGCTCAGTGAGATCGATTTGAGGTTTGGATTACCTTTCGTATCCACGATGAAGGTCACGGCCTTCATTGGTCTCGTGACGTAGCGTTCCACCTGTGCGGCGGGCTGCGAGACGTCGCCGGACGCTGCCGCGGCGCCGCTAACCGCAAAACCCAATAAACTCATCAAGAGCGCGATTTTCATGGATTGTCTGTCAACAAAAAAGCCAGGGAGACGCAACCACATCCCCCTGGCTGATGTACCGAGCGGAGTTCTTTACGGGTTGTAGCAGCGGGCCGCGGGGAAGAAATTGTTCCGGTCCACAATTGGAGCGAGGAAGTCGCAGCTCGTGTCCGGATCGCACGCCGCATTGTAGAAGGTGACTTGGTCGTCGGGCAGGGTGTAGTCGACTCCGTTGAAGCCCTGCACCCTCCCGAAGAACAGCGGGCGAGCGTAGTAGTAGCTTCCATCCTCGATGGTGCCGATGCTCGGCGCTATGTAGTCGGTCGGTTGGGAGCAGACCAGATTGACGTTGTCGCAAACGCCAAGGGCGTAGTTCCCATCCTGGATTGCAGGAAGGCCTGCGTAACCAATGGCGTCCGGGTCATTGGCCACGAGATAGCCGATCGTCTGAGTCGCGCCGTCTCCGTACACGGTGTTCACGCAATTGGGGAAGTTGTCTCTCCAGTAGAACAGGTTCGGCGGGCTGCCGACGCCGGGAAAATTGGTAATCATTCCATCGACCATGCCATGGGTCCGGCCAGTGAAGACATCGGTCGTTCCCGAAACGCCATCGCGCGTGTACTTGTTAATCAGGTGGTGACCATTGGTGGACCCAGGAATCTGATCCCAATACTGGGCAATCAAGGTCCCTCCCGAATCCCGGGCACAGCTAAAAATGTTGCCAATGTCAGTGAGATTGATGTTTTGAAGATCCCCATTGCCGCCGGTGTTGACCACGATCGCAATACCGTCTCGAGCGATCTCGCACTGAGGCACCACGAAGTCCAAGTCATGGCTGTGCGCGCAGGTCTGGTCGCCATCGTTGACCGGTCGAGAGCCTGGATTCATACCCTGTCCGGTGTTGCGGGCGTCGCACGCAGCAGTGTAGCCAGTGCCAGAACCGCCGCCGTCGTAGCAAAGGGCGTCGGTGTCGGGACAAGGTGTGATCAAGGGATCATTGCCGCTGCCCAAGTTGAGCGTCTGAATCAGGTCGCGGGTGATGAAGGCCATCGTATCGGAGCCGCGGAGGTGTTGAGTCGCTTGGGCTACACCCGATGCCAGAGACAGAGCTACCGCTAACCTTAGAGCGCGTTTCATTCGGTGGACTCCTTGTGACAAGTTGTTGGTAAACCAATCCGCTGGCGGAACCGTCCCCCGGTGAATTGGACCCCTCGAGAAGCGGCACCCGTCTAAGGCAGAGTCCAACTGCTCACAAGTAAACTTCCCGTAACAAAGAAGACGCTCCCCCCTTCGCCGAATTCGCGAAATGTCACGGATCCGTAACGCAATTCCATTTTCGCCACACCGGAGGAACGCGACAGGTCCCTCCCGGGGGTCCGAACGCTTAACTCGGAGCGCTATGGGTTGTAGCAGCGCGCCGCTGGGAAGAAGTTGTTTCGGCCCACGACGGGGGCCAAGAAGTCGCAGCTCGTGGTGGGATCGCAGGCAGCATTGTACAGGGTCGCCTGGTCGTCGGGAAGCGTGTAGTCGACGCCGTTGAAGCCCTGCACCCCCGCGAAGAACAGCGGGCGAGCATAATAGTAGCTTCCATCCTCGATCGTGCCGATGCTCGGGGCGACGTAGTCACTCGGCTGCGAGCAGGCCAGATTCACGTTGTCGCAAACGGCCAGCGCGTAGTTCGCATCTTGGATCGCTGGAAGCCCGGCGTAGCCGATCGCATCCGGGTCATTCGCCACCAAGTAGCCGATGGTCTGGGTCGCTCCGTCGCCGTAAACAGTGTTCACACAGCCTGGGAAGTTGTCTCTCCAATAGTAGAGGTTTGGCGGACTGCCGACGCCGGGAAAGTTGGTGACCACTCCATCGACTCGACCATGGGTTCGGCTGCTGAAAACGTCGGTCGTTCCCGATACGCCATCGCGAGTGTACTTGTTGATCAAGTGGTGCCCATTGGTAGAGCCCGGGATTTGATCCCAGTACTGAGCGATCAGCATCCCTTGGGAATTTCGCGCACAGCTGAAAATGTTGCCGATATCGGTGAGGTTGAGCTTTTGAAGGTCGCCGTTGCCGCTGGTGTTGACCATCACCGCTATTCCGTCTCGGGCGATTTCACATTGAGGGACGACAAAGTCCAGGTCGTGGCCGTGGGCGCACATCTGGTCGCCGTCATTGACCGGCCGAGAACCTGGATTCATCCCTTGGCCGGTGGTGCGGGCGTCGCACGAGGCCGAATACCCGAGCCCAGAGCCCCCGCCGTCGTAGCAAAGTGCATCGGTGTCCGGGCACGGGGTGATCAGCGGATCGTTGCCGCTGCCCAGTCCGAGGGTGTGAATCAGGTCACGAGTGATAAATGCCATCGTATCGGAGCCACGGAGGTGTTGGGTCGCATCGGCCGCGCCTGAGACCAGGGACAACAGCGCCGCCGCCTTGATGAGGTGTCTCATTCTGATGTTCCTTTCTAGAGTTGAGTTTTTGCTCCCGTGACAATTGGGATTTGGACCCCTCGGAAGCGGCGCGGATCTAGAGCATCGATTCTGGCTACTCAAGCAAACTCGTTGTCAGAATTTTGTTACATCTCATCCGGGTGAGACATTTGCGGATGTCCCACAACGCTGCCCACGGACAAAAATCAGGAACGACTCACCAGCCACAGACCTAAGGCGATCACTACGAGCCCGACCCCGTCCAGCGGGTGGAGTGTTTCGCTCAACAGCAACGCGCCCATCAGCAACCCAAAGATTGGCGTGAGAAAAAAGTAAGCGCTCACGCGGCTCGCCTCGCCATGCTGGAGAATCCAGAACCACAGCATCGAAGCTCCGACGCTAAGAATCAGCACCAAGAAGACGAGGCTCCATACCAGCGGGGCCGTCCAATTGATCTGCGGCGCGCCTTCCAGCAACCGCGCGGTCGGGATCAGCGCCACACCCGCACAGGCCAGCTGCGCTCCATTGAGGACCACGGGGTGGGGTCGATCCTGCATCCGCTTGAAGACGATGTTCGAGGCGACGAAACAAATCACTCCCAAAAGCGACATCAGCACGTCGGCGATTCGCGCGGTGCCGGATCCGGCGCGGGTGTACATCGTCAGCACCACACCTCCAAAGCCGAGTAGCAACCCGATCAGTTTGCGCGCAGTAAGTGCCTCGCCGAGCAAATACGGCGCCACCAGCGCCACAATCAGGGGATTGGTGCTTGCGATGATCGAACCCATCCCGGCGGATAGGTGCTGAAGCGCGATGTAGTTGAGGCCCAGGTAGAGGGCGTTTCCACCAAGCCCGAGACCGAATAGGGATAGCCAGGTTCTCGGCCGGCGAGGAATCTCCAGTCCCGCAAACACCGCACCGACGAGGAGAAGCGCACCCGCGATCAGGAACCGCACCGAAAGGATCCACAGCGGCGGCGCTCCGCGCGCGAGGATTCGGCTGGGAACGAACGCCGACGCCCACAGAAAGATGTAAAGCAATGCAGCCGTGACGCCCAAGACGTCCCGCTCCGCCCGGCGCTCGACGTCAAGATTGGCTGATACGCTCATTGGGGACCTAGATGCGATGGAGCTGAAGTTGATTCCGGCCGATCGCCCCGCTGAGGTCCAATGCGTAGATAGGAGAGCAACCGTGGGCGAAATCGCCGCGCGGTTGACCGACGGGGCCACCGCAAGCGCAAGATCCCGCAACGGGCCCTGTCGGTTGAACCAGAACGGTCGGAC
>Ga0126369_10003660_pt1 | contig 11113 bp, 11 predicted proteins | sample PanSoiMetaPlot_1_FD_109646 | JGI IMG/M metagenome (GOLD analysis project Ga0126369, IMG submission 109646) | Tropical forest soil microbial communities from Panama - MetaG Plot_1 | ecosystem: Environmental > Terrestrial > Soil > Tropical forest > Bulk soil | place: Panama | collected 2016-02-17
ACCGCAATCACCATGGTGGCAGCGATGAAATAGGCCTGCGCGCCGGTCGACATCCCGACCGTGTACATGTGATGCGCCCACACCACGAAGCCGATGCCGCCGATGGCAACCATGGCATAAGCCATACCGAGATAGCCGAAGACCGGCTTGCGGCTGAACGTGGCAACGATCTGGCTGACCATTCCGAAGCCGGGAAGGATCAGGATGTACACTTCCGGATGTCCGAAGAACCAGAACAAGTGCTGGTACAGAATCGGATCGCCACCGCCCTCACCCGAGAAGAAAGTGGTGCCGAAATTGCGGTCAGTCAGTAGCATCGTGATAGCACCGGCCAGAACCGGCAGCGCCAGCAGCAGCAGGAACACGGTCACTAGGATCGACCATACAAAAAGCGGCATTTTGTGCAGCGTCATGCCCGGCGCGCGCATGTTGAAGATCGTCGTGATGAAGTTGATGGCGCCGAGGATCGATGACGCGCCTGCAAGGTGCAGCGACAGAATGCCAAAGTCGACCGCCGGGCCGGGATGGCCGCTGGTCGACAGCGGCGCATAAAGTGTCCACCCGGCACCTATGCCATTTGAGCCGGGTTCGCCTTCGACAAACATCGAAGTGATCAGCAAGGCGAACGACGCCGGCAACAGCCAAAACGAAATGTTGTTCATGCGCGGAAACGCCATATCCGGCGCACCGATCATGAGAGGCACGAACCAGTTGCCGAACCCACCGATCATCGCCGGCATCACCATGAAGAAGATCATGATCAGGCCGTGTGCGGTAACGAACACGTTGAATTCGTGTGGCGTCGGAAAAATCTGAATGCCGGGATTCTGCAATTCGAGCCGGATACCGATCGACAGCAGACCACCAATCACGCCGGCAACCAGCGCGAACACCAGGTACATCGTCCCGATGTCCTTGTGATTGGTCGAATATACGAAGCGCCGCCATCCGGTTGGGTGGTGCTCGTGGGCTTCATCTGCAATGTGCGCATCGTGTGCACTGCGCGCAGTCGGCGTATTGCTGGCCATCGCTATTGTCCTTCGACCTCGTCGTTGTCGCCCGCGTATTCGTCAGTTCGCAGCGCCAGCCGCGGCCACTGCGGTCGGACGGCTGTCATCGGTTGCGAATTTCTTCTTCGCCTGCTCGAGCCAGGCAGTGTAATCCTTGTCGTTCACTACGCGTACCATGATCGGCATGAAGGCGTGATCCTTGCCACAAAGCTCGGAGCACTGTCCGTAATAGATGCCCTCGCGTTCAGCCTTGAACCAGGTCTCGTTGATTCGGCCCGGTATTGCGTCGATCTTGATGCCGAAAGACGGCACAGCGAATGAATGGATGACGTCAGCGCCTGTGGTCAGGACGTGCACCACCTTGTTCACCGGGACCACCATCTCGTTATCAACCGCGAGCAGACGCGGCTGGTCCGGCTTGAGGTCCTTTTCGGGAACCATAAGCGAGTCAAACTCGAATTTGCTGTCCGGATAGCTGTAGCTCCAGCACCATTGTTTGCCTGTGGCTTTCACCGTCACGTCCGCCTTCGGTGCGTTCAGCTGAAAGAAAAGCAAGCGAAACGACGGCACCGCGATCGTCACCAGGATAAGGACTGGCACGACAGTCCAGATAACCTCGATGAACGTGTTGTGGGTGGTGCGCGAGGGGACCGGATTGCTCCGGGCGTTGAACTTCACCACCACGATGATGAGCAGCGTGAGGACGAAAAGTGCGATCGCCGTGATCACCCAAAGCAGGAAATCATGGAACCAGATGATGTCGTCCATCACCGGGGTTGCGCCCTTTTGCATGCCCAGTTGCCAGGGCTGCGGTTGGCCACTTGTCGCCGCCACCGCCGCGCCTACGCCAAGACCGGTCATGCTCGTAATTATGAATGCGACCAACCGCTTGAGCACCAGCATTGTCCAATGCGCTCCTTCGACGAGAAAACGGCCTTGTTCGGGCCCTTTTTGCCGCACACCACAGGACATGATGTTCGGCGCGACCCGCTGAGCACGGCATTTGCCACGGGCGTGGCAGCTTGGGCGGTGCGGCGGGACGGGGGGAAATCCCGGCCTCTCAAACCACAATTCTAGGCCTCCCGCAATGCGCCTCGTTACCTCTTGCATGCGACAATCGGCTTATCCAAAGGCGCCTTCAGGCCGTCTTTACAGCTTGTGCGCCGGCGTTATGAAAATTCGCCCCCGACGCGCCTTGCTTGACAGGATTGGCCGGGCATGAACCAACGGGGGCGAATAAACTGCTGTCCGGAGGGCGATTCGGTGAGCTTCCAGGCATAAAGCGGGTGCCAAGGGATTGGATGATGCGAATTTTAGAGCAGAGTTGGCACGCCTTGGCCGTCAAAGCGCGGCTGGCAGCCATATTGCTGGCCGCATTGCCGGCGCTTTTACCCTCCGGCGGCGCACTTGCTCAGGGAGCCGTCAAGTCCGTGCACAAGGACTGGCAGATCCGCTGCGACACTCCGCCCGGGGCGAAGACCGAACAATGCGCTCTGATCCAGAGCGTGACGGCTGAGGACCGCGCCAATGTCGGCCTGACCGTAATTGTGCTTAAGACCGCAGACGCGAAAAGCCGGCTGATGCGGGTTGTAGCCCCGCTGGGGGTGCTTCTGCCATCCGGTTTGGGCCTCAAGATCGACCAGGCCGATATCGGACGCGCCGGTTTCGTCCGCTGCCTGCCAAATGGCTGCATTGCCGAAGTCGTCATGGACGACGAGTTGATCAAGAAACTGCGCAACGGCAAAACCGCGACTTTCATTATTTTCCAAACGCCGGAAGAAGGTATTGGCTTTCCGATGAGCCTCGCCGGCTTCGGCGAGGGCTACGATAAGCTGCCCTGATTTTCGCTGCGAAATCGGGGCCGGGCTGGTGCCCACCTTTGCGGCGTTCACGTCTGCCCAACCTTGAATTGCTCATTCGCTACTGCGCAATATTGGCGTTGCTATTAGTGGCGTCGCACAGATCCGCGAAAAGCGGGCAGCGCGTTTTTTAGAACGAGGGAGGACAAATGATTCGGCGCAGCTCAGTGCGAACCTTTGCCACATCCGTTTTGTTCCTGATGGTGTCGGCGGCGGCGCCGGCAAAAGCCGCTGACGCAGTTCGAATTGGATTGAGCCTCAGCCTGACTGGGCCGACTGCTCCCGCCGGCAAACAAGTATTGGCCGGCCTCGAGATCTGGCGTGACGATGTGAATCAGAAAGGCGGTTTGCTTGGCCGCCCCGTCGAACTCGTCTACTACGACGACCAGGGCAACCCGGCGAACGCGCCGGGAATATACGAAAAGCTGATGGGCATCGACAAAGTCGATCTTCTGATTGGACCCTACAGCACCAACGTCATCGCCGCCGCCATGCCGGCAATCATCCAGCGAAAGCGCACGACAATCGGAATCTTTGGCCTCGGTGCCAACAAGGCTTTCCACTATCCGAATTACTTCTCGATGAATTCGCAGGGACCGTCGGCGGCCAACTATTCGAAATGCGCATTCGATCTGGCTGCAGAGCAGACTCCGAAACCTGTTCGCGTGGCTTTGGTCGGCGCCGAAGTGGAGTATTCACGCAATGCACTTATTGGCGCGCGCGAGAACGCGCAGGCGCTCGGCTTTGAGGTCGTGATTGAACGGACCTATCCACTTTCCACAACGGATTTCACGCCGATCGTGCGCGCCATACAGGCTGCCAATCCGGATATCGTGTTCGCGGCCACGTTGCCGGTCGATACAGCCGGCATCATTCAGGCCGCGCGGGAAATCCAGTTCAAGCCGAAGCTGATCGGTGGCGCCATGCTTGGACTGCTGGTAACTGGAATCAAACAAAAGCTCGGTCCCGCCATCAACGGATATATCAGCAACGAGTTCTATATTCCCGCGCCCAGTCTGCAATTCGCCGGCACGGCGCAGATGATGCAGGAGTACCAAAAACGGGCCCAGTCTAGTGGCACAGACCCACTCGGCTATACCTATCCGCCCTATGCATATGCAGCCGGACAGATTCTTGCGGCAGCTGTAACCGAAACCAAATCGCTGAATGACGAAACGATAGCAGCATATCTGCGGAAGGCGACATTCAATACCGTGATCGGGCCAATCACATTTGGCCAGGATGGCGAATGGACTACGCCTCGCATCATCTGCATCCAGTTCCAGGGGGTCAGCGGCAATGACCTTGATCAGTTCAAGGATTGGGCGCGCCAGGTCGTGGTTTATCCGCGCGAATACAAAGCTGGAAATCTGATCTATCCATTCGAAAAAGCTGCTCAGTAGTCACGAACACCAAAGAAGAAAACGCTCATGAATGTCGGATTTGTTGGCCTCGGCGCCATGGGCCAGTTGATCGTGCCGCGCCTGATGGCGGCCGGACACCCCGTGATCGGCTGGAATAGATCGAAAGACAAGGCAGCAGCGCTGATCAAATCCGGCATGCGCTGGGCAGATACGCCGCGAGCCGTTGCCGAACAGTCCGATCTCGTATTCTCGATTGTTACTGATGCCAAAGCTGTGCGCGCAGTCGCCTTGGGTAACGACGGCATTGTCTCCGGCCTGCGCAAGGGCGGCATCTACATCGATATGAGCACGATCGAACCGGACGAAAGTCGCGCGGTCGCGGCCGAATTCTTCAAGGCCGGCTCAATCATGATGGATGGGCCGATCTCAGGTTCACCGGTTACGGTTAGGCAGGGCAACGCGTCGATCATGATCGGCGGTGACGAGAAGACGTTTGACTCAGTCAAGCCGGTGCTCCTGGCGATAGGGCCGAAGGTGACCCGCATCGGCGACAATGGACTTGCCTGTCAGATGAAGATCGCGGTGAATCTTCTGCTGATGGTCGAGGTTATCGCTTTTGGCGAAGCGGTCGCGTTGGCCGAAAAAGGCGGCGTCGCCCGTGATGTTGCGCTCGATGCTATTCTCAAGAGTGTCGCAGCATCACCCGTGCTTGGCTATCGTGGACCGTTTATTCTCGAAGGAAAAATGCCGGCGGTACCGCTCGCCGACGTGACCTTGCAGCAAAAGGACATGATGCTGGCACTCAATCTCGGCCGCACCATGGGAAGCCCAGTGCCGATGGCGGCTGCAGCCAATGAAATGATGAATGCCTGCCGCGGAATGGGACTGGACGGTAACGATTTCGTAGTGGCACATCAGGTGTACCGCCGCTTGGGAGGGCAAGCATGACGTCGCAAGGCGAAAAAATTGGAGCTGCACTCGCAAAAGCCGTGAAAAGCGCCGCGGCGAGTTGGAAGTTTGGAGATCCGGCACCGGTCATGTACCGCACCAATCTCCGAGATGTGCCGAAAGTCGAAGGCCTGAAACGAGACGATGGCTGGGTCGACATGCAAGTACAGTTCTTGATCGACCAGAAATCGGCAGGGGCAAATCACGTGGTGGGCTGGACCGTGCTGAAGCCGGGCGCGCGCCACGAAAATCATCGCCATCACAACTGCGACGAATTCTTCATCGTGCTCAAGGGTCACGGGATGATCTATACCGACCGCGGCGACAAACCGTCGGTCGAAGGCGATGTTGTGTATTCGCCGCGAGGCTGCTGGCACGGGTTCAACAATACGTCGAATGAAGACGTCGTACTTGTCTGGGGATGGATGGGCGCGGGCTCGATTGAAGCGTCGGGATACGAGGTCCATCCCGAGAGTCACAAGTGAATCCCTGGGACGCTCCTCTCATCAAAAAAGGCATGGCGGCACAGCTCGCGAAACGCCGCGCGCGCATTGCCGCGGGCGAAAAACCGCTCGGCTGGAAGGTCGGACTGGGCGCGCCTGCAACCATGCAGAAAATGGGACTTACGGCACCGATCGTCGGCTTTCTGATGCGACGTGCGCAAATAGCGTCGGGCCAAACGGCATCGCTCAAGGGCTTCGTCAAGCCAGTCGCGGAACCGGAAATCTGCGTGCGCATGGCGCGCGATCTGCAGGCCGGCGTTTCGGCAGATCAGGCTGCGGCTGCGGTCAAAGAAATATTTCCTGCGATCGAATTGGCGGACCTCGATCCGGTGCCCGCCCCTGACAATCTCGATGCGGTGTTGGAGGAAGACATTTTCCAGCGCCACGTCATTCTATGCAGCGATACTCGTCCAGGCCTGAGTACCAGCGGATTGACATCGCGCGTGTTCCGGCGCGGCGCGGAAACAAACGTCACGACCGATCCCGAGGCCCTCACCGGCAGGTTGCCGGGCATCGTCGCGCACGTTGCCAACACGCTCGCAGCGTTTGGTGGGAGACTTTCGGCAGGCGATGTGATCATCACCGGTTCGATTACACCACCGTTGATGATCGAACCGGACGAAACCGAACTCGTCCACGTGCTGGAGCCGATCGGCAGGGTTTTTGTCCGATTCAGTCGCGATTAGTACAGGCGATGAAAAAACCTGGAGATAAAATAACCTTGGGTAAACTTCAGGCCGGCGCGTTCGGCACGTTGGAATTGCCTGACCTACCGTCCGAAATTCTGGGCGGCTACCGCGCGTTGCCAGACCTCACCGGCATGTCGTCCGATGCCATGGATGAACTTGGCATCCGCGGCGTTATACCCGCTGCCCTGCTTCGACCGACGGATCCGACTGCCCGGATCGTCGGCCGCGCGCTAACAGTCCACAATATCCTCGCAAATAAGCCCGTCGCCGACGCGGTCGAGGCCGGGGTGTCCATGCTGGCCGAGATTGAGGCGCACAATCTCGCCGAGCCGGGTGACATTCTCGTGCTGCAAGGGGTGGATCACATTTCCAACATGGGAAGCATCTCCGCCAGCATTGGCCGTCGGCAGGGCGAACTTGGCGCCATCGTCGACGGCGCCGTACGCGATATCGATCACTCACGGGAGATTGGCTACGCAATCTGGTCGCGAAGCGTGAGCCCGATCACCGGGAAGTGGCGTATCGAAACGGTCGCAGTCAATCAGCCGGTTTCCATATGCGGCATTGCGGTCAGCCCAGGCGACCTTGTCCTGGCCGACGAGGTCGGTGTTTGTTTCATCCCCCGCGAGCGCGCGGCGGATGTCCTCGAACACGCACAGCGAATCGCCGCAAACGAAAGGACACGACAGAGCAAAATTGCTTCGGGCGCGCCGGTGTCTGAGCTTCTGCCGAAAAGCCGCTGACGCTATTCGGCGGTGATCCCGAGCTTTTTGATCGTATCGGGCCACTGGGCGAACTCCTTCGCCAGCCTTACCGCAAAATCTTTACTGCCAAGCGTTCCGTGCATGCCGTTGGCAGCGAAACGCTCTTGGATCGACGGCGTATTGACCACAGCAAAGAGCGCCTTCTCAAGCTTGTCTCGTGTTTGTGTTGGCGTCCCGGCCGGGAGGAAAACGCCGTACCAGTTTTCCATGATTACGGTCGGTAGGCCAACTTCGACCGTTGTCGGCAAATCGGGCAATAGCGGTGAGCGTTCGTTAGCGAAGAGCGCCAGAGGCTTCACCGATCCCGCTTTCACCAGCGGCAACAAGACCGGCAGATCGGCATTAATCGTATCGACATGGCCGCCGAGAAGGTCGTTGATCGCGGGGGCTGCTCCGCGATACGGCACGTGATTAATCTTTATCCCCGCCGCAGAATTGAGCATCTCGACAGCGATGTTCATCGTGGTCCCCGGCCCCGCCGATCCATAAGCGAGCTGTTGCTGCTTCGCCTTTGCGATAAGGTCCGGCAGCGTCGACACGTCAAGTTTCGGACTTGCCACGATGAGGGAGGGCACGAGTCCGACCAGCATGACCGGCTCGAATCCCTTGATGGGATCATAGCCTTGAGGCGGCTTGAGGATCGGGCTGAGCACCTGCGATCCGAGGCTCGCAAGCAGTGCGGTATTGCCATCGGGCGCCGACCGCGCAACCATTTCGGAAGCAATGGCGCCACCAGCGCCGCCACGATTTTCTACGATCACATTAGCATCGAGCTTGGGACCCAGCTCCGAAGCAAGAATGCGCGCGAGCTGGTCGACGGGACCTCCCGCGGCAAACGGAACAACGATCTTGACGGTCTCGGCAACGCATGGCCCAGCCAAGAGCAGGAGCCCCACGCAACATAGCCCTGTCAGCAGGCCTCGGAGCCGTATCACGTAACCTCTTTTAGCCGTTATTAACCGAATGGTCGGCCCGGTGAGGACGTTAAACCGGGCCTCGCCAAATCGCCACGGCCGCCTTATCTGATGTCCTGAAGATCAGCCTGGAGCCCCCTTCATGGACGCAACCGTTTCCTCCCTCATCGATCGTACTGGCCTCGACCGGGGGAAAGTGCGTCAGATCATGGGACGCGGCCTCGAGGGCGCCGATGACGGCGAATTGTTCCTCGAATATCGGCAGGCCGAGGCTCTGACCTTCGACAACGGCCGGCTCAAGCAGGCCAACTACGATACCGTCCAGGGCTTCGGCTTGCGGGCTGTGAAGGACGAAGCCGTCGGCTATGCCCACGCCTCGGATGTGTCGGAGGCGGCGATAGCGCGTGCGGCCGAAGCCGTGCGCGCCGTTAAAGGCGGCCACAGCGGCACTTATGCCGACGCGCCACCCCGGACCAATCGTAAGCTCTATAGCGACGAGAACCCGCTCGGGGCGCCGGCATTTGACGCCAAGGTCAAGCTGCTTGAGTCGATCGATGCCTATGCGCGTGCGAAGGATCCGTGCGTGCGGCAGGTAACCGCCAGTGTTTCCGCCACTTGGCAGGTCGTCGAGATTCTGCGCGTCGATGGAGAAACTTATCGCGATATTCGTCCAATGGTTCGGCTCAACGTTTCTGTGGTCGCCGGAGACGGTGAGCGGCAAGAGTCGGGCAGTTATGGGTTTGGCGGACGCGAAGGCTTTCAGCGGCTTATCGACCCGGCGGCCTGGCAGGGCGCGGTCGACGAAGCGGTGCGGCAGGCCCTGGTCAATCTTGAGGCGGTTCCTGCTCCGGCTGGCGAAATGGATGTTGTGCTCGGCTCGGGTTGGCCTGGCGTGATGTTGCATGAAGCGGTCGGACACGGCCTTGAGGGCGACTTCAACCGCAAAAAGACATCGGCATTTGCTGGTCTCATGGGCCGGCGCGTTGCGGCCAAGGGAGTTACCGTTGTCGACGATGGCACGATCCAGGCGCGCCGCGGCTCACTGTCGATTGACGACGAGGGCACGCCCACCAACCGGACAGTATTGATCGAAGACGGAATTCTGGTCGGCTACATGCAGGACCGGCAAAATGCCCGGCTGATGGGAATGACGCCCACAGGCAATGGCAGGCGTGAATCACACGCGCATGTTCCGATGCCGCGCATGACGAATACCTACATGCTTGCAGGCAACCACGACCCCAAGGAAATCATCGCATCCGTCAAGAATGGACGTTATGCGGTGAGTTTTGGCGGCGGCCAGGTCGATATCACCTCTGGCAAGTATGTGTTTCAGTGCACCGAAGCCTACAGGATCGAAAATGGCAAGGTCGGCGCACCGGTAAAAGGTGCCATGCTGATCGGCAATGGCCCAACCGACCTCCATCGCATCTCGATGATTGGCAATGATTTTGCGCTCGATCCCGGCATCGGCACTTGCGGCAAGAATGGCCAAGGTGTGCCGGTCGGCGTCGGTCAGCCGAGCCTGCGTATGGACAAGATTACCGTGGGCGGAACAGCGTAACTGATGGAGTCAAGGTGAATGCCGAAAAGCGTCGGATCTTGGATCAAGAACATTGCAGACATTGTTGTGGTCGTGCTGATCGTGCTGGCAGCAAAGGCCGCTATCGCCGAGCCGTTTTATGTCCCATCGGGCTCGATGGAGCCCACTCTTCTGATCGGCGACGAATTGCTGGCGACAAAGTATCCCTATGGCTACAGCTCCGCGTCGTTGCCTTCTTTCCTCGTGCTTCCCAACACGCCGCGCGTCCTTTCGGCGTTGCCAAAGCGTGGTGACGTGGTGGTTTTCCGCTGGCCCGGTGACCGCTCGCAGGTATGGGTAAAGCGTGTGATTGGTCTGCCCGGCGACCACATAGCCGTGCGGAATGGACAGGTGTGGATCAATGGCGCGGCAGTTGGGGTTCGTCCGGCGGGCATTGGCCAGGCGGAGGTCGAGGATGGTGGCGCGGTATCAGCCGCGCGCTTCATTGAGACGCTTCCCGGCGGATACGAACACCCGATCTACAAAATGGTCGCGCACGCTGAATACGACAACATGCCCGACACGGTGGTGCCACCTGACCACCTCTTCGTCATGGGAGACAATCGCGACAACTCTGCCGACAGCCGTGTGCCCGTACGCGCGGGTGGCGTCGGATTGTTGCCGGTCGAAGACCTGGTCGGACGCGTGGACGCTGTCGTCGGCTCGTGGGATCTGGCCATGAAAGACCGGCCGCTCAAGGATTGGCCATCAGGCTTGCGGTTGTCGCGGTTTTTCACCGCAGTGCACTGAGCGTTACCGTACCACGCCAGAAATACAGCAGGGTTTGTGGCGTGGTTGCGTGATGTTGTTTTTGAGATAGCAACGCGCTGCGGGGCCGATGTAACCGGGGCGAACGTAGGTCCAAGCGCGGCACTTGTTGTCCGCCTCACAGGCGGCCTGGCAAGCCGCGCCATCGATTGACTCGGCCGGGACATCGAAATTTTTATAATCGCCGCCGGAACGATCAATGGAGAATTCGATCGCGCCTTTGCGTGGCTCAACGACGCCGGCGCCGCGGACGCCCGAAACGCAGCATTTGTCCTCCGTGCGCGGCGGCACGCGGTTCTTGAGCCAGCAGACCGCGACTGCATTGTCAGTCCGTGGATAGACAAAGTTCCACGCATGGCAGCGGGCATCGCGTTCGCAGCGAGCGGCGCACACGGCGGGATCACCGCTGCGAATCTCGAATTTTAGATAATCGCCGCCACGGCGATCGAAGCCGCTTTGCGCATGCGCTTGGCCAGCCAACGTCGCCACCGCCAATGCGAGCGCGGTCCACAGCCTGATCGGAATTTCCATGCGCGCCCGCTCGAATTCGAGAGTCGGTCAGCTTTGCCCCGGTCCGTATGTTAACGCACATGCCTGCGATTGTGCAGCTACGGGCCGGTGGCGGCCCATGCCCAAATTTTTTTGTTGCAATTAAGCGCCCGCCGGAGGGGCCGGCGGGCGCGGATCCGGCCGCGAGAGGGGATGATCGCGG
>Ga0126369_10003662_pt1 | contig 11111 bp, 9 predicted proteins | sample PanSoiMetaPlot_1_FD_109646 | JGI IMG/M metagenome (GOLD analysis project Ga0126369, IMG submission 109646) | Tropical forest soil microbial communities from Panama - MetaG Plot_1 | ecosystem: Environmental > Terrestrial > Soil > Tropical forest > Bulk soil | place: Panama | collected 2016-02-17
GTCGCACGCTGATCTTGATCGGGCACGCGGGTCATCCCGAGGTCGAAGGGACCGTTGGGCAGATCCCCGCGCCTGTCCTCCTCATTCAATCCTTGGAAGACGTCGAAACTCTCCAGCTTGCGGAGGACACCCCGGTGGCGTATGTGACGCAAACGACGCTGAGCGTCGATGATACGCGTGAGATCATCGCCGCCTTGCAGCGCCGGTTCAAGGACATCGTGGGACCGGAAACCCGCGATATCTGTTACGCCACGCAGAATCGCCAATCGGCGCTGCGCGAGCTCAGCAAGATGGTGGACGTGATCTTGGTCGTCGGCGCTAAGAACAGTTCCAATTCCAATCGGTTGCGCGAGATCGGCGCAGAAGCCGGGGTGCCGAGCTATCTGATTGCCGACGGCAGCGAATTAAAGCCGGAATGGGTGCGCGACGCGGAGGTCGTTGGGATTACAGCTGGCGCGTCGGCGCCGGAAGTGCTCGTCGATGATGTAATCGACACCCTGCGGCGTTTTGGACCGGTCGAAGTCACGACTCTCGACGGACGCGAAGAGCACATCGAGTTCCGCCTTCCGGCCGAACTCCTGGACGTCAAAACTCCCGAAAGAATTAGCAATAGGCGGTGACCGTGAGCATTCCTCTCCTGCAAAAGCTATTCGTTGGCGGCTACGTCATCCGGCAGCATCTCGCCGGCAACAAGCGCTATCCGCTCGTGCTCATGTTAGAGCCGCTCTTTCGTTGCAATTTGGCCTGCGCCGGATGCGGCAAGATCGATTATCCCGATGAGATCCTGAATCAACGGATCTCCGTCGCCGACGCGTTGGCCGCAGTCGACGAGTGCGGCGCGCCCGTAGTCTCGATCGCCGGCGGTGAGCCGCTGCTGCATCGCGAGCTGCCGCAGATCGTGGAAGGCATCGTCGCGCGGCGAAAGTTCGTCTATCTCTGCACCAATGCGTTGTTGATGGAGAAGAAGATCCATCAGTACAAGCCGAGCCCGTTCTTCGTCTGGTCGGTGCATCTCGACGGTGACAAGGAGATGCATGACAAGTCGGTGTGCCAGGAGGGCACCTACGATCGCGCCGTCTCAGCCATCAAGAAGGCGAAGGAACTCGGCTTCCGTTGCAACATCAACTGCACTTTGTTCAACAACGTGAACCCGGAGCAGGCGGCGAATTTCTTCGATCATGTCATGGAAATGGGTGTCGACGGCATCACGGTATCGCCCGGGTATGCCTACGAGCGCGCGCCAGACCAGCAGCACTTCCTCAATCGCGAGAAAACCAAGCAGCTGTTCCGTGGGATTTTCCGGCGCGGTCGCGGAGCGCGGAACTGGCGGTTCAGCCAGTCTGGCCTGTTCCTCGACTTCCTTGCCGGCAATCAGAGCTATCACTGCACGCCCTGGGGCAATCCGACCCGCACCGTGTTCGGGTGGCAGCGTCCCTGCTATCTCGTCGGCGAGGGTTACACCAAGACCTTCAAGGAGCTGATGGAAACGACCGATTGGGATTCCTACGGCACCGGCAACTACGAGAAATGCGCCGACTGCATGGTGCACAGCGGTTATGAAGCAACCGCGGTGCAAGACGCGATCAGGAATCCGTTGAAGGCGGCGATGGTCGCGTTGCGCGGCGTGAAGACCGAAGGCGACATGGTGCCGGAAATCAATCTCGAGAACCAACGCCAGGCTCAGTACGTTTTCTCGCGGCATGTCGAGAAGATGCTCGCCGAGATCCAGGAAGAGAAGAAGAAAGAGAAATTGACCTCGGCGGCGTAAGCGCCACTCAACATCCGGCGCGGTAGATGAGCGTCATCCGCCGCGCGCCGGGCTTCCGGAGCATTCCCCACACACTGGCAGAGGCCGCTGCACGGCTTCGCCGTCGTCAAAGTGGATCTGCCAATTGGGATCGCTGCGTAATTGAGCTGCCAGAGTAGCTCGATGTGCACGTGTCGTTCTTGGCGATGAACAAGTGCTCGGGGGCGCGACAGTTGGCAGCGAATGGCTCAGCCGGCTTTATCGATTGCGCCGCCACTCTCGGACCAATCCTTGAACCCACCGAGATTGTAAACTTGGCCGTAGCCCATGTCCTTGAGCAGCTTTCCGCTCAGCGCGGATCGGCCACCTGACGCGCAGTAGAGGATGACGATCTTGTCTTTGGCGAAGCTCTGGTTGTGGTAAGGCGATTCGGGATCAGCCCGAAATTCCAGCATGCCGCGCGACACGTGAATTGCCCCGGCCACCTTGCCGCCCTGTTCCACCTCGGGCGCGTCACGTACGTCAACCACCAGCGTTTTGCCCTGGGCTATCATCTGTTGCGCCTGGGCCGGCGTGATGCGCGGCACGACCGCGTCGGCGGCCGCCAGCATTTGCTTGACGCTTGTCGGCATCGCGTTCTCCTTTCGTTTGAGCGTCGGCCTTCCAAAGCATGCCATGCGCCATCGTTTTCTGCGTCCCGCGATCGAAGGATGACGCGCGATCTTTTTTCGCAGTCCACTCGCCGCGCTTCATCGCAGTGGGCGTACTTCGGAAATGGGTCTTGGCCGCCTGGTGTAGCTGCCCCGAAGGCATTGCGAGCGGCGGCATCGGGATGTCGCGCGAAAGCCGTTCGCGATCTACATCCCGAATGCCACCGATCGGCTATTCGTGCGTTGCAGATTGCGATAGCGCGCCATCGCCCACAGCGGGAAGAATTTCCGGTAGCCGTGGTAGCGCAAGTAGAACACGCGGGGGAAGCCGGTCGCGGTGTAGCGCTCCTCGTTCCAGAAGCCGTCGGCAGCTTGTGTTTGCGCGAGATATTTGATGCCGCGCTGCACAGCGGGATGATCGACTTCGCCTGCGGCCATCAAACCAAGCAAAGCCCACGCCGTTTGCGAGGCGGTGCTCGGGGCCGGCTCATAGCGGCGATAGTCGAGCTTGTAGCTTGCCCCGTCCTCGCCCCAACCGCCGTCAGCATTCTGAATTTTGACCAGCCAATCGACGGCTTTGCGGACCATGGGGTCTTTCGGATCGACGCCGGCCGCATTGAGGGAACACAACACCGACCAGGTGCCGTAAATGTAGTTCATGCCCCAGCGACCATACCAACTGCCTTCGTCCATCTGCGTGCGGCGCAGATAGTCGATCGCGCGATTCATCGCCGCACGCTCCTCGCCCGTCGGGCCGAGCTGCGCCAACATGGACAGGCAGCGTCCGGTCACGTCCTCGGTCGGCGGATCGAGCAGCGCGCCGTGATCGGCAAAGGGAATGTTGTTCAGATAATAGTAGGTGTTGTCCGCGTCGAAAGCCGCCCACGCGCCGTTGTGGCTCTGCAGGCCGTCGACCCATTCGCGGCCGCGTGCGATCGCGTGTTCGAAGCGGTTGTTGCCATCCGAGCGCTTGGCACGATCCATGGCCATGACCACGACCGCGGTGTCGTCGAGATCGGGGTAGTGTGGATTGGCGTACTGGAAGGCCCAACCGCCGGGTCGCACATTCGGCCGCTGCTCGACCCAGTCGCCCTTAACGTCCAGGACCTGCAATGGAACCAGCCAATCCAAGCCCTTGTTGGCTTCGGCGACTGCGCGCTCGTCGCCGACTTCAAGCAGCGCGTGGCAGACAAGCCCGGTATCCCACACCGGCGACAGGCATGGCTGGCAATACGCCTCGTCGTCCTTGATCACCAGGAGCTTCTCGATTGACTTGCGTGCGATCGCCGGCTCGGGATGATCCTTCGGATATTTGAGCACGTCATACATCATCACGCTGTTGGCCATGGCCGGGAAGATCGCGCCGAGGCCGTCTTCTCCGTTGAGGCGCTCGCTGACGAAGGCGACCGCTTTGTCGATCGCGCGGCGGCGCAAGCGCTTCGGGAACAACGGCTCGGCCGCGCGTAGCGCGACGTCGATCCCGCGGAACAGCAGAAACCACGACCACTTCTGATGCGGCGCCTTTGCTGGCGGACCGATGGTCTCCGGGGGCTGCAGGAAAAGCTCATCGATCCTGACCTTCAGCGGGTTGCGGGCCTTCGGCTTCAAGGTTTGGAGCACCAGCAGCGGCACGATCACGGTGCGCGCCCAATAGGAGATCTTGTCGATGTGGAACGGAAACCATTTCGGCAGCAGCATGATTTCGATCGGCATGACCGGCACGCTGCGCCAGGACAGAATGCCGTAGAGCGAGAGCAGCACGCGGGTGAAGACGTTGCAGTTCACTGCGCCTCCGCGCGCGCGAATGGTCTCCCGCGCCCGCCGCATGTGATTGGCGTTCGGATCGTCCCCGATCATCTTCAATGCGAAATAGGCTTTGACGCTCGCGCTCATGTCGAACGCACCATCATGAAAGAGCGGCCAGCCGCCATGCGCGCCCTGGATGCGACGCAAATACACGGCGATCTTGGCCTCGAGCGCTTTGTCGATCGGCTCTCCGAGATAGTGCCTTAGCAGCACGTATTCCGAGGGGATCGTCGCGTCCGCCTCCAATTCAAAAACCCAATGGCCGTCGGCCTTCTGACAATCGAGCAGCGCTTGCGTAGCCCGCGCGATGTGCTGCTCGATGTCGCGCGCGACGTCGTCCTGTGGCGTTGAGGAGACGCGAGCCGCCGTACTTTGAGAGGTCATGATGATCCCTGACTGCTTTGTTCGACAAGCTCAGCCGCCCGGTTGCCGGAGCGGATGGCACTTTCGATCGTTGCCGGCAACCCGGTTGCGGTCCAGTCGCCGGCGAGGAACAGATTGCGCCATTCGGTCTCGGCGGCTGGACGTTTGGCGTTTTCTTCGGGAGTGGCAGCAAACGTCGCGCGTCGCTCGCGAACGATCTGCCATGACGGCAATGGATCCGACAGCCCGGCCACCGCGGCGACTTCCTCCCACAGGGTTTTTGCCAGGATTTCGCGGGGTTTGTCGAGCAGCCGGTCGGCGCCGCTGATGGTCACCGACAAGCGGTTGGGAAAAGCGAAGATCCACTCGACCGTGCCGTTGACAACGCCGATCATGGGCGGAAAGTCCGGCGGCGGCTCGACGCGAAAATGGGCGTTGACGATCGCCCGGAACGCGGTCGGAGTCTTCAAGCTTGGGATGAGGGCGGCTGCCGCGTAGGGCGGAACCGCGAGGATCACACGGTCGTCCGCGCCGAGCAGGAGGTGCTCGCTGCCGAAATCCAGTCCAGCCACGGCGCCATCGGCGAAACGGATGCTGCGCAATTCATGCATCAGATTGAATTCGACACCGCATCTGCGGAGATAATCGACCGCCGGCTCGATCAATGCGCCGCCGAGACCCTCGCGTGCGATCAGGGGACGGCAGGCTTGGCCGCCCTGCGCGAGCGTCTCGCGAACAATCGCTTTGGCGAGGGCCGCGGAGCCCTCCGGCGGATCGATGTTGAGCGCAGCTAGCAGCAGCGGCTGAGTCAGCCGCTTATACAGCTTCCCCGAACACTTGATAGTCTGGCCGACTGTTCGCGTTCCGTTGGCCCATAGCAACGGCGCCAAGCGCAGATAGTGGAAGACGTTGGTGCCTGGGACCCGGCTCTTCCGGTCGAAAACCCAGGATGGGAAGGGGCCGTCATTCAATCGCAGCGTCCAGCGTTCGCGTGTCGCGAGATCGATGAACGCGAAATTGGCGGCTTTCGGACCGATCAGGCGCTCTTCCGCGCCGATCTTGCGCACGTAGGCGAGGGCCGCATGATTGGCCGACAGCAGCAGGTGATTGCCGTTGTCGATCGTGAGATCGGTCGCCTGGTCATAGTAAGAACGGCAGCGGCCGCCGGGAAAATTCGTTGCTTCGTGCACGATCACGCGCGCCGGCGCCTCGACGAGGCGCACCGCAGCCGCGAGACCGGCAAGGCCGGCCCCAATGATGTGAAACGTTGGGGTCATCAGAACAGAGCGTGTTTCAGGACAATGGCGATGAGCTGCGCCCGGCCGATGCGCACGCGTTGACGCGGCGGAGCCCATCCGCGCGCCACCATGCCGTCGAGCATTGTGCGATAGACTGCGCCCATGACGCGCGGAGCACGTACCGTACGGCGCGGACAGCCGATCATGATCTTTTCCGCTTCCGCGAAGTGCCGGCGGGCGCGATCGACGACCGGCATGCAAGCCTTGGCGAGCTCCGGGCTTTCGATGACGACGATCGGTTCTGTCGATCCGATCCCGGCCTTGTCCAGAGCCTCCTGCGGCAGATAAAGCCGCCCGACAGCCGCGTCCTCATCGATGTCGCGCAGGATGTTGGTGAGCTGCAATGCGCGACCGAGATGATGCGCGAGCTGCGGCCCATCCTCGCCGTTAATACCGAACACGCGGACGGACAGCCGGCCCACCGCGCTCGCAACCCGGTCGCAATATAGATCGAGTTTGTTCCAATCGGGCGCGCGGATGTCCTCGACCGCATCCATTTCCATGCCGGCGATGATGTCGAGGAAATCCGTCTTGCGCAGCGCGTATTCGCGGACCGCCTCGGCCAGATCAGCAAGCTCAGGCTGCGCGCGCCCGGAATAGAGGGCGTCGATATCCGACCGCCATTGGGCGAGTGCACGACTGCGGTCGGGGCGCGGAAGATCCGAGTCGGCGATATCGTCGACGCGCCGACAAAACGAATAGATCTCGAACATGGCGTTGCGTTTCGCGCGCGGCAGAATCCGCATCGCCGTGTAGAAGGAGCTGCCGGCAGCGCGCTTCGGCGCGCTCGCCGGCGCGAATTGCAGGTGCGCGGCGCTATTCATGCGGCACACGCACGACGTCGGCGGGCGCGCGGAACAGCCGGCCGACGAGGCTCGCGGTGATGGCAAACAAGGATACTGTTGCGACGCCGGCCTTGCCCAGATGCACGCGTTCGCTCAGGGGATCGCGCGACTGCAGCAAAGCGACCAAACGACGGGCGAGCGCCTGGATCACGGAAATTTCCAGTGCCAACCGCAGATCGTTGACGCTACCCGGGAATGACACGCTTTGATGCAAGAGCTCTCCGGTGCGGTCGGCGAGACGCCTCAGGCATTGGCGCAAGGCAGGTGAAGCCGCTCGTTCACCGAGCTCTTCGACCCGAACGCCGTCGAGTGCAAGCGCGTCCAGTGGAACATAGACGCGATCAAGGTTGAGGTAGTCCGCCTGGCAATCCTGCAGATGATTGATGATTTGCAGCGCGGCGCACAGCGCGTCGTTGGCCGGCCAGGTGCTGCGGCTTTCGCCATGGACGTCGAGCACATAGCGCCCAACCGGCATCGCCGAGTAGGTGCAGTACTCGATCAGCTCCTCCCAATTGGCGTAACGCAATTTGGTCGCGTCCATGCGGAAGGCGCGAAGCAGGTCTTGCGCGTGCCGGGGCGACAACCGGCGTTCGCGCAACACCGTCCTCAGCGCGACGCCTTCCGGCTCGGCGTCATTGGCGCCGAGAAGACTTTGTTCGAGCCGATCGAGATGCGCGATCTTGTCTTGAGCGATCAGCTCAGGATGGTCGGCGATATCGTCGGCAACGCGTACGAACTCATAGAACGCAAGAATGGCCCCACGATGCTGCGGGTGAACCAGCCAGGACGCGACGGGAAAATTTTCGTCCCGCGATCCCTTTCCGGATCGAAATTGATGCGCGTTTTCCATCACGAATGCGACGCTTACTGATGCGACACGTTAGCCTGTACGCGTCCCTTCCAACTTCCGCCGCGTCCAACCGAATATTGGTACGCGGAATCGAGCGTGTAGAGCATGTAAAGCAGGGCGATCGCGGGAAGCGCGAGACCCCACAACGGCGACAGCCGATAGAATCGCAGGGTTGGCTGAAACGCCAACGCCATCAGCGCCCAGGTGGCCATGCCGATCACGCGGGTCGGCCCGTCCGCGAACAGGGCCAACAGCGGTGCCGCCAGGAACGTGAGCGCAAGACCGGCGGTCGTTCCGAGCAATGCCAGCGGCGAATAGCCGAGCTGAGCGTAGGCGGAACGTGAAATCATATCCTTCACGTCCTGCCAATGCTGGTAGGGCCGAATGCTGTGGACGCGGTCAGTAAGGCCGAGCCAGATCGGCCCGAACGCCTTCATGATGCGCGCCAGCGCGCAATCATCGATCAAGGCCCCGCGAATGCGCTCGACGCCTCCTGTTTGGCGCAAGGCGTCGGCGCGCACCAGCATGCAGCCGCCCGCCGCGGCGGCGGTCGCGGTATTCGCGCGATTGACCCATGCGAACGGAAACAGCATCTGGAAAAAGAAAATGAACGCCGGAACATGGCTGCGCTCGGCGAGACTCTGACAACGCAGCTTGGCCATGAAAGACGTCAGCACGAGGCCTCGCGCTTCTGCTTGGCCGGCGAGCCAGCGCACGGAGTCCGGCTCATGTGTGATGTCGGCATCGGTCAATAGCAGATAGTCGACCGACCCGTCGGTGTCGGCCGCCTCGATGCCCTGCTTCATCGCCCACAGCTTTCCCGTCCATCCAGCTGGTACTTTGCCGCCGGTAATGACGGTGAGGTGATGCCGGTGCTGCGCCGCCGATGCGGCGCTGCGCGCGACCTCTGCCGTGCCGTCTTCGCTTTCGTCGTCAACAAGAAGGATCGCCAGGCGCCCCTGATAGTCCTGGCGCATCAGCGAGGCGATTGTCGCCCCGATAGAAGCAGCTTCATTGCGGGCAGGGATGACCGCAGCAACGGATGGCCAGGCTGACGGCACTGCCGGAACGGTATCATCCCGCTCGGTGCTTAGCCAAAATCCACCCCGAAAAGCCAAAAGGTACACCCAGATTCCCAAGGCCAAGACGGCAATCACGACGAAAAGAGTGCTGCTGCTGGTCATGTTGGGAGGACTATTTTCCTTGGAGACTTCCCCCCGTTAAAGCCTAAAGGCGACGCTCGTGCACGCTTTTTTCGCGAATCCGGCCCTTTCAGGTAAGGACTTGTGAAAACGCCGGTTTCATACGACAACGAGCGCGCAAAATAGGTATTTCGAACCCATTGGCCCCTAGAAAATGGCGGATGCGACCCTCTTGTTCCAGCAGCGCTTGGATCTCATCGCACGGGAAACCGAGGCTCTGCTCGAACGGCTTTTGGCCCCGGAGCCCCTCACCGACGAGCTCGCCCGTCCGCAACGGCTTGTCGAGGTGATGCGTTATGCCACGCTCGGTGGCGGCAAGCGCTTTCGCCCGTTTTTGGTGGTCGAATCTGCCGCCCTGTTCAAGGTGCCGCAGGATCAGGCGTTGATGGTCGGCGCCGCGCTCGAGTGCATCCATTGCTATTCGCTCGTGCACGATGATCTGCCGGCGATGGACAATGACGACTTGCGCCGCGGCCGGCCGACGGCGCACAAGGCTTTCGACGAGGCGACGGCCATCCTTGCCGGCGATGGCTTGCTGACGATCGCCTTCGACATTCTCTCCCGTCCGCAAGTGCATGCGAAGGCGCAGGTACGGATCGATCTCGTATCCGCGCTCGCGCGGGCATCCGGCGTCGGCGGAATGGTCGGCGGCCAGATACTCGACCTCGGCGCGGAGGGGCGCTTTGCCGAGGGCAAGCCGCAACGCCTCGCGCGGCGCGACGTCGAAATCCTGCAGGGGATGAAGACCGGGGCGCTGTTGCGCTTCGCCTGTGTGAGCGGTTCCATCCTTGGCGAGGCTGACGCGGCGCGGCGCGAGGCGCTCGATCGCTATGGGTCGGCGGTCGGCAAGGCGTTCCAAATCGCCGACGATCTGTTGGACCTCGAAGGTGATCCGGCGACGGTTGGCAAGGCGACCGGGAAGGATGCGGCCGCGCACAAGGCGACGATGGTGAGCGCGCTCGGTGTGGATGAGGCGAGGCGTACGCTGGCGCGATTGGTGGAGGAGGCGGAAGCCGCGCTCGTGCCCTTTGGGCCGGACGGCGCGGTCTTGAAAGCGGCTGCGCATTTTGTCGCCGAGCGACAGAGCTGATCGGGAGTATCCGGCGTCATTCCGAGGCCACGCAGGTCGGCTATAGCCAACCTGCGCACCAGTGAATACCGATCTCGGGTAAACGCGAGATCGGTGGCGCGCCGGAATGACAGGGGAGAATTTTGGCGATCTTGCAGCCAAAAGTTTTGTGCGCCACATTCCCCGACCGGTGATGCTCGGGGCGGATCCCAAGCCGGATGGGTTCATGGACTCGGCCGATCTCAAGGTTTTTCAAGCGGTGGCGCGGCTCGGCAGCATGAAGCGTGCAGCCGACGAGCTGAACACGGTGCAATCCAACGTCACCGCGCGCATCCGGCAACTCGAGCAGGATCTCGACGTGTCGCTGTTCGAACGGCACAGCCGTGGTGTCGAATTGACCGATGCCGGACGCCGCCTGCTCCCTTATGCGCAGAGCATGGGCAATCTGCTGTCCGATGCGCGGCGCGCCGTTGCCGACGCCGGCGAGCCGAGCGGAACCTTGGCGATCGGTTCGCTCGAGACGACGGCTGCGCTACGGCTGCCGCCGATCTTATCTCGTTACGCCGCCGCCTATCCCGACGTCGATCTCGTGCTGACCACCGGGACGACGTGCGAGTTGGTTGAGCGGGTGCTCGAGCGTCAGCTCGAAGGCGCGTTCGTCTGCGGGCCGGTCAACCACGCGCATCTCGAGGAAGAGGTTGTCTTTCGCGAGGAGCTGGTCATGGTGACGGCGCGTTCGGTGCACGGGCTCGACCAAGCATTGAAACGGCCGGTTCTCAAGATCGTGGTTCTGCGTGCCGGCTGTTCCTACCGACAGCGGCTTGAAGCGCTGCTCGCCAGGCGTGGAGTCGTGGGTTTGCGGCGTCTCGAGTTCGGCACAATCGACGGCATCCTCGGGTGCGTCGCCGCCGGTCTCGGCATTACGCTGCTGCCGCGAGCCATCGTCGCGGCGGCCTCACGCGAAGGTCGCGTCGTGCTGCACAAATTGCCGCGCGACGAAAGCGAGGTCGACACGATGTTCATTCGACACCGCGACGCCTTTGTCTCCAGTGCGCTCGACGCCTTCATGCACTGCGCACGGCCTAGTGCCGGCGCGGCGCACGCGGCCGAATGATACGGCTACCGCTCGAGACGATGGGCGCTATCGTTCGGCAGTGCGCAAGCAAGCGCCGTCGCCAGTGAGAGGGAGGCTCCATGAGTGCGCTCAGCGAAGAGACACGAGAAAAGCTCAAGACCGTAAGCACCGCTACCCTGTGCACGGCGTTGTACAAACGCGGATTA
>Ga0126369_10003663_pt1 | contig 11111 bp, 11 predicted proteins | sample PanSoiMetaPlot_1_FD_109646 | JGI IMG/M metagenome (GOLD analysis project Ga0126369, IMG submission 109646) | Tropical forest soil microbial communities from Panama - MetaG Plot_1 | ecosystem: Environmental > Terrestrial > Soil > Tropical forest > Bulk soil | place: Panama | collected 2016-02-17
CGTGACAATCCTACCGAACAGGCGTTCTGGAGAACGCGCCGGCGCCGCTGTCCGATACTTGCCCGCCATGCTGCACTCCCCCTACACGCCTGACCAATTGGCGCGCTATGCCGGCGTCGCGATTGACCGCTGCTTCGACATGCGGCCCGGCGAGCTCCTGCTGGTCAATTACGAGCCGGAGCACCGGCCGCTGGCGGTCGCGCTGGCCGAGGCGGCGTACCGGCGGGGTCTCCGCGTCGACGGCATGGTGACCGACATGCTCGTCCAGCGTGCCGAGGTCGACCACGCCAGCGACGACGTGCTCGGCCGGATGCCGCCCTGGCGCCGGGCCCGTTTCGTCGCCCGGACCGAGGCGGGCACGGCGCTCATCATCGTGGACGGCCAGACCGACCCGGACGCGCTCGCCACGTCCGACCCGGAACGGATCGCGCTGCGCTACCGCCGGCAGGCCGAGCAGCTGTCCGAGCTGTTCGAGCGGCTCGAGGCGAACCTCGACACCTCGCTGATCATCGCGTACCCCACGCTGGCCTGGGCGCGCCGCGCGTACCCGGAGCTGCAGCCGGATGCCGCCCAGCGAGCGCTGGCCGGCGACATCCTCAGCTTCTGCCGTATCGGCCCGGACGACGGCCCCGGCGACGACGCGCTGGACCGCCACATCGACACGCTGCGCGACCGCGCCGCGACCGCGAACCGGCTGCGGCTGCGCGAGGTGCGGCTGCGCGGTCCCGGCACCGACCTCCGCGTCGAGCTGACCGACGACGCGGTCTGGACGAGCGCCGACGAGACGAACGCGCACGGCCGGACCTACCTCGGCAATCTGCCGACCGAGGAGATCTACACCTCGCCGGCCGCGTCCGCGACCGAGGGCGAGGCCGCGTGCACCATGCCGCTCGCCTGGCAGGGGCGCCTCTACGAGGACCTCCGCCTCGAGTTCCGCTCCGGCCGCCTGGTGCGGCTCGACGCGCGCACCGACGCCCAGCGCGATGCCCTCCTCGGCCTGCTGGACGTCGACGAGGGCGGGCGCCGCCTGGGCGAGGTCGCGCTGGTCGACCGCAGCTCGCGCATCGGGCAGCGGGGCCGGCTGTACTGGAGCACCCTGCTCGACGAGAACCGGGCCTGCCACATCGCGCTGGGCAGCGGGTTCCCGGGCTGCCGCGCCCGCGGCCAGAGCTCTCCCGACCTGAACAGCTCGCGAACGCACAACGACGTCGTGATCGGGTCGTCCGAAGTCGACGTGGTGGGGACCACGGCGGCAGGCGAGACCGTGCCTTTGATCGTGGATGGGGACTGGCGGCCGAGCTGAAGCGCCGTCATGCTCTCTCCATGGGCATGCGGATCGGGGTGCTCGGCGCGGGACGGATCGGCGCCTTCCACGCACGGACGCTGGCCGCCAACCCGCTGGTCGAACGGCTGGTCATCGCCGACGAGGACCGGGAGCGCGCGCGGCGCGCCGCCGCAGAGCTCGGCGCGGAGCTCGCCGTGTCACCCGCGGCGGTCTTCGAGGACGGGGTCGACGCGGTGGTCGTGGCGGCGTCGACGCCGGCTCACGCCCCGCTGATCCACCTCGCGGCCGACGCGCGGCTGCCGGTCTTCTGCGAGAAGCCGATCGCGCTCGACCTGGACACCACGGACGACGTGCTGGAGCACGTCGCGCGCGCCCGCATCCTGCTCCAGATCGGGTTCCAGCGGCGCTTCGACCCCGGCTACCTGGCGGCGCGGGAGGCGGTGCGCGCCGGCAGCCTGGGCGAGCTGTACCTGGTGCGGATCGCCGGGCACGATCCCGAGCCACCGCCCGAGGCGTACGTTGCCACGTCCGGCGGGATCTGGCGCGACCTCCTGATCCACGACTTCGACATCGTGCCGTGGGTCGTGGACCGGGAGGTCGTCGAGGTGTACGCGGACGGCACCGCGCATTCCGATCTGTTCGACAGGTACGCCGACGTCGACGCCGCCGCGGCCGTGCTCCGGTTCCGGGACGGCCTCCTCGGCATCGTTTCGGGCAGCCGGCACGACCCGCGCGGGTACGACATCAGGCTCGAGGTGTTCGGCGCGCGCGACAGCATCGCGGTCGGGCTTGACGCCCGGACGCCGCTCCGCTCCGTCGAGCCCGGCGTGGCCGCGCCCGTGGACCCGGGCTACCGCGACTTCATGGACCGGTTCGGGCCCGCGTATCGCACCGAGCTGCAGGCGTTCCTCGAGGCCGTGCGCGATGGCCTGCCCAGCCCGGTCGGCGGCGCGGAGGCACGTCGGGCCCTGAGCCTCGCGCTGACTGCCGAGCGGTCGCGCGCCCAGCGCCGGCCGGTCGCGGTCTGGGAGGTCGGCTGAGGCCGGTCCGCGTCACGCAGCCGGCCAGCCGGCGCCCGGCACGGCCACGCCGGTGGAGAGCAGCTGGCCGGTGCCCATCCCCTTCGCGAAGTCCGTGGCGTCCCACTCCCGGGCGACGATGAACAACGTCCGCCGGTCGGCCCCGCCGAGCATGCAGGCGAAGCAGCCGCGGTCCACGTCGATCCGCTCCAGCACCTCGCCGCCTTCCCTGACGCGCGTGCAGCGCCTGTTCGGGACGTCCGCGTACCAGGCGGCGCCCTCGGCGTCCAGGCAGATGCCGTCGGGAGCGTCTGTACCCAGGTCCGCCCAGACGCGGCGGTTCGACAGGCCGCCGTCGGGGGCGATGTCGAACGCCGTGAGCCGGGACGCGTAGGACTCGGCCACGATCAGGGTCGAGTTGTCGGGCGTCACAGCCATGCCGTTGGGGAACTGGATCCCGTCGGCCACCCGTCGCGCCGACCCGTCGGGCGCCACCAGCACCACGATGCCGGGGACGGGCTCCTCGCCAGCCATCAGGTCGAAGCCGGCTCCGTTGACGTAGGCGTTGCCGCGGCCGTCGACGACGATCTCGTTCCAGCTGCCGGGGGCGAGGCCGGCCAGGTCGGCGTGGGTCGCCTGCGTGCCGTCCGGCTCCTGGCGCAGCAGGCGCCGATCCCGCGAGTGGACGATGAGCAGCCGCCCGTCGGGCAGCCAGTCGATGCAGAACGGGAAGGACCGCACGCGGGCGACGATCTCACTCCGGCCGGTGGGGTCGACGGCGATGAGCTCCTCCGCTCCCCAATCCGAGAACCACAGGCGCCCGTCGTGCCACCGCGGCGACTCGCCGAACGCGATACCGGTCATCAGGGTTTCCATCTGTCGATCCTGCCTCGCCGGTCGGGGCGGCGCCACAATGACCGGATGGCTCCCGGGTTCCAGGCGTTCGCCCTGGAGGAATGGCAGTCGCGCTACGAGCAGGGCGTCGAGTTCCAGCTCGCGGACAGCGGCGTCCAGCCCGTCCGGCTGCGGGACCTGGTCGAGCTCGGTGCCGACCTCGACGCCCTGCTCGACCTGCCCCTGCACTACCCGGAGGTGAACGGCACGGCGGCCCTCCGGGGACGGATCGCTGACCTCTACCCGGGCCAGACGCCCGCCAACGTGCTGGTCACGGTGGGAGCCGCCGAGGCCAACGCCCTCGTGGTGGCTACTCTCGCGGGAGCCGGAGACGAGGTGGTGGCGATGGTCCCCTCGTACCCCCAGGTCGAGGGCATCGCCCGCAACCGTGGATGCCGGGTGCGCACGTTCGGGCTCGACCCGGACAATGGCTGGCGGCCAGACCTGGACGAGCTCGAGGCGCTGGTGACGGCCTCGACCAGGCTGATCGCGATCTGCAGCCCGAACAACCCGACCGGCCGGGTCCTGGATGACGCGGAGATGAGGCGCGTCGTCGACCTGGCGCGCCGCGCCGATGCGTGGCTGCTGTCCGACGAGGTCTACGCGGGGACCGAGCGGTGGACCGAGACGCCGGCGCCGAGCCTCGTCGGCAGGTACGAGCGCGTCATCGCCGTCAACAGCACGTCCAAGGCGTACGGACTGTCCGGCCTGCGGCTGGGCTGGGTCGTGGCGCCCCAGGACGTGGTCGACGCGCTCTGGCGCCGCCACGAATACGTCACGATCGCGACCTCGGCGCTCAGCATGGCGCTGGCCGAGGTCGCGCTCCGACCCGCGGTCCGCTCCCGCCTGCTGGCACGCAGCCGGGCGCTGACGCGGCGCGGCGCGGAGCTTCTCGAGGACTGGGTGGCCGGCGTGGGTAACCGCCTCTCGCTCGTGCCGCCCGCCGCGACGTCATTCGGGTTCGTGCGCGTCCACACCGGCGAGGGATCGCTGGCGCTCGCCCACCGCCTGCGGCGTGAGGCGGGCGTGCTGGTGGCTCCCGGCGCGTGCTTCGGCCGCGACGACCACCTGCGCATCTGCCACGCGATGAGCCCGGACCGGCTGCCGGACGCGCTGGAGCGCATCAGCCGGCATCTCTGAGTCACGCGTCCGGGCCGATCTGATATCAATATGATATGCAGATCAGTGAACGGACCGCGGACGGGCTCGCCGGGCTGCCCGTCCTCGGCGTGGGCCTCATCGCGGCGCTCGGCGGAGTCGGACTCGTGGTCGGTAGCGTCGGGCAGCCCGGCACGGCGACCACCAGGGTCGGGGTCGCGCTCATCGTCCTGGCCGGGCTGGTCCTGGCCGGGCTCACGCCGGTGAGCCCGGGCGAGGCCCGCATCGTCCAGCTCTTCGGTCGCTACACCGGCACCGTCCGACTGCCGGGGCTGCGCTGGGTCAACCCCTTTGCCAGGCGGCGCCGGGTGTCGACGCGGCTCCGCAACCACGAGACGGCGGTGGCGAAGGTGAACGACGCGGACGGCAACCCCATCGAGATCGCGGCCGTCGTCGTGTGGCAGGTCGAGGACACGGCCAAGGCCGTGTACGAGGTCGAGGACGTCGTGCAGTTCGTCGGATTCCAGACCGAGACGGCGGTCCGCCACATCGCCACCAGCTTCCCCTACGACGCGCACCGGCAGCACGCCGCCGAGATCAACCAGCAGCTCACGGCCGAGATCGCTGCGAGGGTGGCGGCCGCCGGCGTCCGCGTGGTCGAGTCGCGGCTGACCCGCCTGGCGTTCGCCCCGGAGATCGCGCAGGCGATGCTCCGGCGCCAGCAGGCGGAGGCCGTCGTGGCGGCGCGGCAGCGGATCGTCGAGGGCGCCGTCGGCATGGTCGAGCAGGCGCTGGCCAGCCTCGAGGAGCAGGACGTCGTCGAGCTCGACCCCGAGCGTCGCGCCGCGATGGTGTCGAACCTGCTGGTGGTGCTCTGCAGCGAGCAGGCCACCCAGCCGGTCGTCAACACCGGGTCGCTGTACCACTGACGGGCTCGATGGCCGAGCGCAAGAACGTCCTGCTGCGGCTCGACCCGGCCGTCCACGACGCGATCGCGCGGTGGGCCGGCGACGAGCTGCGCAGCACGAACGCCCAGATCGAGTTCATCCTGCGGCGCGCGCTCGTGGCCGAGGGCCGCCTGCGCGACGGCGGCGGCGGATCACCGCAGCGAGGCCGCCCGAGGCGAGCGACGACCTGACACGGGCGCGCGGCCGCTCGTAGCGTGGACGGCATGGCAACCCTGTCCGAGAAGCAGCGGGACGAGCTTCCCGACAGCGCGTTCGCGTTTCCGAAGCAGCGCAAGGAGCCGCTGATCGACGCCGAGCACGTCCGCAGCGCGGCGGCCCGGTTCAACCAGGTCGAGGGCGTCAGCGCGGAGGACAAGCGCGCCGCCAGGCGCCGGATCGAGCGCGCGGCCAGGAAGTTCGGCATCGAGCTGTCCAAACCGCCCGACTGACAGCTTGACAGAGCCGGATCCGTCCGGCATGGTCGGGGCCGGCGATGTACGGCCCCATCATCCAGGGCAGCCAGTTCCGCCTGCGGCCGCCGCGGCTCGAGGACGCGGCGGCCATGGTGGACTGGTTCGCGGACCAGGAGATCACCTCGCGCCTGATCGCCAGGATGGGCATGTCGCTCGAAGCTGAGCAGGCGTGGCTGCGCCGGGCCGAGGAGGCGTCCGACGCGATCCTCTGGGTCATCGAGCACGAGGGGCGGTGCGTCGGCAACACCTCGATCTCACAGATCGACTGGGCGAACCAGCACGGCACCACCGGCACCCTGATCGGCGACAAGTCGCTGTGGGGCCGCGGGATCGCCGGCGAGCTCATGCGACTCCGCGCCGACTACGCGTTCACGCAGCACCCGTTCGGAAAGCTGAAGTCCGGCTACGTCGAGGGCAACGAGGCCAGCCGGCGGGCCCAGCTCGCCGCCGGGTACCGGGAGGTCGGCCGGCTGCGCCGGGAGCACTTCCGCGACGGGCACTGGCTCGACCACGTCCTCACCGAGCTGCTGCGTGAGGACTGGGAACGAGGGCACCAACCGCTCACCAACTTGTAATCTGTAGCCTGCCGCGGCTTCTCCGGCGCTTCACCTGCACCGATCACTCTGGAGTCAGGGTGCGCATTGCCTACGTCACGGAAACGTGGTTCCCCTCGATCAACGGTGTCGTGACGCGCCTGCGGGCCACGGTCGCGGAGCTCGCCGGCCGCGGGCATGAGGTGCTCGTCGTCGCGCCACACGTGTCCGGGCCGGGCGACCGTCCGATGCCGCCCGGCGCGACGGTGAAGCACGTGCCCAGCATCGGCCTGCCGTTCATCTACGGCGGCCAGCCATGGGGCCTGCCCCTGCCGCGCGTGGTCGGCCTGCTCGACCGGTTCGCTCCCGACCTGATCCACGCGGTCTGCCCGACGCTCCTCGGGTGGGCCGGTGTGCTCCACGCCCGGCTCCGGCGGCTGCCCCTGGTCTGCTCCTACCACACGCACGTCGCCCGGTACGCCCACTACTACCACCTGGGATTCGCCGAGCGGCCGGTGTGGGCGCTCATCCGCCGGGCCCACCGGCACGCGCACGTCAACCTGGCCGCTTCGGAGGAGTCGCGCGACGAGCTCCAGGCGCACGGCGTCCGGGACGTCGGCGTGTGGCGCGGCGGCGTCGACCTGGGCCTGTTCCACCCGCGCCAGGCGAGCGCCGAGATGCGCCACCGCCTGACCGGCGGCCACCCGGACCGCCGGCTGTGCCTGTACGTGGGCAGGCTGGCCGCCGAGAAGGGCGTCGACCGCCTGCTGCCGCTGGCCGCGCCCGGCGGGGACCGGCACCTCGCGCTGGTGGGTGACGGACCGGCGAAGGTGGACCTCGAGCACGCGTTCGCCGGCACGCAGTCGACGTTCCCGGGCCGGCTGGTCGGCAGGGAGCTCGCCGCCGCCTACGCGTCCGCCGACGTGTTCGTCTTCCCGTCGACCACGGACACCCTCGGGCTGGTGATGCTGGAGGCGATGGCGTCCGGCCTGCCCGTCGTGGCGGCCCACACGCCCGCCTCGCGAAGCCTGCTCGACCGCGCTCCGGCCGGCGGCCTGTTCGAGCCCGGCGACTCGGCGGGGCTGGTCGCCACGGTCCGTCGCTGGCTCGGGGCCCCGATCGACCGACCCCGGCTGGCCGAGGAGGCGCGGCGCAGCGTGGTCACGTGGGGAAGCGCGACGTCCGAGCTGCTGACAGAGTACGAGCGGGCCATCGTCCTGGCGGGGAGGCACGCAGCCGCATGACCTGGAGCACCGCGGACATCCACCTGCACACGACCTGCAGCGACGGCCGGCCGGCGCCCGAGGAGCTGGCCGCGCACCTCGCCACCGCGCCGCTGGCGGTCGCGGCGGTGACCGACCACGACACGATCGAGGGCGCGCTGCGCGTCGAGGAGGCGCTCGCCGGAGCCGGTCCGGAGATCGTCATCGGGAGCGAGGTCACCAGCGCCGACGGCCACGTCCTCGCGCTCTTCGTCGGCCGCGACGTCCCGCCCGGCCGCAGCGCGGCCTGGACCGTGGACGCGATCCACGACCAGGGCGGACTCGCGGTGGCCGCGCACCCCTTCTCCCTGGCGCTGGGCGTCGGCGACCTCGCGGCACGGCTCCCGTTCGACGCGATCGAGGTGGTCAACGGGTCGCCGCTCATGGAAGTGCCCAACGCCCGTTCGATCCGCCGGCTTGCGCGCCGCGGCGCTGCCGTCGTGGGCGGCTCCGACGCGCACGTCCTCCCCGCCGTCGGCAACGTGCACACGGTCTTCCCTGGCCGCTGCGCCGCCGACCTGCGGGCGGCGATGCTGGCCCGTCTGACGCGGCCCGCCATCCGCCGCGTGGCGCACGCCGCCGCGTGGCCCGGCCACCTGGCGTGGCTGACCTGGCTGCAGGTGCGCCGCACCACTCAGCGTTCGGGGCCGGTCGGAACCCCCACATAGATCGCCTTCGGGCGGATCGACGTCCGGCGCTCGTACTCCTCCATCGCATGCGCCAGCCAGCCGGCCGTCCTGGCGATGCCGAAGATGGCCTCGCTGGCGCCCCGCCGCATGCCGGCCAGGTGAGCCAGCGAGCCCAGGGTGAAATCGATGTTGGGCGCCGGCAGGCCCCGCTCGCCGGTCGCCGCCAGCACCGCCTCGATGGTCTCCAGCCGGCGGTGGCCGCGCCAGCACTGACGCAGCAGGTCGAGCAGGAGCGGGGCCCGCGGATCCCCGCGCGGGTAGAGCCGGTGACCGAACCCCGGCAGGCGGTCGCCGCGCCGCAGGCGCTCGCCGATCGCGGCGGCCGAACGCTCGGGCCGGGCGATGTCCGTCAGGAGGTCCTCCACTGCCAGCGAGGCGACCGCCTGCATGGCGCCGCCGAGGGCGCTCAGCCCCACGCTCACGACCGCGTATGGGTCCGCCGCGATCGAGGCGGCCATCCGGGCGGCCAGCGTCGACACGCTCAAGTCGTGGTCGGCGACCAGCACGAGGGCGGCGTTGAGCGCCTCCAGACCGCCGCGCGGCGGCCGCATCTCGGTCAGGCCGGCCCAGAGCCGGGTGGCGATCGAGCCGGTGAACGGCTGCCGGGGCCGGACGCGCAGGGCGGGTTCGACCTCGCCCCGGCGCGGCAGCCCGTCGACCATGGCGGCGATCAGCCGCCGGCCGGTGACCACGACCGCGCGCTCGCCCGTGTCGTAGCGGAGCGGGTCGAGCGCCGCCAGGACCGGCATGGCGACCCGCAGCCGGTCGAGCGGCAGGGTGGCGTCGGGGAGGGCGGCCTGCACGCGCCCTGCTGCCTCCAGCGCGCCGGCGTCGGCCTGCCACGGCTGGACGTCGCGGAGTTCGCCCGTCCAGAGGAACTGGGCCACCTCCTCGAACGTGCGTGAGCGGGCGAGCAAGAACAGGTCCTCCCCGCGGTAGAAGATCGAATCGTCCTCGATGGCGGTCAGCGCCGACTCGATGCGCAGCTCCGCGCCCTGCGGCCGGTCGCGGCGTCCGCGCTTGACCAGACGGTCGACCTCCGCCAGCGCGAACCGACTGCGGCCGGCCGCGTCGCGCTCGCGCCGCAGCAGCCCCCGGCTGACATAGGCGTACACCGTCGCCGGCTTCACACCCAGCCGCTCCGCCGCCTCCTGAGCGGTCAGCAAACCGCCACGCATCGCTCGCGAGAGTTTAGCATGTTGATCATTGATCAATGTTGACTATCGTCTACTGGCCGGGTCAACATAAGGGAATGGCCAACAGCTGGTTGCTCACCCCTGTCACCCCGGTGTCCCGACCCTCTCCGGAGGAGGCCGGGCAGTACTTCCGGGAGACCTTCCCCTACTCCCTGCCGCCGCTGACCCGGTTCGAGTCCGAGGCCGTGCCGCTCGACCCCGCGCCGGCGATCTGGATCACGGACACGACGTTCCGCGACGGCCAGCAGAGCCGGGCGCCCTACACGCCCGAGCAGATCGCGGATCTCTACGTGCTGCTCGCCCGGCTGGGAGGGCCGCGGGGCATGATCCGCCAGAGCGAGTTCTTCCTCTACACCGAGAAGGATCGCCGGGCGGTTGAGCTCTGCCGGGAGAAGGGACTGCGCTACCCCGAGATCACCGGCTGGATCCGCGCCTCGCTGGACGACTACGAGCTGGTGCGTGCGGCCGGCCTGCGGGAGACCGGCATCCTCGCCTCGATCTCCGACTACCACGTGTACCGCAAGATGCGCTCGGACCGGCGGACGGTGCTGGACGGCTACCTGCGCGTCGTCGAAGCCGCGCTGGACGACGGCGTCGTGCCCCGCGTCCACCTGGAGGACGCCACCCGAGCGGACGTCCACGGCGTGGTCGTGCCCTTCGTCCACCGGCTGATGGAGCTCGGGCGTGAGGCCGGCATCCAGGTGAAGGTGCGCTACCCCGACACGCTCGGCGTCGGCGTGCCCCATCCCAACGCGGCCCTGCCCCGCGGCATCCCGCGCCTGACGGCCGCGCTGCGCCACGAGGCGGGCGTGCCGCCGGAGGCGCTCGAGTTCCACGGCCAGAACGACCTCGACGCGATCATCCCCAACGCGGTCTCGGCTTGGCTGTACGGCGCGGCCGCGAACAACGGCACCCTGCTCGGAATCGGCGAGCGCAGCGGCAACACGCCGATCGAGTCGCTCGTGTTCTGGCTCATCTCGCTGACGGGCGACGCGCAGGGCATGGACACCCTGGCCCTGACAGACATCGCGGAGTACTACCGGAGCATCGGCGAGCCGGTGGACGTCCGGCTGCCCTTCGTGGGCGAGAACTTCAACATGACGCGGGCCGGCGTCCACGCGGACGGGCTGATCAAGGACGAGGAGATCTACAACCCGTTCGACACGACGCTGCTGCTCGGCCGGCCGCCTCGGGTGGCGATCACCGACAAGTCGGGCGCGGCCGGGCTGCTGCTGTGGATGCGGGACCACCGCCCGCGGCTGGCGGCGGGCCTGAGCAAGCGCGACCCGCGGGTCCGGCAGCTCAACGAGACGATCGTCGAGGCATTCTCCTCCGGCCGCGTCACGAGCCTGTCGGACGATGAGGTGGCGGCGCTGGTGGACGACACGTTCGGACCGGCGTGAGAGAGTCCCTCCGCCCCTCGCGGGGGAGGAGGGTCCGCCAGGACCCGGAGGGGGGTCGCTGTGGAGGAGTCACGCGAGACTACCGCCGAGCGACCCCCCCTCCGGCCGCGTCACGTGCCTGGCGGACGATGAGGTGGCGGCGAGAGAGTCCCTCCCCCCTCGCGGGGGAGGAGGGTCCGCCAGGACCCGCAGGGGGGTCGCTGGGGAAGAGTCACGCGAGACTACCGCCGAGCGACCCCCCTCCGGCCGCTGGGGCGGCCTCCTCCCCCGCGAGGGGGGAGGGACTCGGGCCGGGTGACGACCCGAGCGACC
>Ga0126369_10003664_pt1 | contig 11111 bp, 13 predicted proteins | sample PanSoiMetaPlot_1_FD_109646 | JGI IMG/M metagenome (GOLD analysis project Ga0126369, IMG submission 109646) | Tropical forest soil microbial communities from Panama - MetaG Plot_1 | ecosystem: Environmental > Terrestrial > Soil > Tropical forest > Bulk soil | place: Panama | collected 2016-02-17
AACTCGCAGGAGCAGTTCGACGTCATCTTGATGTAGCCCGAGCCCGCGTCGGGGCGGGAATTCCGCACCGCCGTGCCCGTCCGGCGATGGACGGGCACCCAGCGGCGACCACAGAATCCCGGGGATGAACGACAAGCGTCTCACCGACAAGGAGCGCGCCCTGCTTGCCGCCGCGCGTCGGGAGGTCGAGGCGAAGGCGATTCGCAGCGAAACGGTCGATACCGTCAGACCGGCGCCGTCGCCGTCTCGCAGGGGAAATGGTCAGGCGACGCACGCGCAGCGTCCGGCGCCGCGACCGGCTGTCTCGCCGCTCGATGCGCCGACCGTTCTCGGCTGGGATCACCCGGCGGCGCAGGCCGGGTCGAAAGCCATCGAGGACAAGTGGGCGCGCGTTGCGGCGCTCATGGAGGCCGAGCGCAGCGAGGCGGACCAGAAGCGCCGCCGGCTGCGGCGGCGCGCGTTCGCGGTTCTCGGCTTCCTCGGTTTCGTCGTGCTGATCGTGTTCGCGCGTGCGCTGATCCGCTGATCAGCGCGCGGCCGCCACGGCACGTTCCAGCGCTGGCGCGCGGGGTGAGATCTCGCCCAGGCCGCTGTCGATCTTCGCCGCCGGATAGGCGTAGAGCCACGGCTCGTTCCAGTGCGAGTAGTGCGGCAACGAGCCGAGGCCGTCGTCGATGCTCTCCGCCGGGGTGGCATACACCCACGTCTCCGTCCACTGTGAGTAGTGCGGCAACGAGCCGAGGCCGTCGTCGATGCTCTCCGCCGGGAGGGCATATGCCCACGTTTCCGTCCACTTCGAGAAATGCGGCAGCGAGCCGAGGCCGTTGTCGATCTTCTCCCCGGGCACCGACGCCGCCGTCGCCCCCTCGTCCGCCAGCGCGGCGTGCCCCGCGCCGATCACCACGGCGATCACCGTGGCAAGCAATGCCTGCCTCACGTAAAGCATGTCGTGTCCTCCCCGTTGAAAACGAACGCCGCAGGTGCAGGTTGCGTGCCAGCGGTCGGCGCGGCGGGCCGCCGAAGGTCGAGTCCGTCACGCGCATGCAGGAGATCGGCGCGTCGGGCAGCCAGCGCGGTCGCGGGGTGCAGCAGGCCGGCACGCTCGCTGGCGGCACCTCGGCCGCTAGGCAGCGCTCGAGGGCATCGCCACTCGCCCGCGGTTCGCGAGCACTGACGTTTTGCGAGAACCGGCTGTCGATTGTCCGACGGTCGGTGGACACCCACCCTGCTGGAATCTGCGCCCGATCCCGGTTGTTCACGCTCAGAGAGCCCGCGTGCATCCATGGTCGCGGGAAAGGCGTACAAACACCGCCACTTGCCCCGTGGAAGGAGGAGGCCATGCAGGTACGCACAGGAAGGGTTTCGGGAATCGTCCTGGTCGTCGGCGCCGCACTCGCGGCGGCTGGAGCCCAGGCCGGGCCGGAGAAGGTCGCCTACCCCTCGAACTATCTGAAGGGCGAGCGTTACGCCACGTTGGACCGCCCCGACATCAAGCAGTACCGCGAGCTCTACACGCAGGCGGAGGTCATCGAGGCAGTCCGCAAGGGTCAACCGATCCCGAGCGGCGCGGTGCTCACGCTCGTGCAGTGGAGCGTCGAAACGGATGCTCAGGGCAATCCGATCAAAGGTCCGGACGGCCACTTCGTCAAGAAGGACATCGTCGGCACCGCGGTGATGGAGAAGCGCGCCGGGTGGGGCGCCGAGTACCCATCCGAGTACCGGAACGGCGAGTGGGAGTACGCGGCCTTCACCGCTGACGGGCGCCCGAATCCGAAGGCGAACGCGAACATCAAGGCCTGCTTCGACTGCCACAAGCCGCACGAGAAGCAGGATTTCGTGATGTCGCTCGCGAAGCTGAACGGGACTTTTCCGACCGCCGTCGCGGCGAAGCGCACGGGAATGACCGACGTCAACATCGCGGGCTTCGTCTTCGGGCCAGGCAAGATCACCGTGGCGCCGGGGCAGTCGGTCAACTGGACGAACGTCGACGACTCGCCGCACCAGATCTCGGTGTCGGGGCGCAAGACTGGCGTATTGCTCAGGGGGCAGAGCGCCGCCCTTAAGTTCGATCAGGCGGGGCTCTTCGAATACGTCTGCAGCTTGCACCCGACGATGAAAGGGCTGGTCGAGGTCAAGTAGTCGCGTAGGATCGGCCGGCCACGCCGCGGGCCGCTGCTTCGTTCGCGTTCGGGCCGCGCTGAGGCGCGCGCTCGTCCCGGAAATACAAAGCTGGCAGAATTCGTTCGCCTTACGGCTCCCGCAGCCTCCCGACTAGATCTCCTCCGGAGGAGTTCGATGAACGATCGCGCACCCATGCCCGCCCGGTTGAAGAGCGGCGCCGCATGATCCAGGGCTTCGACGGTCGCCGCGTCGCGGCAGCGGGCGTCACTTTCAGCGTTCACACGGCGGGGGCCGGCGCCCCCGTGCTGCTTCTGCACGGCTATCCGCAGACGCACCTGATCTGGCGGCACCTCGGGCCGGCCCTCGCGCGGCGCTTCGCCGTCGTCGCTCCCGATACGAAGGGTTACGGCGACAGCGCCGCGCCACCGCCGGATCCCGACTCGTCGAACTATGCCAAGCGCACGCTAGCGGCAGAGCTCGTCGCACTGATGGGCGCGCTCGGGCGCGAGCGGTTCTCGGTCGTCGGCCACGACCGCGGCGCGCGCATCGCCTACCGCATGGCGCTCGACCATTCCGAGCGCGTTGCGAAGCTCGTCGTGCTCGACATCGTCCCGACGGGCGCGATGTGGGCGGGCGCAGGGCAACGTTTCGCCATCGGCACGTTCCACTGGGGATTCCTCGCGCAGGGCGGCGGGATGCCCGAGCGCCTCATCGGCGGCGATCCCGATTGCTGGCTCGAGTTCTGCTGCCGCAAGTGGGCGCGCGACTACACGAAGCTCGCCGATGCAATGCCCGAGTACGCGCGCGCGTTCCGCAAGCCCCAGGTCATCGCGGCGACCTGCGCGGACTACCGCGCGGGCGCGACCATCGACGACGAGCACGATCGAGCCGACCTCGCCGCCGGCCGGAAGATCGCGTGCCCGACGCTCGCACTCTGGTCGGAGACCTTCGTCGGGAGAGGAAAGACCGCCGACCCCCTCGCGGTCTGGCGTCAGTATGCGCACGACGTCCGCGGCTTCCCGGTCGGCTGCGGACATTTCATCCCCGAAGAGGCACCCGACGCGGTCGCGAACCCGATCGCGGAGTTCCTCGCCGGCTGATCAGCCGGGCGGCGCCGGGATCCGTCCCAAGAACTCGAGCTTGCCCGCGCCGGCGGGTCTCATGACGACCATCTCCGCCGGCGCCGGGCTGACTCCGGTGACGGTCACGATGGTGGCGCCGTGCGAGACGAGGATCAAGTTGCCCGGCCCCGCGAAGCGGCTCGCCCGTTCAAGCATCGCGCGCTTCTGGGCCTCCGCGTTCTCGGACCGTCCGAAGAGGTTGTTGAGCGCGTTCCAGGTCTCGTAACGGCCGAACGCGAGCTCCGCAGTCTCCCTGCACCGGCACCATTCACTTGACAGCACTTGGGCGACCGGGATCTTGCGCCGCTGGACTGCCTCGCCCAGGCGCCGCGACTCGGCGCGGCCCTCGGCGTTGAGGTTGCGTTCGGTCTTGCAGTCGCCGAGCTTGAACCCGGGCGGATCGCCGACGCCCGGATCGGTTAGGCCGTGGCGAATGAAGACGACAAACCCGCCCGCCTGGAGCTTTCCCCACAGCGCCTCGTCGGCGCTCGCCGCCCCGCCGAACGCGAGGGCAAGAAACAGAAAGCCCCGCAGGCAGGCCGCGGGGCTGCGCCGCACCGCTCGTCCCTCAGTCCGCGTACTGCCCCGCCTTTTCGATGATCGGTTTCCACTTGGCGAGCTCCGCCGCGAGGTGCTTCTGCAGGTAGGCGGGCGTCGCTTTATCGAGTGGAACGGGCTCGGTCCCGAGATCGGCGAAGCGCTGCTTCACCGTCGGGTCCTTGAGCGCGAACTGGAGCGCCCCGACGAGCTTGTCGACCACTGGCTTCGGCGTGCCCTTCGGCACGTAGAGCGCGTGCCACACCGCCACGTCGAAGGCTTTCAACCCCTCCTCCTGCATCGTCGGAATGTTCGGCAGCGACGGCACGCGCCTCGGTGTGGTGACCGCGTACGCCTTGACCTTGCCGCCCTTGATCTGCGACGTGGTGTTAGTCGTCTGGTCGCACATGAAATCCACCTGCCCGCCGAGGAGGTCGTTCATCGCCGGCGCGGTCCCCTTGTACGGCACGGTGGTGACGTCGGTCTCGATCGTGCTGAAGAACAGCAGCCCGCAGAGGTGCGAGGCGGAGCCGAGCCCGGCGTTCGCGTACGTGACCTTGCTCTTGTTCGCCTTGATGTAGGCGAGGAATTCCTTGAAGTTGTTCGCCGGGAAGTTGCCGCGCGCGACCATCGTCATCGGGACATCGGTGACCTCGCCCACGAACTCGAAGTCCTTGAGCGGATCGAAGGTGAGCTTGCGGTAGAGCGCTGGGGCCGTGGACATGCCGATGTGATGCAACAGGATCGTGTAGCCGTCCGGCGCTGCCCGCGCCGCACGCGCGACGCCGATCGTGCCGCCGGCGCCGCCGACGTTCTCGACGAGCACCGTCTGCTTGAGGTCGGTCTGCATCGCCGCCGCGATCGTCCGCGCGACGGTGTCGGTGGGGCCGCCCGCGGCGAACGGCACGATCATCGTGATCGGCTTGGTCGGATAAGCCTGCGCCCACGCGCCGGTCGCAGCAGCGAGCGCGAGGACCGGGATGCTTCGAATCGCTCTGGACAACATGGCCGCTCCTGTGATGTGCTTTTTGAAAGCCGGCGCCGTCTAGATAGAGCATCGCGGCGTGGGCCAAAGATGTTACCTCATTCGATCACGCCGAGCCGCCCGTTGTGGCTGCCCATGTACCAGTAGCGGCCCTCGCCGTCGACGATCGCCTTGCGGATCCCCACGCCCTTCGACGGCAGCTTGAACACCTCGAACTTCCCGCTCGCCGGGTCTAGCACGGCGACGGTGTCGGTCTGGATCTCGTTCGCCCACACCCGTCCCCGCGCGTCGATCGTGACCGCGTAGGGTCCCCCGTTCTCGCCGGCAGGCATCTCGAATTGGCCGATCACTTTGCCCGCCAACGGGTCGACGTGGCCGAGCCGGCCGTTGCCGTAGTAGGTGACCCACAGCGTCCCGTCCGGCGCCGCGGCGACGCGCCGCGGCCGAGTGCCCGGCCCGGTATTCAGCGTCGTGATCTGCCCGGTCTTCGGATCGAGCTTGCCAAGCGAGTCGGCGTCGAAGCGGCAGAACCAGACGTTACCCTGCTTGTCCAGCGCGAGACCGTACGGACCGCCGGAGGTCTTGTACTCGGTGATCTTGCCGGTCTTCCGCTCGAAGCGGCCGAGATAATTCCCGCTTTGCCCGGTGAACCACACGTTGCCGGCGCCGTCGAGGATCGCGGTGTGCGGACCGCCGCCGCCGGACGGCGTCTTGTGCTCGACGACCTTGCCGGTGCTCGGATCGAGCTCGCCGATCGTGCCGTTGCCGTTCCCGGTGTAAAAGACACGCCCATCGGACGCGACCACCAGGCCGTGAGGGCGCGCTCCCTCGGGCAGGTCCCACTCGGTGAACTTCTGCGTCTTGGTGTCGAAGCGCTCGATCTTGTTGCCGTTCATGACGGCGATGTAAATGTTGCCGTCGGGCCCGATCGCGGGATCGCGCGCGAACTTCGGGGTGGGCACCGGCCACTCGGAGATTTTCCCCGTGAGGTTCTTCGCGCCGGGCGTCACGCCATAGTTGGATCCGCCCGCCTGCGCCAATGCGAGCGGTGCCGCGAGCAGCATGAAGGTCGGGAGCCGCATGGGAGCCTCCGGCGATGGGATCTCGGGCAGTCTACCGCCGAAGCGCGCGACGCGCGGTGCTCAGCCCCCCGCTCGCACGCGCTCGTACGCAAGCCCCGCGACCGAGATGTCCTCGAGCCCGACGCCCACCGACTTCAAGAGCACGATGTCGTCGCCACTCGTCCGCGCCGTGCTTCGGCCATCGAGCAGCGTCCCGAGCTCGACCACCTTGGTCCAGTCGAGCACGCCCGCATCCGCGAGGAGGAGATCGCCCGCCTCGCGCGCCGTCTGTTCGCGCCACTCGACCACGATCCGGGCTGCGCGGCCGATGAGCGCGTCATCGAGCTCGCGCGTGTCGGGTCGGCTGGAGCCCACTGCGGCGACGAACGCGCCGGGCGCGACGAGCCGTCCGTCGAAGAGCGGCACGGACGCGCGCGTTGCGGTCACGATCAAGTCCGCGCCGTCGAGCGCGGCCACGGTGTCACAGGCGCGCGCGTCGCAGCCGAGTCGCTCCCGCGCGTGGCGAGCGAGCGGTGCGGCATCGCCGCGGCTGACGATCCGCACCTCGCGTAAGGCGAACGCCTCCGCGAACGCCTCGATATGGGCGCGCGCCTGAACGCCCGTGCCGAACAGCGCCAGAGTCGCCGCGCCGGCGCGCGCGCCGCGCTCGGCCGCAAGGACCGATACCGCCGCGGTTCGGAGCCGCGTGATGGCGTTGGCGTCGAGCGTGGCGAGCGGCGTGCCGCTTTCCGACGAGAACAGCAGGATGACGAAGCTGAAGCGGCCGGCGATGGTCGTGTAGACCTTGGCGCCCGCGTAGCCCTGCCGCGGCAACACTGCGCCTAGCGTGGAGAGCTTCGCCGCGCCGCTGTCGGTGCGCAGGCGCGGTTGCATCGCCGCCTCGCCGCGGGCGAAGTCGATGAACGCCTGGCGGAGCACCGGCAGTACGTCGCGCGGTGCGAGCACCCGCTCGACGTCCTCGTCGCTGACGTGGATCACCTGGGGGTGCGCGTCCGCATCAGCGGTCGTCGTCGCCCGCGGGGGCCGGCGCGTCAGCGAGCGCGGATTCGGACGCCTTGACCACGTGGCGCGTCGCGAGCAGCGAAGCGAGCTCCTCATCGCCGCCGATCACCGCGGCGAGGATACCGGAGTGCTCGTCCCAGTCCTCGCGCGCCCGATCCTTGCTGTTGGCAGCGAAGACGAGGCTCGTCCGCTCCCGTAGCGACCGCATGAGGTCCAACAGGATCGAGTTGCGACCGGCTTTCGCGAGGAGATCGTGATACGCGCTATTCAGCTCGACCAGCTCCTCGACCGTCCCCGAGACCGCCGCGACCTTGCCTTTGCGCAGCACCTCCCGGAGCTCGGCGATCACCTCGGGGTCGTGTCGGCGCGCTGCAAGCCGCGCGTTGAGCCCTTCAAGCAGCGCGCGGACCTCCACCATCTCGCGCGCGACCTCAGGGGAGATGGCCGTCACCGATGCGCCACGCCGCGGCTGTAGTTCCACCAACCCTTCGGCCGAGAGGAGCCGCAGCGCCTCGCGCACCGGGATGCGCGACACGCCGAGATCCGCGGAAAGCCGGTCCTCGACGAGCCGCTCGCCCGGCTTGTATCGCCCGCCGAGAATCGCCCGCCGCAGCTCGTCGGCGACCTGTCGGCCGAGCGACGAGTGCCGCTCGCCGAGGCGGGCCGTGCGGGTGGGGCGCGACGCGGGGTCGGTCGGTTCGATGCGCGCGGGGTCTTGCGCGACCGGGGGACTATCCGGACCGGTCGGTGGTGCCGCGCGCTCAGCCATGACGAATGAGGAGCGCGATCGCGGAGAGCGCGCAGATCGCGAGCGCGATCTGTCGCACGCGCCGCGGGTCGAGCCGGCGGATCAGCAGCGACGACAGGGCGAACCCGAGCGCAAGCGGCACCAGCAGACCGACACTGAGCTGCAGGTCGCGCGCGCCGAAGCGGCCGGCTGCGCCGAGCACTGCGACCGAGATCGCCGCGCCGACGACGAGAAAGCAGCCGACGGTCGCGCGCAACCGCGCCGGCTCGGCGTGCTGGAGCACGATCGCCATCGGCGGCGTCCCGACCGAGGTCAGCGTGCCCATGAAGCCCGATGCGAAGCCCGCGGTGAGAAAGGCCGGCGCGGTCGCGTGGACGCGCCAGCCACCGACGCTAAGCGCCACCGCGGCCAGGATCAGCGCGGCAAAGACTGGCGCGAACACCGAGCGCGGCAGCAGGCCGATGACCAGGCCCGCGGCGAGCGAGCCTGGCAGGCGTCCCGCGAGCGCGAGTCCGGTGGTGCGGAAGTCGATCTGCCGGTACTCGCGGACCGCCGCGAGCAGCGACACGGCGCCGCCGAGCACGATCATCGGTCCGGGAACGAGCTCGGGCAGACGCAGTGCCACGATCGGCGCGGCGAACAACGCGAAGCCGATGCCGCTCGCGCCTTGCACGCACGCGCCCGCCATCACCGCGATTGCGCAGAACAGGAAATCGGGGCTTAGGAGCGCCTGCACGGCTCATGCCTCGCGATTGCGAACCGCGGCGCTCCCGTCGGGCTGCACGTGGCGTGGCGCGGTCAATCCGCGGTGATGCCGGCGCGCGACACGACCTTCCCCCACCGCTCGCGGTTGTCCTTGAGCCACGCCGCCGACTGGCGTGGATCGAGGTCGGTCACGACGTAGTCGGCGAGTCGGTTCTTCTCCTGCACCTCTGGCATGGCGAGCGCGTGCGACACGGCCCGGTGCAACGTCTGCACGATCTCGTCCGGCGTCCCGGCGGGCGCCATCAGGGCGTAGGCGAACGACGCATCGAAGCCGGGAAACCCGGATTCGGCGATGGTCGGCACCTCCGGCGCTAGCCCCGAGCGCTTCGTGCCCGACACGCCGAGGGCGCGGAGCTTCGCGCCCTTGACCTGCGGCAGCACGCCCGTCACCACGGCGAAGATCGTGTCGACCTGACCGCCGACGACGTCGATCACGGACTGCCCGGTGCCTTTGTACGGAACGTGGGTCATGTCCACGCCGGCGGTCGCGAGGAAATAGGCGTACGTGAGATGGCTCGGCGTGCCGTTTCCGCCCGAGGCATACGTGAGCTGCTTCTGCTTCGCGAGCGCGACGAGCTCGGCGACCGAGTTCGCCGGAACCGACGGATGGACAGCGAGCATCTGTCCGTACGTCACGGGGACCGAGATTATGGCGAAATCCTTTACCGGGTCGAACGGCAGCTTCTTGTAGATCGACGGATTGACCGTGAAGGTCGTGTCGATCGCGGCGAGCAGCGTATAGCCATCGGGCGGCGCCTTCGCGACCAGCTCGGCGGCGAGGTTGCCGCCCGCGCCGGGTCGGTTTTCGATCACGAACGGTTGCTTGAGCTCGGCTGCGACCTTCTCGAAGACGATGCGCGTGAACGCATCGAGCGGGCCCGGGACCGTGCTGACGATCACGCGGACCGGCTTCACCGGATACTGCTGCGCCGCCGCCGATAGCGAGGCGAGAGCGGCGGCGAGAACGGCGAGGCAACGGACCAACTGCTTCATGCGGGTTTCTCCTGGTGAGTTCGCTGGATCACGCGGCGGCGGCGAGGTTGCCGCGCGCGCGGGTCTTGTTCCCGGGCATGTCCTCGTGCTGAAAATTGAAGCCGTCGGCGTAGAGATGCGCCATGCTCGCGCCCCGGGCACTGAACGTTCTCCTCGCCTCGGCAATCATGTTCGGCGAGCCGCAGAGGTAGATGGCGTGCGCCGAGAGGTCGTCGAAATCCTCGACGACCGCCTGCTGCACGTGGCCGCGGCGACCGGCCCATGAGCCGTCCGCGCGCGACAGCACCGGAACGTACTTGAAGTCGCACAGACGGCCACTCCACGCCTGGATTTCGTCGTGCAGGTACAGGTCCGCCGGCGTGCGCATGCCCCAGTAGAGCGTCACGGGCGGACAGTCCGGATCATCTAGCAGCGATTCGAGGATGCTCTTGATCGGCGCGAGCCCGGTGCCAGTCGCGACCATCAGCAACGGGCGGTAGTCCTGTCGGCGCAGAAAGAAGGTTCCGAGGGGCAACTCGACGTTGAGCGTATCGCTCGCCCTTAGCTGCTTAAGTAGCCCGTCGGTGAAGCGGCCGCCGGAAATCCGGCGCACGTGAAAGTCGACCGCGCCGCCGCTGGGCGGGGAAGCCATCGAGAAGTTCTTCGTGGCGCCATCGTCGAGATGCACCTTCATGTACTGCCCCGGCAGGTAGTCGACCGGGATGTCCGGCACTTCCAGTTGCAGGTGGATGACGTTGGAGGTGAGCGGACGGACTTCGCGGATCACGGCGACGTGGCGCGCGGGATCCGCGAGCGCGGTCGATGCGACCTGGATCACGAGATCGCTGGTCGGCCGCGCCTGACAGGCGAGCGCGAACCCGTCGGCGGCCTCCTCGGGCGAGAGCGCCATCGGCTCCTCGTCGTACTCGACGCTGCCTTCCAGCAGACGGATCCGGCAGGTGCCGCAGCCGCCGAGCCGGCAGTCGCTCGGCAGCTTCACGCCCGCGATCAGCGCGGACCGCAGCACCGATTCGAGGTCATCGGCCTCGAACGCCTCGCCCGTATCCGGCAGCCGGACGCGATAGCTCATTTCTTGATGTCGGCTTCGACCAACACGGTGTATTTCGACCCCAGCAGCTCCTTGAGCGTCTGGAGCGCGGCGAGGCCGCACTTCGTATCCTGCTCGCCGTTGCCGCCGGAGAGGCCGACGCCGCCGACGACCTCGCCGTTGACCACCACCGGAAAGCCGCCGACGAAGACCGCGAACTTTCCTTCGAAGCTCCACTGGATGCCGAAGGCTTCGTTGCCGGGCAAGGCAGGGCCGTTGGGTGGCGTGTTGAAGAGGTGCGTTGAGCGCCGGTGGCCCGCGGCCGTGAAGGCCTTATTCCAAGCGATCTGCGGGCCGGTGATCCGTGCGCCGTCCATGCGCTCGAGGACGATCGGGTACCCGCCTTCGTCCACCACGCAGGCGGTCTCGGCGACGCCGATCTCCTTCGCCTTGGCGAGCGCGGCTTGCACCATCGCGCGGGCCTCGGCCGCTTCCAGTTTGAATGCGGGCTTCATGCGGTGCTAGATCCCCTGGTAGACGGTCTTGATCTGGGTATAGAACTCGAGCCCCGCGCGACCGGACTCGCGGAAGGTCGAGGTGCTGGAGCGCTTCAGGCCGCCGAATGGCGCGTTCACCAGGTTGCCGGTCGTGGTGCGGTTGATCTTGACCGTGCCCGACTGGATGTCCTGCGCAAAGCGGTGCATCGTGCGCGGGTCGCGCGTCGCGATCG
>Ga0126369_10003665_pt1 | contig 11108 bp, 8 predicted proteins | sample PanSoiMetaPlot_1_FD_109646 | JGI IMG/M metagenome (GOLD analysis project Ga0126369, IMG submission 109646) | Tropical forest soil microbial communities from Panama - MetaG Plot_1 | ecosystem: Environmental > Terrestrial > Soil > Tropical forest > Bulk soil | place: Panama | collected 2016-02-17
CCATGATCGTGTCCAACTCAGGGAGTTCGTTGCGGTGCGCCTCGATGAACTGCAATTCGTCGGGAGTGATGTCCTCTTTCAGAAAGATCGGCTGATACTGCGGCATCGAAGCGAATCGCTTGATGCGCGCTCGAACTTCATCTGGATTGAGGTGCAGTCCCTGCGCAATCAGATCGGCATCCGCGTTCAGGTCGCGAGAGGAATCGCGCAGCAGGAGCGCGGAGAATGATGGGTAGTTGTCGACAATGACGCGCCCTTGGCGATCGAGAATCTTGCCGCGCGGAGCCAGTACGGGGACGTTGCGGATCCGATTTCTCTCGGCGGCCAGAGAGTAGTAGTCGCTCTGCATCACTTGCAGGCGCCATAATCCATACGCCAAAACCAGGAAGATTCCGAGGATTATGTACTGGGTCGACGTGAGGCGGATCCCGGGGACTTTTTCGTCGCGGCCAAACATCAGTGGTCAGTGGTCGGTTGCCAGTTGCCAGTTTGAGCCGTTCGGGGCGTCGTCAGGCTGCAACGTATCACTATTCCTCGCTGGAATGAAATCGGATTACTAATATTCTACTGCTTCGATCGGCTGCCCTGTTAATCGGAGGGGTAACGGAAGTCACGGGGATAGCAGTTTTGCTGGCCACAGAAAGCTGACCACTGGCCACTGGTATTCAAGTCCTTTGCTTGAAACGGTCAAGGAAGAAATAGACCAGTACTCCGATCAAGCCGTTTACCACGCCGGCCAGGATACCGTGCGCCCAACTCCAGGGCTGCCTCATGTTGACTAAGGCACGCGCTACGGTGAAATACACCACCCAGTGGACCAGGTAAAAGCCCAAGGTCACGAGCAGGCGAGCACCGGGATTCTCCAGATCGAGCTTAACCCCAAGCGAGGACGCTGCATATCCCACAACAGTTTTGGCGATACCGTACAGCCCGATCATCCCGTGTCCGAGCATGTCCTGCGCCAGGCCGATGATGGCACCCGTAAAGAGTCCAGCGATCGGGCTGCGGCGCGCCATGGCGAAGAAGATCGTGACCAGAAGCGGGAGATCCACGTAGACGGCGAAACCCGGTACATATTTCGGCACATACGCCTGAATAATCAACGCCACCAGCGGCACGCCGATCGTTACCGGCAAGCTGAACCGGTAAACTTCAACCTGCTCCCCGGATGTGTAGGTTATGGGCACGCTATTGTGGGCTGTTGTCCTGGGGAGGGACCTGAGGTTCGGGCTGCGCGGCGGTTGGCGCGGGTTTCGGTTCGATCGCCGGTTTCTGTTCGACGATCGCGGGCTCGGTCGAAGTCTGTGCCTGCGCAGTCTGGGGCTTGGTCTCTGTTGCGGCCACCGAATTCACCGGCTTCGGTTTCTGAGCAACCGTAGTTTGGGCCGAAGTTTTCGCGGCTGCTGGCGGGGGCGCCGTCCCCGCACCGTTGGGTGGGTTTTTCGCCGCCGCATTCTTAGCCGCACCGGCCGGGATATTCGCAGCTGAATTATTAGGCTTCGCCACCGTATTCGGAGTGCCGGGCTTCGCTGTGGCGTCGGGTGAGCTTCCGGGGGCGGCAGGATCCGCAGGCTTATCCGGAACGGACGGCAGCCGCTGGGCCAGAATGTCGGCCGCGCGGACCCGACCATGATCCTCCGTGATGACCTGCCGCTCCTGCTTCTCGGTCAGCACCAGGACCTCCTCCAGTCGTCCGAGATTCGCCGCAGGCTTGATCTGGATGTTCAGGAACAGATCTTTACCATTACTCACATTGGTCACGGTACCCACACGCATCCCTTTGGGAAAGATCTGATCTCCTCCGCTGGTGAGGACCGTCTCACCCGGCTGGACCTGCTCGTCGGCCATGACGCGCTCGAGCACAATTTCGCCGTTGGGTGTACCGCGAAGAACGCCTTGCAGCCGCGACTTTTCCAGAATCGCACCGACTCCGCTGGTCTGATCGCTGATCAGCAAAACCCGGGCCTCATTGGGACCGGCGAGTAGAACCTTGCCGACAACTCCGTCGGCAGTTATGACGGCCATATCGGGCTTGATACCTGCATTCTCGCCCTTGTCGACGTAAATAATGCGCGAGAGATCACTGCCGCTGGTCCCGATGACCTGCGCAGCAACCGTCTTCGAGACAAATTGTTCCTTGAAGGCGAGGAGGGTCTGCAGCCGACGCGCTTGCGCGGCATCCTCGGTCAAACGCACCTGCTCCACCCGCATCTGCTCGATCTGCTCTTTGAGTTGCCGGTTCTCCGCCCGTACACCGCGGAGGTAAAAGTAGTTATGCCAGAGGTTGCCGCTCGACGTCTGGACCCAGACAAGTCCGCGCTCGAAGGGAGTAACCACACCAGCCGCCCAGATGCGGATCAGGCGTGTTTCCCTCTCAGCTCCGGTCTTAACCTGTATGGCCAGCCCGAGCACCTGCAGAAACAGCACGCCCACGAGGATGATCAGATTGCGGTAGCGGCCGAGGACGGATTCCATAACATCAGTGGTCAGTGATCAGTGGCCAGTGGTCAGCGGGCTTTGCTGGCCACTGATCCCTGGCCACCGACCACTTATTGTTGCTATTCAATCGATATCTTGCGCAAGAGCTTGAAATCGCTCAGCATCTTGCCGGTTCCGAGCACCACGCTGCATAGTGGGTCGTCGGCGATCGATACCGGCAGCCCGGTTTCTTCGCGGATGCGCTTATCAAGGTTCTTCAGCAGCGCGCCACCTCCGGTCAGCACGATGCCGCGATCACTGATGTCGGCGGACAGCTCTGGCGGCGTACGCTCCAGCGCTACACGGATCGCATTCATGATCGTCGAAACGCATTCGCTCAGTGCCTCGCGGATTTCGCCGTCATCCACCGTGATCGTCTTGGGAACGCCTTCGATCAGGTTGCGGCCCTTGATCTCCATGGTCAGCGGCTTATCCAACTGGTGCGCAGACCCGATCTCAATCTTGATCTGCTCGGCGGTACGCTCACCGATCAATAGATTATATTTCCGTTTCAGGTAATTCATGATGGCTTCGTCCATCTGATTCCCGGCCATACGCACGGAACGCGAATAGACGATGCCGCTCAAAGAAATGACTGCGATGTCAGTAGTACCGCCGCCGATGTCAACCACCATGTTTCCCGACGGCTCGGTGATCGGCAGGCCTGCACCAATCGCCGCCACCATCGCCTGTTCCACCAGGTGCACTTCGCTCGCCTTGGCGCGATAGGCGGAATCCATGACCGCGCGCTTTTCCACCTGCGTGATCTCGGAAGGCACGCCGATCACGATCCGCGGATGCACCAGCATTTTGCGGTTGTGCGCCTTCTGGATGAAGTAATTCAACATTTTTTCGGTGACTTTGAAGTCGGCGATGACACCGTCCTTCATCGGCTTGATTGCGACGATGTTGCCCGGCGTGCGGCCCAGCATCTCTTTCGCTTCTTTGCCGACGGCCTCGACCTCGCCCGTGTTCTTGTTGATGGCGACGATGGAGGGTTCGTTGACCACGATGCCCTTGCCGCGCGCATACACGAGCGTATTGGCTGTGCCAAGATCAATGGCCAGATCACTGGAGAAAATGCTGAACAGGGAGCGCAGGTTGTGGCTGCGTGTCGGGCCTGAATGGAATCCGTTGTTTGACATGACGACTTAGTCCGTCTTTCTCACAATTGTGCCGCCCGGGAAATTCCCGACGGTCACCTTTATCTTGTTTGGGATGGCTGGAACTATTTTACGTGATACCGGCCAACCCTGCTCAGCCGAACGTTGAACTTCCTACTGAATCACTATCTTCTTCTGTTGCGTATTCACTCCGCCCTGCGCCGTCTGCGCAGTTACGGTAATCACAGCCTCTCCCGGCGGCAATGGCGGAGTAAAGTAGTGGAACAGCCCGTCTGACGTCACCATAGGGACTTCGCTGCCGTTCACCATCACCCGCGCCCCCTTCTGCGTCTTGCCGGTTACCTCGATGACATGCCCGTGCTGAATAAATGGATCGAGTTCCAGATCGATCACCTCGGCAGCCTTACCGGTCGAGATGATGTTGAACCGGTTCTTCTCGCTTTCGACTGACTCCTTCGCTGCGGAGTCGTAGGACTGCACCATCCAGTAGTAAACACCTTCTCCCAGATTGGTAACGGTCACCGCGGCTGTATCCACCTTTTTGTCAACGAGTGTAGAGGAAAAATACGGATTGCGGGAGATACGAAGCCGGTAACCAACTGCATTCGCCATGGGCGTCCACGAAAACTCGACGTCCTTGGTGGGCGCACCGTTCGAGAACAATGGCGCCATATTCGCGGGAGCGATCGGCAGTGGCGGGCCGATCTCTTTGGCTTTTTCGAGGTGCGACTGCGCGCCGTGGAAACTTACCTTCTCCCAATTCGCGAGTTGTACGGTTTCGCCGTTGCGCGTGACCTCGCCGGTTCCTTTCTTCATCAGAATTTCGTGCTCGTTGGCATTGGGATCGTTATGCACTTGCGCGGCCGACTCCGGAGCCAGCGATGCCGTGGCGCCCGCCACGATCACCTGCGATTTCGATCCTTGACTGTAGGTTGCGGTTGAGAGATCGACGGTTCCCGTGCTGACCGCGACGGCGACGTTCGTCTGTTGCTGATCGTTGGCGGAGTTCTCCTGAATGACGATCAGCGAATCCTGTTTCACCGTGTAACTGGTGCCGTCGTTAAAAACGACCTTGGCCATTCCCTCGGAGCCGGTCTGAACAACGTCCCCTTTTTCCAAAGGGATGTGATAGTCGGCCGGAACCCAGGAGTTCCCATTGCCTTTCTTGACTCGAACTGTGCCATCAAGAGCAGTGAAGTGCGCCTGTTGCGCGGTGACCACTCCAGTTCCCGCCGGAGGAGCCATGCCCGCGACTTTCTCGAGCAGTTTGCCGGTAACGTCCCCGGCTTTTTGCAAGCTGTTCTGGGTGAATTGGGGGAAGGCAAACCGAATGGAGATGAAGGCGATCGCGGCCACCGCGAGGATCAGCAGCGCCACACTGCGGTACGTGATGGTGGTCCACGCAACGTGGATCCCCGGTTTGCGATTGTTGGAGGCCACTGTGCCCGAAAAATCCTGATGAAGGTGCTTAAAGAAAGACGGTAGCACAGGAAAATCGGTGGAAACACACGAGAGTCTCCGGCGGTGGTTACCGAAGTGACCAGTCCGAAGGACGTGCTTATTCAACAGCTTGTGTAGGGGCGGACGCCTTCGTCCGCCCCGCGAGCAGAGCGAGCGTGGGACGGCCTAAGTCACCCTCGCTGTTTGAAGGATCCAGCTGTGTACATTGCCCGCCGGGCAACCCCGGACGAAGGCGTCCGGGGCTACACGTCTTCTACATGTGAGTCCATCCACGGTCGTCGGCACTTTCATAGAAAATCGGCTATGCTGATGGCCCACATGGCCACAACATCTCCGGTCACGGTAGAAGCACCGAAGCAAAAGGACTTTTTCGCCTCAGGTATGGCGATCGTGTGGGCCATAGCCCTGGCAAAATTTCTAGTTCACGTTTATTTCAACAACCGCTACGGCTACTTTCGCGATGAGTTCGATTACATGTCGTGCGGTGACCACCTGCAGTGGGGATATGTCGATCAGCCTCCGCTGATTCCCTTCCTCACTCATATCAGCCGCGCCGTGCTCGGAGACTCGCTGCGAGCTATCCGATTCCTTCCAGCGCTTGCCTCGTCATTGCTTGTCGTGCAGGCCGCTGCAACCGCGCGAATGCTCGATGGACGCCGCTATGCGCTCATCCTCACTGCGATCTGCGTGGCGCTTGCGCCGCAGTATCTTTCGAATGGCGGACTGCTCGGCACCAACGTCCTCGAACCCAATCTTTGGTTGGGCTGCGCGCAGTTTGTGATTCTGGCTATCAAGCGGAACGATCCGCGCTACTGGATCGGCTTCGGCATCGTTGCTGGCCTGGGCATGCAGGAGAAGTACACCATCGCAGTGTTCGGCCTTGGAGTTGTGATCGGGCTGCTGCTGACCGAGCAACGCCGCACCTTTCTGAACCCCTGGATCTGGCTCGCTGGACTTGTTGCCTTTCTGATCTTTCTGCCGAACCTGCTCTGGAACTGGCACTACGACTGGCCCTTTCTGCAGTTGATTCGCGCGATTCGAGCTGAGGGCCGCGATGTTGTTTGGGGTCCGTTCCAGTTCTTCTTTCAGCAAATGATGGAAGTGGGTCTGGTCGCTGGGATCATTTGGCTGGTGGGGCTCTTCGCGTTTTTGTTCTGGCGTCCGCTGCGGCCTTATCGCGTTCTCGGGTGGAGTTACCTAGTCAGCTATACAGTCATTTTTCTGCAGCACGGCAAGAACTACTATCTTGCGCCCGTTTATCCAATGCTGTTGGCAGGCGGTGCGATCGCGATTGATGCCTTTGCGAGCGAGTCTCCCTCGCGTCGCGGATGGTTGAAGCGCGTGATCGCAATCGTGATCACCGTCAATGGCATCTACCTGATACCGATCACCGTTCCAGTTTTGTCGCCTGACCACTTCCTCGCCTACACAAAGACTCTGCCGTTGAAGCTTCCTATCAACGAGCACGCGCATGCGCGCGCCGCACTGCCGCAGTGGTACGCGGATCAATTTGGGTGGAAGGAAATCTCCGACCAAACGGTCGTTGCCTGGAACCGCATCCCGCCTGCTGAGCGCGCGGATTGCGGCATCTTTGCGCAGGACTACGGACAAGCCGGGGCGATCGATTTCTTCGACCGCCGCGAAGGCCTGCCCGGAGCCATGAGCGGTGATCGCACCTACTGGATCTGGGGACCGCGCAACTACACCGGCAATTGCATGATCGTGCTGGACGATCGCCAAGAGGTGTTGGAGCGTTACTGGAACGATGTGGAGTATGTCGGCACGTCGGCACCGAACGAGTGGGCGCTTGAGCAGCAGATTCCTGTGTTCATATGCAAGGGGAAAAAGTTCGATTCCTGGGCCAACGTGTGGCCGCATCTGAAGCGTTGGCGGTGAAAGCCGGCAATCGCGGAGTGAATGCTCCGAAGCACGGGTGGCCGCACTTTGTCTATAGGCGGGCGCGCAGGGCTTCCCCGCGTGAGGAACTCCACGCCGATGAAGTCGGGCTGTTGACAGCCCATCACGCTGGGATTACGCTGTTTTCGCCTTTCTTCCCCTTTTCCCGACCGTCAACTCAAGGGGAGTTAAAAATGAAAACTCGGACTGCGGTTGCTTTCCTGCAGTGCATCCTCGTCCTCACGACATCGGCTGTATTCGCTCAGACTGATCTGGCGGTGACCTACCAAATCAATGCGCATCACACCGGTGCCATTGCGACGCCAAAATTGCTCCCTCCATTGCGGACAAAGTGGTCGGTGGATCTTGGCGCAACGGTGTCCTATCCGCTGATAGCGGAAGGCAAAGTATTCGTGATTGCTGGTCCGGACTCTAACAGCCATGTGAACCTGTATGCACTCGATGGCAGCACTGGCGCTACTCTATGGGGCCCAGTGCAAATTCCCGAGGGGGCCTACTGGTGGGCAGCTGCCGCTTATGACAACGGGACGGTGTACGTCGTCCCCAACACTCTGTCAGGGCTTTCCGGTGGAGAAGTGATTGCCTACAACGCCGCGAACGGTAACGAGGTCTGGACTGCAAATCTCCCCGGCCAATATTTCTTCACGGCGCCTCCGGCCGTCGGCAATGGATTCGTGTACGCCGGCGGCGCTGGTACCGGTGGAACCGTTTACGCCGTGAAAGAGTCGGATGGAACCGTCGCGTGGACCGCGAGCGTGATGAATGGAGACAACTCGTCTCCAGTGGTGACACCGGGTGGAATCTACGTTTCCTATGTCTGCCCGCAAACCTACAAATTCAATGCGACGACGGGCAAACAGATCTGGCATTACAGCGGGCCGTGCGAAGGTGGCGGCGGCGCCACACCGGTGTATTACAACGGATTGCTTTATGTTCGCGATTGGGCGGGAAGCTACGGACATAACGGCCACATTCTGAGCACAGCAAAGGGTCTACTCGTTGGAAACTTTGACGCCGACTTCGCACCCGCGCTGGCGAATAAGACAGCCTTCTATGTGCAATCCTCGGCGTTGAAAGCGGTGGACACTACTACGGGAAACACCCTCTGGAGCGCGACGCCGACGAACGGGTCCTACTCCACTCCACCAATCTACGTTAACGGCATTGTTTATGTCGGCACCAGCTCCGGATACCTGCTGGGCTACCATTGGAATACTGGAAAATCCGCCCTTTCGATGAACATGGGATACGCGATCTCTGCCTCCGAGACAGGCAGCGTAGGAGCTCCTCAGTCGGGTCTGGGCGCTGGGCAAAGCATGTTGGTCGTCCCAGCGAGCACGCATCTGATCGCACTCGAGCGTTAATCGATCGCGAGCCGCCTGTGCAGGTTAAGTTGTAGGAATGGTGTCTCTGCTGGGCGGCATCTTCGCGTTTGACCAGCCTGCACCTCGCTTGTTACCGTCATATGTTTGCCTTCTGCATGCCGACCACGCTGTGGAAGGGGTGTTACCTAATAAGTCTGTCGCAACAAACAAAGACGGAGATTCTTCATGCCTGCCATCAAATTCCGCGGTGTCGATTTCCTTCAATATGATTCCTTGCTCACGGACGAAGAAAAACTCGTCCGCGACACCACGCGCCAGTTCATCGAAGACAACCTGATTCCCATTATTGAGGAATGCAACCGCGCGGGCCGCTTTCCGCGCGAACTGGTCAAGCCTATGGCGGAGCTCGGGTTCTTCGGCGCGTCGCTGAAAGGATATGGCTGTGCCGGCATGGGCAATGTCGAATACGGACTGATGACGCAGGAACTGGAGCGCGGCGACTCGGGCGTTCGCAGCTTCGTGAGCGTGCAGTCGGGACTGTGCATGTATCCGATTTATGAGTTCGGCAGCGACGAGCAAAAGGAAACCTGGCTCCCCGCGATGCAGAAGGGAGAGAAGCTTGGTTGCTTCGGATTGACCGAACCCGATTTCGGCTCCAACCCGGGAGGCATGCGAACCCGCGCCCGGAAGGTTGGAAACGAGTATGTAATCAATGGCGAGAAGATGTGGATTACCTCGGGCACAATCGCCGATGTCGCGATCATCTGGGCCAAGGTGGAGAACGAACATGACCGGATCCGCGGATTCCTGGTGGAAACCAACCGCCCGGGGTTCAAGGCAGACGACATTCATGGGAAGTGGTCACTGCGCGCTTCGGTAACCTCGGGACTCTCTTTGCAGGATGTGCACGTGCCCGAGTCGAACCTACTCCCCAAAACCGGCGGCCTGCGGTCCCCGCTGATGTGCCTGAATCAGGCGCGCTATGGGATCGCATGGGGGGCAGTCGGCGCGGCGATGGCATGCTATGACTGCGCGTTGCAGTATGCCTTGCTTCGCAAGCAGTGGCGCGATCAACCCATCGCATCGCACCAACTCGTGCAGGACAAGCTGACTTGGATGATCAGTGAGATCACAAAGGCGCAGCTTTTAGTACTGCAAGTGGGACGGCTCAAAGATGCCGGGAAGGTCCAGCCTCAACATGTCTCGATGGCAAAGCGCAACAATGTCTGGATGGCTCTCGAGTGTGCCCGCTTATCCCGCGACATTCTCGGAGCGAATGGAGTGGCCGACGATTACCCGATTATGCGCCACCTGATGAATCTGGAATCAGTAAAGACTTACGAAGGCACGCATGACGTGCACTCGCTGATCATCGGACAGAGCGTAACGGGGATCGACGCGTTCTGAAGCTGTCGGTTGTCAGCTTTCAGCTTTCCGCCGGACGCATTCAGATCGTCTGAACGCTCACCTCATCCGTATAGTTCTTCGAGCAACTCATACGCTCTTCGCAGGTGGGGGACCACAATGCTGCCGCCCACAACCAGCGCCACGTTGAGCGATTCTTCCTGCTCGAGACGCGGTACGCCCAACCTGTACGCCTGGATCGCGTGGTAGAAGATGCAGTCGTCGCAACGCAAGCAGGCAGACGCGACCAATCCCATCAACTCTTTAGTCTTAGCGGGCAGAGCGCCTTCGAAATAGGTGTTGTGATCGATGTTGTAAAAACGTTTGACCAGGAAATTGTTGGCCTTGTCCACGTTCGCGTTCAAACGGGCTCGTGTATCGATGAAGCGCCGCGCCAGTTCGCTTTTATCGGCCACGTACTTCTCTGTGAATAGAAACAGTGGCTCTTTCCGTTCGTGGGTCTGTCGCTCTGTGCTGGGATGTTCCGCTTGCGTGTGTTCCGAGGTGGTAGGCATGGCCAAATACTAGCAAAACGAACCGGAGACCGGCGCCGCGAGCCGGATCCTCACGCTGACGGCTTATCTTTCATCGGTTCCACCGCCATGAATTCCTCTGCAAACCGCTTGGCATAGCTTTCGAGGAGAGTGGGAATGCGGTGGGCATCGGATGATTTCAATACCAATCCAGCATGATGATGCTTCTTGATCCGCAGGTGCACCTCAGGATCGTTGTACGCCGAAGTGTCAGGATTCTCCTGGCGCGCGAGCGAGAGGATCACGCCCGCATAATCGTTACGCATCGGCGGCAGCGTGTAACTCGCATTTCCGCCTGCCACTTCGATCCGGGCCCACTCGCGCCATAAATTAATTCCTGATGCGGCTTCGACCATCTCATTGATGTAGGCTCCGCCGACTCGAGCCGCGCACTCCAGGAAATAGAATTCTCCATCTTCCTCCGCGCGAATGAACTCCGCGTGAGACACGCCGCGCACCAGTCCTAAGGCAGCAATCAGGTCTCGATTGATGGCGCGGAGAGCCGAATCATCGGTGCTCCCACGAGGCACCGTGAAGCTCGTAAACACTCCGCCGTGGGCTACTTTCATCGGCGGCTTGCCGTACTTGCTCACGTTCGAGAATAAGATCTCGTTTTCCGAAACCACCGAGTCCACGTGATAAACGTCCCCAGGAACGAATTTCTCCAAGAGGAACGTCGCCTGCTTGTCCCCGAGTTGATCGAGTAACGGCCACAATTCCTCAGCGGCATGGATTTTCTTAATGCCGATTGCCGACGCTTCCTGTCTCGGTTTCAGCACCCAAGGCCCCGGCACATGATCGAGGTAGTACTGAATATCTCCGTGATTCACGACGGGCACGAAGTCCGGCACTCGGACCTTGCGGTC
>Ga0126369_10003666_pt1 | contig 11108 bp, 12 predicted proteins | sample PanSoiMetaPlot_1_FD_109646 | JGI IMG/M metagenome (GOLD analysis project Ga0126369, IMG submission 109646) | Tropical forest soil microbial communities from Panama - MetaG Plot_1 | ecosystem: Environmental > Terrestrial > Soil > Tropical forest > Bulk soil | place: Panama | collected 2016-02-17
CCACCAGCTTCTCCAGCAGCGCGTCGTAGACGCCCTCCTGGACGTAGAGCCGCTTGATCGCCAGGCAGGCCTGGCCGCAGTTGAAGAACCGGCCGGTCGAGATCGCCTTGGCGGCCTCGTCCAGGTCCGCGTCGTCCAGCACGATGCAGGGGTCCGAGCCGCCGAGCTCCAGCACCACCTTCTTGAGGAACGGCGCCGCCGCCGCCATGACCTTCTTGCCGGTCGGCGTCGAGCCGGTCAGCGCCACCTTGCGGATCAGCGGGTGCGTGACGATGGCCTCGCCCGTGCCCTGGCCCAGCACCACGTTCACGACGCCCTCCGGCAGCCCGCCCTCGATCAGCGCCTCGATGCAGCGCAGCGTCGAGAGCGGCGTCGTCGAGGACGGCTTCAGCACCACCGTGTTGCCGGCCGCGATCGCCGGCGCCACCTTGTTGGCCGCCAGCGTCAGCGGGAAGTTCCACGGCACGATCGCGCCCGTCACCCCGATCGGGCGGCGCAGCACCAGCCCGTAGGTCGCGGTGTCGGGCAGCGAGACGTACTCACCATGGATCTTGTCCACCAGGTCGGCGAACCAGTGGATGTTCTCGCCGAAGCGCTGCGCCTCGATCCGCGACTCCAGGATGGTCTTGCCCTGCTCGGCCGTGAGGACCGGGGCGATCTCCTCGACCTTCGTCAGCATGTGGGCGGCCGCCTGGTGCAGGACGTGCGCACGCCTGTTGAGCGGCAGAGCGGCCCAGGCCCGCTGCGCCTTCGCGGCCGCCCGGGCGGCGCGGTCGACGTCCTCGGCGCCTCCGCTCGGGACCTCGTCGACCACCTCGCCGGTAGCCGGGTTCGTGACCTGGTACGTCTGGCCGGACGCCGCGCCGACGCGCTCGCCCTCGATGATCATGGTCGCCAACTGCGCACCCCCTTCCGGAGCATGGATTCGTGGTCTGCTCCGAAGTACATTACTTCGCCATGGCCATACGACTCGAACGAGAGGACGCCGTCGGGGTCGTCGTGCTGGACCGGCCCCCCGCCAACAGCTACGACTACGACTTCCTCAGGGAGCTCGGCGCCGCCGTCGACGAGGCACGGTACGACGACGGGGTACGGGCGGTGGTCGTGGCCAGCGCCTCCGAACGGTTCTTCTCGGCCGGCGCCGACGTGGTCGCCTTCCGGGCCGGGTCGCCGAACCAGCGCGCGATGACCGCGCTGCTGGCCCACGAGGTGTTCCGCAAGTTCGAGCACACGCCGATGCTGTTCGTGGCGGCGATCGCCGGCCACGCCCTGGGCGGCGGCCTGGAGCTGGCCCTGGCCTGCGACCTCCGCTACGCGGCCCGGGGCGGCTACCGGATCGGCCTGCCGGAGGTCACGCTCGGCCTGTTCCCGGGCTCCGGCGGCACCCAGCGGCTGCCGCGGCTCGTCGGCCTGGCGAAGGGCCTCGACCTGATCGCCACCGGCCGCGCGGTGTCGCCCGAGGAGGCGCACGAGCTGGGCATCGTGGACCAGCTCTTCGACGACGCCGTCGCCTGCCGGGCCGCCGCCGTCGCGTACTGCGCGAAGCTGGCCGAGGGCCCGACCGAGGCGATCGGCCGGGCCAAGGTGGCCACAACGCTGGGCTACGGCGCTCCGCTCGACCTGGGCCTCGCCATCGAGCGCGAGGCGATCGCGCGGGTCTTCGCCTCCGAGGACGCCCAGGAAGGCATCGCCGCCTTCGGCGACAAGCGCAAGCCCACCTTCAAGGGTCGCTAGACCGCCCGCACGAACACGAATTCGGCCGACTTCGGCGACCGCTTGCTGTCGCCTATCCGCACCCGGTCGGAGACCGGGTGGCCGTCGAACTCCGTGTGAAAGGCCAGCCGCTCGCGGGCGCCGCGGCCGTGATCCACGCACGTCACGTGGAAGTCGGCTCCGTCGATCGACGCGAAGGTGTGGAAGTCGTAGTGCAGCACGTTGTCGCCGTCCACGAAGACGCGGTCGTCCTTCTCGTCGCGGACCGGTCGCAGGTCCACGAAGCTCTCCCCGGCCGGAAGCAGCCGCACCGTGCCGGTGTAGTGGTGGTCGACCGGGCGCCGGTCGGTGGTCCGGATGTGCCAGCCGTCGCCGTCGTGCCAGACGTACACGGCGCCGGCGTCGCCCGCGTCCAGGGCGTCGGGCCGGCCCTCGGGGCTGATGGCGCCGGTCCAGGGGGTGGAGTCGCACCGGCTCGCGGCCGGCTGGGGCGACGGCGCCGACGTCCTGGCGGCCGCCGGCTGGATCTCCAGGGTGGGGCCGCCGCCGCAGGCCACGAGCGCGGCGGGAAGGACGGCGAGAACGAGATGGCGTAGATTCATCGTGGTCGGTGCCTCCTTGGAGTGACTTGGACATCCCCCAGGATCGGCACCGGCCCAACCGCCGTGGTCAGGCGCCCGTCAACGAATCGTCAGAAGTGCAGCGGGCACCACGGTTCGGGCGCGGCCGCGAAGAGCGCGTCCGCCCGCGCCACAGCCCCGGGCGCGCGCTCCTCGACCCGTCCGGCCCGCGCAAGCGTCGTGAAGCGATTGCCGCCCAGGTAGCACGCCCCCAGGGCGTCGGCCGCGAGCACCAGGTCGGGCTCGCCCGCCGTTCGCCGGCAGCCGCCGGCCCCCACCTCGTACACGCCCGTGTTCCATGGGCAGAGGTCGTCCAGGACGCGCAGCAGCACCGGGGCGCCGGGCGCGTAGGCGCGCGCGGCCAGCCCCGCCTCCACGTCGACGAGCCGGAGCCAGAGCCCGTCCCACACGGTCGTCTCCAGCGCGCGCGGGTCGGCCAGCAGGTGGCGCACCGGGTCGTCCACCGGCCGCCACTGCGCGCGCACCTCGTCCATCAGGTCGACGTCCAGGCAGTAGCGCCAGAGCGCGGCGTACGCCTCCGGCGTCTCCGCGAAGAGCCAGTTCACCTGGAGCGACCCGCCCTCCAGCGTCGGGAGCGTGAAGTCGAGCCTGCGCTCGTACGCGACGAACCCATCGCCCTCCGGCCGGAGCACCGCCTCCCATGGAGCGCCGTGCGGCGGCGGCCCGGAGATTTGGTGCCGCCACCACGCGTCGACGCGGCGGACCGCGCCGGGCACCGCCGCGCACACGCGCTCGGCGATCTCGCGCATCGGGCCCACCGCGTCCGCCCACGGCACCAGCCGGAGGCCGGTCGCGGCGACCGGCGCCCGGAACGCGCTCCGGTGCCGCGCGATCCGCACCTCGGCCTCGTACGTCGCGACGCCGAACCCGTACCGGCCGTAGATCGCGCCCTCTGACGCGAACAGGATGGCGACCGGCTCGCCGAGCTCGTGCGCCTCGTCCACGAGCCGGCGCATCATCCCGTACATGATCCCGCGGCGGCGGTGCGTGGGCCGCACGGTCACCCCGCCGATCGCGGCCGCTGGGACGGAACCGCCCGGCACGCTCAGCGGCACCGGCTCCACCCCGGCGGTGCCCACGAGCTCGTCCCCGTCGAAGGCGCCCAGGTTGCGGCTCGTGCCGATGGCCGCGGCCCGCGCCTCCAGCACGTCGGGCGGCGTGGGCGCGCTCCGGAACGCGGCGCTCACCGCGGCCACGTAGCGGGGCAGCTCCTCCGCCGTGACGGGCCGGAGGACCGTCACCCGCGGCGCGTCCAGAACCCTTCGGGGTCCAGCCGGCGGATGTGGGACAGCTCCTCCGGGGTCGGCGGCGGCGTCTCGCTCACGCCGCCGGCGATCCGGAGGTCCCAGCCCGTCCGCGCCCGCACCTCCTCGACCGTGTGGCCGGGATGCACCGAGGCGAGGTATGCCTCGCCGCCCCCCGCCGGGAACCGGAGCACCGCCAGCGTCGTGACGATCGCCGTCGGGCCCCCGCCGAGCAGGCCGTGCCGCTCTCTCCAGCCCTCACCCTCGCCGTGGCCGGGCGACGTCACGTACGAGACGCGCTCCACCAGGCGCCTCGGCTCGTGCGCCATCAGGGTGACCCAGCGCCGCGCCAGGATCGCGATGTCCGCCCCGCCGCCGCTGCCCGGCAGCCGCGTCGCCGGGCGGGCGGGATCGCCGACGTAGCTCGTGTTCAGGTTGCCGAAGCGGTCGACCTCGGCCCCGCCGATGAACCCCAGGTCGACCTCGCCCTGCGCCATGAGCGCCATGACGTTCGACATCCGGGTGGCCCACAGCGCGCCCGCCACGTTGGGCGGGTCGCCCATCGTGCCCAGGAAGCCCGCCGGCGGCCGGTCGCGCAGCAGGCCCAGCTCGTACAGCGCCCGCGCGCGGGGGGCGTGCGTGCTCCTGGCCACGCCGTAGGCCAGGATCGGCAGGCGCATGCCGACGAAGACCAGGTCGCCGTCGCGAATCTCCCGCGCGGCGACGGCGACCATGAGCTCCTGGGCGGTGTGCCTGCCGTCACTCATCGCCGTAGTCGGCGGGGACCGACGGCAGCCGGCGGCGCACGCGCAGCGGCTCGAGGTCCAGCCGGGCGAGGTATGCCCTCCGGTCCGGCACCGACCGCACCCACTCGTCGAGCCACGCCTGGAAGCCGTCCGGCGTCCGCGATCGGGCCGCGTAGTCGCGGTAGAACCCGTGGTCGCGGCGCCAGTGGCCCTGGAGGGGCGACGGGTGCGAGCCGCCCGGCTCGTGGACGACGGCGGCGACCTTCGTCTCGGGCAGCAGCACGCGGTTGGGGTCGGAGAGGACGACGGCGGCGTCGACCAGCTCCTCGCAGCAGACGATCACCCGGCGCGCGGCCAGGCCGGCCTCCTCGCTGATGCCGAGCGGGCCCCAGAGGTGCGCGTGGCCGTCGGCGTCGGCGCGCTGGACGTGCAGGATCGTCACGTCCGGCGCCACGGGACGGACCAGCACGGCGCCGTCGGCGAGCACCAGGTCCGGGTTCGTCGTCACGATGTCGCTGCCCAGCAGCGTGCGCGTGGGCAGGTAGGGCGAGCCCCAGGCGGCCGCCCAGAGCGCCAGCGAGATCGAGAAGTTGGAGTGGTCGCGGACCTCGATCGGGCGCGGCTCTCCCCGCTCCGCGGCCCGGCGGTAGCAGTGGCCGAGGCCCTCCGACACGTTGCCCACCCAGGCGGCGCAGACCCGGGCCACGCAGCCGGCGCCGACCAGCTGGTCGAAGAGCGAATCCGAGATGGGGCCGACCAGCGTGAGGTCGCGCCGGCCCTGGCGGATCAGCTCGTGGCCGGCGGCGAAGGGGATGGCGGGCTCCAGCGCCGTGCCCATCGCCACGACCGACCCGTCCGGCACCAGCCGCTCCACGGCCTCGGCCATGGACATCACCTTGCTCACCTGAGCAAGGTGGGGCGGGCCCCCCCTTCCGGATCCCCCCCTCCGTCCTGGACGTTCGTGGCGCCTTCGGCGCATCCCTCCGGGTCTGCAGCTGCGGCCCGGCGATCTCGGGAAGACGGACTCACACACAGCGCGAAGCGCATGTCTACGGCAACTCCGGTGTCGTCCATAGCTTGACCGTACACCCCGGGTCCGATCTCACCGCAGCTTGCTCACCACCGCCCGCTCAGCTCACGGGCGTCTGCGTGCCCGGCGCCTGGAACCGCCCGATGGTCAGGGTCGACCCCGCCCGGGCGTCGTCGCACTTCGGCGCGCTCGGTCCGGCCGCCCAGCTCGGCGCGGTGGCGTCCGGCTGCGCCACGACCGAGCCCCCGCCCGGCAGGACGACCAGGAGCGAGCTCACCGCGGGCAGGGTGTCCGAGCACCAGTTGCTCCAGGTCACCACGAACCAGGCGGTGCCCGGGGGCGGGGCGGCGCCGAACCCGGGCATGGTGGCGCCCGGTTTCAGCACGACGGCGCCAGCGTCCTCGGGCACGGCGACGGCGTGGCTCTTCGCCGCGACCGAGCCGCCGCCCTGGTCCAGCAGCGTGACGCTGGGCGGGGTGCCGGACAGCTGGCAGGGGGTGGAGCCGGCGTCGGTCAGCACCACCGCGGCGGTCAGCGAGCCGCCGGCGGCCCGGAAGCCGCGGAACAGCCCGTGCAGGTCCGCCGCCCGGCAGGGCTGCGTGCCCGACTGCTGGACGCCCGGGTCGGGCTGCGCCGCCGAGGCGCCGCCGCCGCAGGCCGACGCGACCAGCACCAGGGCCGGCAGGAGCAGGGCTCTGATCAGCCGATCGACGCCAGGTACCCCCGAACGTTGCGCTCGATCTCCGGGACCGAGTCGCCACCGAACTTCTCCAGGTAGGCGTCGGCCAGCGTCAGCGCGACCATCGCCTCGCCGACCACTCCGGCCGCGGGCGCCACGCAGACGTCGCTGCGCTCGTAGTGCGCCTCCACCCGCTCACGGGTCGCCAGGTCCACGGACCGCATCGGCTTCTTCATCGTCGAGATCGGCTTCAGGGCCGCGCGCAGGTCGAGCGGCTCGCCGTTGGTGACCCCGCCGGTCAGGCCGCCGGCCCGGTTGCTCAGGTGGCGGAAGCGGCCCTCGCTGAAGTCGATCTCGTCGTGGAACGCGGAGCCCGGCCGCGACGAGCCCTCGAAGCCGGCGCCGAACTCGACGCCCTTGACCGCGTTGATGCTCAGGATCGCCGCCGCCAGGCGGGCGTCCAGCTTGCGGTCCCAGTGCACGTAGCTCCCGAGGCCGGGGACGAGGCCCATCGCGATCACACGGAACGTGCCGCCCAGCGTGTCGCCGCGGGCGCCGGCGGCGTCGATCTCGGCGACCATCCGGTCACTCGCCTCGGCGACCGGGCAGCGCACGGGCGAGGCCTCGATCTCGTCGTCGGTCACGCGCTCGGGGTCGATCGCGTCGTAGCCCACGTCGACGGGCCCGATCGACTGGACGAAGCTGAACACGCGCACGCCGAACCGGCCCAGCAGCTTGCGGGCCAGCGCGCCGGCGGCGACACGGGCGGCCGTTTCGCGCGCGCTCGAGCGCTCCAGCACGTTTCGCACGTCGTCGTGGCCGTACTTGAGGACGCCGGCCAGGTCGGCGTGGCCGGGCCGCAGGCGGGTCACCTGCTTCGGCGCGAAGCCCTCGGGGGCGGGCGTCATCTGCTCGGTCCAGTTGGCGTGGTCGCGATTCTCCAGGACCAGCGCGACCGGGCTGCCCAGCGTGCGGCCGCCCCGGACGCCGCCGACGATGCGGCCCTCGTCCACCTCGATCTGCTGCCGGCCGCCGCGCCCGTGGCCGCCCTGGCGACGGCGCAGATCGCGGCGCAGGTCCTCGGCCGTCACCTCGAGCCCGGCCGGCAGGCCCTCGATCACGACCGTCAGCTGGGGTCCGTGCGACTCGCCCGCGGTCAACCAGCGGAGCACAACCTGGAGATCATAGTTACCCGGTTGGACACACAGCAGCGGATCGACGAGCTCGCGGACCGGCTGTCGCCCGCCGGCGCGGACCTGGTGCGCCGCGCCTACGTGTTCGCGCGGACCGCGCACCGGGGCCAGCGGCGCCGCCACGGGCCGCCGTACATCGAGCACCCGGTGGCGGTCGCGTGGCTCGCGCACGAGGAGTTCGGCGTCCGCGACGGCGAGGTGCTCGCGGCGGCCCTGCTGCACGACGTGCTGGAGGACACTGACGCCACGGATCTGGACGCGTTCCCGGCGCGGACCGCGCGCCTCGTGCGGCTGCTCACGGACCCGTACCCGCCCGACGGCCGCGGCGACCGGCGGGACCGCTTCGCGCAGCTGTGGACGGACCGCGACGCGACGCTGCTGAAGGCCTGCGACCGGCTGGCCAACCTGAACGACTCGCTCCTCCAGTACGACCCGGCGTTCTGCGCCCGGTACGCGTGGCGGACCCGCCGCGAGCTCCTGGCGCCCGGCCTGCCGCTGGCCGACGACCCGGTGGCCCATCCGCTGCTGGAGGCCGCGCTGCGCCGGTGCGAGGAGCGGGCGGCCGGGCCCGTCTAGCCGGCCCTACCCGCGCGGCACGAGCACCGCGACCAGCAGGCCGGACGCGAGCAGCACGGCGCCGGCGCCGGTGTCCGTCGGCCCGACGCCGGCGAGCGCCACGGCGGCGCCTCCGATCGCGGTGCCGGCGAGGGAGGCCGCCGCCTCCGCCGCGAGGAACGCCGCGGAAACCCGCCCCAGCAGCCGGTCGGGCGTCTGCAGCTGGACCTGCGTGCGCCGGCCGACCAGGAAGGCGACGGCGGCCGCCCCGGCCGCCACCGCGGCGGCGACGGCCACCTCGAGCCGGTCGGTGCCGAACCACACCAGGAACGCGGCGCCGGTGCCCAGCAGCGACAGGCTCATGGTCGCCCGCGCGCCGATCCGGCGCTGCAGCGCCCGCCCGGCGGGAGCCCCGACCAGGAAGCCGGCGCCCGTCGCCGCGAGCAGCAGCCCGAGGGCGCCCGCGCGAGCGTGCAGCCGGAGCTGGACGTCAGGCACGAGGAGCGCGGTGTAGGCGCCGTTCGCGGCGACGAACGCCAGTGTGACCGCGAGGAGCCCGCGGAGCGGACGGCTCCGAGCCAGGTGGCGGAGTCCGCCGAGGAGGTCGGTCGCTGCGGGTTGGGTCGGGCCCCCGTCGTCGCGGACGGGACGCCATCGGAGCAGGGCGAGCGAGGTCGCGGAGGCCAGGTAGGTGCCGGCGTCCACCCACACGAGCGCGCCCAGGCCCCAGGCCGCGAACGCGACGCCGCCGAACGACGCGCCGAGCAGACGGCTCACCGCCGCGTCGACCGAGAGGAGCGCGTTCGCGGAGGCGAGTTCCGGGCCGCGCCCCACCAGGGCCGGGACGAGCGCCTGGGCCGCGGGGTCGAACAGCTGCCCGAGCAGGCTCTCCGCCACGAGCGCCGCGTACACGATCCAGAGCTGGTCGGCGCGGTCGACGAGCAGGAGGGGCAGGACGGCCGCGGCCCGTCCGAGGTCCGCCGCCAGCATCGTGCGGCGCCGGTCCCAGCGGTCGACCAGGGCGCCGGCCAGCGGGCCGAGCAGCGTGGCCGGGCCGGCGACGACGAACGCGAGCCCGGTGGCGGCGGGCGAGCGGGTCATCTGGAACACCCGGTAGGGCACCGCCACGAAGAGCAGCCACGAGCCGAGCCCGGAGAGGAGCTGGCCCGACCAGAGGAGGCGGAAGTCGCGGTGGCCGAGCAACGCCAGCATGGGGTCTATTCTGAGAGAATAATCATCGTGCCGACCTATCTCCTTGAGATAGCTTGACCGAGGAGGAGCTGCGCCTGGAGCTCGGCCGCCGGCTGCGCGCCCGCCGCCTCGCGCAGGAGCGGACGCTGGCCGCGGTCGCCGTCGATGCGGGCCTGTCCGTCCCCTACGTGGCCAACCTGGAGAGCGGGCGGGGCAACCCGACGCTGGGCGCGCTGCACGGCCTGGCCCACGCGCTGGATGTCCCGCTGGCGGAACTGGTGCGCGAGGACGATGCGCCGCCCCCCGCGCCGGCCTCGCTGGTCGAGTTCACGGCCGGCTCGCGGTTCGGCCGCGAGGTGCGGCGCCTGGCGCGGGAGGAGGGGTCCGACGCCTCGCGGGTGCGCGGCCAGGTGCTCGCCGTCATGGCCGGGATCGCAGCGGCGCTGCCGGGCCGGTTCGACGAGCTGGACTGGCACCGCGTCCTGGACGCGATCGTGCTCCTGCGGCGCCCTCGGTGATCAGCCAGAGGTCCGGCCGGACCTCGAGCCGCTACCGGACCCGAACGTACTCCCGGGCCGGGTCGTGGGCCACCGCGCCCGAGCCGTCGACGCGCAGGTGGGCCGCGGCGGCCGGGTCCTGACTGGCGAGATACGCTTCCTCGACCGGCAGCCACGGTCTGGGCGAGTCCATCCAGATCCGGAAGTCGTAGAAGGTGGTCAGCGCCTTCATGCAGGCGTACCGGCCCTCCACGATCGCGATGCCGCCCACCGGCACCATCCGCCACTCGGCCATCGCGTCGGTGGCCGGGTCGTAGCGCTGGTAGCGGGCGGGCTGGTCGCGGCTGAGTGGGAGCAGCACGCTGCTGCGCAGGCGCCGCCAGTCCAGCTCGGCGCCGACGCGGTCGACCGCCTCCGGGTCGCCGGGCGGCACGCGGTCGGACGCCGGCAGCCCGAAGTCGTCCATCTGGATGACGTCCAGGCCCGGGTCCAGCGCCACCAGCGCCCGCGTGAAGGCCGTCTTGCCGGCTCCCACCGGGCCGTCCACGCCGACCAGCAGTGTCAGCCGCCGCCGGGGCCGCGCATGCAGCCGCGCGATCAGGTCCCGCAGCTTCTCTACACGCACAGCCGCTCCAGCAGCGCCGCCACGTCGGTCAGACGTTCCCGGGTCAGGCGCGCCGCGAACCCCGCGACCCACACGAGGCCGCCGGGCACCGCGGCGGCGACGGCGTTCACTCCCTCAAGGTACTCACCGTGGTCGAGCGCGACCCGCTCCCCGGCGAGGACCCGGCCCACCGCGCCCGCGCTGGCCGGGATGTAGCTGCCGGCGGGCCCCGAGATCACCGGAGCGCCCTGGCCGAGCACCTCGTCGACGATCGCCACCCGGCCGCCCCTGGCCTGGCCCAGGAACGCGGTCTCACCCGTCTCCCGGGCGAGTCGCTGGAGGACGGGCCGCCAGCGCCGCCGCAGGTCGCCGGTGGCGGCCAGGCGGTCCACCACGGGGCCCAGGCGGTAGCGCCGGTGCACCTCCTCCACGGCCCCGACCGCCTCCAGGCTGCGGAGCAGGCCGTGGACCGTGCTCTTGGCCAGGCGGAGCCGCCGCGCCACCTCCGAGGTGCCCATCGGGGTCGGGCTCCGGCTCAGCAGGTCGAGGATGCGGAAGGAACGATCGACAGCCGGCACCAATTCGTTCAGTATTATGAACGACGGGGCTCGCGGACGGGCCGGCGATCCGTTCGAGGTCGTTCAGCATGATGAACGCGTTTGACCCGGCGGCAGCCGGCTCCTATGCTCGGACGCAGTTCCATGCTGCACGAGCTCGACAGGGCGGTTCAGCGCGAGATCCTCACCCTCACGGTCAACGGCGAGGTCCACGAGATCCTGGTCCCGGTCCACGAGACGCTGCTCGAGGTGCTCCGCGAGCGCCTCGGCCTGACCGGCACCAAGCACGGCTGCGAGCTGGGCGAGTGCGGAACCTGCACGGTGCTGGTCGACGGACGGCCCGAGCTGAGCTGCCTGCTGCTCCCCGTCCAGGTGGCCGGCGCGCGGATCACCACCGTGGAGGGCCTCGGCAGCACCGCGGACCTGCACCCGCTGCAGCAGGCGTTCGCCGAGCTAGG
>Ga0126369_10003667_pt1 | contig 11106 bp, 13 predicted proteins | sample PanSoiMetaPlot_1_FD_109646 | JGI IMG/M metagenome (GOLD analysis project Ga0126369, IMG submission 109646) | Tropical forest soil microbial communities from Panama - MetaG Plot_1 | ecosystem: Environmental > Terrestrial > Soil > Tropical forest > Bulk soil | place: Panama | collected 2016-02-17
ACCGGCGGCCCCGACGGTGACGTCAAGTACTACTGGGTCCTCGAGAACGGCAAGCTCCAGGAGAACAAGATCGGTGAGATCGCCGACGCCGACTTCACGCTCACGCTGACTTACGACGACTCGGTGAAGGTCCAGAAGGGCGAGCTCGACGCCAACGCCGCCTTCATGCAGGGCCGGATGAAGGTGACGGGCAACATGGGCAAGCTGATGCAGCTCATGCCGCTCACCAACTCGCCCGAGTACAAGGAGCTGCAGGAGCAGATCCGCGAGGTCACCGAGTACTGATCCGCGGTAGCCGGATCAAAGCGACAGCCTGGCGTTGCGGAACACGCGGCTAACGGTCGCGCCCGCCTTGGAGTAGAACCCGATCGGCCCGACCCACGCGATGTCGGCCTCGGCGCGCCCCGCCTACGCTAGCGCCGCGCATACGGCGCCGAGCAGCGACCTGCCGACGCCACCGTGCTGGCGTTCGGGGTCGGTCGCCATCGGCCCGATCCATCCGGCCCGGTTCACGGAGTGGCAGGCGAACCCGATCGTGTCGCCGCCCTCGCGCGCCACATAGCAACCGCCGGCGGCGACGCCGCGCTCGACCTCGTCGCACCAGTGCGGGAAGCAACGGGTGGCGAGCGCCGCGGCGCCGTCCCCGTCTTCGCGATCGATGACGACGCCGGCGGGCGAGCCGGCCCGGAAGGACGTCGTGATCCCCATGTTGCACGCGGCGCCGTACGGCTCGAAGCCCATGGCCTCGAAGAGGCCGAGCGCAGCCGTGAACCGGAAGTCCACACCGGGCCAGACGTACCGCGGGATCGCCGTACCGAGATGCAGGTCGCCCGCCCCCGCCGAACGGGCGCGGCGCGCGCTCTCGGCCACGAGGGCCCGCGCTCGACCCTCGTGCTGACAGTCGGGATGCACCGCCAGGAGGACGAGCCACGCCGCCGCGAGGGCGCCGCTGCCCTTGACCGTCAGCACGGCGGCGGCCCGCTCGTCGCCGAGGACCACCGTGTCGGGCCCGTAGCAACAGGTCTCGAGATCGGCGGTGGTCAGGCCCTCGTCCGGCAACGCGGCCGCGACGAGGCGCGCGAGCCCGCCGGGCGGGAGCGTCACGCGGCGCGCTGGAGCTCGCGGAGCTTGCGGTACCCGACGAGATGCACCCCGGCGCGCTCGATCAGGTCGCGAAGGGAGGGGTCCTCACAGAGGTAGGCGTGGTCCTCGACCCGTCCCGCCCAGTCCCCGTACGCGGCGCGCAGCTCGTCCGTGTCGATACCCGGATGCAGGTACACCTCGGTCACGCCCGGCCTGAGGTCGAAGAGCACGCGCTCGATGCGGCGGCGGGCGCCGACCGGGCACAGCACGAAGTGATCGGGGAAGACGATCCCTTCCTCTTCCGCGAGGCGCCGGAACGGGAAGCCGACGACGCGTTCGGCGCTGGCGCCGGCCATGCGGAGCGGGAGCCCGAACTCGACGGAGAGCTCGACGTACACGTCGAAGAAATCAGCGCGCTGTTGGAGCGTGCCCATGTGACTGTCGAGGTGACTGACGTCGAAGCCCCACATGATGGCGCGCTCGATCTGCGCCCGGCACTCACGGCGGACCTCGTCGAGGTCGGCGTGGTCCCAGGTGTCCTCGACGGTGCGCGGGAAGCCCCCGTCACCGTCGAGCAGGCTCGCCGAATGGGTGATCGGCCCCCACCTGTACGTCTCCCACTCCGAGTTCAGGGTGAGGTGCACGCCCACGTCCTCGCCCCGGTACTGGGCGGCGGCGTCGCGCGCCCAGGGGCACGGAACCATCAGCGATGCGCTGGTCGCGACGCCGTTGCGCAGCGCGTCGTACACGGCGACGTTGGCCGAGCGCGTCGAGCCGAGGTCGTCACAGTTGACGACGAGCAGCTTCGCATCGGGTGCATAGCCGAGACGCTCGGCGAGGCCGGCCATGCGCAGAAGCTACCGCCCGACTATCCGAAGCGGGAGACGAGCAGCTCGCCGGCGCGGCGCACCGTCTCCGCGTCGGCGAACGGCATGTTGAAGATCAGCTCGTCGAGCCCCGCATCGATCAGCGCGCCGACCTGGTCGACGACGGCCGCCGGCTCACCGACGGTGAAGCGCTCTCCGAACTCGGCGCCGGCCGCGTCGCGCAGGAACCCCGACGTCTGCTCCGCCTCCTCGGGTGAGGAGCTCAGGAACAGCGACCCCAGACGGGTCCGCGTGATCTCGCCGGGGTCGCGGCCGACGTCCGCGCAGTGCCGGTCGAGCACGCCGAGCAGATGGCGCACCGTGTCGGGGCTCCCGTGGATATTGCACATGTCGGCGTACTGGGCGACCAGGCGCAAGGTGCGCTTCTCACCGCTGCCGCCGACCATGATGCGCGGGCCGTGCTCCTGGATCGGGCGCGGAACGTTGAGCGCCTTCTCGACCCGGTAGTGCTTGCCCGCGAAGCTCGGCGCTTCCTGGGTGAACATGGCCCGGCAGATCTGCAGCGCTTCTTCGAGCCGGTCGAGGCGTTCGCCCGCGGTCGGGAACTCGAAGCCGAGGCCGTCGTGCTCCTCCTCGTACCACGCCGCGCCGACGCCGAGGATCGCCCGCCCCCCCGAGACGATGTCGAGCGTAGTGACCATCTTCGCCAGGAGCGCCGGGTTGCGGTACGTCACGCCCGTGACGAGCGTGCCGAGCTTCGCCCGGGTCGTGCGCGCGGCCAGCCCGCCCAACAGCGTGTAGCCCTCGAGCATCGGCTGGGTCGGGCCGCCGAGGGGCGGCAGCTGCCAGAAGTGGTCCATGACCCAGAGCGACTCGAATCCCGCCTCCTCGCCTGCTTCGGCGAGCCGGCCGACGTGCTCGAACATCTCGTTGTCGGGCACACCCGGGAACGTGAAGTTCGGGAGCTGGAGGCCGAACGTGGTCATTGCTCCATCCTCTCCAGGATCGTCCCGGTGCCGAGCCCGCCGCCGCAGCACATCGTGACCAGCGCGAGCGTGCCGTCCCGTCGCTCGAGCTCGTGGAGGGCGGTGGTGACGAGGCGGGCGCCGGTGGCGCCGACGGGGTGTCCGATTGCAATGGCGCCGCCGTTCGGGTTGACGCGTTCCGTGTCGGGCTCGAGCTCGCGCTCCCACGCCAGCACCACCGAGGCGAAGGCCTCGTTGATCTCCACCGTGTCGATGTCGGACATCGTCAAACCGGTGCGGTCGAACAGCCGCTGGGTCGCGTCGATCGGTCCCGTCAGCATCAGCACGGGGTCCACGCCGACCAGGCACTCGTCGACGACGCGCGCTCGCGGCCGGAGGCCGAGCTCCCTTGCCTTGGCCGCCGTCATCAGCAGTACGGCGGCGGCGCCGTCGGTGATCTGCGACGACGACCCCGCCGTGTGGACGCCGTCCTCCCGGGCGACCGGCTTCAGCGCCGCCAGGGCCTCGAGCGAGGTCTCGCGCAAGCCTTCGTCGCGGTCGACCTGGTGCGTCGTTCCGGACGGCTTCCCCTCGTCGTCGAGGTCGGGGGCGTCGATGCGCACCACCTCGCGTTCGAACCGACCTTCCCGCCACGCGCGTTGGGCGCGTTCCTGTGAAGCGAGCCCGAAGCGGTCGCACTCGTCGCGCGTGATGCCCCACTTGTCGGCGATGCGTTCGGCCCCCTCGAACTGCGACGTGACCTCGTACTGCGGGAAGTACGACTTGGGGATCGGACGGCCCGGCCCCTGCCGGACGGTGGTGCCGAGCGGCACCCGGCTCATGGACTCGACGCCACAGGCGAGCACGACGTCGACGACCCCGCCGCGCACCAGCGCCGCGCTCAGGTTCGTTGCCTGCTGCGACGACCCGCACTGCGAGTCGACCGTGGTGGCGCCGACGCCGATCGGGAAGCCGGCCGTGAGCCAGGCGGTGCGCGCGATGTTGAACGTCTGCTCGCCGGTCTGGGTGACGCACCCGGCGACGACCTGCCCCACCTCGGCCGGATCGATGCCCGAGCGGTCGACGACGGCCTGCTGTACGTCGGCGAGGAGCTCGGCCGGGTGCACGCTCGAGAGCCCGCCGTTCCGCCGCCCCAGCGGCGAGCGCGCCGCCTCGACGATGACGACGTCGGTGTCGGAGATCTGCGTCACGATGATCCTCCCTCGTCGGCGCAGGCGCGGATGGCCGCATCGGCGGCCGTCCTGGTGGCGAGCTTCGAACCCTTCGCCAGCCGAGCCATCTGCGGGATGCGGCCCGGGTGCTTGGCGAAGTAGGCGGCAACGGCCTTCGGGTTGGGCGTGCCGTCCTGGTTGCTGAGTCGGAACACCTCCTCGTCGACACCGCTGTCCGGACGGTCGCTGATCGCGCGGAAGACGGACCACGGAATGCCCCGCCGCTCGCAGCTCTCGGCGATGACTGCGGTCTCCATCTCGAGCGATACCACGCCGAGTGCACGGAGCTCTTCCATCATCTGCGGGTCGACCGCGAGCTCGTCCCCGGTACGCATCTTCCCGTTGGGCGTCCCGCCGCCTATTGGCTCGGGCCGGTACTCGGCGCCTGTGGCGCTGTTGACGACGACCTCGGGGAGGATGAGCGTGCCGATCGGCGTCTCGTTGTCGAGCGCGCCGGCCACGCCCACCACCACGACCCGGTCGACCACCATGGCGTCGAGCAGACGCTCTGTGCCTTCTGTGGCGAGTTTCATGCCCATCCCGGTGACGACTGCGACGACCTCTCGGCCGTCGAGCGTCCCGCGGTGGACCTCGACGCCGTTGATCTCCGTCTTTTGCAGCTCCAGCTTCTTGACGAGGGGCGACAACTCCATGGGCATCGCGCAGATGAACGCGATCGGGGGCTTCTCGGGAGTGCTCATTCGGCCAGCTTGCCGGATCGGCGCGACCTCGGCCAGATCGTCGTGCGAAGCTCGCGGCGGAGCACACGATGCCAGCGCTGATCCTCTTCCGGCACGGGAAGTCCGACTGGGACGCCGACGAAGCCGGCGACGACCGCGCCCGCCCGCTCGCGAGGCGAGGCCGCAAGGCGGCGCAGCGCATGGGCCGGTTCCTCGCGCGCGAGGGCCAGGTGCCCGACGCCGCGATCACGTCGCCGGCCGTGCGGGCCGCCGACACGCTGCGGCTGGCGATGGAAGGCGGCGAGTGGAGCTGTCCTGTTCGCACCGCCGATTCGCTGTACCACGGGGGCATAACAGGGCTGCTGACCGAGGTCCGGCGGGAGCCTGCCGCTACCGCCGTGCTCCTTGCCGTCGGGCACGAGCCGACGTGGTCGGCGGCGTTGGTGAACCTCACCGGCGGCGGCCACGTGCAGTTTCCGACCGCGGCGATGGCGCGCGTCGACTTCGACGTGGATCGATGGGAGGACGTCGCGCCCGGGACTGGCGCGCTCGCGTGGCTCGTGGTGCCGCGACTCCTGGCCGGGAAGGGATAGGCGTCAGTCGCTGGTCAGCACGACCTTGCCGAGCTTGCCCCCGGCGAGGAACCGGTCGTAGGCGGCCTCGGCCTCGTGCATCGGGTACGTGGCCGCCACCGGTACCTGGAGGCGCGCGTCGTCGACAAATGGCAGCACGTTCGCCTCTGCGAGCTGGACGGCTCGGGCCTTCTCCTCGAGCGGACGGATGCGCAGCAGCGAGGCGTGGATGTGACCGCGCTTGGCCATCAGTGCGAACAGGTTCAGCTCGGCGTTGGCGCCACCGCCGACACCGATGACGACGATGCGCCCGCCGACGGCGAGGGTGTCGATGTCCGACGCCATGTTCGGCGCTCCGATGAGCTCGAGCACGACGTCGAACGGGCCGCGGTCGACGAACTCTTCCGGTGCCGCGACGGTTACCCGACCGGCGCGCGCCCCGATCGCGGCGACATCGTCACGCAAGTCCGGATTGCGCACGGTCGCGGTCACCCGGGCGCCGGCGAACGCCGCGAGTTGCACCCCGGCGATCCCGACGCCGCCGGCCGCGCCGTGCACGAGGGCGTGCTCGCCGAGACGGAGCCCACACTGCGTGAAGAGCGCGTCGTGCGCGGTGGTGAAGACCTCGGGGAAGCCACCCGCCTCGGCCCACGTGAGCGTGGAGGGCACCGGCATCGTGACGCGCTCGTGTGCCAGTGCCAGCTCGGCTTGCCCGCCGCCGTCGACGAGCGCCATGACACGGTCGCCAACCGAGAATCGTTGGGCGGCACGTCCGAGCGCCACGACCTCGCCCGCGAGCTCCATCCCGGGGATGTCCGGTGGGCTCCCGGGCGGCGGCGGGTACAAGCCGCGGCGTTGCGCCATGTCGGCGCTGTTCAGACCGGCGGCGCGCACGTCGATGAGCAGCTCGCCCGCGCCCGGCTCCGGATCGGGGTGCTCCCGCCACTCCAGGTGCCCGTCCACCACGGTCACAGCGTGCACGGCCGTGCACCCTAGGCGAGCCGGCGCTCTGACCTGGGCAAATGGGACGCGAGCGGGGGCGGGCCCGGAGAGCGGTACCTTCCGGGCATGCCGCCCACCGATCACCGACCTCCCGAGGGCTCCCTGGCCGTCGTCGACGACGAAGGCAACCGGGTCGTGCTCGACGCCGGCGAGGCGGTGCTGCTGTTCGGGCTCACCGACGGGTTCGAGGCCGCGACCGTGTCGGCCTGCCCGAGGTGCCGGAACCGCGTGCTTGCCGTCGTCGCCGTGCTCGACGAGCTCGAGAACGGACCGTTCCACCCCCGGGCGACCGATCTCACGGAGTTGGCGGAAGAGGCCCCGACGCTGCACCTCTACGTCGAGGATCTCACGACCGAGTGCGAGCACGACGAGTGGCTCGATCCCGGCTACACGGAGTGGTGCGACGCGGTCGACGAGGTGCCGGGCGTGCGCCGGCCCGCGCCCTGACCGCCGGCGCTAGATCAGACGCCCAACAGCGCGCCGAACGATTCGTCGAGGCAGTCGAGCAGCGTGGCTGGATCGCTCACCGCGGCAGGGTCGATGTTGATCCCCATGTCGAGCGAGTCGAGATAGCTCAGCAAGGTCACGTTCAGCCCACACCCGGCGCGCGGGCCCATCGGGTAGTTCGCCTCGATGCGAGCACCCCCGAGGTACAGGTCGACGGGGCTCCCCCGCAGGTTCGACGTGGCGAAGTCGATCGTGCGGGCCTGACTGCGTGTGAGCGCCACGAGCATCGAGCTCGGGAGGGCGGACAGCACACCCGCCAACGACCCCGCGGCGGTGACCGCGGGCTCGTCCCGCAAGCCGTGCAAGCGCTCGTGCACGCGTTGAAAGCGCGCCGCCGGGTCCTTGGGCTGCACGGGGACGAGCACGCGGGCCGGTGTGAAGCTGTTCGCGGTCTCCTCGTCGTCGCCGACGCGGGTGCTGATGGGCATGGCCATGCGCAACTCGTCGCACGGAACGCCCATTCGCTCGTGGTACAAGCCGAGCGCGCCGGAGACCCCGGCGACGTACACGTCGTTGACGCTGCCGCCGAGCTTCGCCGCCACTTCCTTGGCGTTCGTGAGCGGTACACCGAACTTCTCGAACCGGTGGGCGAGCGATCGCCGCTCCAGCAGGGGCGAACGGGCGGGATCGGTGATCAGCAGCTGACGGCGCACGGACTCCCCGAGCCGGACGGCGTCGTTGACGCCACGGCGCGCCGACTCCCGGCTCGCAAGGAGGTGCGTCGCCGACTCGAGGCCGCGGCCGACGCGACCGAGCTGTTGCCGCACGCTGTAGGCGACCGCCTGGCCGACGGCGTCGGCGGGCGACACGCGCCGCACCGGGTCGGCCGACGTGTCCGCCCGCCGCTGGGCTTCCGCGTCGGCGACGATGCGCTGGAGGGGCGAGGGCTCGGGCGGCGGAGGTGGGTCGGCCTCGAAGTCGAGCAGGCTGAGCGAGAGCTTCACGCCGCCGACACCGTCGGTGATCGTGTGGTGGACCTTCTGCAGGAGGGCGGCGCGTCCGCCCTCCAGCCCCTCGACGACCGTGAACTCCCACAGCGGGCGCGACCGGTCGAGGGGCGTCGCGGCCACGGCCGCCGCCAGGTCGAGCAGCTGCCGCATGCCGCCGGGCGCGGGAACGGCGACCGTCCGGAGGTGATAGTCGAGATCGAGGTCGTAGTCCGGCACCCACTCGGGCGGGGCGAGCCTGAGTGGTGACGGAACGACGCGGTACCCGAGACGCGGGATCGCCTCGATGGCCTGCTGGACCTTGGTGCGCACCCGGGCCGCGTCCGGCTGTCGGGCGAGGACGCTGATGTTCGTGAAGTCCGAGCGGAGGGCGGGGTCCTTCTCGACCGCCCACATGATCGCCTCGGCGTCGCTCATTCGCATCGGATCAGGGTTTCGCGAGGTAGCAGGGCGCGCAAGCGCGAACGCGCGGTTTAACGCGGGATTTGCGTGTGCTTGAACTCGTTGAGGCGGGTCCAGTCGAGCAGCCCGAGCGCCCGCTCGAGGTCGTCGACTCGGTTGCGCTCCATGAACCGGATGAACACGGCCTGGTCGCCCTCGATGAACGTCGGAACCCCGAAGGCGTTGAACCGGTCGACCTGCTCGGTGTGCTCGGCGGCGAGCGTCTTCAGCGGCCGGCCGCTCCACGCCTCCTCGGCGACGGCGTCGACGTCGAGGCCGGCGGCAGCCACGGCCTCGCGGACGACGTCCTCGTGGCCGAGCTTCTTGCCGTGGTCGTGGCGGGCGGCGAAGGCGGCGAGGTGGAAGTCGTAGAAGCCCTCCGGGAAGTGGTCCCGGATGGCGATGCCGTACAGCAGGGCGGTGACCCCGGTGCCCCACTCGTCGGGCTTGCGCTCCCACACAGGTGGCTCGCCCTCCTCGACGTGCGCCTGGTCGAGCGAGAACGGCAGGAACCGCACGTCGAGGTCCGCACCCTCGCGCAGCGCCGCGACGACGGCCTCGTGCGCGTTGCGGGCGAAGGGGCACCGGTAGTCGAAGCTGACGGCAATCTCGCGGGACACGGCAAACCTCCGGGACCGGGAATTCCGAGTGATGGGGTCAACATCCACGGTACCCGCGTGATTCCGTCGCCGTGACCGGCGTCAGCGGGCGAGGATCCGCTTGGCGATCTGCCCGAGCGCGACGCCGAGCACGGCCCCCGCCAGCGTGTCGGAGGCGTGGTGCATGCGGACGTACACCCGGCTCGCCGCCATGAGGCTCGCCAGCGCGAAGTACGCAGGGGCGGCGCCGGTGCCTTCGGAGAGCAACGTGGCGGCCATGAACGCCGACGTCGCATGCCCGGACGGGAACGCGCTCGTTCGAGGGCGGTGAAGCCCGTAGGGCAGTGGGCCCGCCGGCGCGCTCACCGGGCGGATGCGGCGGAAGCCCAGCTTGATCAGCCCGTTGGTCAACGCCGATTCGGCGCCCAGTGCAGCGGCGAACCGGACGCCGCTCGCCGGCTCACCGCGACGCGCGGCGCGCAACGCGCCGATGGCCATCCACAACAACGCGTGGTCGGCCGCGCTCGAGAGGCCGTAGAACAGCGGGTCGAGCGCAGGGCGCCGGTACCGGTCGACCCAGCGGTCGACGGCGTCGTCGACGGCTCCGATCCGGGCCAGGAGCGCGTTGCGTCGCGGCCAACTCCGCGCGCCGGCGCGCGCGGTCTCCGACGGAGCCGACACCATGGCGCGCGAGGGTACAAGGACTGGGGTGAAATGGTGCTGTGCACCTCGGGACACGGATCGCAGTCGTCGGCACGAGCGGCGCGGGCAAGACGACGTTCGCCGCCCGGTTGGCCGCGCTGCTCAACCGTCCGCACATCGAACTCGACGCGTTCCAGCACGGTCCGAACTGGCAGCAGGCCACGGTCACCGAGCTTCGCGACCGCACCAACCGCGCCACCGCCGGCGACCGGTGGGTCAGTGACGGCAACTACGAGGCGGTGCGCGACCTGACGTGGGGCCGCGCCGATCAGCTGATCTGGCTCGACTACGAGCGACCGCTGATCATGTTTCGAGTCATCCGCCGATCGGTCTGGCGTGCCGTCACCCGCAAGCCGATGTGGAACGACAACCGCGAGGATTGGCGAACCTGGGCCGACCCCGAGCACCCGATCCGGTGGGCGTGGGTGACGCACGGCGAGCGGCGGCGCAAGTACCCCGCGTTGCTGCGGCAGCCGGAGTTCGCGCATCTCGACGTGGTGCGCCTTCGCCACCCGCGGGAGGCGCGCCGGTTCCTCAGCGCCGCGGGCGCGACCGCGACCGCGTAGACGGCCGCGCGCTCAGCCGACTGGCTCGCCGACTCCGAGCGGCAGGCTCGGCTCGATGACCGTGCCCGGGCCCCGGAGCTCGGCCGCCTGCACGGGATCGCCCCCGAAGGCGGGGCAGTAGGGCTTGAACGTGCAGTACTCGCACAACGGACCGGGGTGGGGCCGGAAGTCCTCGCGTTCGCACGCCCGGAGGATGGCGGTCCACAGGGCGTCGGCGCGGCGTCCGACGCCGGCGACGGACTGTGCGGTGGGCCGGGCGATGATCGCCTCCGGCTTCGACAGGTAGTACAGCTGCACGCGCGCCGGCCGCCGCCCGAGCATCTGCTCGCACAGCGCGGCATAGATGTGGACGCCCGAGAGGCGGGCGTTCTCGGCGTACTCGCTCGGCACCGAGCCCGTTTTGTAGTCGGTGACCACGAGCTCGCCGTCCTCGTCGATCTCCAGACGGTCGATGATCCCGCGCAGGGTGACGCGCCCGAACTGGGCCGTGAGCTTGAGCTCGAGGCCGTTCGGGTTCACGGTGCGCGGATCCTCGAGCTGGAAGTACCGCCGCACGAGCTCCTCGGCGTCGGCGTCGAACGCGGCCCACTCCTCGTCGTTCAGCTCCAGGCCGGCGAGCTCGGGATGGTCCGCCATCTCGATCCGAGCTGTCGCAAGGTCCGCCAGCGCGGCCACGACGGTGCGCTCGTCCGGCGGGCGCAGCATCAGCAGCTCCAGGGCGCGGTGGACGAGCGTCCCCTTGGTGGCGGCGGCGCTGGGCGGCTCCGGGAGCCGGTCGATGTACGAGAACCGGAAGGCCAGCGGGCACGACTTGAACGCCGACACCGAGCTCGGCGACAACGACGGCGGGAACGCCAGACCCATGCATTTTCCTTTCTGCGCCGTCGCAGGCTCCGGCTTTGCGAAACCGGTCGGCGGAGCCGCCGGTCTTCGCAGCGTAACGCTGGGGTATGACGACGACGCGGATCTCCCGTAGCCTCCGC
>Ga0126369_10003668_pt1 | contig 11106 bp, 8 predicted proteins | sample PanSoiMetaPlot_1_FD_109646 | JGI IMG/M metagenome (GOLD analysis project Ga0126369, IMG submission 109646) | Tropical forest soil microbial communities from Panama - MetaG Plot_1 | ecosystem: Environmental > Terrestrial > Soil > Tropical forest > Bulk soil | place: Panama | collected 2016-02-17
CGATCTCCTGAGCCAGCGCCAGCGCGTGCATCGGTCCGGCGCCGCCGAACGCGATGAGCGTGAAGTCGCGCGGGTCGTGGCCGCGCTGGATCGAGATCTCGCGGATCGCCGAGGTCATGCGCGCGACGGCGATCCGGATGATGCCTTCGGCGAGCGCCTCGACCGTCAGCTCTCGCCCGAGCCGCGCGCCGAGATGGCCGAGAGCCCTGTGCGCGCGGTCGCGGTCGATCGCGATGCTGCCACCCAGCCGCCGGCTGGTCCCGATCCGGCCCAGCACCACATTCGCATCGGTCACCGTCGGTTCGGCGCCGCCCAGGCCGTACGCAGCGGGACCCGGTGTGGCACCGGCGCTGCGCGGCCCGACCTGAAGGCTGCCGTCCACGTCCACCCACGCGATCGAGCCGCCGCCGGCGCCGACGCTGTGCATGTCGAGCTGGGGCACCTTCACCGGAAACGCGGCGAGCATCGCGTCGGACGTGGTCAGCGGCGCCAGGTCGCGCACGAGGCACACGTCGGTCGACGTGCCGCCCATGTCGTAGGTGATGAAGTCGCGCACGCCGGCAGTCTCGCCCACGAAGCACGCCTGGCTCACGCCCCCGGCGGGTCCGGAGAAGATCGTCTTGATCGGTAGCCGGCGCGCCGTCTCGGTCGTCATCATGCCGCCGCTCGAGGCGACGGTGAGAACACCGTGGGCGTAGCCGGTGGCGCGCAGGCGCTCCTCGAGGTCCGCGAGGTAGCCGTCCATCAAGGGCTGCAGATACGCATTGAGCACCGTCGTCGAGAAGCGCTCGAACTCACGGTACTCGGCAACGACGTCGGCCGAGCAGGAGACCGGCACGCTGGGGTACCGCCCCTTCGCCGCGTCGGCGACGGCGCGCTCGTGCGCCGGGTTCAGGTAGGCGTGCAGGAAGCAAACCGCGAGCGCTTCGGCACCCGCGGCCGCCGCGCCGTCGAGGGCACGCTCGACGGTCGCGGGATCGAGCGGCACCAGTACGGCGCCATCGGCCGCGAGCCGCTCGGCGATCTCGAAGCGATGCTTGCGCTCGACGACAGGTTTGGGGCGCACGAACGTCGGCACGAAGAGCGCCGGGATGTTGCGCTTGGTGCGGCCGATCTCGATCAGATCGCGCAAGCCGGCGGTAGTAAGAATCGCCACGCGCGCGCCGCGCCGCTCGAGCACCGCGTTGGTGCCGACCGTCGTGCCGTGGACCAGCCGCCGCACGTCGCGCCCGGCGATGCCGAGCGCGCTGAGCCCGGAGAGTACCGCCGCGCTCTCGTCGCGCGGCCTGGACGCCACCTTCGTGACGACGACGCGCCCGGTGGCCTCGTCGACCGCGGTCAGGTCGGTGAAGGTGCCGCCGACGTCGATCCCGACGATGAACATGACGCGAGATGATAGCATCGGGTCAAGGACGGGAGGCCGACCCATGGCGACGACGAGCGGCGACGCGATCAGGCACCTCTGGACTCACAAGACTCAGGACCATCCCTGGCTCCCCGACGAGGAACTCGTCATCGAGCGCGCCGAAGGCGTGTGGGTCTGGACCGAGCGCGGCAAGAAGCTTCTCGACGGGTTCGCCGGCCTCGCCGTGGTCAACGTCGGCCACGGGCGGCGGGAGATCGCCGAGGCGATCGCCGAGCAGACCGTACGGCTCGCTTACTACCCGACGACACGACAGTTCTCGAATCGTCCGGCGGCGGAGCTGGCCGCCAAGCTGGCCACGCTCACGCCCGGCGATCTCGACTATTCGTTCTTCGCGGTCAGCGGCGCCGAGGCGAACGAGCGCGCCATGCAGATGGCCCGTCACTACTGGCTCGCGTCGGGCAAGCCGAAGAAGCACAAGGTCGTCTCGCTGCAGGGCGGCTATCACGGCGGCACCACCGGCACGTTCGCGGTGTGCGGGCTGCCTCACATGGTCGAGCCGTACACGTCGCTGCACGTGCCCGGGTTCGCCAAGGTCTCGCCGCCATACCCGTTCCGCGACCGCGGCAACGGCACCGACGAGGAGCTGGTCCAGCGCCGCGTCCGCGAGCTGCGCCAGGCGATCGTCGCCGAGGGCCCGGAAACCGTGTCGGCCATGATCATGGAGCCGGTGATTTCTTCAGGTGGGTTCATCATGCCGCCGATCGGCTGGCTGCGCGCCGTTCGCGCCGTGTGCGACGAGCTCGAGGTATTGATGATCGCCGACGAGGTCATCACGGGCTTCGGTCGCACCGGCCGCTGGTTCGCCTGCGAGCACGACGGCGTCGTGCCCGATCTCATGACGGTCGCCAAGGGCATCACGTCCGGCTACATTCCGCTCTCGGCCGCCGTCGCGCGGCGGCGGCTCGCCGACGCGTTTCCCGACGACGCCAAGCAGGAGAACGTGCATCCCGGTACCTACGCCGGGCATCCCGTCGCCTGCGCGGCGGCGCTCGCGAACATCCAGATCATGGAGAAGGACCACCTGGTGGCGAACGCCGCGGCGATGGGGGAGCGCCTTAAGGAAGGTCTCCAGCAGGCGGTAGGCAAGAAGCGCCTCGTCGGCGAGGTGCGCGGGCGTGGGCTCATGGTGTGCGCCGAGCTGGTGGCGCCCGACGGCTCGGGCCGGGCCCTGGACACGGACACCCTCGCCCGACTCGACCGCAAGGCGTGGGATCGTGGTGCGATCGTCTCCGCGCGTGGTCAGGTCGTGCGGCTCGCGCCGCCGCTCTGCATCACACGCGAGGAAGTCGACAAGCTCGTCGATGTTGTGGCGGCGAGCATCGTCGAGTTGGAAGCCGAGCTGGTCTGAAAGGCAGGAGCCAGGCGCGCGTGGATCAGGACCGCGACCGCATCCGCGACCTCAGCACCCGGCTGCTGCGTCTCCACGGGCTCCTGCTCGACCGGGAGCGCCGCGCCTACGAAGATCGCCACGGCTCCGTGGCCTCGCGCGAGCTGCTCCATCTGGTGCTATACGACGAGCAGTTCTCGTGGCTCAGGTCGCTCTCCACGATGATCGCCAATCTCGATGCGCTCGTCGATGCGGACGAGCCGGTCCTGCCGGAGAGCGTGCGGACCGCGTTCCGTGAGGTGTACGGACTCTTGAAGTCGGGCGAAAACGGCGACTTTCGCGAGAAGTACGTCGTTGCGCTCCAGGAGTCGCCCGACGTCATCATGGCCCACGCGGCGGTGAGTCGGGTGCTGGCCGACTCGGGCGCGGGCCGGGACTAGAGTCGACGCAGCGCCTGACCCGGCGCGATTTCCTGAACGGCGTCGCGCTCACTGTCGGTGGCGCGCTCGCGCCGCGCGTAGCGCTCGCGCTCCTGGCCGACGCGCCGTACCCGCCCGCTCTCACCGGCCTCCGCGGTAGCCACGACGGCTCGTTCGAGGCGGCTCACGCGCTGCGCGACGGCACCTTCTGGCCCGACGCTGGCCCGGTCACCGCTCGCGGCGAGAGCTACGATCTCGTGGTCGTCGGCGCCGGCATCAGCGGGCTCGCCGCGGCCTGGTTCTTCCGCAAGGCCGCCGGGCCATCCGCGCGGATCCTCGTTCTCGACAACCACGACGACTTCGGCGGCCACGCGCGCCGCAACGAGTTCAGGGTCGGCGGCCGCATCCTGATCGGCTACGGCGGCACGTTCGCCATCGACAGCCCCGCGCCCTACAGCGCCGTCGCGAACGCACTGGTGACGGAGCTGGGGGTGAACGTCTCTCGCTGGCACAGCATGTTCGAGCGCGGCCTCTACGCCGGGCTCGGCATGGGCTCCGGGGTCTTCTTCGATCGCGAAACGTTCGGGACGGACCGGCTTCTGCGCGCTCCGGACACGAGCGCCTCGAGCAGCGGCAAATCGTGGACCTCGTTCCTGGCGAAGGCGCCGCTGTCGGAGGCGGCGCGCCGCGACATCGGGCGACTCGTCAGGGAGTCGACCGACCATCTCCCCGGGCTGGATGATGGCACGAAGAAGGCGCGGCTCGCTCGGCTGAGCTACGCCGACTTCCTGGTGAAGAGCGCCGGCTGCCATCCCGACGTCCTGCCGTTCTTCCAGGCGCGCCCACATTCGCTCTACGGCCTCGGCATCGACGCGGTCTCGGCGCTCGACGCCTGGGGCCTCGGCCTGCCCGGCTTCGCAGGGATGAATCTCGCTCCGACGGCCGGCCCGGGCATGGGCCTCGACGCGCGCCCGGGCCCGCGCTCGCCGTTCATGCACTTCCCGGACGGTAACGCGACGCTGGCCCGGCTCCTTGTCGGGCGGCTGATTCCGCGCGCTGTTCCTGGCCGCGGTGTCGATCAGGTCGTGACGGCGCGTGTCGACTACGCGCGGCTCGACGAGCCCGGGCCCACGCGCCTGCGCCTCAACAGCACGGTCGTCCGCGCGCGCCACGCCGGTGACGCGGCGAGCGCTTCGGAGGTCGAGGTGACCTACGCGCGCGGACGACGGCTGGAGCTGGTGCGCGCGCGGAATTGCGTGCTCGCCTGCTGGAGCACGATGATCCCGTATATCTGCCCCGAGCTACCCCAGGCGCAGCGCGACGCGTTGGCCTACGCGATCAAGGTCCCGATCGTCTATACCAACGTGGTGCTCCGGCGCTGGACCAGCTTTCAGTCGGTCGGCGTGAGCCGGGCTCACTGCCCCGGCAGCTTTCACACGTCGGTCGAGCTGGATTTGCCGGTCCGCATCGGAAGTTACCGGCCTTCGCGACGGCCCGACGAGCCGATCGTCGTCCACATGATGCGCACTCCCTGCCGGCCGGGTGTGCCGGGCCGCGAGCAGCACCGAGAAGGACGGCGCGAGCTCCTCACGATGACGTTCGACACGTTCGAGCTCAACGTGCAGCAGCAGCTGACGCGTATGCTCGGCGCCGCCGGCTTCGAACCGACGCGCGACATCCTGGCCCTCACCGTGAATCGCTGGCCGCATGGCTACGCCTACCAGTACAACTCGCTGTGGGACCCGTTCTGGGTCGACGGCGGCCCGTTACCGTGTGTGCAGGCGCGCCGGCCGTTCGGCCGCATCGCGATCGCCAACGCCGACGTGGCGGCCTACGCGTACACCGACGCGGCGATCGATCAGGCCCACCGTGCCGTCGGTGACCTCGTCGGGGCGAGGTAGGTTGTTCGGCGAGTCCTAGCTCGAGCTCCAGGCGAACGGCGCGAAGTGGCCGTTGTTCCGGCCCGACGTGTCGTCCCAGTCGATGCCGAAGGCGTGCAGGTGGCTGCGCGAGGCCTTCGCGAGCGCCAGGCGCCGGGCAGCCGGGTGGCCGAGATTGTCGAGGTACATGGGCTCGTCCTGCTTGGCGCCCGCGATTCCCTCGACGGCGATGTCGAGCAAACCTGGAATCGAGACCGAGCGGCGCATGCCGTTCATCTCGATCGTGATCGGCTTGGCTTGAGCGCCTTCGAAGCGGCTGATGAGCGGGCCCAGCGCCGCCATCGGCCCGCCATCCCGGCCGCTCGCGATCGCCGTGAGCGCATCGCGCTGCTCGGCCGAGGCGCGCTCGTCGAGAATGAGACCGACCGTCCAGTTACCCTGGACCATCGGGCCGGGCGTCCGGAGCAGGACCGCGAAACTCAGGCCGTCGAGCTTCGTGCTGCCGTGCAGGCCCTGCCCGACGCGAAACACGAGGCCGGCCGCACAGTAGCCCTTGCTCGGGCGCGCCGCCATACCCGAAGTGGGGCACGGGCAGACCGAGTCGCAGCTGCAGGCCTCGAAGTACTCACCGCTGATCTGCCATCGAATGTTCGCCATGATCAACCTCCGTCAGGGAGCCGGCAATCCTCGCCGCGACGTCACTTCAGCCGCTCGCGCTCCGCAGCACAATCGCAAGATCCGGGCGCACGGCGACGGCGACGCCCAGGAGTATCAGTACCGCTCCGATCACGTACGCGACCCGATCGCCCTGTGTCACGAGCTTCTCCGCCGCCACGGCCGCGGCGATGAGCAGCACCCAGGGGAGACCCATCGCGCCGGCCACGACCAGAACGACCATGAGCGCCCAGCAGCAGCCCAGACAGTACAGCGCGTGCGCCCAGCCCATTTCCAGGCCACCGCGCCAGCCCGGGCGCCAGTGACCGAAGAGGAAGCCGAGCGGGCTGCGGCAGTATCGCAGGCACGTCTGCTTGAGCGGCGAGAGCTGGAACAGCCCGGCGACCAAGAGTGTCCCGGCGACACCGTACGCCAGAGCTTTCTGGGTGAGGGCGCCGAGCGCTACGCTTCCCAGATAGATCGGCACGCCCGACAAGGCCCAGAGGCCGAGATAGATCGACGTGAACACCGCGATCGCTACGATCCGCGCGCCCAGGCTCGCATTCCGTTGGGTCGCGGCATAGAGCCCGATCATCGGCAGGGCACTCGGGAGCATCATCGCCGCCATCATGATCGTCCACGCCGCCACGTAGGCGAGGCCGTCGGCGACGGTGGGCGTCATCACCATACCCATACCGGGCATGTCGTCGACCATCGGCACGAGCAGCACGCGGCTCCACGCCGCCGCCGCGAGCACCAGGAGCACGACGGAGGTCAAGACTCCGGCACGATCGCGCCCGGTGAAGGCGGTCGCGTCGGGAGCCGACTCGCGAGGTGCGCCGGCGGGCATTGCCGGCACTCTATCCTCCACGCCGAAGCAAGTCCAGCATCAGCCCACGCGAGACCGGACGAACTTGCCGATGACCGCGACAGCCTGCTCAGCCTCGTCGAGCATCGGCAGAAACCAGTGCCAGACGTGGATCATCGCTGGCCATTCTTCGACCGTCGCGTCGACGCCCGCGGCCCGCGCCCGCGCGCCGAGCCCGAGCGCGTCGTCGAGCAGCATTTCGTCGCTCCCGACCTGGACGAGCAGTGGGGGCAGGTTGCCGAGATCCGCAAAAAGGGGCGAGGCGAGGGGAGCCGTGCGATCGCCGCCAGTGCCCACGTAGCTCTCGGCCAGCGTGGTGATAACGTCGTGGGTGACAACCGGATCGCTGGCGGCCTTCGTCGCGTAGCTCTTGCCGCTGCACGTCAGATCGACCCAGGGCGAGATGCAGACCCCGGCAGCCGCCTGCGGGAGCCCGCGATCGCGGAGCACCAGCAGCGTCGCGATCGTGAGCCCGCCGCCCGCCGAATCGCCCGCCACGACGATGCGCCCGGGCGCGATGCCCTCTCCAAGCATCCACCGGTAGGCGGCGACCGCGTCCTCCAGCGCGGCCGGGAACGGATGCTCAGGCGCCAGACGGTAGTCGAGCACGAGCGCTCTGGCGCCGGCCGCGCGCGCGATCGCTGCGGCCAGATGACGGTGGGAGCGCGGCGATCCGATGACGTAGCCGCCGCCGTGCAGATAGAGCACGACCGTGTCGGCGCGAACCCCGGCCGGCGTGAGCCGTTCGGCCGGACGATCGGGCGCGGCCACCAGCTCGATCCTCACGTCGGCGGGCGTCGGGAAGACCCGCTCGGCGCGGTCGTACTGGGCACGTCGCTGCTCGATTGTGAGCGCGCTCGCCGGCGGCAGCTTGGCCAGGTGTCCGCGTACGGCCTGAATTCCCCGAGTCGTCACGATGATCTTCCCTCCAGGATGAAGTGGGCTACTGGAGCCAGCCCCGCTCGCGGTAATAGCGCTCGGCGCCGGGGTGAAGCGCGAGGCCGAGGTGGAGCCACCCCTTCGACGGATCGTAGTCGGCGAGGCTCGGATGGAGCTTCCGCACTCGGTCCACGTTGTCGTTGATCGTCTTCGTGATGGTGTACGCGAGGTCGTCGCTCATCGCCGCCGAGACGATGAGGGTCGTGCCCAGCGTCGCCGCGCTCACGCTCTCGGTGCCGCCGATGGCCTTGGGATAGGTCCCGCCGGGGATCACGCCCGCGCCGAGGCCGAACCCGGCGAGATGCTCGATGAGCGGCGTCGGACACGGCAGCAGCGTGAGCTTTCGGCTCTGGGCGGCCGCGGTGACCGCCTCGGCCGGCAGCGCGAGGATCGCGAAGACACCGTCAACCTTGCGCCCCTTGAACATGGCAAGCTCGTCGACGTAGGACCCGCGCAGGAGGCGCGCGCCCGCTTCCTCCCACGACTTGTAGCAATCGCCGATCCGTCCGGGCGAGCAGAGCCCGTAGAACATCATGATCTTTTCCAGCACCCAGATGTCCGAGGTGCCAGGCTTGGGTATGGCGAGACGGATCGGCTTCCTTTCGCGGAAGATCTCCTCAAGGCTCAGCTTCGCGAGCGCCGAGTCGGCCGCCACGTAGAAGTGCAGGACAGTGGGGCTCATGCTCCCGGCGAGCGCGCGGAGGCTGTCCATCTTCCGTCTCTGGTAGGGCTCCTCAGAGCGCGCGGCCGCCTCCAGGAGGGGCGGAAGCCCCAGTCCGATCGCGGCATCGCCCTTGTCGACGAGCACGGGGTTCTGCGCGCCGCCCCCAGGAATCACCCTGATGGCGAGGTTCGCCTTCTCGCGGAGCAGCGCCGCCATACCCGTCGAAATGTCGAACCAGCCACCGCCCAGGGCGCCTGCCGTCCACGTGATCGCTGGCGGGGTGCCCGCTTGCTGGGCGAACGTCGGTCCCGAAAAGAGAGCGAGCAGAGCCGCGGTCAGTCCGAGCGCTCGGTAGCTTCTCATGTCGTTCGAACAGTCTAAGCCACGCGGCCCCGCGGTGGAGATCGACGTAATATAGGGGCCCGTGAACGCGATGCTCCTGCTCGCGCTCGCTCTCGTGCTCGCGGCGTGCTCCTCGAGCCCGGTCGGCGTCTCCCGGGTCGACCCAAACGTCGTGCACGAGCGACTCACGCGAAGCGCGCTCTCGAACAAACAGCTCAGCTCGGCGACTTACAACGTCCTCCTCGAAGCTGATCTGGACGCGCTCTACGCTGACGACCCGGAGAAGGCGCTGGAGCGGCTGCACGACCTGGCGGTCTCGGGCTCGGGCGGTCCCCGACAGCTCTTCGCCGCCGCCGAAGCGTCGTTCCTTCACGCCGAGCGCACCGGGAAGCGACCTTACTTCCTGGCGGCGGCGCTCTACGCCTGGGCCTATCTCTTTCCCGAGGATCCCCGCGAGGCACCGAGCCCCTTCGATCCGCGCTTCCGGCTCGCGGCCAACCTCTACAATCGCGGCCTCACGTCGACGCTCGAGGCGGACAAGGACAAGCAAATCGTGCTGAGCGGCGGCACGCTCGACCTTCCGTTCGGCCAGCTCGACGTCGCCTTCGACGAGACGCAGCTGAGCTGGCAGAACCGCCGAATGCAGGCATTCGCGCCGATCGCCGAGTATCGGGTGTTTGGCCTGCAGGCGCACTATCGCGAGTCCGGGATCGGCGCGCCCCTGGCCGCTTCGCTCGGCGGCGAGCTGAGCGAGGGCCGGCAGCGTGATCTACTGCGCGCCGAGCTCACACTGCCGGTGACGGCGCTGCTCCGATCGCCACGCTCGCGCACCGCGCTTGCCTGGCCTCCCTTCGAGGCCACGCTCGAGCTGTACCCGCCGGACACCACCGACGCGGTCGAGATCGCGGGCCGCCCGGTGCCGCTTGAGACCGAGCCCACTGCCGTTCTCGCGTTCTCGCTCAACGACTCACCCATCTGGCAGCAGGAGTACCTGCGTTTCTTTCAAGCGTTGCCGTTCGCGCACGGTGAGCAGTCAGAGCTTTACGCGACCGTGCCGCACCGTCGCGGCCGGATCCCGGTCGTGTTCGTGCACGGCACCGCCTCGTCGTTCGGCCGCTGGTCCGAGATGTACAACCGCCTGGCGGCCGACTCGCGCGTACGATCCCGGTACGAGTTCTGGTTCTTCTCGTACGATTCCGGGAGCCCCATTATCTGGTCGTCGATGCTCCTGCGCGAGTCGCTCACGCGCGCCGTGAAGCTCCTTGATCCGCAAGGAACCGATCCGGGTCTGCGGCGAATGGTCGTGATCGGGCACAGCCAGGGCGGGCTCCTGACCAAGATGACCGTGATCGACAGCGGCACACAGTTCTGGGACCTGAGCTTCAAGCGCCCGCTCGAGTCGCTCGACGTCTCGGCCGAGACGCGCGACATTCTGCAGCGGTCGATCTTCGTGACGCCGCTGCCGTTCGTCAAGCGTGTGGTGTTCCTGGCGACGCCGCATCACGGGAGCGCGCTTACGGTGGGCGGCTTTGCCGAGTGGGTCGCGGCGCGTCTCCGTAACTTTATCAAGATGCCCCTCAAACTCGCCGCCGTCATGGCCGACCTTGCGACCAACCCGGACGCGCTCGTCCTCTCGAGCGCCGACGCGACGCCGCGGATGCCCACGAGCCTGGACCAGATGAACCCGCGCAACCCGTTCCTCCGGACGCTCGCCTCGATTCCGCTGGCGCCGGGCGTGGCCGCCAACTCGATCATCTCCATAAAGGGAACGGGACCGGTCGAGGAGGGCGGCGACGGCGTCGTCAACTACACCAGCGCTCATATCGAAGGGGTAGAATCCGAGCTGGTCGTCCAGTCGGCCCACACGCTCCAGGACAGGCCGGAGACCGTCGAGGAAGTGCGCCGGATCCTGCTCTACCACGCGCGCGATGAGCCTTGACCTCCTGCCCACGGCACGCCTAGGGTGACAGAATGAGCGACGCTGAGGATTTCGCCACGCTGTTCGCGCGCGAAGCCGCCCGTCCGGTCCTGGAAGTCGGTCAGATCGTGAAGGGCCGCGTCATCCAGATCACGGCCGAGAGCGTCTTCGTTGACGTCGGCGGCAAGGGCGAAGCCTGGATCGAGCGCGCCGAGCTGACCGATGCCGACGGGAAGCTGAAGGTCGGCGTCGGCGACGAGGTCGAGGCCACCGTGGTGTCGACCGGTGACGAGATTCGCCTCTCTCACAAGCTGAGGCAGGGCGCACAGGCGCGCCAGGCGCTTGCCATCGCGGCGCAGACCGGCATTCCGGTCGAGGGCAGGGTGGCCGCGGTGATCAAGGGCGGCTACGAGGTGACCGTCGGCGGACTGCGCGGCTTTTGCCCGCTCTCACAGATGGATCTGCGTCGCGTCGAGTCGGCCGACGAGTTCGTGGGTCGCGTTCTCGAGTTCCGCGTCACGACGTTCAGCGAGAACGGACGTAACCTAGTCCTCTCCCGGCGGCGTCTCCTCGAGGAGCGCGCTGCCGAGGCAGCGGAGGAAACGCGCAAGAAGATCGCCCCAGGAGCGACGCTAACGGGAACCGTCGCGTCACTGGCCGACTTCGGGC
>Ga0126369_10003669_pt1 | contig 11105 bp, 15 predicted proteins | sample PanSoiMetaPlot_1_FD_109646 | JGI IMG/M metagenome (GOLD analysis project Ga0126369, IMG submission 109646) | Tropical forest soil microbial communities from Panama - MetaG Plot_1 | ecosystem: Environmental > Terrestrial > Soil > Tropical forest > Bulk soil | place: Panama | collected 2016-02-17
ATTCCGGCTGGCAGGAGCTGTTTGACCGCATGAAGGGATTGCTGGCATCGCACCGCGATATTGCCATGCAGTACTCGCCCAATAACCTGGTGTTTACCATCTCGCTGGTCGATGCGGGAACGGTAGATCTGATTCGTGGACTGGGCAAGAACGTGGTCAGTTCGCAGGACCTGGTGGCTCAATTCGAATCTACGATGAGCGACGATCAAATCGCGACGCATTATGCCGCCCGCGACGTTATTGACAGGCTGACTGCGGAAGCATTTCAGGAGATCGGGCGGAGGGTCCGAAATGGCGGGACTCACGAGCATCAAATCCAGCAGTGGTTCGCGGAGGCATTCGAGCGCGAGAACCTGGTGACAGACGACCCGCCCATCGTGGCGGTGAACGCGGGCAGTGGCAATCCACACTACGAGCCGAGCGCGAGGCATCCGGTTCCGATTCGCGAGGGAGACTTTGTTTTGCTGGATGTGTGGGCGAAAAAGAACGCGCCGGGGGCGATTTATTACGACATCACCTGGACGGGCGCGGTGGGAAAGCCGAGCGACCGCCAGCGCGAGATTTTCAAAATTGTCAGCGAGGCGCGCGACCTGGGAGTGAAGACCGTCGTGGATGCAATCGCCGCCGGGCGCCCGATTGCGGGATGGGAAGTCGATCGCGCGGTTCGCGGGCTTATCAAGGCCGCGGGCTACGGGGATTACTTTCCCCACCGTACGGGACACTCGATCGGAACCAATGTGCACGCCAATGGCGCCAACATGGACGATCTGGAGATCCATGACGAGCGCCGCATCCTGCCGAACTCCTGCTTTTCGATTGAACCCGGCATCTATCTTCCAGAGTTCGGCGTGCGCAGCGAGGTCAACGTATTGGTTCGCAACGGTCGAGCCGAAGTGACTGGTAAAATCCAACAAGAGCTTGTAACGATCTGAATGGCCAAAGCCTCGACAGAAAAAGCTGCTGTCCAGCCTGAATATCCGATCACGACGATGTCGGTTGTCGCACCCATCGTGGGATGGCTGATTCCCGGAGCGGGTCACCTGTTGCTCAAGCGATATGTGCGTGGCGTGCTGCTGATGATTTCCGTTGTCGCAATGTTCTTTATCGGGCTGGGAATGAATGGCCGTGTTTATGGCCCGAACGGTGGAGACATCCTCGAGATGCTTGGGTTTGTGGGCGACGTAGGAAGCGGTGTTTTCTATTTTCTCGCCCGCATCATGGAATGGGGGCAGGCACCTGCCGCCACTGCGATTGCCGATTATGGCAAGACCTTCCTGATTGTCGCAGGGTTGCTGAACTTCATCGCCGCCGCTGACGCTCATCACATCGCGCTGGGGAAGAAACCGTGACCCTCAACCTAACTCATTTCAGCGCCGCAGTGGTTTTCGCGCTGTTTGCCTCGGTGGTCTTTGGAATCACGCAGCGAAATACTATGATCGACCAGTTCAAGTACGGACTCTACTGCTTTGCGCTCTTTGTCGGTGGCGTTTTCCTTGCCGGATGGGCCATGTGGCTGCTGAGAAGATAGTTGCTAGCTACCGGCTTCTAGCATCCTTTTGATCGACGATTCCGTTGAAGGGCAGGCTACAATGCAGTTCCTCACAGGAATCGGCAGCGCCGAATAAGCTAGAAGTGTTCTTCACCCTTCCCACACAAAAGCGTCGAATATGCGGTTGGAGATGTAACCGATCCGTTTATAGAGAGCAACGGCGCGGGTGTTCGCCTCGGTTACAGTAAGGGAGACCGAGCGGAAGTTGCGCTGGCGTAAGTTGTTGGTTGTCGCGGCAAGCAACGCCTCCCCCAAACCGCCGGAGCGGTATTCGGGAAGAACGCAAATCTGGGTGATGTGGCCGACGTCGGGCCGCACTCTCGAACAGAGGATCAGGCCGATCAGCGTGCGAGTTTGCTTCTCAAATACGACGAAAGACGCCTGAGAATCGAAGATACCGCAACCGGGAAAGCGCACAATGTTATTCAGGAACCGCAAGGAGCCGCTCAACGTGCGGTATTGATCGTTAATGTCGGCATCGACGTGGCCGCGGTAGGCGGCGGTGATGACAGCGGCTGCGACCTGGTATTCATTCTCTGACCAGGGGCGAATCTCGAAACGAGGGCCGACTCTTAAACCCATAGTCGTGGGTTTGGAAATATCGAATGTCATGAAAACGCGCGCGTGACGGTTAAAGCCCTGTTCGAGAAATGGCTTGGCCACCTCCCCAGCTTCATGTGCCAGCAATTGCGCTTCGATGCGGTGAATTCCGGGCGATTGCTGCAGAGTCTCGATCACGTGAGTCAGGAGGCGTTCTTCCACTTCGTGACGATTCTGAGTCCGTCCTCCATCGCGGACGAACAAATCGCCGATTACTCCCTTGCTCTGCTCGTACACGAAGAAGGAGTAACCGAAAACGTTGCCGCGCTCGATCGCCGCGTAACCGGGGAGGATCTTAGAATCGAGATAACGGAGAATCATATCGGCTGAAGCCGAGTAGTCCCAGGACAAAAGCCGTGCCCAGAGCGCGATCTCATCCTCGAGCAGCGGACGAAGATCAGCCGACGAGAAGTGTCTGAGATCGAGAATCTCCATAAGAACGCTGATTTCAGACTCTCATGGTTTCAAGCTTTCCCAGCAAAAGCGATGATCCTTCAGGTTCTCGCGATCAGGGCTCTCAGTTCTTGCCTGCCCGGGTTGGGCGTTGAAGACTTGGACTTTGAAAGCCTGAGACGGAAACCCAGCTATTTTCCCACCCAATATAGATCCAGCTTCTGCAGCGGAACCGAAGTTAGATATGAGACATGACGTCCGCTCACCTTCTCGCCGAATTGCGGCAACGAGCCCTGGGGGGCCACGAGCACATGCCCCTCGGGAGGTATCTGGGAATTTTCATACCTCGACACCGCGCGATTGAGGTAGAACTCCAATCCGTACTCCTGCTGTCGATTGAGGCGGTAGAGCGCAACCGGAACGGCTTCGTGCGAGAAGCTCAGAATATTCAGTGCGATCGGACGCGCCGATTGGGTCGCATCAATCACGGGCGAAACAAAGCGAAGGATAGCAGCCACGGCGATCACCACCGCCAGCATCGTGACCGCTCGCAGGACGCGGAGACCCATGCGGGCCAGAGCCACAGCAACGACCAGGGTAACAAGAACTGCCGCCCCAATTGCAGTGTACGCGTATCGCCCCTCCGCCGGACGATGGCTGAGTTGAATCGATGGCGAAGAAAAGGCGGCAAAAACCAGCGCTCCACATAACAGCGCATGAGCACCCGCGGCCCCAAGCAGAACTTGGTTTTCGGACGTCCGGTGAGATCGAAGATATTCGCATACGAGCAGGCCGCCAGCCGGGATTGACGGAAGTATGTATCCAGGCAGCTTCGATTGCGACGCGCTGAAAAACAGAACCGGCACCAGGAGCCAGATCAGCAGGAAAAGTCTCCATGCGTCTTCCACGTGCGCCAATGCCGCCCGTTGTTGTATCCAGACAAGCCTGGCAAGTTCGACGACCGACAGGATGAGCCATAGTGTCCACGGAATCAGCGCCAACAGGAGGACGGGGAGATAGAACCAGAACGGCTGACGATGGTGGTAAAGGTCATGACCGAAACGGGCGAAATTGTGTTCGAGGATGAAAACACGGAAGAACTCCGGGTTGCGGAGTTGCACAGCCACGTACCAGGGCAGAGAGACTGCAAGGAAGACGGCTATCCCCGGAACCCACAGCGCATTGTTCGCGGCGCGCCAATCCCTTCTCGCCGCAATGAAGACCACGATGATCGCTCCTGCCAACAATAACGCCACCGGTCCCTTCGCCAACGTGGCGAGTGCCAGAAAGAAATAGAAGATGAAGAGGGCAACTCGATTTTTGTCTTCATACCACCCGTACCACGCGAGCATCGAGATGCTGAACATTGCGGCGAGCGGCATGTCGGTAGATGCCGCTCGCGCGAAGCCGACAATTCCGGCGCATCCAGCGATCATCAGTGCACCGTCAATCTCTGTGCCCGGACGAAATCGGCGCAAGAAAATGTAGATTGCAGCCACGAGGAGAGCGGCATCAAACGCTGCCGGAATACGGGCGGCGCGATCGCTGACTCCGAATATCCTGTAGGAAACAATTGCCTGCCAGTAATAGAGTGCGGGTTTTTCCAGCCAGGGCCTGCCTTGGAGTGTAGGGGTGATCCAATTCCGGCGTTCACTCATTTCGCGGGCGACTTGTGCATACCGGGGCTCGTCGGCGCCGACGAGCCCGAAGGCGCCTAGAGCATAGAAGAAGAGAAACCCGCAGAAGGCTACCAGCAGAAGCGCGTCGGTGCGGGCTCGCAGGTTCATGACGCTCGAGCAGCTGGGCGGCGTCTCAGCAATGCCCAGATGCTGATCAGGGTCCACACGCCTTCCAACACAATAAAGCCGATCTGAAACGGATGAAGGGCAATCCACAGGAGGATCGCCGACCCAACGCCGTTCAACACGTTATAGGACGCGCGGCGCGCATCGATCCAGCCCAGCTGATGCCCGGCGTATGCGACCAGGATCAGGAGTGCGCCAACGAACGAGATCATCTGCCGGAGGATGTCGGAGGTCATAGTGTCTCCACCGTTTCTTTTTCAGTGCGAAGGCGCTCGATCACACGGGCCACAGCCGTCGCTAACGGCCCTTCGACGGAACATCCGCTGGCGCATCTGTGTCCCCCGCCTCCGAAGTCTTCCGCCACCGCGGATACATTCACCTTACCCTTGCTGCGCAGGCTGACCCGCCAGCGGCGGTCCGTCATCTCTCGGAAGAATATCGCCACCTCCACATCGCCGATAGAGAGCGCGTAATTCACCAGGCCCTCGCAGTCTTCTTCACGTGCGCCCGCGCGCTCCATCTGCTCTTGCGTGACCCAAATCCATGCCAACGATCCTTCGCGATGGAGATTCGTCAGCGCGGTACCGAGAAGGCGCAGTTTCGCCGTCGAATGCCCGAAGTAAATACTGCGTGCGCAGCGGGCCGGGTCGGCTCCGGCGAGGACAAGCTCCCGCGCAAGAGCAAAGGTATGTTCGTTGGTGCCCTCGAACATGAAAGAACCGGTGTCGGCCATCAGGGCAGTATAGAGACAGGTGGCCATGTCGGCATCAACGGGGACGCCTGCCAGCCGCGCCATCCGGTACACCAGTTCAGCGGTGGCCATGGCGGCGGGCTCGATCCAGTTCACGTTGGCGAAGTTGCGCCCGCTGAGGTGGTGATCGATGCTGATCAGGAAGCAGTGTTCGAGTCCCCGGAGCTGCGTGCGCTTGATGCTGTCGCATTCGAGAAGGATGACCGCGTTATTCGCCGGAACTGTCTCCGCATGGATGACACGGTCAGCACACGGCAGATTCTGATAAATACGCGGGACACCGTCGTGCATGACGACCTCAGCGTCCTTGCCGAGTTTGCGAAGTATCTGCGCGCAGGCCAGAGCTGAACCGATGCCATCCCCGTCAGGACGGGCATGCGACGTCACCACGAAACGACGGCGCGCGCGGATCTCCTGTAAGACGCGGTCGAGCATTGAAATCAGCAGTCGGTCGTTAGTAGTCGGTAGTCAGCAGCGATGCATCTCGCGCGTGACATGGTTCAGCCCCTCTACTTCTCTTTGGGACGGCGCTTCTTTGCGCGTTCCAAGAGTTCTTCAACGCGGCTTTCGAGCTGTTGTGAACGGTCCAACTGAAAAAACAATTCGGGTGGCTTTCGCAGCCGCAAACGGTCGGCCAGTTCACGTCGGACAAATCCTTTGGCCGCCTCCAGTCCCTCCATGGTGCGTGCGGCCTCTTCGTCATCCCCCTGCACGTTGACGAGGATTCGCGCTGAGCGCGAGTCCTCGGCCATGATCACCCCCGACACGTTAACCAGACCGATGCGTGGGTCACTGAGTTCGCCTTCGAGGATGGTCTCGATCTCCTCGCGGACAGCCTCGCTCAATCTTTCCCGGTGATGCTTTTGACTACGGCGTTCCATCGGACACAGGGGAAAACCGCTCAGAATAGCAGAAAATCAGCTGTCCTGGTCTCAGCTGGCAAGTCCTGGCCTAAGAAGCTGTGCTTTCTGTCATTTACTCCGGGTCTTTTTCGCTGATCAGTGCTGCCGGGGGCGCGCTTCTTGTCTCCGGCAGATTTTGACAAGTTCGTGACTGGCCTGTGAAAACTCTCCGCTCTCCCTTTGATAGAGTCCACTTGCTCGGTGGGAGTGGACTCTTGGCTGTTCCAGATCCGGAGCCTGCCCGGTTCGATCGCCCGCTCCAGTGCACGTTGCCGGCAACTGAGTTACGGGCACCCGGTACTGCTCAAAGAAATTCCACAAATGAATCCGCCACGTCCGCCCCCGCATTATTGGCAATGCGGAGGGCGGCGCGCTCGACGTTTTTCATCAGGCCGTCGAGGTAGTCGCGGGAGTGGGAGATGGCGACCACTCCAATCGTTGCCTGGTTCCAGAGGTTCGAAGGATCCAGTTCGGCGACGGAGACGTTGAACGAGGCGCGCAACTTGTCTTTGAGGCTGCGGACGACCTGGCGCTTGTCCTTGAGCGACTGCGCGTGCTCGATGCGGAGTTCGAGGGTGAGGGATCCGATCATTCAGCGGTTCGTGGATAGTGGGCGGTGGACGGTTGATTCGCGGCAGGGAGAACATCGCGACGGTTGGCAATCTTTGCCAATTGGGTTACAACAACTTTAGAAGACATTAGGAATACGACCATGCCGATACGCTAGATCAATCTGACGGACGAACTGGACCGCTTCGTCGCTACCAAGGTTAAGAGTGGACGCTACGAAAACGCAAGCGAAGTCGTCTGCGCCGGACTGCGGACCTGTCAACTGTCTCCGACACAGGGGAACGAAAGACGACTGGGCCGGGTTGGCGACGGATCGCGATTACACTCAGGGCGGGCGTTTAACGGCTTGTCGCATTCGTGGTTCGATCAACGCCGGCTCTTTTGAAACTACAGGTCATGAACCCAGCTTCAGATTGTCGAATTTCGCTTCGAACCCATTGCCTTTGGGCGCGGCGCACATGATGCCTACCTCAACCTCAGGCGAAGGCGTGAAATACCCGAACGCATCATCGAGAATTTCTTTCGGTCGAGCGAACAATAGACCTGGATCGAGTTACCTTTGCGCTCTGCCCGCCACCAAATGGGTTCCGTTTGGGAAAGATCGTCCACTGTCGACCAATCTGAGAATTCACGCGTGAAAACAATGCTGGCGTTGCGCCTGCCATCTACAAACTCTGTGCCACACTTCATCCAGTTCTCCGCATCGCACCGAACCATGATTCCAGCCTGATCAAACGGATCCGAATATATTCCTGCGACTCGGACCGTGAACACAAAGTCGCCAGAGACGGGCAGATGGAAGAAATGCCCGTTGTCGGCTACTGTGCCGGTGTATGTCTTGCGCCAGAAGTCAGTTTTGGCATGAGAACGGAGTGTAATTACACCGTTGGAAATACGAACCTCAGCCGGCTATCCACTTCATTCGCCCGGCTGTGCCCGCGCTCGCAGGCGAGACGTCCTCTGAGAAGTTGAGGTGCGACGACGTGGAGAGTCGAACCGCTGACACTGCGGCTAGGTGCGAGGAAGCAACGACGCGTGATTCCGAGCACGGGACCCCCTCTGAGGCGAAGCCTCACCGGATCTTAACGTCTTGCCGCCATCGCGACCGTGACTTGGGTCACAGGGCCTGAGAACTGTAGGCCAGGCAGCGGTCTAAAACAGCCTCGCTTTTGCGGCTCTTGCGTCGGTTCCCAATTTCCCTTGGGCGGGACCTCGTGACATTTATTCTCCCGCGTTCATAACGTATTGGTGCGATAACGCTAATACTCTCCTGAGAGGGGCTCCCACGCCCGAGGGGTTTGGTCCCGAAGTACTCCGTCAACTCGAGGAGATCGCGAGCAAGGAAATGGACTCTGAACTCTGTGAGTCGAGGGACGAGCTCACTGCCTGGCTCAGGCAATTCTTCTTTCTGCCGATGCCAAACCGTGATTCCTCGACTCCTTCCGGTTGCTCACGCACGCTATGACTGCTGAGAAAGGGGGTTCTGCCTGATTCGGTGTTCTTTCTCTTCGAGTAGACGGTTGATTTCCCGGATCAGGTGCAACAGCTTCGCGGAGTCTTGTTCGACCGCAGCTTGCTGACATAAGCGGTACCAGAGCTCTTTCTTCTCGCCGTCCATCGAAGCCTCCTCACCCCGAACGTGGACAAAAAAGGATTCGGGCCTTACAGCTGTGGCGCGCAAATGTCCTAACCCTGATTTAGAGGGCAATTACGGAACCAGACAAGCTGCAACGGAAAGCACTCGCGGTAAAGGCTCTTGCGTCGCGATCCAAAGAGACTACAGGAATGTGGGTACGGAAATCTTACCTTCGGTTGGATCTGGACCACAGAGTGACGCGACTCGTCTTCCGTCACCGGCGGATGGGCGCCGAATTCATAGGCTTATTCTCGCGTCCCGGTCCTATACTGGACAGGTCTTTTTTCTGTCCCCCTGTCGTGCTTCCTCTTGACGTCTGGCAAGCTCCGGGCGCATAACGTCGTTATGACGACTTTCGACCCAAACATCGGCAAGTTGACCCGGTGGCGCCCAGTCACGCCTGTGCGCGCAATTCTTCTCAGCCGATTGCTGGTCCCCAACAGTGTTCTGAAATTGGCGTAGAAGCCAGCGATAGCCCCGCTTCTTCTTACCAATTAGTTACAGAGTGGAAATGATTCCATGACAATTCTGGTTCCAATGCCTGGCTAGTCTTGGATGATGGCGCTTCCGTGGCAGCAGAATCCACATCAAGGTAGTTCGGGAGGCGGCGGGCTGCGCTGCGGATTGCCAATTCACTCAAGGAGATCGTGTGTTGAAGAGAATGATTCTTGCCCTGACGCTGGTGGGCGTGTGCTTGCTCATCTTGGCAGAGAGTCGAAGCGTTGTGGAAGTATTCGCGGGGACTCTAAAGACGAACAAACCAGATGCTCGACACGAAGCAGCGGCCACGCTGGCCCAAGTGCAAGCCGCGCAAGCTAAGCCCCATGGTCAGTTTGCGACGTCTACATGCGCATTTACGTTCACCACTGGAGCGAACGACTCGTTTTTGAAGTACTGCGTGACCACCAATGGGAATATCACTCAACTTGAGACGCCGTCGGGCAAGGAGCACATTGCTGTGGGTGCGTTCGGGGAGGGATATGGTTTCTGCGATCTGAGCTCGTCGGTTAGATACTTCGACTACGCCGATTTCGGTGATAGCGGCAACTGGGGTGCAGCGACGTTGGTCAGTCAAGATGCAAAGTCCGTCAGAATTGCCCGCACGACAACGGATGGCCTCTGGACGCTGACGCAAACCATTACTCAGATTCCTGGGATATCACCCTCGGTAAGAATTGCCATGACCGTGAAGAACAACAGCGGCGCAGCCAAGGGTCTATTCTTCATGCGGTACGCGGATGTGGATGCTGGAGGACAGGTCCAGAACAATCTAGATGGAACCTTGAAAAGTGCGTTCGGCTGGAACTCAGATGTCAGCAGCAACCCGGCTGGTTTGGTATTGCAAAACGCAGGTCGATTTCCCGCTGATTCCTCTCCCGGTGGGTTCACACAAACGGTTCCGAGCGGACCAGACCCCTGTGGCTTCGCTGCACATATGGCATCGGGAACGCAGATCGCAAACGACGGATCGGTTGTCTTCCTGTACGCCTTGAACTTCTCGAAGGGCGCTTCGAAAACTGTAACCGTCAGCTACCAGAGGCTGTAGGAGCGTGTCATGTGAACTCACCCGACCCGCGTGGCGGGCGGTCTTTGGGGGGACATCGGCGATAGTTGATTTCATGAAGTCGTCGGCGATCAAACTCAAGTCAAGGCCCCGGTTTTGGTCGCGGAGCAACGGCGGCCAGAGCGGGTCGCCACAATCGACTGGATGCGTGGACTGGTCATGGTGCTGATGATCATTGCCCACGCGTCGATCGCCTTTGATGCTCACCACGTCGATCACGACTCCGCCATGTTCCCGGACGCCACCACGATGGCGCTGCCATCCGCGGAATTCTTGCGCCCGCTGGCTGGCGCATCTTTGTTGCGGCGTCATTCGTGTTCCTGATGGGTACCTCTCTCGCCCTGAGCGTGGAGCGGAAAGTCATCATGGGCGCGAGTGGGTGGGAGATTGACAAGGGTATCCTGACACGGTTTGATCATCGCGCTTCTCGATCTGACGTTAGTCCCCTTGGTGCATCGGCTGGCATTCGAGATCCCGCAACGAACCTCGGTCTGCGTGGTTTCGACGGACTGACAGCAACGTATGGCGCGGCCGCTGTGATGCTGGTGTTGCTCTACCCTGTGTGCCGCTGGTATCGTTCGCGGAAAGCCGCTGACCGAAATCCGTGTTGAAGTACATCTAACAGCGGTCTAATCACGGCGAAAATCAGTCTTGAAGGCAAGGGCGGTACAGTTCCTTAAGGGCATGAGGTGACCAACAAAATGCGAACAACTGTGTTAGTTCTCGCGATCATGATGCTGTGTTCGATTTCCACTCATTCGGCAGACAAGAGAGTCGTGACGCCCCCAGGAGCCGAGCCTAGCGCATCCTGGAGCCACGGCATCTTAATAGGCGACACCCTTTACATTTCGGGAATGGCTGGCGAGGATGCCGCGGGAAAGGTCCCGAACGCATTTGAAGCTGAAGTGAAGCAGGCTTTAGACAATATTGACGCGGTCCTCAAAGCGGCAGGAATGTCTTCGGACAATGTCGTCAGCGTTCAGGTATACCTCACTGATGCCGCGACTTTCGAGCGAATGAATGCCGTATATAGAACGTACTTCAAAGAGCCGCGTCCAACACGGACCACGGTTGTGGTGGCCAAGCTTGTCGGGGAGGGTCATATTGAAATCACGGTCACGGCAAAAAAATAGAACAGATTACTGAATTGCTTGTGAGCTGTTCGTTGTGTTCGATCGCGGGTCAATGCGTTTAATGGCGCTTTTTCCGAGATCGCGTTAATGGTTGGCCAGGTCGCATGTTTTCGTCAAACATCAAATAGCGCTGTGCAAAGCACGCGGAAAACGGCGATGGTGTCTGTTGCAGAGTTACGAGCGCTTTTGGGAGGCGCCAATG
>Ga0126369_10003673_pt1 | contig 11102 bp, 6 predicted proteins | sample PanSoiMetaPlot_1_FD_109646 | JGI IMG/M metagenome (GOLD analysis project Ga0126369, IMG submission 109646) | Tropical forest soil microbial communities from Panama - MetaG Plot_1 | ecosystem: Environmental > Terrestrial > Soil > Tropical forest > Bulk soil | place: Panama | collected 2016-02-17
AAGCAATGGCCAGGAGGGTGATTGCAGAGGTCGGGCTGCCCTTCAGCGGAGATGGAAGACTGTGCAAAGTTGACTCCGGCGGCCTCGCCGGGCTTTCTACCGCGCGCCCATTGAGTTTAACCGTTCATCCCCGCTTGCGCAGGAATGAGCGGACATGGTTCAGGGCAAACAGGACTTCAGAAAGTACTGTGCCAATCGACAAGACCTACCAGCCTTCCGAGGTGGAAGGCCGTGTTTACAAGACTTGGGAGCAGGCAGGGGCTTTCCGCGCCGGCCGGCCCGAACGCGTGACCGCCGAGGCATACTCTATCGTCATTCCGCCGCCGAACGTCACGGGCTCACTGCATATGGGCCATGCGCTCAACAATACGCTCCAGGACATTCTGTGCCGCTTCGAGCGCATGCGCGGCAAGGATGTGCTCTGGCAGCCCGGCACGGACCACGCCGGCATCGCGACGCAAATGGTGGTCGAACGGCAACTGATGGAGCGGCAGGAGAAAGGCCGCCGTGAGATGGGCCGTGAGGCCTTTCTCAGGCGCGTCTGGGAGTGGAAGGCCGAGAGTGGTGGGACCATTGTCAATCAGCTCAAGCGCCTCGGCGCGTCCTGCGACTGGTCGCGCGAGCGCTTCACCATGGATGAGGGACTATCCCGCGCTGTTCTTAAAGTTTTTGTGGAACTTCATCGAGAGGGGCTTATCTACAGGGATAAGCGGCTGGTCAACTGGGATCCCGAGCTGCTCACCGCGATTTCGGATCTGGAAGTGATCCAGGTCGAAACCAAAGGGCGTCTCTGGCACCTGCGCTATCCGATCGAGGGAAAGACATTCCATCCGAACGATCGTTCGACATTTATTGTCGTGGCGACCACGCGGCCGGAAACCATGCTGGGGGATACCGCAGTCGCAGTTCACCCCGACGATGAACGCTACAAGGATCTCGTCGGCAAGAATGTGATTCTGCCGTTAGTCGGGCGGAAAATCCCGATCATCGCCGATGAGTATTCTAATCCCGAGAAGGGCAGCGGCGCGGTGAAGGTCACGCCTGCGCACGACTTCAACGATTTTGAGGTCGGCAAGCGGCATAATCTGCCGCAGATCAATATCTTCAGCGCCGAGGCGAAACTTCAACTCAAAGACAACGGTGAATTCGTTAATGGCGTGCCGAAGTCCGCCGATCTTGATGCGACGCTGGCGATGCACGGCATGGATCGTTTCGCGGCGCGCAAGGCAATCCTGGCGCGGCTGGAAGAGAAGGGACTGGTCGAGAAAACGGAGCCACAATCACATGTCGTACCTCACGGCGACCGGTCGAACGTGGTGATCGAGCCGTTCCTGACCGACCAGTGGTACGTTAACGCAAAAGAACTCGCCAAACCTGCGATCGCCGCCGTGCGCGCGGGCAAAACCAAATTTGTCCCAAAGAATTGGGAAAAAACCTATTTCGACTGGATGGAAAACATCCAGCCTTGGTGCATATCGCGCCAGCTTTGGTGGGGGCACCAGATACCTGCGTGGTATGGACCGGGTGATCACATTTTTGTTGCTGAGTCCGAGAAGGCGGCGTTGCTGGAAGCGGAGCAGACCTACGCCGGAGATGTCAAAATTGTTGATAAGCAGACCGCTCTCGCAAACAATTTCCTGAGCAACGACGATTACGCGCTTCTCTATCGCGACGAGGATGTGCTCGATACCTGGTTCTCGTCCGCGTTGTGGCCGTTCTCGACGCTGGGCTGGCCTGACCAGACGCCAGAACTCAAGCGCTACTATCCGACGAGTGCGCTCGTCACTGGCTTCGACATTATTTTCTTTTGGGTCGCGCGCATGATGATGATGGGTCTCCATTTCATGCAAAAGGAGCGGCCTAACGCCCCGGCAGAAGAAGTGGTCCCGTTTCACGACGTCTACATCCACGCGCTGGTGCGCGACGCCAGCGGCGCCAAGATGTCGAAGTCGAAGGGCAATGTCATCGATCCGCTGGCGCTGATCGATGAATACGGCGCCGACGCCCTGCGTTTTACTCTTGCCTCTATGGCGGCGCAGGGACGCGACATCAAGCTCTCGGCCCAGCGCGTCGAAGGTTACCGGAATTTCGCGACCAAGCTCTGGAACGCGGCGCGTTTCGCCGAAATGAACGCTTGCGCCACGGCTGCGGGGTTCGATCCGAAATCCGCCAAAGAAACCTTGAACCGCTGGATCGCGCATGAGACCTTGAACGCCGCGGCCGAGGTGAGCGAGGCCATCGAAGCCTATCGCTTCAACGATGCGGCGGGAGCAATCTACCGCTTCGTCTGGAACATTTACTGCGACTGGTATCTGGAGCTGGCCAAACCGCTGCTCACTGGCGCGGACGGCCCGGCCAAGAATGAAACGCGGGCCATGGTCGCCTGGGCGCGCGATGAAATCCTCAAATTGCTGCAGCCGTTCATGCCGTTCATCACGGAAGAGCTGTGGGCGGTGACTGGCAAGCACGAAACGCTGCTCGCGCTTGCTCCCTGGCCATCACTGACGGGGCTCGCCGACGATAAGGCAGAGGGCGAAATCGGATGGGTCATCGATCTGATCACGGCTATCCGCTCGGTACGGGCGGAAATGAACATTAATGCAGCAATCCCGCTGGTGCTGGCCGCAGCCTCGGCCGAGACCAAGGCGCGTGCCGGGCGCTGGGCGGAATTTATCAAGCGTCTCGCCCGTGTGTCCGAAATCTCTTCCGCCGCCACCTCGCCACAAGGCTCGGTGCAGCTTGTCGTGCGCGGGGAGGTGGCAGCACTTCCACTTAAAGGCGTGATCGATCTTGCCGCCGAACGGGCACGGCTTGCAAAGGAAATGCAGAAGGCCGCTGCCGATATTGCGCGTGTTGATGCCAAGCTCGCAAACGCCAATTTCGTTGCGCGCGCACCTGAAGAAGTGGTCGAGGAGGAAAAAGAAAGGCGCGAGGAGGCGCTTGGCCGTAAGGCGAAGATTGCGGAGGCGCTGGAGCGGCTGAAGGGGGCGGGGTAATTTGCCGCCTGTCTCCGCCTCATCCTGAGAAGCGGCCGAAAGGCCGCGTCTCGAAGGATGGGCGGCCTCATGGTTCGAGACGCCCTGCTTCGCAGCGCTCCACCACGAGACGGAGAGGGAAACCACTGAAGTCAATGACCTTGGACCCCAACAATCGCCCCGGCGGGAGCACGTTGGTTCTTACCGCCAAGAGTGCCAACAAGATTCAGTGGTTCGATGCGGATACGCTCGCGCGCATCGCCGATCTCGAGATGCCCGCCTCGACCCACGAACTGATCCGTTCGCCCGACGGCGCCAAGATTTACGGCTCGGTTTATGGCGGCGGCATCTTTGGCAAAAACAAGGGTGCCGATCGCCGTATCGCAGTGATTGACCTCGCCTCGAAATCGCTTGAGCGCACCATCGATGTCGGCGGAAATTTTGCGCCGCATTCGGTGATGATGGACGACAATGGTACGCTATGGTCGACAGCGGAGCTTGGCAACGCTGTGCTGGCGATCAATCCCGGCTCGGGCAAGGTCAGTCGTATCGATGTTGGCGGTTCGCCGCATTGGATCGCAGTCAGTCACCCGACGCACAAGCTTTTTGCTTCATTCAAAACAAAAGAAGCAGTTGCGGTCCTTCACACGACCTCGCGCAAGTTGCTCGGCACGATTGCCATTCCGCACGGAGCGGAGGGTGTCGCGGTCTCGCCCAACGGTGAGCTGCTCTTTGTGTGTGCGCACTGGAAAGGCGTCGTATACGTATTTGACGTGCGAACACACGCGCTTCGGAAGACGGTTGCGATCGAAGGTGCGCCAGGAGAGGCCAACCAGTTGCGCCGCGTACGCGTATCACCGGATGGACGGTATGTGTGTGCGTCGTCACACGTGGATAACTTTGCGGCCGTCTTCGATGCGGCCACCTTGAAACAGATCGGAGGCTTTGCCACGCCCAAAGCGCCAATGGGTTTCGGCTTTGCGGCTGATGGCAAACACGCCTATCTCTGCTGTCACGATGCCGCGGTGACGCTTGAATTCGAACTGGTCTCCGCTCGCATCACGCGGCAGTTCCCGACGGCGGCGGGATGCGAGTTTGTTATTTGCTACTGAAAATACCGGCTGTCATTCGGGGGCAGGCCTCGAATGACGGCGATGGCTAAGATTTGAACGGTCTGCTTAAGAACAGCGAGCCCTTGAGCCCATAGCGCCACGGTTTTTCGGCAGCCTTCGTGATGCCGATGCGCACGCCAGCCACGACGTCGGGCGTCTCGGTGCGCGCTCGCAACTCGAACGGTTCGCGGTCCAGGGGCAGGCCATTGTGTTTGGCTGTTACGCCAAGCGCCTCGCATAATTTGCCCGGGCCTGAGCAAAGAGCGCGCGAGTCGACAAGCCCGCGCTGCCGGCGCATCGCGGGCAGGCCGCGCGTCGGTTCCAGCGCGCGGATCAGCACGGCACTGGCGCTGCCTTCTTCCTCGCACACGAAATTGAGGCACCAGTGGATGCCGTATGAGCGATAGACATAGGCATAGCCCGCCGGGCCGAACATCACGGCGTTTCGTTCAGTGCGCCCTGGGTAAGAATGTGCGGCCGGGTCAGTATGGTGGTAGGCCTCGACCTCGACGATCACGCCGCCCGCGCCGTTTACAACCAGGGTTGCACCGATCAGCTCGGGTGCAACTTTGTGAACGGAACGGTCGAAAAATGAGCGGCGAAGACGGGGCGGCAAGCGCATGGGGAAATCTGTCGACAAATGCGGATAGCGACTTTGGGTAGAGGCGGGCTTTCCGGCCAAAAAAGGTCCAAAACCGGGCCCGCAGCCGCTGTGTCCGCTATGCAACACTAGTGGAACATTTAAGCATATCGGCAGATCGATCCGCCCGACGCCGCGATTCGGCCATACCCTTTCACCACATCAATGCCCGCCAAGCCGGGTGATCGCCTTCAAAAGACCGGCTGGGTCGTCGCGGCAGCGGCACCGGGGGCGAGGGCGACAGGGACTATGGACGCCAAATCCAGTTTGAAGTCGAGACTGCCGAGCCGGCACGCCACAGAGGGACCGGCTCGCGCACCGCATCGCTCTTTCTATTACGCCATGGGTCTGACACGCGAGCAGATCCATCAGCCCTTCGTCGGCGTCGCCACGTGCTGGAACGAGGCGGCCCCCTGCAACATCGCTTTGATGCGCCAGGCGCAGGTGGTGAAGAAGGGCGTCGCTGCGGGGGGCGCAACGCCCCGCGAGTTCTGTACCATAACCGTCACCGACGGTATCGCGATGGGTCATGCCGGCATGAAAGCCTCGCTGCCTTCGCGTGAAGTCATCGCGGACAGCGTCGAACTCACTGTGCGCGGCCACGCCTATGACGCCCTGATCGGCATCGCGGGCTGTGACAAGTCACAGCCGGGGATGATGATGGCCATGTGCCGGCTCAACGTGCCGTCGATCTACATTTATGGGGGCTCGATCCTGCCCGGGACGTTCAAGGGTAAGCCGGTCACCATCCAGGACGTCTACGAGGCCGTCGGCAGGCATTCTGTCGGACAGATGTCGGACGAGGATCTCGAAACCCTCGAACAGAATGCGTGCCCCTCGGCCGGCGCTTGCGGTGCACAATTTACCGCCAACACCATGGCGACTGTCTCGGAGGCCATCGGCCTCGCACTGCCTTATTCGGCTGGAGCGCCGGCGCCGTATGAAATCCGCGACAAGTTCTGCATGCTTGCAGGCGAGATGATCATGGACCTGATCGTCAGGAACATCCGCCCGCGCGACATCGTCACACGCAAGGCACTGGAAAATGCCGCTGCCGTTGTCGCCGCCACCGGTGGCTCGACAAATGCGGCGCTGCATTTACCGGCGATCGCGAACGAGTGCGGGATTTCATTCACCCTGTTCGATGTCGCGGAAGTCTTCAAAAAGACTCCTTATGTCGCAGATTTGAAACCGGGTGGCCGTTATGTCGCCAAGGATATGTTCGAAGCTGGCGGCGTGCCGCTGTTAATGAAAACATTGCTCGATCACGGGTTCCTGCACGGCGATTGCCCGACTGTAACTGGCCGCACGATCGCCGAAAACTTGAAAAATGTGAAATGGAATCCGGATCAGGACGTCGTGCGTCCGGCGGACAAGCCATTACTGGCAACCGGCGGTGTCGTCGGTCTCAAGGGCAACCTCGCACCCGAAGGCGCGATCACGAAGGTCGCCGGCATGAAGGCGCTAAAATTCAGCGGTCCCGCGCGTTGCTTTGACGGCGAGGAAGCCTGCTTCGATGCGGTGAAGAACCGAAAATACAAAGACGGCGAAGTGCTGGTGATCCGTTACGAGGGTCCGCGCGGCGGTCCGGGCATGCGCGAAATGCTTTCGACTACGGCTGCGCTTTACGGCCAGGGCTCAGGCGAAAAAGTCGCGCTAATCACCGATGGACGCTTCTCGGGTGCGACCCGTGGCTTCTGCGTCGGTCATATTGGCCCCGAGGCCGCAATTGGGGGTCCAATCGGACTGGTCCGCGACGGGGACATCATCGATATCGACGCGGTGAAGGGTACGCTCGACGTGAAGCTTTCCGCCGACGAGCTCGCCAAGCGCAAGAGCCAATGGAAGCCACGCGAGGCGGAATTCGGATCCGGCTATTTGTGGAAATACGCTCAGCAGGTGGGTTCCGCTCTCAATGGGGCAGTGACGCATCCCGGCGGAGCAGGTGAGAAAAAGTGCTATGCCGACAGTTGAGAGTTTGTTGCGCGTACTGCTGATCGGCGCCAGCGTGATCGCCGTGGCGCCCGCATTGGCATTCGACGGCAGCAAGACCGATGGAAGCGTTGGCCCGCCGCCAATGACGCCGGTCGAAGCATTCCGCTCCGGCGCGAATTTTCTCAAAGCCGGCGATACTGTCAAAGCGGTCAACTCGCTTGAATACGCCGCCGAGAAGGGCCACGCGCTCGCGCAGTGGAAGCTTGGCCGCATGTACGCCGAGGGCGACGGCGTCGCCCAGAATGATCTCAAAGCGTTCGAATATTTCCGCCGTATCGCCGACAGCCACGCCGACGATAATCCGGATACGCCGCAGGCGCGTTTCGTTGCGAATGCTTTCGTTGCGCTGGGTCACTATTATCTCGAGGGTATTCCGAAGACCAATATCAAGCCCGATCCGCCGCGCGCGCGGGAGATGTTTGCTTACGCGGCGTCTTATTTCCGGGATCCCGACGCACAGTATTATCTGGCGCGGCTCTATCTCAACGGTACCGGCGCGCCGCATGATCCGCGCCAGGCCGCGCGCTGGTTCGGACTGTCGGCGCAGAAAGGACAATGCGAGGCGCAGGCCATGCTGGGCGCCATGCTGTTCGAGGGAGATCACGTGCCGCGGCAAGCAGCACGCGGTTTGATGTGGCTCGCACTTGCCAAGGACACCGCACGACCGGATCAAGCCTGGATTACAAAGCTCTATGACAGCGCCATGCAGCAGGCGAGCGAGGACGAGCGGGCACTCGCCGCGGTCTATCTCCGCCGCTGGCTCGAAACGCGGCGCGAGTAAAACCGCCAGTCATTCCGGGGGCCGAGCAAGCGAGGTAGCCCGGATTTCAGATACGTGCGGGGACTGGCATCTGGATTCCTGACGCACCGTCCCGGAATGACGAATAGAAACTACCGTCCCTCAATATCCAGATCGACGTAGACCGGCACATGATCGGAGGGCTTGTCCCAGCCGCGCACGTGACGATCAATGCCGGCATCGATCAGCCGGTCGGCAGCCTGCGAGGAGAGGAGCAGATGATCGATCCGGAGGCCATAATCGCGAGCCCATGCGCCGGCCTGATAATCCCAGAAGGTATAAAGGTCGGAATCGTCGCTTACAGCGCGGATAGCGTCGGTAAGGCCGAGATTGATGAGCGCGCGGAATTTCTCGCGCGTCTGCGGAAGGAATAGTGCATCGTTGAGCCAGGCTTCCGGATTACGAACGTCGGCAGCGGTCGGGATAACGTTATAGTCGCCCGCCAAAAGCATGGGTTCTTCCAGTTTAAGCCGCTCATGTGAGAAATTAATGAGCCTGGACATCCAATTGAGTTTGTATGTGTATTTCTCAGTAGCCGGGGGGTTCCCATTGGGCAAATAAAGGCTCACCACGCGCAACGCCCCGGATTTGGTCGATACGATTGCTTCCAGGAAACGTGCCTGTACATCGGCCTCATCGCCAATCAAACCAGGCGCAACTTCATCGAATGGCAGTTTGGACAGCAGAGCGACGCCATTGAAGGTCTTTTGACCATGCACCGCTACGTTGTAGCCGAGTGCCTCCAGCGGCTCACGAGGGAAAGCATCGTCAGTGCATTTAACTTCCTGCAGACAGACAATGTCGGGTTCTCGCTCCTTAAGCCAGGTCTGCAGGCTGTCTATGCGCTGGCGGATTGAATTGACGTTCCAGGTGGCAATTCGCATGGTTTTAGGCGTCCGGACGGGCGAACAATGCTGTATTCACGGTGTTTAACTGCAAGCGCAGGTATATGCACCGGTAAACGTTTATATGCTAGGAAAGCCGCCAACGCGGTCCCCAAATTGGTGTGAGAAACAAGCCATTCCGCGGATTTAGGGAGCGTCCGGGCAGGCCTACATGAGTCCGGACCTGAAATTGCCGATGATCAAGCGAAATAGGCTCATTGGGGTAGCGGCGCTCGTCCTGATCGGTGTCATTGTGCTCGCGCGGGGGTTCTGGAGCACCGATGGCGCCGCCGCCCGCTCGCAGGCACGGACGGTCCCGGTCGAAACCGCGACCGCCGAACGCAAAAGCATGCCGGTGCGGCTCACCGCCCTTGGCAACGTGACCCCCATTGCCAGCGTCGCAATCAAAACTCAGGTCGATACAACCATCACCGCGGTCCATTTCCGCGACGGCGCCCACGTCGAAAAAGGCGACCTCCTGTTCACCCTCGACTGCCGGCAGATCGAAGCCGACATGAAGCGCGTCCAGGCAGTGATCGACGGCGCGCAGGCTACGCTGGAGCAGGCCCTACGGGACGTCGAACGTTACACCGATCTTGTCTCACGGAACGCGACGCCGATCGTGACGCTCAACAACGCGCAAACGACGGTCAATGTCTCGCGCGCAACCGCGGAATCGAACCGCGCGCAGCTTGAGAACCTGCGGGTACAGCTCAGCTTTTGCAGCATCCGCGCGTCGATTCCCGGTCGCATCAGCATGGCCAACGTGAAGGTCGGAAACTTCGTGCGCCAGGCCGACACCGCGCCGATGGCGACCATCAACCAGATGGTGCCAGTCTATGTGACCTTCACTGTACCGCAGAAGAATCTCCCCGAGATTCGCAAAGCGATAACTGCCGAAACCGCGACGGTGGAAGCGATCATTCCTGGTGAGGACAAGCGCGCCAGCGGCCAGGTCACGATGATCGAAAACACCGTTGATCCGTCGACGGGCATGGCGACCGTGCGTGCAACCATGCCAAACAAGGATGAGCTGCTCTGGCCCGGAACATTGGTCACCACCGAAATGACCTTGCGCAATGAGGATGGCGTGGTGGTGCCGTCTAACGCGGTGCAGGTAAGCCAGTCTGGTACCTTCGTCTTTGTCGTCAAAGACAATGTGGCTGAAGTTCAGGACGTGAAGGTCGAACGGCAGATCGGGACTGAAAGCGTTATTGCTTCAGGCCTCAATGGTGGCGAGACGGTCGTGACCGAGGGGCAATTGCTGTTGTCGAAAGGCACACGTGTGAATATCCGGCCGCCCAGGGTCGCGGGTAGCTGAGCCATGAATATCTCGGAAGTCTGTATTCGCCGCCCCGTGTTGACGACGCTGTTGACGGCGTCGTTGATCGTTTTCGGTGTTTTTGCCTACCGGTTGTTGCCGGTGGCTGCACTGCCGGCGGTGGATTTCCCGACGATCCAGATCACGGCAACATTTCCGGGCGCCAGTCCCGAAACGATGGCGTCGTCGGTCGTTTCACCGCTCGAGCGACAGCTATCGACGATTTCAGGCATTTCGTCGATGAACTCGTCGTCCACGCTTGGCTCGGCCCAGATCACGATCCAGTTCGATCTTGGCCGCAACATCGATGGCGCAGCTCTCGACGTACAGACCGCGCTGGTGACAGCGGCGCGCCTTTTGCCAATCGAAATGACAATCCCGCCGTCATTCCGCAAGGTAAACCCGGGCGATTTCCCGGTGCTCTATATTAGTTTGCGGTCGGACACCGTGCCCCTGTCAACAATAGACGACTACGCCGAGACGGTTCTGGCGCCGCAGATATCGCAATTACCGGGCGTTGCGCAGGTGCTGGTTTACGGCGCACAGAAATTCGCCGTTCGTGTCCAGGTCAATCCGACCGAGGCTGCCGCCCGCAATATTTCGCTAGAAGACGTGCGCAGTGTCGTCGCCAAGGCCAATTCGAGCACGCCGGTCGGCGTGCTGACCGGACCGAAGCAAAGTGTGACTCTCGCCGCGACGAGCGCGATTCCGCATGCGGCTGACTATCGGGATGTGGTTGTGGCCTACCGCAATGGTGCCCCGATCAAGCTCAACCAGATTGCCCGGGTGATCGACAGCGTCGAGAACGACAAGGTCGCTACCTGGTTCAACGACGCGCGCGCCATCGTGCTTGCGATCCAGCGCCAGCCGGATGCCAACACGGTGCAGGTCGTCGACCTTGTGCGCGAAAGCCTGCCGACGATGCGGGCACAGGTCCCGCCCTCGATCCAGATGCAGCCCCTTTTCGATCGCTCGCTCTCAATACGCGCGGCAGTGACCGACGTGCAGGAGACTCTGGCGATCGCGATTTCGCTCGTCATTCTGGTGATCTTCCTGTTCCTGCGCAAAGTCTCGGCCACCATCATCCCGGCGCTGGCGGTACCCGTCTCATTAGTGGGCACCTTCGCGGCGATGTATGCGTTCGGCTTCTCCATCAACAATATGACGTTGCTCGCGCTCACGCTGTCGGTCGGCTTTGTCGTCGACGACGCCATCGTGATGCTGGAAAACATCGTGCGCCACATTGAAGGCGGCATGCGGCCCTTCGAAGCAGCGCTGAAGGGCTCGCGCGAGATCGGCTTCACCATCGTGTCGATCACCTTCTCACTGATCGCCGTGTTCATTCCCGTGCTGTTGATGGGCGGCATGGTCGGCCG
>Ga0126369_10003675_pt1 | contig 11099 bp, 10 predicted proteins | sample PanSoiMetaPlot_1_FD_109646 | JGI IMG/M metagenome (GOLD analysis project Ga0126369, IMG submission 109646) | Tropical forest soil microbial communities from Panama - MetaG Plot_1 | ecosystem: Environmental > Terrestrial > Soil > Tropical forest > Bulk soil | place: Panama | collected 2016-02-17
AACTGCAGGGAGGTCAAAAAGTCCGCATTCTTTTGGCGCAAGCGCTTTTCGGCAATCCCTCCGCGCTGCTCCTCGACGAGCCGACAAACTATCTGGACCTCGATTCCGTGCACTGGCTACAAGATTACCTCGCCAAATACGAAGGCATTCTGATCGTCATCTCCCACGACCGCCACTTTTTGAACGAAGTCTGCACTCACGTTGCGGACATCGACTATGAATCCGTGATTACCTACGTTGGCGGTTACGACGACATGGTTCTCGCCAAGACCGCGGTTCGCGCGCGCATCGAAGCCGAAAACAAGCAACGCGAAAAGAAGATCGCGCAACTGCAGGAATTTATCGCCCGCTTTTCCGCCGGCACGCGATCCGCGCAAGCCACTTCGCGCAAGAAGGAAGTCGAGCGCCTGCAAACCACCGAACTCGCCAAATCCAACATTCAACGGCCGTTCATAAAATTCGATCAGACGAAACCTTCGGGCCGCCATCCGCTGGAATTCAAAGGCGTGAAAAAATACTACGGAGATTTGAAAGTCATTGGCGGTTTTACTGCGAACGTCGACCGCGGCGAAAAAATCGGTCTGCTTGGCCGCAACGGCGTGGGGAAGACCACCTTGCTCAGGTCGCTCGTGCGCAACGCGCCCGGTTTGATCGACGAATCGGATCGGCACTTCGGTGTTGACGGCGGCACGGTCAGGTGGGGCCACGAAGCCAGCGTCGGTTACTTTGCGCAAGAGCACGAACTCGACAAAGAATCGAAAGTGACGGTGATCGACTGGCTCGCGCAATTCGATCCGCTGGCCGGGCAGCAAACACTGCGCGGTTTGCTGGGCCAGATGCTCTTCAGCGGCGACGATGCGATGAAGCCGATTAAAGCTCTTTCCGGCGGGGAAACGGCGCGCATTCTTTTTTGCCGCTTGATGCTGCTTAAGCCGAACGTGCTTGTTTTTGACGAGCCGACCAACCACCTCGATCTTGAATCGATCAACGCGCTGAACATCGCGCTCCAGCGTTACGAGGGCACCGTTTTTCTTGTCACCCACGACCACGACCTGCTTGATGAAGTGGCTACGCGCATCTGGCATTTCGATCATGGCCACATTGATGACTTCAAAGGGCCATATGCGGATTTTCTGACCGACCAGCAGCGCAAGGCTGCGCAAGCCGCCGGCGCCCGTCGATGACGTTTTTTTCTGCCGTCACGTAATTAGGCTCCCATTCCGGCCAAGACACCGCGCATATAAGCGAGGCTTTCGATGACTCCTGGCATGGGGTCTTTTTCATTGATTTCGTATTCGAGATCTACAAATCCCTGGTAACCGATTGCGACAAGCTCCCCGAAGATCTTTTTCACGGGCATTTTCCCGCGTCCGACCTCGACTTGGCTCTCTTTGTCCGTGAAGCTCGCCAGGTCTTTCATATGGATATTGAACACGCGCGGTCCTACTTCGTGAATCGCCTTCACAACGTCCACTCCAGTGCGCGCAGTATGGCCGACGTCCACACAACAACCCATGCGCGGGTCCATACTCTTCATGGCCTTCAACACATCGAGAGGCGACGGCCATAGCTTGTCTTCCGGTCCGTGATTATGGAGCGCGAAGCGAATGTCGTACTCCTTTACGAATTTTTCGATGCGGGGCAATGTTGTCGGCGCGGGATCGCCCGCGACAATGACGCCAATGCCAGCTCGCTTGGCATACTCAAACTTGCTGCGAATGTCCGCATCTTCATCCTTATCGAAATAAACGGTGCCACACGCGTGCAGTTTGATTCCTGCCGAGACGTAGTCGCCAAGGGCCTGGATTTCTGCCACGGCATCCGCGGGCAGATGATCTTTCGTGTCCTTCGCATTCAGCTCTGTAATTTGGAGTTTTTTCAAGAATTCGATGGTTTGCGCACGAGTGAAATTGCGAAAGGTGTAGCTCGCTACGCCAAGCCGAAATCCCGGGTAGCCCACATCCGCGGCATCGCGGCCAAACACTGGCAAAGCAAGGCGGCTCGAAGAAATGGCTGCGGCAATTGTGCCCGCCTTGAGAAAGCTTCGCCGGGAGAACTCCTTTCTCTTAAACATGCGGTTCCCATCCTTTTTCGTATTCGCGGGACCACATTTTCATCGCTTCCGGGTCATTCAAAACTTTTCCGTCCTTGGGATCGATGTGCAGCTCGCGATTTACGATCCACGCGAAGTTGGAAAGCTGGAGCATGGTCACGGCGACGTTGCCAACGTCGATGGGCGCGTTCAGTTTTTCGCCTTTGCGAATACCGGCGATGAAATTGGCGAAGTGCGCATCCGTCATCGAGTCGCGTCCGACGAGATCAGCGGAGGAAGTGCTGCCGCCGGCCTTCACCTCTGCCGTACGCTTTCCGTTTAAGTCGAACATTTCGAAGCCGTCACGATCCACGACGATGGTTCCTGTCGTGCCCAAGATGGCGGAGCCGCGGTCTCGTCCGTAATACTTCATGCCCTGGCAACTTTTACCTTCCCAGGTGAGCAACTTGTCGTCGTATTCAAAGCTGGTGATAAGTGTGTCGTAAAACTGCCAGTCATCCTGAAATTGATATCGCCCTCCGGATGCGGTGACGCGTTTTGGAAAATCGACACCGAGGCACCAACGGCAGACATCCACTTCGTGCGTTCCGTTGTTGAGCGTTTCGCCCGTGCCGTAATGGCGGAACCAATGCCAATTATAAGGATGGACGTTGTCGCGGTACGGTTTGCGCGGCGCCGGGCCCTGCCACAAATCCCAATCCAAGAAGGAAGGTACGGGTGCTTCTTTGCCCTTGCCGATGGATTTACGCGTGTTGCTATACCAAGCCTTGGCCATGTATGGACGGCCAATTTCCCCGGCGCGAATTTTTTGGACCACTTCGATGGTGTGTTTAGACGAGCGTTGCTGCGTGCCCATCTGCACGAGTTTGCCGTATTTCTGTTGCGCAGCCACGAGCATTGCACCTTCGGCCGGATTGTGACTGCACGGTTTTTCGAGGAAGACGTGCTTGCCGGCTTGCAAGCCTGCCAGGGCCATCGGCGCGTGCCAATGGTCGGGCGTGGCGATGGTGATTGCGTCCACATCTTTCCTTTCCAGAATTTTGCGAAAGTCTTTTTCGGCGACGGCAGTTTCGCCTGTTTCCTTTTCGGTCGCCGAAGCGAACTTGGCGAGAATGTTTGTATCTACGTCGCAGACAAAGGCGATGCGCGCGGCGTCTTTGTTCGCATGAAGGGAAGAGAGGTGCGCGTATCCACGTCCATTTAATCCGATCACGGCAAAGTTGAGCCGCTCATTCGCGCCGACGATTCTCGCGTAACTTTTTGCCGCTACTTCAACCGGTTTGGTTCCAACGGCTAGACTTGCCGCGCTTACCGCCATCCCGCTCACAAATTCTCTTCGTGTAGTCATTGGTATGACCTCTATCTGGTCCTCTCCCGTCGCGCCACATCATACCCTCGTCCTGGGCAACATTTCGCTCCTACTGGGTCCCGGCAGAAATCTTTGCGGCCGGCAATACGGCGACTTCGGGCTTCGGCGGAGATGGTTTGAGCGGTCCGTGGCTGGTTGGGAGAAGGGAAAGGAGCATTTGATGGCATAGGTCCGGATCGGAAGAGAGGATGCGACCGGTCTCTTTCTTCCAAGCGTTGGCATAACCGCCGTCGGCGACTTCCTTCTTGACGGTGGGGAGAGTTTGCAAAAGAAGCTGACAGTTGTAACAAAGTGCGATGGCGTCCTGGCGGGAGAGGCGGCCGGTGATTTGGTGCACGAAGATTTTTCCGAGAGCGAGATTGATGGCTGTGGCGGACTGGAAGTTGCCGATGGATTTGAGAATGTCCGCAGCGAGGAGGTCGCCGTCGGAAATCCCGCGGATCTCGCGGCTCAGGTGGTAATGGCAAAGGGTAGAGTGACCTGGATAGGTGGGCGAAGCACATCGTTTGCCGTCGGTACGAAGGCGTTGGCAGCGTCCATCCGTAAGAGGAACGCTCTGTTGGGCACCTTTTGATTCGTTTAAGACAAGCCGACCCTCGTGGGTGGCAGTGGTCGGCTTCAGTGTGGGAGCCGTTGTGTGGTTGGACATAGATGTCTCCTTTTTGGGGAGTCCCCCCTCCCCCTAAAATCCGTAAGTATTCATTCCAGAGGGCTTAGCTTTGAGGTACCCCCACCCAAACGGGAATTAGAGGCACCAGAAACGCAAAAACGCCCTGCTCCGGAAGCGGTAGCAGGGCGAATTGTGAAGCGATAGTATCACAACAATAATAATAAAGCAAGCGTAAACAAGTCACAGCTGCGAAAAACTCGTCGAAAAGGCAAAAAAAAGCTCTATTCGATGTGTATCCTTTCCCCTAGTCCGGAATCAAGGACAAATGCCAAGCGTGTTGGATGTGCTCTTGTGGAGTTCATCCGCGGATGATGATTCTGAGTGCGAGGTAGCCCTAAATTGAGCATGCAGATCGATACAAAAGCCCCAACTCTTCGGGCCGGCCGAGGAGTTCTGAAATGGATCGGCAGAATTGCTGGTGCGATCCTGGCACTTCTGCTGGTTGCGGCAACTATCGCTGGGATGCGCGAATTCTTTGTCGAACGAAATGACCGCGCCCGTTTCCCTCTTCAAGGCCGAAGGGTAGACATTGGCGGATACTCTCTGAATCTGAACTGCAAGGGCGAAGGTAGCCCCACGGTGATTTTGGAGAGCGGATGGAGCGTTCCAGGAGTGAGTTGGTCTCTCGTGCAACCCGAGATTGCGAGATTTGCGCGCGTTTGCTCTTACGACCGAGCGGGGTACGGGTGGAGTGATGAAGGCCCAATGCCGCGCACAGCCGATGAAATTGCACGAGAGTTACATGCGTTGCTGCACAACGCGGGGATTACCCCTCCTTACATTCTCGCAGGCCATTCGCTCGGCGGTTACGTCATTCGGTGTTTTCGCGGAATGTATCCTGCTGAAGTTGTCGGGATGGTTCTGGTAGATCCATCTCAGGAAGACATGAACGCCCTTACCCCTGTCGATCTGACGGAAGCATATCGAGAACAGGTAAATCAGATTAAGAAATTTGACAGATTCATTCCGCTGCTTGTTCGTTTAGGGCTCGTTAGGAAAATGGTACGGGAGCAGCAGGAGGACTACAAATTGACACCAGAGCTCCTGGAAGAGGTCGTGTACCTTTCGTCGCAGCCAAAGGCGTTGCGAGCTATGGTGTCCGAAATGGATGCTGTTCTGGATGACAACGAGGACGCCAAAGAAGTGCGAACATACGGCTCAGCCCCCGGCTCCTTCGGAGCCCTTCCGCTCATCGTGGTTAGCGCCCGCTACACGTTGCAAGGCACTTCGGTAGAGGGAATTAATGGATTCCTAAGAACAGTTGTAACTGATCTGCACCCGCGAATCGTCCGGCTTTCGACTAAAGGCAAGCAAACTATCGTGGATGGGTCACACTTTATTCCTTTTGAGAATCCACATGTGGTTATTGCAGCGATTAGAGAAGTGCGTGATGCCGCGACCGCCGAACATAGTGACAAGTGAGTGTTAGCTGCAAGCTATTCATAGTTTGTAATTCTAACGAAAAGCTACACTTATATGCCTCAATTTTCTGGGCATTTAGAGGTAGCTGTGCGGTGGAACAGGTTCCTAGCGAATCACAGCCCACAACAATTCTTCCGGAGGAGTGTTTATAGGTATGTACGATGGAAGTGTAGATTTACAGCCGTACCTCACCCAGCTCTAATGCGGCAGGAGGACAACCAGCTTTCTTTTAGAAAAGCTATGGTTGAAACAACTAATTGATGGAGGCAATTTCCGCGCAATGCGCGGGGAGGCTAGAGAGATGAACATGAACTGGAAGAAATGGACTGGCACGTTACTTCTGGCAGGTACATTCCTGGCGGCAGCACCGGCGGCGTTCAGCCAAGTATCGATTGGGATTCAAATCGGGGCGCCACCACCACCGCGTGTGGTTGTGACACGGCCGCCGTGTCCCGAACCGCAGTACCAAGAGCAATATCTTTGGGTGGAAGGCTACTGGTATCCGGTGAGCGGGCACTACTCCTGGCACAATGGCTACTGGACGCGCCGTCCGTACGAAGGCGCGGTCTGGGTTGTCCCGCACTATGAGGGCGGCCGCTACTACGGCGGTTACTGGAACGGCCCGCGTGGACGGGTGGAGCACGATCACAAGTGGGACCACGATCATGATCGCGATCGTGACCGTTGGCATGACAACGATCATCACGACAACGGCAAACACAAAGGCTGGTACAAGGACAAAGACCGCGACGACCACGATCATCGCTAAGGCCGATTAATTATTGAAGGGTTGGGAGGTCATCTGAAAGGGTGATCTCCCAATTTTTATTTAGGGCTGTTTGCAGGTTGGGGCTGCTGTTGCGTTGTATTTTCGGCGGCAGATTTCGTTTCGGGGTGTTTTACTTCGCCGTACTTTGCTGCGAGCCAATCGCGGACTTCCTTTGGTTTGTATTTAAATGGGCCCATTCCGCCGCGATAGGCGATTTGTCCCTTTTCATCCACGATGTAGAGCCGTTCCGGCCAGGCGGCATAGAGGTCGTTGACCGCGTTCGACATGTCATCGACGCCGAAGGGAACGGGAAAGCTGAAGCGCTTGACGAAATCGTTGGCGATGGCGAGGCGCTGGTCCATCGTTTTGGGTTGCACGTAGCAAACATCTTCTTTGACGTTCGATTTCATCTGCCATTCGTCGGTGGGATGCGCTTCGCGGACGTATACGGTCAAAAAATCGGCGTGGTCTTTGTAATCATTGAAGATTTGCACGATGTCGCCGACCTGGCGACGAAATGGCGGTCAAGTGAAGCTGCCGAAGATGAGGACAAGTGGCTTGCCGTTGATGCGCTGGCGAATTTGAAAATGATCCGTGCCGTTTAGGGCCGTCAATTTGCCGTCAGGTGCTGGGGCACCGAGTTTCAAATTGCCACTGCGCATATGCGGGAAGGCATAGCGCACCATGAGGAATGCGTCTTTCGGACTGCCCGCCATGAAGCTGAGCGCGGCGTACACGATGACGGCAAGCGCGGCGATGCCAATTCCAACCCACATGAATGTTTTCCCCAAGAAGAAGCGCTCCAAAGCTATTGAATCGAAACGTTAGCAGCGACTCGCGCTGGCAGACATAGCGTTTTTGCACTAGGCATGATTCGCGGCAAGAAGTTCGGGCCGCAACGCTTTGTAACGTTCAAGCGCCTTATCAATGATGTTGAGCGCGGCATAGGCAGGGCGAATGTCTTCGACCTGCACCTGTTTGCCTTCCAGTTGCTTGTAATCCTGAAAAAATCTGCGGAGAACGAGCAAGCGATGCGAAGGCAGGTCTCTCGCTTCCAGGTACTCGCTGAATTCGGGATCGTTCGTGGCGACGGCAATGATTTTGTCGTCGCTCGCGCCGGAATCGACCATCGTCATGACGCCGATGGCTCGCGCTTTGATCAAAGCGAGCGGCTGAACCGGTTCCTGGCAAAGGACGAGCACGTCGAGAGGATCGTTGTCGTCTGCATACGTCTGGGGGATGAATCCGTAGTTTGCCGGATAGAAGACGGCGGAGTGGATGATGCGGTCCACTTTGAGAAGGCCGGTTTCTTTGTCGAGCTCATACTTCACGTTAGATCCGAGCGGGATTTCGATAACCGCTCTGAAATCGCGCGGAATTTCCGGACCGGGAGAAACATCATGCCATGCGTGAGTCAAATGGACCATCCTTCGCTAGCGTCGAATCAAAGAAATTGAACGCTTATTATCGCGCGAGAGGCATGGATGCCGCCAGTAGTGAAGGGAATTTCATAAGCTTATTTCACGCTGCATTGACATCGTTCCATGCGGCAAGTATTGTGAACAACGTTCCTGCTGCTGAAATTCGAATCCGGAGTTTCCATGTTCAATTGGAGAAGCCATGCGCTGAGGGCGGCGTTGCTTGTGTGTGGATTGTCGCTTGGGGCGATGCGGACGCCTGTGGTTTTTGCTCAAGATGCAGAGGAAAAGCCGGCTCCCGATGAAGTCAAGATGCACTACACGAAATACGAATTTCGGATTCCCATGCGGGATGGTGTGCACCTCTTTACGGCTGTCTATGTTCCCAAAGACGCCGCGTCAAGCAAAACGTATCCCTTCCTGATGCAGCGTACACCGTACAGCGTGGCTCCCTACGGGACGGACAATTACAGAAAACATTTGGGGCCTTCGCCGATTTTTGAAAAGGACGGATACATCTTCGTTTACCAGGATGTGCGCGGCCGGTTCATGAGCGAAGGAACCTTCATCGAAATGACGCCGCACAAGGATGTGAAGAAGTCCGCCAAGGACGTGGACGAAAGCACGGACGCTTACGACACGATTGAATGGTTGCTGAAAAACGTTCCGGGAAACAATGGCAAGGCCGGACTTTATGGCATTTCGTACCCGGGCTTTTTTGTGGCCGCGAGCATGATCGATTCGCATCCGGCATTGAAAGCGTGCTCGCCGCAGGCTCCGGTGACGGACCTTTATATGGGAGATGACGCATATCACAACGGCGCGTTCATGCTTTCGGCAAACTTTGGTTTTTATACGTTCTTTAAGCCCCAGAAAAATCCGGTTTTGCCTCCTGGCCGCTACGGCGATTTCGATTGGGGCACAAATGACGGCTACGATTTCTATTTGCAGATGGGGCCGGTCAGCAATGCAAAGACGGCGTATTTTAAGGACTCGAATTTCTATTGGGACAATCAAGCGGAAAACCCGACCTACAACGACTTCTGGAAGTCTCGCAATATTGCAGCGCATTTGAAAAACGTAAAGTGCGCGGTGATGACGGTGGGAGGATTGTTCGATGCGGAAGACATTATGGGGCCGTATCGCGTGTTTCGAGCAGTTGGCGAAGCGAATCCCAATACGCCGAACCTTCTGGTCGAAGGACCGTGGTTCCACGGAGGATGGGCGGCGGTTGGAGGCGGAGATCACCTTGGCGCGGTGAATTTTGCGGCGAAGAACTCGGACTATTTCAACGAGAACATTCTCTTACCGTGTTTCCGCGAATATTTGAAAGGCGCGGAGGACCCCAAGCTGGCAAAGGTTTCAATTTTTGAAACGGGAACGAATGTCTGGCGGCGGTACGAGTCGTGGCCGCCGAAGAACGTTGAATCACGCAAATTGTATTTTGCCCCTAAAGGGAAACTTACTTTTGAGGCGCCTAAAGACGGCGGATCCGACGAGTATGTGAGCGATCCGGCGCGGCCTGTCCCGTTTATCGAGACGTTTGACAACGAAGTTCCGCGGGAATACATGTCGGCGGACCAGCGATTCGCGTCGAAACGTGCGGATGTACTTGTTTACGAAACCGCGCCGCTGGAGGAGGACATTACCGTGGCCGGAGAAGTCTCGCCGCAGTTGTGGGTCTCTTCGTCAGGAACAGATTCCGATTTTGACGTGAAGCTGATCGATGTTTATCCGATGAATTTTCCCGATCCGAAGCCGAATCCGAAGGAGTTGAGCATGGGCGGCTACGAGCAACTGGTTCGCGGCGAACCTTTTCGCGCAAAATTCCGCAACAGTTTTGAAAAGCCGGAAGCGCTTACGCCGAATCAGGCGACGGCCCTAAATTTTTCGTTGCCGAGCGTGAATCATACGTTCCGGCGCGGGCATCGCATCATGGTGCAGATTCAGAGCACGTGGTTTCCGCTGACGGATCGCAATCCGCAAAAATTTGTGGATATTTCCAAGGCAACCGAAGGCGATTTTCAGAAGGCGACGGAGCGCGTTTACTACGGCGGGGCGCAAGCGTCGAATTTAGTCCTGCCAGTTTTGAGATAAGCGGAGCGACTGAAGGAGCCGTCTTATCGACGGAAGTAAGTGCGCTGCGCGGGACGGGCGCTGTTGTGAAGCCGTCTGCCACGACGGCTTACACCGTTTACGTAACGAACGCGTTCGGACAGACAAAGGCGTCGGTCACGATCGCGGTTCACTAAGAAGATTTTTTCGTCCATCCACCAACGATGGCGCCCATCACCAGCAAACCGACAAGAACATATCCTTCGTTGATCAAAAACAGGTTCAGAGGGCGCATCTCGTACATATGCGTTGTGTAGGTAACCGGTCCGACGATGCCGAGCCAGAGCAAAACGCCGAGCGACGCGCCCGTTGCGGCGGTGGTTGCATTTCTCCAGCTGCACAACTGAGCAAGCACGAACGCGATAATCAGATTCAGAACGAAGGTGACGACGTACGGTATCGCGACTGCCGCGCCCTTCATTGCGTCGATTTGCGCCTGGGGAATCGCTTCAAACCGCATCCATGCCTTGTTGAAAAGCATGCCGTACCAAACGGCTCCCAGCAGCCAGTACACGACTGCCGCCACAAGCACAGCCAAATAATTTGTCTTCATCAGTGCGCCTCGCCGGAAGAAAGTGTGTGGAGTCTGACGCCAGCGACTTGCAAAGTCAATCGGCGGACTGCGCTTTCGACTGCACTTCTCTACTGCACAACGCGGAATGATGCATATTCTTTCGCTGCGGAATCGCTGCCGACGAAAACATCAAATTCTTCGAACTCTTCCACCCAATCGCGCTTCGCGGAACTCCAATACGTAAGCTCTTCTTTGCCGAGCTTGAAGCGGATGGTCTTCTTTTCGCCCGGCTTCAGGGAGACGCGTTCGAATCCCTTCAGTTCACGAACGGGCCTTGAGGTCGAACCTGCGCGCTGATGAATGTAGAGTTGAACGACTTCATCACCCGCAACGGAACCGGTATTTTCGACGTCGGCGGTCACATCCATTTGTTCTCCGAGGCGCAGCTCCGTTTTTGCAAGCTTCAAGTTGGAAATGGAAAAGGTTGTATAGGAGAGGCCGTGTCCGAAGCGGTAGAGCGGCGTGCTCGGGCCTTCCCAGTAACGCGAAGTGAACTGTTGTGAACCTTCGGGTTGGTGGGTGAGCGTGTGCGCATAGTAGAGCGGCTCTTGGCCTGCACTGCGTGGCCACGAGACAGGAAGTTTTCCGCCGGGATTCGCATCGCCAAAAAGAATGTCGGCGATGGCGTTGCCGGCTTCCGTGCCGGGTTGCCACGCTTCCAGAATCGCGGGAACGTGTTCGCTGGCCCAGTTGATATTGAGTGGGCGCC
>Ga0126369_10003676_pt1 | contig 11098 bp, 12 predicted proteins | sample PanSoiMetaPlot_1_FD_109646 | JGI IMG/M metagenome (GOLD analysis project Ga0126369, IMG submission 109646) | Tropical forest soil microbial communities from Panama - MetaG Plot_1 | ecosystem: Environmental > Terrestrial > Soil > Tropical forest > Bulk soil | place: Panama | collected 2016-02-17
CAGTCAATCATCAGCACGGCAAAAGTTCGCCGCCGGTCTGAACGCCCTGTTCAAGTTACATTCATGCGAAACGTATTTTCATGATCGGATCGTTGGGGGCGGCCAAAGAAATCACGGAGGTCAGGTTTATGCGCCTTAAAGTATTTTTGGCAGCGTCGGCGGCACTTTTGCTCTCACCCACTTGTATCAATGACGCAAGCGCCGAGGGCGGCTGTGGCCCCGGCTTTCACCGCGGGCCGTACGGAGGATGTCAACGTAACAGAGGGCCAGTCGTGGTCGTACCTGCAGCGCCGGTTGTGGTAGCGCCGGCAGTCGTGGCACCGCCGGTCGTCTGCGGCGTTGGTTACCGTTGGCATCCGAGGCTGAGGCACTGCGTGGTTCTTTAACGGCGCCTATTCCTTGGACCTTGCTCCTACATGAGCGAATGAAGAACGCCCCGCCAAGCGAATGCGGGGCGAATTTCCGAATAAGCAAGCGTCACGCGACGAGCTTTAATTCCTTGCTGGGTCGGAATGCAACTTTCTTGCCGGCCTTGATCTGGATCGGCTCGCCGGTTGCAGGATTGCGCCCCATGCGCGCGGCCCGGTGTCTCACTTGCAGAATGCCGAGACCGGCGATTCGGACGCGTTCTCCTTTTTTCAGATGCCTGGTGATTAAGCTGATCAGATCATCCAGGAGTTCATGCCCCGCCCGCTTAGTCATATCGTGATCTTTGGCTAAACTCGCCGCGAGATGTTTAAGCGTCACTGAGCGACTGGCCCTTTGAGTCGTGGATTTGCCTGCCATGGCTTGCCTCCAAAAGTGCGTTGCCTCCTAAAAAGCGTCAGTCGGCTTATCAGTCGGACTCCGATAATTTTATCTGATTCGCGGTGTTTTGGCGTTTATTTGTTAGGAGCTTTTCAGGTCATTTCGAGCTGAAATTGCCGATGGCGTATGGCTTATGCCCGAAATATCGGCATTTTCGACGGCCGCCCGGTCGGTTGGCGCGCCAGAGCCGCCGCTGGGACACGCTGTTGGGCAATGAAGCCCAACTCAAAGTGCGAAGGAGCTCGAGCGGCCGGCTCGCTTAGGCTTTTAATTACAACGCTGAGGAGAATTGCGGGAGCGGAGTAGACGGTTGATCATCCAGTAAAGAGGAGAACCGCACGCCGATCTGACCATTGGCTCGCCAGGTTATCTTCGATGGGTGGCAGGCGCGACTGCGATCGATCCGCAAATCAAACCGATCCGGAATCCCGACAAGGCTGGCGACAAGTAAGCGTGCTCCTTGGGGGGACAGGTCACGCACGACGCAATCGATCACCGACGAATTGTTGTTGAAGACAATCTTTGCTCCATTTAGGCATCTCTGACGCGGGCTGACGCGCCGCTCGTCCGTCGATCTCACGCACGCTTGGCTCATGGCGTCAACCCGTACTGTTGGCTCAGTTGTCATATGCAATTGGCGGAAGCCGTAATCTTTCGCTCAATGTCCTCCGGACGTCGGCTCCCGCCGAACTCGTCACTGGACAATTTTGCTTGCAGCAAATTGTTGGACCAGGACAGACGGTCGCGATAGTTCAGGCGGCGGCGGTCCAACCAGAGGCCGTGGCGGCTTTTCCCGCCTCCGTTAGCAGGAGTACGTTTCGCCCAACTATTAGCCAGTCTTGTTCCGCAGCATAATCGAGACCGGAAAGAAGTTCCTGGTCATCAAGTCCTTTTTCCATCGCTAAATTGGAACCCATGCGTTCTCCATCGTCGCTCCGGCATGCACGCCTGTGGAGACGAAGAGTGCTATGAGTCGCATAGCGTTATCACGCCTCTGGTGATTCATTGGGGCCTCGCTGCTACACAAACATCAAATTTGAATCTATTCGATCTGTAATTTGAATTTCTATCAATTCAGCCAAACGGACTAACAAAAATTAGGCCGAATGGCCTAATACACGCGGGTAGGATTGCCTTGTTTGAACGTAATTAATCTTGCAGTGGAGGAGCTGCCTCGCGCCTAAACGCGCTCACAGCTCGACCGTTTACCAAAATAGTCTAGGCGGTTTTACGAAGATGACCTGGCAGGCAAAGCACTTCCGCCATGCGTGTAATGTGGTCGGCAAGGGCCAAACCCTCTACTCCTCGCATCAAATGAGTGCCCACGATGTTAAGCAAGCGACGGTCGTCGCGACCGAGATCTTGATCACAGATTGCTTGGCCTGCTCGCCACATCGCACTATTTCCGTCCTCGGGACCATCGCCGAAGATGCTCGGCGCATCGGCAAGTTGGGATGTCAGATGATCGAAATGATTCAATACGAACTTCTCTGTTTGTGCCAGCGGACCTGTAAAAGACTGCGCATAGACCCGCTCCACTACGTTCTCAAATATGAAATCAAACACCATGTCTCTCATAATCTGGGTGCTCATAGGAATAAAATATATCGATCGAGAACATGCATAAAGAAGCTGAAGGCTCCCAAGGCGAGCTTGGCCTGATCGACTTCGTCAAAATTCTTGTCGCCTAATCTCCTTTTTGGAATCGACTCGTATGCGCTCTTGACATCCTCGGCAAATTTCAAAGTTGCATTGACAATCTGCGCCGCCAGTTCAGCAATATACTCTGCGAACTTCTCCGCCTTTTGGTCGTCGCGAAGTACGATCTTGATTTGACGGTCCAAGGCTGGATTGGACATTTTCGCTTATCCGCCCGATCTTCGCTGTGCCTGCGCCAAATTACGATCCTGTATCGGCGCTGCAATTAGCGGCGGTGTCGTTGCCCAAGCCCTCGGAGACTACCGCCCATGGTCGAAGCCCAAGCTTGACACCGGCAAGTGCGACGGCACTGCGATGATGCACGCCAAGCTTGCGAAATAACATCGCTATGTGGATTTTCACTGTGCCGACGCTCAGGCCAAGCTTTCGAGCGATCTCCTTGTTGGATCGTCCGGCCACGATCAGATTAAAGATTTCACGCTGACGGGGGGTCAACGGCTGATCTTTGCTCTGCGGGAATGACGCCAGCTCATAGCTTACTACGTAACTCACAGCAGCGCCTCGTGTTCTCGCTTTAACGAAGATATTGCACCAAAAGATTGTGCTCACTTCACCTAACGAAAACTAAAATTGACGCATGACCCGCCACTGCGCTGCGACTTTCGTTAATCGACGATTGCACGTCCTAGCGAAAATCCGGTGGTCCGTTAGACAATTGCGCAATCACGATTGGTATTTCCGTTCCAGTGTTCCTTGCCGAGGCCATTTGAAGAGACACCACCCGGGTTTGGGACGTCGGAACTCCGCTTAAGTCGGAAAGCAGACATTGAGGTGCCCTTCCCACCGGAAAGGGGAAACATGCGAATTGCGGGCGCGAGGTTCACCTTACGCTTGCTCGAGCTACTTCGCTCCGAGCTGTTTCAGCATATTAGCGGCTTCCTTGAACCCCGGTCGAAGCGCCAGCGCCTGACGGAAGTCTTCGATTGCGCCTGATTTGTCGCCGGCATCCAGCTTGGTTCTGGCGCGATTGTAGAACGCCGTCGCATACCTCGGATCGATCTTGATGGCGATGTCAAAATCCGCGATGGCGTGCTGGTAGTCTTTTTTATCACCGAGAGCGTTGCCGCGGTTGCTATAGGCCATGGCGTTGTTGGGCTCGAGGCGGATCGCCTCGCTATGCGCCGCAATGGATTCGTCGAGGCGCCCGAGCGAACGAAGCGCATTGCCGCGTCCGGTGTAAGCGCCGGCCGACTTGGGATCGTAGCGAATAGACTGATCGAAATCGGCCAGAGCCGGCTCGTACTTCTGTTGCCGCCGATACATGCTGCCGCGCTGCATGAAGGCCAGTGAACGGTCGTCCGCGTTGCCGCCTCCAGAATTGATCAGTCTGGTGCAGGCTTGGAGGACGCGATCGATCGATTTCGGGTCAAGCTGAATGTCGGCCACCGGCATCATGCACTCGGCCGGACTAGGGCCGCCGCCGGAAGCGGCGGCTTTTGCGGGTTGGGATCGCCCGGCATCCTTGGGAGCTCCGATTTCCCGCAATGCATCGAGGGCTGGCTGGAAACCAGGCGCCAATTGCAGCGCCAGCTTGATCGCGGCGAGCGCACCCGCGTCGTCGCCGAGCCCATGCATCGCGAGCCCGCGGTTCACAAAGGCGAGCGGTTGATTAGGGTCGAGGTCGAGCGCCTTGTCGTTGTCCGAGAGTGCGCGCAGATGCTCTCTCAACAGAAGCAGGGCCGTGCCGCGATCAAGGTAGACCACGCTGTCGTTCGGGTTAAGCCGGATTGCCGTATCAAAATCGGCAATCGCGCCGGCGAAGTCCTGAGTGATAAGTCGTATCGTCCCTCGTCCCTTCCAGCCGCCGGGGTTGTCGGGCGCGAGACCGACCGCCTGGCCATAATCGTCGGCAGCGCGCGCCAGCTCCTTCTTGTTGCGCAACGCATCGCCACGGTTGAGATAGGCACCGGCGTCGTTCGGGCTGAGCTTGATCCATTCATCGTAGTCGGCGATGGCGTGGTCGTAGTCCCCCTTGCGGTAATAGGCATAGCCGCGCGGAGCGTAAATCGTGGCCCCGCTGTTTGGGCGCAACTGCAGCACCTCGCTATAGTCTGCTATGGCGCGGTCGTAGAGGCCGAGCTTTGATTCCGCACCAGCACGGACGAAAAAAGCGAGTGGCAAATTCGGCTCGAGCCGAAGGGCGCTTTCGGCATCAGCCATAGCGCGTTGCGGCTGGTTGGAAACGGTCCAGAAATTGGCGCGATTGACATAGCCCGGCGCATAGTCGGGGGCGATCTTGATTGCTTGATCGAGATCCTTCTGAGCTTGATCGAGAACGCGCTTGAGGGTGAAGGCGAAGCCACGCTGCGCGTAGGCGGCTGCCAGTTCGCGGCCATGCACCTGTCCGGAGTCGATGACGGCCGAACAGCCCTTCACCCGGTCATCGACCGTGCTGTCTGGCCCGATGCAGAGTTGTTGTGGGTCGTCGCTCTGTGCCTTCGCCGGCAGGACAGCCCCCGCGCCGGTGAGCGCAAGTGGAACAGCCGCAGCCATTAACAGCAGAGATCGCAATAGCGGCAAAACCAGTCTCCTAGGTCTCTTCGTGCGTCGCCGAGGCGATATTACTACTGACTTGCGTCAAGTGCTTTGAGTTGAGCGTTGGCGTCCTCGTATTCGATGAAAGATTTTGGACAGTTAGTCGCCGCAAGCTGCAACAACCGCTTGGCTTCATCCTTTGCGCCGCGTTGTAGCACCAGTTCGCCGCCGTAGAAGTTGGCCTCGCAGAGTCGGCCTTTCTTCGTTGCCGCATCGGGATCGTCCGCTGCGGCAAGCACGGCCTCCGGCGTCAGTTCACCCAGATAAAGACGAACCAGCGGCGCCGGCCATTTGCTCATGTCGATCTGCTTCATCGACTCAGAAAGCCGACTCGGCAGATTGCTGCGCCGATTGACGATATCGACCCAGAGCGCCGTATAGGCATATTTCGGATTCAGTTCGCTTGCTTGATCGAGGTCTGCCAGCGCCTTGGCAAGCGCGCCGGCGAAAAAGTTTGCACGCCCCCGATGAAAATAACCGTTGGGATCTTTCGGATTGAGCTCGATGGCTTGGTTGCAGTCAGCGATGGCTTGATCATTGTTGCCTTTGCTGAAATAGGCCCAGCAGCGGTTGCTGTAGGCCTTCGCAAGTTTCGGATTGAGCTGGATCGCCTGCGTGTAATCGGCAATGGACCGATCGAGGTCGCCCGTGACCTTGTAGGCGAAGCCGCGATTGTTGTAGGGCGCGGCATCTTTCGGATTGAGCTGGATCGCCTGCGTGTAGTCGGCGATGGCGCGGTCAAAATCGCCTTTGTCTTTATACGCGTTGCCGCGGTTGTCGTAGGACAGAGCGGCCGTCGGATCGAGCCGGATCGCCTGAGTGCAATCGGCGATGGCGCGGTCAAGGTCACCCTTGCCGGTATAGACAATGCAGCGATTGTTGTAAGCGTTGGCATCTTTCGGATCGAGCTGGATGGCGCGCGCGTAGTCGGCAATGGCGCCGTCGAGGTCGCCCTTGATGCCATATGCGGCACCGCGGTTGTTGTAGGACACAGCATTTTTGGGATCGAGCTGGATCGCCTGCGTGTAATCGGCGATGGCGCGGTCGAAGTCGCCCTTGAGGCCATATGCGACGCCGCGGATGGTGTAGGCCATGGCATCCTTCGGACTAAGCTGGATCCCCTGCGTGTAGTCGGCGATGGCGCGGTCGAGGTCGCTCTTGGCTTTATATGCGAGGCCGCGGTTGAAGTAGGCGCCCGCCAGGTCTTTCTTATTTTCGCGACCTGCCTGAATAACCTGCGTGCAGCCGGCAATCGTTTGATCGTCGGTGCTGTCGTCTCCATAGCACCAGGTTCGGGCTTGCGACTGTTGCGCCGCCGCGGCTGAGACGACCATTAACGCCGCAAGAAGTGTGACCGCGGCCACAAGCGCGCCCGTTGCGATGGTCTTCATCATCCCGACAGCGCCGAAAACCAAAACCAAACAAACATACCGTCGAAAAGCCAAGCAAAAACCTTGCCGCAAGTTGCGTCTGATGTTGATGATGCCTGCTATCGCCGGCCCTTAGGCTCAGCGCAGTTTACATCAGGCCGAGTGGACCGGCCAATTGCTAACCCATGTCCGGCATGTGTTCACGTCACCAACTCTTGGACGGCGCGTGCCGCCTCGTTGATGGCCAGATGCGCATAAGCATCACCGCCGGCGTCGGAATTGGCGATGGCAACGCGGCCAAACGGCTGCCGCGCCATTTTGAGAACGCGATCGTCATAGTCGTCGGGATCGAACAGCGAATTCGCCACATAGCCGTAGCCGTGCGGCCAGCGATTGACCGTGATTGCCGCGATATCGCGCGTGCTGTCGAAGCCGCCGGGCCCGAGCATGCGGTCGAGCTGGTCGCGAATGCGGGTCTCAAAATCTGCGAAGGTCATCGCCAACAGCTTGGCCTGGCCGATGTGAAATTGCGCACGCGCATCGAGGCCGGAATTCGGCGCGCCGGGAACGTGTTCGAGATGCAAGACGATCGGCTCCGCCGGATCGCGCGGATGCCGATAACCGCCGAGATCGACCGGAAAGTCGAGCGCAACATGGCTGAAGAAACCCATCGGCGCGACAATGTCAGAGACCTTGAGCGCGAGCCACGCCTGCCAGTTGCGCACGACGACATTGGTGTAGACCAGCGGCGTCTTGACATTGAGCGCAAGCGCCTCGCGCCGCGCTTGCGGCAGTTCCGGCATCAAATAAGGAATCATCATGTGAAAACAGGCAAGGACGGCGTGTTTCGCAATCACGCGATGCGGTGTGCCGGCATTGACATAGCCGATGCTGACGGCATCGCCGCGCTGCCTTACATCGATGACCGTCGACTGCAGGCGAATACGCACGCCGTTGCTGGGTCGATCAAGCGCGCCATAGTCAAAGCGGGCGAGCACGATGTCATCCATGGTGCGGCCGGGCGCGGCATCCGAAACGAGCGCGCGCACCAGAAGGCGCGCCAGCGAGGCATTGCCGTCAGGGAAGTGATAAATGTACGGCTCGCTCCATTCCGGATGATCGTCGGCAGGAAGTTTCAATCCGGCGAAACCAGGATAGCCGAAGTCGCGCAGATCGAGCGCCGAGACGGCATCGCAGCCAAGCCCGAAAAAACCGAGCGGGCGGCCCTGAAAGCAGTTCGCTACTTCGTCGCTGCAGCCGCAGATCTTGACCAGGTAATCCCGGTAACTCGTGGCCTTGAGAATTCTGGTTTTTTCTTGCGTTGACTTGCCGGAAAGCGGATCGCGCGCGGTATCGTAGAGCGCGAGCAATTGCTGCTTGCTGGCATCGGCAATCGGCACGGATTTGACGAAACTTGCCAGCCGAGCGCCGGCATCGGCGCCTCGGGACAACAGCGCATCGCCGACAACGAGTGCGTCGCGGCTGAAGGTTTCGCGATCGAAAAAAACGCCGCGCGACAAACCGAGGGAGGAATAGAAGCCGCGATCAAACGCGGTGTCGAATCGGGAGATTTCGACGCCGAGATCGCGCAACAGACCTCTGGCGGCGTCGCTCCACAATGTCTTTGGCGACTGGATCGATTGACTGCCGCCATAGCCGATCAGCGTGCGCGGCCCGGCGAAGAATTCATTGCGCTTGGCGTGGCCGCCGAAATCGTCGTGATTGTCGAGAATGAGAATGCGCGCCCCCGCACCAACGGCGCCGCGGTAGAACCATGCGGCGGCAAGGCCGCTGATACCGCCGCCGACCACGACCAGATCGTAATTCTCTTCGCTTGGCGCATCATCGATGCCGAAGCGACGACCCTCGCGCGCGAAGGCATGCGCGACTTCGAACGACCCAGGATGCTGACCGCGCATGCCGGTCAATCCGGGCGGATAAAGCGAGGGCGCGGCCGCGATTTGATCGGCCGGGGTCAAGCCACCGGCGATCGTCAGCGCAGTCCCGCCGAGAAAATCGCGGCGTGAGATGGATGGCATTGCAACTCTTTTGCCCATACCCCGTTTTACGGGCGCGTTGCGGCCGCTTTGCGCGGCACGCCGGTTTCGCCAAGTTCGGTAAAAATTTCATCGTTGTGCTGGCCCAGCATTGGCGGCGGCGTGTCGATGCGCGGGCCGCCATGCGCGAAGGTAAAGGCGGCGAGCGGCACCGACAATTTACCGTCCCCGCCCGCGCGCTCCGGATGCCGGTGAATGACGCCGCGGCTTGAGAGCTGCGGATCGGACAGCGCTTCTCCCATTGTGCGCACACGCGCCGCCGGCACATGACGCGCCTGCAGAAACTCTTCCCATTGGGCGGCGTTCTTCGTCAGCATGATCTCGGCGAGCACTGCGACCTCGCGAGCGTGATCGGCGTCGCGCTCGTCATTGGTTTTTTTGATCATGTCGGGACGGCCGAGCACCGTCCACAAGCGCTTCTGCTGCCGCAAATTGCTGGCGCCGAGCATCACGATTCCGTCTTTTGCCGTGTAGGCGGAATTGGTCGCATGCGGATGGCTGTTGCCGTGCGGCTTGGGATGCACGCCGTTGTGCAAATAGCCGGTCAAATGCGAGCTCATCAGGATCATCGCCACGTCGAGCATCGCCATGTCGATGCGCTGGCCCTTGCCGGTGCGCTCGCGCTGGAACAAAGCCGACGCGAGCGCAAAAGCGCCGGTGGTGCCGGTGGCGTAGTCGATCACCGGGCTGCCGAGCTTGACCGGATGCACGTCCTTCGTTCCCGTCATCGCCATGATGCCGGAAGTGGCCTGGATCACGTGATCGTAAGCCGTTTGCGTGCCGCGCGGACCCTCTCGCCCGAAGGCCGAGAACGAGGCATAGATCAGCCGCGGATTGATCACGGCCAGCGCCTCGTAACCAAGCCCCAGCGCTTCGAACGCGCCGGGGCGATAATTCTCGACAAAGACGTCCGCGGTGGCCACCAGTTTTTTCAAGATATTGCGGTCTTTCTCATGCTTCAGGTCGAGCGTGATCGAGCGCTTGTTCGACGCCTGAGTAAGAAACGAGGTGCCCATCCTGCGGCGATTGAGTTCCTTGTCGCTGCCGACGCCGCGGCTCTGATCGGGATCGTCCGGATGTTCGACTTTGATGACATCGGCGCCGAGCACGGCGAGCTGATAGGTCGCGAAAGGCCCGGCGAGGACGTGGGTCACGTCGATCACCCGGATTCCCTCAAACGGTCGCATCGGCGCAGCCTCCTGTTGTTGTCGGTTACGTGCAGTATATCAGTGAAAAGTTCACCGACTGGCCGTAGAGAAATAATTAGGCATTCAGGCCAAATCCGTGCCGTTGCCTCGCGCTTGGAGCTACCATTGGGCATCTTCAAAGCGAGGAGCAGCGATGCAGCCGAATAGCGTGCAACGAAACGGCGCCCTGTTCAAAGCGACCTTTCTGCGGCTGTTGTTGGAGAGGTTTCCCTCTTGGCGAAGTTCTATCTCTGAGAGCGCGGAGCAATACTCAAGGATTGAGATTTCGCCGCGGAATTGGGATGGACCGCCATTTCGTGTCGATATCCGTCCCCCCGATACCGTGACGGTCTCGCCACTGTGCAATTTCGGTCTTGACTACACATCCACGGCGACAAAGCAGGACCTGGAGGAAAGATCAGGCCTCGTTTTCGCGAAAGTCCTCACCGATATAGCGGACTTTGTCAGCGGTCGAACCATCGTCGCAATAAGGCGGCACAAATTTCTGTTCATGAAGGCAGGCTGGGACGTGCGCTTCCTGCCCTCCGCGGAAATGGAACAAGCTCGCGGAGCTGGGGCGTCGATCGTCGCTTGGCCATCGGGCCGTTAGTTTTGCCGACAGCGAACGAGTCGCAGCGGCAGAATTGGCAAGGAGACAAGTCATCTCAGCATGACCGGCTCGGCGCTAGCTCACACCCTTGACCAGCTGCAGGCTTCGCTCGATCCCAAGCTGCGGCAGTTCGGTTTTCGCAAGCATGGCCGCATTTACAATCGATCCACGGCTGACGGTTTAACCCATGTCATTGGCTTTCAGATGGGCAGGTCCGATCCTCCGGGCACGATCTACATTCCGGGCTTAAGGGAAAATCTGTACGGTCTGTTTGCCGTGAATCTAGGCGTCTATGTCCCCGAAGTCGCGCGTGATCATGGGGGTCGCGAGGCCAAATCCGTCGTACATGAGTACAATTGTTGCATTCGGACGCGGCTCAAACGCAAAGCGAATAAAGATTTGTGGTGGACAATATCCGATGGCGGGCCGTTAGTGGCCGAAATCTCGGAACTGATACAAGCCGAAGCCTTGCCGCTATTCCAGCGCTTCGAAAATCGAGATCAAATTCTCGATGAGTTTCAAGCGGCGCCCGACAGCACCGAGCTCATGGCGGTGCCGCGAATCGTTTGCGCCATCATCCTCGCGCGACCACCGCGCAATCCCGGCCATCGCGCTTACATTGTTGAACTGGCGCATCGGCTCGGAATTGAAATCGGGCCGTAGCACAAGCCGGTTGGCATGGCCCGCGCGGCTTTGATCGCAGTGGCTCCTATATTATCTTGCCAATCTTGGCTGTGCCCTGTCACACCTGGATAATTCGCATGTGGACAGCAGGGCCCGTAGCTCAATGGTTAGAGCTAGCGGCTCATAACC
>Ga0126369_10003677_pt1 | contig 11098 bp, 10 predicted proteins | sample PanSoiMetaPlot_1_FD_109646 | JGI IMG/M metagenome (GOLD analysis project Ga0126369, IMG submission 109646) | Tropical forest soil microbial communities from Panama - MetaG Plot_1 | ecosystem: Environmental > Terrestrial > Soil > Tropical forest > Bulk soil | place: Panama | collected 2016-02-17
CGGACGATACGCCCGCGCAAGAAATTCATCTGCGGCGAGCCCAGGAAGCCGGCCACGAACATGCTCGCCGGCTGCTCGTAGAGGTCGAGCGGGGCACCCTGCTGTTCGATCCAGCCGTCACGCATCAACACGATGCGGTCGGCGAGCGTCATGGCCTCGATCTGGTCGTGGGTGACGTAGATCATGGTGGTGGAGATATCTTGATGCAGGCGTTTGATTTCACCGCGCATCTCATCGCGCAATTGGGCGTCGAGGTTCGACAGCGGTTCGTCGAACAGAAAGACCCGTGGATTTCGCACGATCGCGCGGCCGATGGCGACGCGTTGGCGTTGGCCACCGGATAGCTGCCGCGGATAGCGTCCGAGCAGCTCGACGATGCCAAGGAGGTCGGCGACACGTCGCACCCGCGTCTCGATCTCAGCCCTGGGCCGTCCACGCGCGCGCAGTGACAAGCTGATGTTCCCGAACACTGTCATGTGCGGATAGAGCGCATAGTCCTGGAACACCATGGCGACGTCACGATCGCGCGGCCGCACCCCGTTGACGATCTCCTCACCAATCGCGACGGTCCCCGCGTCCGCGTCCTCGAGCCCGGCGATGGTGCGCAGCAACGTGCTCTTTCCACAGCCCGAGGGGCCCACTAAGACCGTGAACTCTCCGTCGGGGATATCGAGGTCGATGCCGCGCACCGCATGCACACCAGCGAAACGCTTGTGTAGCCCGCTGATCCTCACACCAGCCATTGGCAACTCCTCTGCTTCTCATCCGCGCAGGGCGCCGAGCGTGAGCCCTCGCACCAGGTGACGTTGCACCAGGATTCCCAGCACAATCGAGGGCACCAGCGAGGTGGTGGCGAGTGCGCAAGCTTCGCCGTACTGCGCCCCCTGGAATCCAAGGAACGCGCGGAATACGGTCGGCAGGGTAAAGGCGTGTCGGCTCGTCAAGACCAAGGCGAAGAAGAATTCGGTCCACACGCCGACGAATACGAACACCGCGGCCGCCACGATGCCGGGCGCGGCCAGTGGCACCGCCACCATCCACAGAGCCTGCCAGCGGCTCAGGCCGTCGACGAGCGCGGCGTCCTCAAGCGATCGCGGCAGTTGGCGGAAATAGGCATACATCATCCACACCGACAGCGGCAATGTCATGACGGTGTAGACGATGATGAGACCAACGTGAGTGTCGTAGAGATACCAGCTACGGAACATCAGGAACAACGGTAGCGCGGTCGCGACCGGGGGCAGGAAACGTTGCGAGAGCACCCAGAAAGCGAGGTGCTCACCGCCGGTGTTGAATCGGGCCATGCTGTAGGCCATCAGCGTCCCGAGCACGGTCGACAGCACGGTTGCGGCCGACGCGATAATCACACTATTGGTTAGTCCGTCGAGTCCGCGATAGGAGAACAGTGCCGCCGTATAGTGAACAATGGTGGGCTCTGCCGGGAACCATACCGGCGGGAGTGCGAGGTAGTCGCTGGTTGGCTTGATTGAGGTGATCACCATCCAGTAAAGCGGCACCAGCACGAAGATCACAAAACCGGCGATACACAGGACCCTCGGCAGTTCGGCGCCGATGCGGCTTCGGACGCGATAGGGGCGTGTTGTGGCATCGGTCATCAGCTGTTCTCCGCTCGCAGCAGGCGGCGCACCAGAACCCAGATCACGACCGAGAGCAGAATGAGGAAGATCCAGCTGCCGGCGGTCGCGACCCCAAGGTGAAACTGTTGGAAGCCGACCTGATAGAGATAGAACGAGACCGTATAGGTTGCGGCGCCCGGGCCGCCGCCGGTCATCATGAAGATCACGTCGAACAGTCGCACCGCGTCGAGCAGACGGAAGGTGATCGCCAGCAATATGACTGGCGCGAGCTGGGGGATCGTGATGTAGAGAAAGGTCGTCCTGGTCGAGAGGCCGTCAAGCTCGGCGGCCTCGTAGAGGTGCGGCGGGATGGCGGCCAGGCCAGCGAGCAGCACCACAAACATGAACGGCGTCCACTGCCAGACGTCGGCGATAATGATGGAGACATAGTACCAGGGACTTTCGGTAAGCCAGCTGACGTTGACCGGATGCCCGAGAATCTCGCCGAGGATGTAGTCTGCCGGGCCAAAGGGCCGCTCCAGGAACAACGCCCAGGATTGGCCGACGATCACCGGGCTGATGAACAGCGGCACGATCAGAATCGACATGATGAGGGTGCGGCCGCGGAAGGGCTTCACCATGGCGAGTGCCAAGGCCAGGCCCAGCACAAACTCGATGGCGACATTGATGACCGAGAGCACGGCGGTCACGAGCAACGCCGAGTGTGCGTTCGGATCGGATAGGACGTCGGCAAAATTTTGCAGCCCGACGAAGTCGTGTCCGGGGATGTCGAAATCGTAGTTGACGAAATTGACCCACAACGAGAACAGCAACGGATAGACCGACAGCGCCAGGATCATGACCAGGGCGGGCAGGGCGATCAGCCATCTGAAATGCCGCTCCGCCCAGGCGGACAGCGTCGCCCCCCGCCGTCGATCGACAGCGGGGGCGACGCGGCCCGAGCCAATGTACTGGGTCATGCGTGGCCTGTGTTGCGGGTCGATCGCGAGTGTTTGGAACGCGCACCGTGTGCCTTGCGCTCGTCACTGGCGACGGCGCCCGGTTCAGCGGCGTATGCGGCGCCCAACGCAATGTCGCTCAACTGCGCCATGGCGGTCGGAGGCTGTGCCTGATCGAGGCGCGTGATCGCGGAAGCGCCCTGCGAGATGCCGCCGCTAGGATCAAAGCGCTTCATTTCTGGCCTCTCAGTCCAGGCCATCGTCGGCGTACGCCCATGCCTTGCGGGGCCAGCCCCGCAAGGCGCGCCGACCCACGCAAGTGAGTTAGGTGAGATGTACGGCTTGACCTAGCTTCTCCACTGTGTGATCGGCATAGGAACCGGGCAGTTGCTTGAACTGCTCGTAGGCGGCCTTCTGGGCCTCGAGCCCGAGACGCTTGTTGGTTGCGTCCCATTCGGCGGCTGCTTTCTTCAGCGCCGTTTGCGGATCAGCGCCGCCCCACACCGACGTGCACATGCGATCGAGCGAGAGCGCGAAGTCCTGCCAGCCGGGCATGATGATGTCCACCACGCCGCCATTGGCGCACTCGCACAGATTGACCAGATAGTCCTTCGCCTCCGGCCACAGCGCGCGGTAGAGCGGTGAGCTGTAGTGGGCGATGCGATACGGATCGCGTAGTGTGTAGGGCAGCATGACGCGCACCAACGAGAGTGGCGGTGACGTGACCCACTGGGCGAACAGGTATGCGGCTTCTTCGTTGTTGGAGCCTGCGGCAATCGCCTTGATGAACCCGACCGCGTGCTCTCCGTTGCCGCCCGGGACCGGTGCGTAGCCGGCCTTCCCAGAGATCTCCGACTTGGGGACAAAATTGATCGCCTTGGCACGCTGCGAGTAGTTCTCAGTCATGCGGCCGGTCGGCGGCCATGAGAACAGCATCGCCACTTTGCCCTGCAGCCAAGCGACCCAGGCCGCCACCGCGTCAAGATCGTTGTTCCCGGGAAGCGACGCCTTGTTCTGGGCGATCATCTGGTTGAGCGTGGTAACGCCCTCTGGTCCAGCAATGAGCGCCGCAAACGTCTTTTCGTCGAAGAATTTGCCACCATTGGCACGGTATTGCTGCAAGAAGCTGAATTGGTTGCCGGGACTGCCGAATTTGCGGAAATGCGCCGCTCCGTAAACGTTGGGGGCAAGCTGGTCGGTGATGAATTGGGCGACCTGCGCGTAGTCGTCCCAGGTCTTGGGTACGGCGAGCGGCTTGCTGAACTTGGCCTGATAGGCAGATTGCAGCTTGGGATCGGCGAAGATGTCCTTGCGGTAATAGAGCGCGAACATATCGCCGTCGTCGAAAAAGCCCCAGCGTTTGCCCTTGTAGGTCGGCATCGATTTGTAAAGCGGGTGATAGTCCTCGAGGTCGGCCTTGCTCATGTGTTTGGCGACATAGTCGTCGATCGGGATGATCGCCCCGCCGTTAGCCAGAGAGGGCAGCCACGCCGGCTCGATGTCGAGGATGTCGTAGGCGCCCGAGTTGGCGATATGCTCGGCAATGGGCTTGGAATACTGGTCGGGATGCGGCAGTTCGACGACGTTCGAGCTGATGCCGGTCAGTGACTGCCACAGCGGCCCCGAAAAGTTTTTGGGTTCGAGCGCTTGCAAGCCGGACTCGTAGGTCATGTTCAAGGTCACGCCCTTGTGCTTGCGGGCGGCCGCCACGGCCCGGAACGCAGACCCGTCGGCGGGAGTCTCGGTGGAGGCCTTGAGTGCCTCGGCTTGAGCCTTGCCAAGCGGCGTGCTCGCGTCTGCCAATTCGATCTTCGACAGGTCAACCGCCTCAGCCCACGCCTTGGAGCCCGCTGCGGTAAAGCCGAGGCCTGGCAGCATGGCTGCACCGCCCATCAGGACGAGCTTGGTCAAGAACGTCCGACGCGAAGTATCACCCCTCAACCAGGCATCGACCTCTTCGGACAAGCCGACGTTAAAGTCGCGTTGGTCACGCTCGTTCATCATCGTGTTTCCTCCCATTGAAACCTATCTGCTCTTAGCCAGCGGATGCCTTTGACCGCGTGTTTATGTCGTGACCGCCGGCGACACGAATTGCAGCCTTTTGATCGAGCGCGTTTCGATCAGTGGCTCGGCGACCGCTGCGAACTCCTTGTAGTGGGGCGTGGCCAAGTGCAGTTCGAAGGCGCGGTCGTCGTCGTAGATCTCGTAGAGCACGACCCGTGAGGGTTCATCTCCGGGTGAGAGCACGTCGAAGCGCCGGCAGCCGGGTTCGTCTGAAAGCGAGCGCGCTGCGTTGATCGTAATTAACTCGCGAAAACGCGCGACGGCATCCGGCTTGACGGTGAATTCAACGAGAATCGCCAGCGGGGCCATCATCGGTCTCCTGCGCACGCCGTAAAAACTCCGCGACCTCGCGGAGATGCAACTCCATCGCTCCGGAGGCCCGTCCAGGATCTCTGGCAGCAACCGCCTCAAAGATGCGGCAGTGGGACTCATGCGCGCGCTCCTCAGCGCCGGGAACCCGGAGCGTGAGGGTGCGCTGGCTTGTCAGCCATTCCACCAGCGCATCGTGAACCGCGGTGAAGATCGGATTGCCGGTGATGGTGGCAAGGGCGTAGTGGAACGCCACATCGGTGCGCTCGAAGCGGCCGATGTCACCACGCGCCGCCGTATTGGCATCGAGTGCGCCGCGCAGCCGTCCGACATCTTCGTCGGTGGCGCGCTGCGCGGCCATGGCGGCAATCCCGGTTTCGAACAGCGCCCTTGCCTCCTGGAACCATCCCGCGCCATTCGGCTGCGACAGGAAATGCCGGGCGGCGCCGGCCAGTTCGGTAATCAGCGTGTGCGGCGTCGGCGTCGTGACCCGCGCGCGCTCGCCGCTGCGCAACTCGACAAGCCCCATCCGATTGAGCGCGAACAAGGCTTCACGAATCGAGGCCCGGCCTACCCCGAAGATCTTCATTAACGCGCGCTCGGGCGGCAACGTCGTGCCCAACGGAAAAGTGCCGTCCCGGATCATGGCCTCGAGCCGAAACGCCGCCTCCTCCGATAGCTTTCTGCGCTGGATCGGCCAGGAAACCAAAGCGTCGATTTCCCCAGCTCCCATGCGGCGCCTCTCGGGTGTTCGCACGCTGATATTTAGGCATCCGTTCAAGCCGGGTGTCAACCGGTAGTCCGGCTGTCAGGTCGTACACCTGTCCTACCAAGGCGAAGAACAAGATACCTGCCGAGCGCAGCCGCTAGGCTCGACGGCAGCGGCGCCAATGATCTTTTGCCGGGCAAGCAAGCTTGCGATGCATCGGAGATGCATCGGCCGGGGAGGCCGAAGCCCCAACCGTCCGGATCGGCCGCAGGCGGCGCAACCGCACCGCTCGCTCAAACCTAGTTTTTTAGCCGATAGCCGGTTTTGAAGATCCACCATGTGGTGGCAAGACACAACAGCAGGAAGACCGTGGTCACCGCCAAGCTGATCACCACGCTCACATCAGCGAAGTCATAGAAACTCCAGCGAAGACCACTGATGAGGTAGACCAGGGGGTTGAACAAGCTGATCGTCCGCCAGACCGGCGGTAGGACCCCAATCGAATAGAAGCTGCCGCCGAGAAACGTCAGCGGCGTAATGAAGAGCAGCGGGATGACTTGCAGTTTCTCGAAGCCGTCGGCCCAGATGCCGATGATAAAGCCGAAGAGGCTGAAGCTTACTGCAGTCAGCACGAGGAAGGTGACCATCCAGACCGGGTGGACGATTCGCAGCGGTACGAACAGCCCAGCGGTTGCCAAAATGATAACCCCTAAGATGATAGATTTGGTCGCCGCTGCGCCGACGTACCCGATCACGATCTCGATGTAGGAGACCGGCGCTGATAGCAGCTCATAGATCGTCCCGACGAATTTGGGGAAGTAGATGCCGAACGAAGCGTTGGTGGTGCTTTGCGCCAACACGGTCATCATGATAAGGCCGGGAACGATGAAGGCGCCGTAGCTGACGCCCTCGATCTCGCTGATCCGCGAACCGATCGCCGCACCGAAGACCACAAAATACAAAGATGTCGAGATCACCGGCGAGATGATGCTTTGCATCAGCGTGCGCCGGGTACGCGCCATTTCGAACCCATAGATTGCATGCACTGCTCGGATGTTCATTGTCCCCGCCTCACCAGGTCGACGAAGATATCTTCGAGCGACTTCTGCGTGGTCTGCAGGTCGCGAAATTCGATACCCGCAGAGGCGACATCGGCCAGCAGCGCCGTGATGCCGGCGTGGTCGCTGCGCGTGTCATAGGTGTAGACCAGCTCGCTGCCGTCGGCAGCGAGGCTCAGACGATACGCCGCAAGTGCCGGCGGTATGGCATCGAGCTTGGCGTATAAGTGCAGTATGAGTTGCTTCTTGCCAAGCTTGCGCATGAGCTCCGCCCGATCCTCAACCAAGATGATCTCACCTTTATTGATGATCCCGATGCGATCGGCCAGCTGTTCCGCCTCCTCAATATAGTGGGTGGTCAAAATGATGGTCACGCCGGCCGCGCGCAGCGATCGCACCACCTCCCACATATCCTTGCGCAGTTCCACATCGACGCCAGCCGTCGGTTCGTCGAGGAAGAGCACTTGTGGTTCGTGCGACAGCGCCTTGGCGATCAGAAGCCGGCGCTTCATGCCGCCCGACAGGGTGAGGATCTTGCTGTGCGCCTTGTCCCAGAGCGACAGAGATTTCAAGATCCCGGTGATATGCTCTTTATCTGCCGGCTTGCCCCAGAGGCCCCTGCTGTAGCTGACTGTATTCCACACGGTTTCGAATGCGTCGGTCGTCAATTCCTGAGGCACAAGCCCAATGAGCGATCGCGCGGCGCGATAGTCGCGCGCGATGTCGTGACCGTCGACCGTCACCGTCCCTTCAGTTGCATTGACGATGCCGCAGATGATGCCGATGAGTGTCGTCTTGCCTGCCCCGTTCGGGCCGAGCAGCGCAAATATCTCGCCACGGCGGATGTCGAGGTTGATGCGCCGAAGGGCGTGGAACCCGGTGGCGTAGGTCTTGGATAGATTCGAGACGACAATGATGGGCTGCATGCGGCTCGGTGAGGGGTAGGACGAGGCCTCCGTTGATAAGGGTGTCAACGGGGCGAGGGTTTTGGCGACGCTGGAAGACCGAATCGATGGCAATTTCGCACCCTCGGGGCTCGGGTGCGAAGGGGTGTGCAGACAACAGAACGCCCAGTCAAGTCCTCGAACCGCTGCCCTGTGGCGCGGGCAGCGGCGGGGAGGATGCCCTCGTGACTACCCAAGTGGGAGTTCGATCCGGCCCGGGCTTTCAGGGCACCGACCGTTCGTCAAGACCCCTGCGCGCGGACCCTACGGACGTCTCCGGCCGCTCGGCCACGATGGTGTCGACCAAAGGCCGCGGCATGAGCTTGCCGTTGAGCTTGCCAACTTCCGCGGGCTCGGCACCGGCATTGATCAGCTTGTCGTATATCTCGAGGTAATGACCGGCCATGCGCTCAGCCGTGAAACGGCGTTCGAATTCGCGGCGAACGGTTGCTCGGTCCAAGCTCGCGATCCGCCGCACGGCGAGAACAGCCTCCTCGAGCGTGTCCACGATAAAGCCGGACGCGCCGTCTTCCAGAACTTCGGGGATCGAACCACGCCCGAAACCGATGACGGGGGTCCCACACGCCATCGCCTCGATCATCACCAGCCCGAACGGTTCCGGCCAATCAACCGGAAAGAGCAGCGCCGCGGCCTCACCAAGGAAGCGGGCCTTGTCGCGCTCATTGATCTCGCCAACGAACTCCACGTTTGGCTGCGCGTGGATCATGGGGCCGATCTCTTCCTTCCAATAGGTTTCATCAGCGCGGTCGACCTTGGCGGCGATCTTGAGCGGCAGTCCGGTTCGCCTCGCGATTTCGATGGCACGGTCCGGTCGTTTCTCTGGCGAAATGCGGCCGAGAAACGCAAGGTAGCGGCCCGTCGGATTCGGTCGGAACGGAAGTAGATCGGCCGGGATGCCATGAGGAACGGTGCCGATCCAATTTGCGTCAGGCAAATACCCGCGCTGATCACTTGAAATCGACACGAGCGGCAGCTCCGAAAATACGCGGTAGAACGCGGGGAGGTCGGGCAAATCCAATCGGCCGTGGAGTGTCGTCAACGTCCAATGAGCGAGGTCGCGGACCAAAGGAGCGTGCAGAAAATCGATATGAAAGTGCATGATGTCGAATTTGTCCCGCCTCTGGCGCAGCTCCTCCAGCATGATAACGTGATAAGGCACGGCATCCATGACCAAAGGATTGAGACGCAACGCCGTGTTGCAACAGCCCACGAGTTTCGCCGATGTTTGCGAATCGCCACTGGCAAACAATGTGACCTCGTGCCCTTGCCGCACCAGCTCTTCGGTGAGATAGGAAACGATCCGCTCGGTACCCCCGTAGAGCTTCGGCGGCACGCTTTCATAAAGCGGGGCTATCTGAGCGATTCTCATCAGCAAGATTCCTTCGATTGGGGATGCCGACATCGGCGCGCGGTCTTTAGAATTCGCTGTCGGACAAACGCCGTAAACACGCCTTATCACCCTCGATGCCGTCGGAATTGTCGCCTGGTTCGGACGCTTTCTGGCATTCAGGTTTTAGCTTTCGACCATGCGGCCACCCGGCAATTCCAACATGCCATGGGAGACCCTATTGGCCCTTCATCGAGCGCTGCGCGCGCGAGGACCGCCCCCTCGTGACGGGACTAACGATCAAAAAACCGGATGATCTATACATCAACAGAGATATGTTTGAACACAAATATGTTTGCCGGCGACGCGATATCGGCCTCCATCGCGAGCGCAACGACGCTAAGTTACTGGAAGGAGCTCCAAAAAAAAGCAATGGGGGCGGACAAATGCCGGCGCAAGATGCGCATCTCCAAATTGAGCGTCCGCATCTGAGAAATGCGCGGCTCACAAGGCGACGCGAGCAGCCAAAGAACCCGCAGGTCGCGATCGGCCCAGCGGAATCGATTGGCCCTCAGCGGCGCATACGCCTGCAAAGACGGTATGCGCCAGCCGGGTTGGACCGGTACCGGGAGAGCGGGGGTTGGGCGCAAGGGGCGGGCGCCTTGCGCCGCGCAGGGTCGAGACGGGGATCACCCGTGAATGACTATGCTGCTGATTAATCAAAGGGTTATCTTGGAAAGCCGCGTCAACCTACGCCTGTGAGGCGAAGACGTCGCGTAGCGTGGTCACCCGCGCGGGGTGACCGGTTCCACGCCTCGCAGCTCGAGGTTCGTCGGGCTTTGGCGCCCCCCTCACTGCGGCGCCTGACTTGACCATGCGGTCACTCCAGGCCGTGCAGCGGTATAGTGAGCCGCTTGTGGCCTGTCGATCGCCCCGCCTCTTGACGTCTGCTGCTGGGCACCTAAATCGACGGCGCCGTTAGCGCGGCCCGAGGATCGGCCAGGGGGGCGGGATTCTCGGGCGGCGTTCGTATCCATATTCCTCAGCCGGAGGAGATGTGGTTATGAGAGCTCACGAAATGGGGCCGGTGCGCTGATGTAAACCGTGCCGGTCTGGTACCAACGTCGCTTGAATCGACCGTGACCTTTTCACTTTTGCTTGCGCCGAACGCGTCGGATTGTGCCCGCACAGGTCGGCCGTTGGTGACCGCAAGCGGTGACCCGGAAACTCGGAATACGCAAGCGGTTCCGATGACTTGCGCTGCCGCGGCAGCGCGATAGCCGCCGCGCAACCGAGATCAACCCCGCATCCGTGGAAAATGCGTGCAGCGAGCGAAACATGACAACAGAAACACATTCAGCGATATCTCTTCTCGATCCGCCGCTCGCCGGCGGCGAGGATCGCGAGACGCTGTTCTACATTCCCGCCGTTGCGCCAGTCACCCGGCCGCGGCGGACGTTGAAGTATGGAGATACGTTTGCGGTCGTCGACACCCATGGCGACATTGGCGCGTCCGCGGGTGGTCCCGACGGCTTGTTCCACTCCGACATGCGTTATCTCTCTCGTCTCGAACTGCTGGTGAATGGCCTGCAGCCGTTGCTGCTTGGCTCCAATCTGCGCGACGATAACGCGGTCCTAGCGGTCGACCTCACAAATCCTGATCTGTATTTCGATAAGCGTCTCGTTTTGCGCAAGGACACGGTACACATCGTGCGCAATTTGTTCCTATGGCGCGGCGGCGCCTACCAGCGAATTGCACTGCGTAACTACGGACATCAACGTGTGAGCATTCCGCTAACTTTCGCATTCGAAGGGGATTTTGCCGACCTTTTTGAAGTCCGTGGCTTGCAGCGCGAACGGCGCGGGGGCGTTACCCGAAAGGTCCTTGGGCCGGATCGCGTGACGCTCAACTACCAGGGACTCGACGGCGCCTCGCATCATACGACGCTCATCTTCGACCCGGCTCCGGCCGAACTCGGGCCGACGTCGGCCTCCTACATCGTCGAACTCTTGCCCGGAGAGAGTAGACCCATCTTTCTGGGGATCGAGTGCGATCGGAGCGCCGACCATAAATCGGTGCCATTTTTGCGGGCGCTGCGAGCCGCCCGTCGTGAACTTAAAATCGGGACG
>Ga0126369_10003679_pt1 | contig 11096 bp, 9 predicted proteins | sample PanSoiMetaPlot_1_FD_109646 | JGI IMG/M metagenome (GOLD analysis project Ga0126369, IMG submission 109646) | Tropical forest soil microbial communities from Panama - MetaG Plot_1 | ecosystem: Environmental > Terrestrial > Soil > Tropical forest > Bulk soil | place: Panama | collected 2016-02-17
GAGGAGGCCTGATGGCGCGGTGAAAAGAAATTTTGCGGCCCGCTGCGAAACAGGAGTTCGTAGGCATGGACCCGCAGGCGTTTGTCGAAGATAGGCTGGCGAGCTATGAATTTTTCGTGCATGCGGACGCCTGGCCCGCAGGGGCGGGCCAGCCTAGAATTCTCCACCGGCGCACTCTCCGGAAGGAAGACTGGTTAGCAGCCGTGGCCAGAGAATCTTGAAGGACCAGCAACTCGGGATCACAGCCCCGGTCTCTTCAGAGAACAGAATGGTCGGTCGCGTACGCGCCGAGGCCATCGCGCTGCTGCCAATGTTGCCGTTACAGGGTCACGCCGGCGCGGACATGGAGTTGAGAAACTCCAGGTTGGCCTTGGTCTTGGACAGGCGGCTGAGCAAAAGCTCCATAGCCTCCACGGTCGAGAGCGGACTGAGCACCTTGCGGAGAACCCAGACACGACTGAGTTCATCGGGCGGAAGAAGCAGCTCGTCCTTACGGGTGCCGGAACGCTGGATATCGATCGCCGGGAAGACGCGTTTATCGGCGAGGCGACGGTCGAGATAAATTTCCATGTCGCCGGTGCCCTTGAATTCTTCGAAAATGACGTCGTCCATGCGGCTACCGGTGTCAATCAGCGCGGTTGCGATGATGGTTAGCGAGCCGCCTTCCTCCACATTGCGTGCGGCAGCAAAGAAACGGCGCGGGCGCTGCAAGGCGTTGGCGTCAATACCACCGGAGAGAACTTTGCCGGAGGGCGGAGTGACGGCATTGTAGGCGCGGGCAAGACGCGTGATGGAGTCAAGCAGCACGACAACGTCGCGCTTATGCTCGACCAGGCGCTTGGCCTTTTCGAGAACCATTTCGGCGACCTGAATGTGGCGTTGGGGCGGCTCATCGAAGGTGGAGCTGATAACTTCGCCCTTGACGGTCCGCTGCATGTCGGTTACTTCTTCGGGGCGCTCGTCGATGAGAAGGACGATCAGAGCCACTTCCGGATGATTGATGGTGATGGAATTGGCGATGGACTGCAGCATCATCGTCTTGCCGGTGCGTGGTGGCGCGTTGATCAGACCGCGCTGGCCTTTGCCGATGGGGCAGAGGAGATCGAGAACGCGCCCGGTGAGATTTTCCTTGTTCGTTTCCATCTTCAGGCGGCCCTGGGGATAGAGCGGCGTGAGATTGTCGAAGAAGATCTTGTTGCGGGCGACCTCGGGATCCTCGAAGTTGACCGCTTCGACTTTGATCAAAGCGAAGTAGCGCTCGCCGTCCTTGGGAGGACGCACCTGTCCCGAAACAGTATCGCCGGTGCGCAGGTCGAACTTGCGGATCTGCGAGGGCGAGACGTAGATGTCGTCGGGCCCGGGTAGGTAGTTATATTCGGGGGCACGGAGAAATCCGAAGCCGTCGGGGAGGCATTCGAGGACGCCTTCCGAGAAGATCAAGCCACTTTTCTCCGTCTGCGCGCGAAGGATCTGAAAGATCAACTCCTGCTTGCGCATGCCGCTGGCGCCAGGGATGTTGAGCTCTTTGGCGATTTTGGCGAGGTCGGTGATGTTCTTTTCTTTCAGCTCAGCAAGGCTGATGCTGATTTGGTTGTTACCTTCTGTACTGGTTTCTTTTGCCATAGTTCCTAACTTTTGGTTTTTTGGTTGATTGTTCCTTGACCCATGACCGGAACTGCACTGCGTGGTGGTGTACCTTCCGGCAGAAAAGAGATTCCGCCGGGGCGGGCAACCAAACTGTCTGCAACCGGAAGCGACCTGCAAATACCTCAGCACGAATCTTCCTTGCTTCAGGAGCTAAAGCCCACGGGCTGGGAGTGTCTTCCGCCCGGGCTGAAGCCCTCGCCTCCTAAGGAAGAACGGCCTGGAACTTTCAGGCACTAGTTGGTCAAACTCTTGTCTTTATCGGCGCCGGTGGTAAACGACTCCGCGACGGGCGCAACCCCACTGCCTACCAGTGGCACAATAGGCCGCTCCAGCGCAAGCTGCAACACTTCGTCCATGGTTTCCACGAAGTGAATCTTCAGGCCGGAGAGGATCTCCTGGGGAATTTCCGCTAGGTCCTTCTCATTATCCTTCGGAAGGATGATCGTACGCAAGCTCATTCGGTGGGCGGCCAGGAGCTTCTCCTTGACGCCGCCGATGGGGAGAACCTTGCCGCGTAGGGTGATTTCGCCGGTCATAGCGACATCGTGGCGCACCGGATTGCGAGTGAGAGCGCTGACGATGGAAGTGCAGATGGTGATGCCGGCGGAGGGCCCGTCCTTGGGAATGGCGCCTTCGGGCACGTGCACGTGGATATCGAGGTTGCGGTAGAAGTCCTTGTCGAGGCCGAGCGCAGCGGTGCGCGAACGGACGTAGCTCATGGCGGCCTGTGCGGATTCCTGCATGACTTCGCCTAGCTTGCCGGTGGGCGTCAGGCGGCCCTTACCTTCCATGGTTGTGGCTTCGACGGCCAGAACCGAACCGCCAACCTCAGTCCAGGCAAGGCCGGTGGTGAGGCCGACTTCGCTCTGCTTCTCCAGCCAAAGATCGCGGTATTTCAGGACGCCGAGCAGCTCGTTGACATTTTCCGCAGTTATCTGAACGTTGGTTTCAGGGCCGTCGGTGACGACGCGGCGGGCCATCTTGCGAGCGATGTTCTGGATTTCGCGCTCGAGGTTGCGGACTCCGGCTTCGTGCGTGTAATGACGAATGATGTGCAAGAGGCCTTCGTCGGTGAAACTAAGATTCTTGTCGGTGAGACCGGTGGCTTCCTGGGCGCGCTTGACGAGGAAGCGTTTGGCGATTTCGAGCTTTTCCTGTTCCGTGTACCCGGGAAGACGGAGAATCTCCATGCGATCCTGCAGCGGCTGGGGAATGGTGTGCAGGACGTTGGCAGTGCAGACGAACATGACCTTGGAGAGATCGTATTCAACGTCCAGGTAATGGTCGGTGAACGCGTGATTGAGCTCGGGATCCAGGACCTCCATGAGCGCCGCCGACGGATCGCCGCGGAAGTCGGTGGACATTTTGTCCACTTCATCGAGAACGAAAATCGGATTGGTAGTGCCAGCCTTTTTCATCATTTGGATGATCTGGCCGGGAAGGGCACCGATGTAGGTTCGACGATGGCCGCGGATTTCAGCCTCATCTCGGACGCCACCGAGAGAGACGCGCACGAATTTGCGGCCGGTGGCGTGGCCGATGGACATAGCCAAAGAAGTTTTGCCGACGCCTGGAGGTCCGACGAAGCACAGGATGGAGCCCTTGGGATTCTTGACGAGCTGGCGGACAGCAAGAAATTCGAGGATGCGGTCTTTGACCTTGTCAAGGCCGTAGTGCTCGGCGTTGAGAATCTTCTCGGCCGACTTGATGTCGCGAATTTCCTTGGAGCGCTTTTTCCAGGGCACGGCGAGCAGCCAATCAATGTAATTGCGGCTGACGGTGGATTCCGCGGACATAGGCGGCATGAGCTCGAGGCGCTTCAGCTCGGTGACGGCCTTTTCGTAGACATCCTTGGGCATTCCGGCGGTGTCGATTTTTTTCTTGAGTTCCTCGATTTCGTTCTTTTCGCCGCGGCCGAGTTCCTTCTGGATGGCCTTGAGCTTTTCGTTGAGGTAGTACTCTTTTTGAGCACGTTCCATCTGCCGCTTGACACGCGTGTTGATGTTGCGGTCGACGTTGAGTTTTTCGAGTTCGATCTCGAGAATGTCGGAGATGCGATTGAGGCGCTCAAGTGGATCCGCGGTTTCAAGAAGATCCTGCTTTTCATCGACAGGGAGCTGGAGATTGGCGGCGATGGTGTCCGAGAGGCGGGAGGGATCGTCAACGCGGGCTGCAGCGATCATGGTGTCGTAGTTCAAACTCTGGGAGAGCTTGATGAACTGCTCGTAGAGGCTGGTGACTTTCTGGACGAGCTGCTCGACCTGGGGCGTGGATTCAATTTTCGCGGAGAGGAGGCGAATGGTGGCGCGGAAGAATCCTTCCTCGGAACTGATAGAAAGGGAACGCGCGCGCTCGACGCCTTCGACTAGGACCTTGATATTGCCATCGGGGAGCTTGACGCTCTGGACGATGTTGGCGAGGGTGCCGACAGCGTAGATCTCCTCTGGCTTCGGATCGTCAATCGAAGCGTCGTGCTGGGTGGACAAAAAAATCTTCTTGTCGCCGGCGAGCGCCTCTTCGAGCGCGCGGACGCTGGCTTCGCGGCCGACGATGAATGGGGTCATCTGTTGTGGAAAGATGACCATATCACGTACCGGCATCATCGGTACGCGCTTCATTTCTTGCTTCTCACGATTGAACATGCGGGCCCCTGAACCTTCCAAAAGCGGCCCACTTTTTCTCCTGCACTAGCCTCAGGAAAAAAGTGGCCCCACATTTCCCCAGCTCAAGCGGCGGTGGTTAGCCGGCCTTCTCGAGCAAACTCCAATTGATTTCGTGGCCGCGGACCATGTCGGCAGTCACCACGAAATCGCGCACACGCTTCTGCATCGGCAGGTGGTACATCAACTCCAGCATGAGGTCTTCGAGGATCATACGCAAGCCGCGTGCGCCGACCTTGCGCTGAAGAGCCAACTCGGCGACGGTCTCCAGGGCGTCGTCGGTAAAACGAAGCCGAACATTTTCGAACTCGAATAGGCGTTGGTATTGCTTGAGGAGGGCATTTTTCGGTTCGGTCAAAATCTTCACCAAGGCACCTTTGTCGAGGTCGCTCATGACCCCAGCCACAGGCAGACGGCCGACGAATTCGGGGATCAGGCCGTAGCGGATCAGGTCGCCCGGCTGGACCTGTTCGAGCAATTCGGTGTTGCGGCGTTGTGGCGTTGCGGCAGCCTGAGCGTCGGTGTGGAACCCGAGCGAACGGCGGCCGACACGCTTTTCGATAAGCTTTTCGAGACCGACAAACGCGCCACCACAGATGAATAAGATGTTTGTGGTGTCTACCGGCGTGAATTCCTGGTGGGGATGCTTGCGGCCACCCTGGGGAGGCACGTTGGCGACCGTACCCTCGAGAATCTTGAGCAATGCTTGTTGAACGCCTTCACCGCTGACATCGCGCGTGATGGAGGGGTTTTCGTCCTTCTTGGCGATCTTGTCGATTTCGTCGATATAGATAATGCCTTGCTGGGCCTTCTGGACATCACCATCGGCTGCCTGGAGCAGCTTGAGGATGATGTTTTCGACGTCTTCCCCGACGTAGCCGGCCTCGGTCAGCGTCGTGGCATCCACGATGGCGAAAGGCACATCGAGCATGCGGGAAAGCGTCTGGGCCAGCAGGGTTTTGCCGGTGCCCGTGGGGCCGATCAGAAGGATGTTGGACTTGCTGAGCTCGACTTCGCCGGGCTGCTTGTTGAGGAAAATGCGCTTGTAGTGGTTGTAAACGGCGACAGCGAGTTTTTTCTTGGTGCGATCCTGGCCGATAACGTAGCTGTCCAGGAACTGCTTAATCTCGGGAGGGCGGGGAAGGCGGCGCGCCGGAGCGGTAGCCTGTTCCCGCTTTTCGTCTTCGAGGATAGTTTGGCAAACGCCGACGCACTCGTTGCAGATGTACGCCCGGGGATAGTCGGAAGGCGAACTGATGAGCTTCTCTACCTGTTCCTGGGTCTTATGACAGAAGGAACAGCGAAGCGGTTCATCTGGGCTGTATTTTTTCACGTGTACGAGGGCCTCTCCCCAGGCTCAGGTTCCGGTTCCGAAGACACTACCCACCATTCTAGGCCGATTTTTCTCCTGCGCGAAACAGAAACTACACACATTGGTGTCAAACGGAAAACTTATTGGAAACCGATGTAGAGCCAAAATCAAGTGGCTGCCGGCTTTCTTTTTCGCTGGTCAAAAACCCGGCCATTCGACAAGCTCCTAGCGATGCTTGAAGATGATCTCGTCGATCATCCCGTATTCCTTGGCCTGCTCCGGATTCATGATGTAGTCGCGCTCGACGTCTTTTTCGATGCGTTCGACGGGCTGGCCCGAGTGTTTCGAAAGAATGGCATTGATCGTCGAGCGCATACGCAGGATCTCCTTGGCGTGCAGATCAATGTCGGTGGCCTGCCCGCCGAGCCCGCTCATCCAAGGCTGGTGAATCAGGATGCGCGCATTCGGCAGAGCGAAACGCTTTTTTGGCGCACCGCCGGCCAGCAGGACAGCGGCGATAGAAGCCGCCTGGCCGACGCAGGTGGTGACCACGTCCGGCTTCACAAACTGCATGGTGTCGTAGATAGCGAAACCGGCGGTGATGGAGCCGCCCGGGGAATTGATATAAAGCTGAATGTCTTTTTCGGGATCTTCGGCCTGGAGAAAGAGCATCTGGGCAGTGGCTAGGTTGGCGACATGGTCGTCAATCGGTGTGCCGATAAAGATGATGTGTTCCTTCAGGAGCCTTGAATAGATGTCGTAGGCGCGTTCGCCCCGGCTGGTCTGTTCCACAACCATCGGAACCAGAGTGGTGGCGCGATACGAAGGATCGTCGTAGTTTTTCATGTGAAAAATCAGCTCGCAGAAGGGGGTTGGATTATTTGGCGCTGGCTGCGGCCACCGTCTTGACGCTGGCATTCTGCGCCAGCCAGTCGATAGTCTTGTCGCTCCGCAGCTTAGCTTTCATCCTATCGAGCGCTCCTTGCTTTGTCAAACGAGCGCGAATTGCCTCAGCAGATTCACCGGAATGACTGGCCATGTGTTCGAGCTCGTGGTCCACTTCTTCCTCGGTAACGTCGATTTTTTCCTCGGTGGCAATGCGATCAATGATGAGTTCAGCCTTGACGTCATCCTTGGCACGGTCTTCTTGACGGCGGCGGAGACTGACCCAGTCCACATTGACGGCGCGGGGATCGACACCCTGTTGCGCCAGGGAGCGAACCACACGCTCCAGGCGCACATCCATTTGATGCTCGACGAGGGATTCGGGCACAGGAAAGTCGTGGGCCTTGACAAGTTCGGCAATGATTTTCTCGCGCTGCAGGTCCTTTTGGCGATGATCGCGCTCGTGCTCCAGGCCTTCGCGGATCCTGGTCTCGAGCGCAACAAGTGAGGTTGCGTCGCTGACGTCCTTGGCGAACTCGTCGTTGAGTTCAGGGAGTTTCTTGGTCTTGACGCCGAGCACGTCGACCGCATAGTGAAAGAGCTTGCCGGCGAGCTTGGCGTCGGGATAGTCAGCGGGGTAATTGACGTCAAAATCCTTGTGATCGCCGACGTTGGCGCCGCGGAGGTTTTCGTTGAACGGCTCCATGGTCTCTTCTGCACCAATGTGGCATAGAACGCTATCGGCCCGTAACGGGTCGCCGCCGCCCTCGGGCGTGCCGTGGAGTTTCACCTGGACGAAGTCGTCGTTCTGCACGGCGCGGCCTTCGACAGGAGCGAAGGTGGCGGCGCGCTGCTGCATCTCGCCCAGGGCCTTGGTGACGTCCTCGTCCGTGACGGTCATTTCGGGCATTTCGATTTGGAGACTCTTATAGTTGGAAAGGACGAACTCCGGGAGAACGTCGAAGGAGGCGCGAAACTTCACGGGCTGCCCCTCGTGGAACTCGAGTTTGTCTACCTGGGGCTGCGAGATTGGAGTAAGTTTCTGGTCGGTGACGGCCTTTTCCACGGTTTCGGGAACGAGATTCTGGAGGACTTCACTCTTAATCTCCTCGGCGAAGCGGCGCTTGATGAGGGAAATCGGGGCTTTCCCAGGGCGGAAGCCGGGGACGCGCGCGACCTTTCCAAACTCCTTGGCGACTCTCTCGGAGGCCTTAGAGACCTCATCGGCTGGAATCTCGAGCTCCAGCTCTCTACGACAAGTACTGGCGTCGGCCATGCATCTTCTCCCTTGAGCTATCTACCCTATATATTAAGGTTGCGCCGCGCAGGCCGGGGGCGTTGGCCAAAAACACACCTACAGGTTCGTGGCGATCCTCGCGTGCATCTCCGGTGGCACCGGAGTCCAAAGAACGGACCTGCGGAAATTTCTTGGATTGCAGTGCGGAGCCCGGCGGAATCCCTGCCAACGACAAGTATAGAGGAGGGGCGAGTTGGGGTCAACGAGATGGCTATTTATGGCTATTAGGCGAGAAAGTGCTAACCGGGAATCGGTAGTTCCAAGGCGAAAAAGAAGGGATTTTACATGGTTCTACCGATTTTACCTTAGGGCAATTACCGGTATGTTCTCTGGCCTGATGATTCGCGCCATCATTGCTGATGACCATGCTCTGGTCAGGATTTCTGTTCGTACAATATTGCAGAAGAGGGGAGATGTAGAAGTACACGAGGCTTCGGACGGCGCCGAGGCCGTTGCCAAGGCCCTTAAATTAAAACCGGATGTAGTGATTCTGGACTTAAACATGCCGGTCATGAGCGGGTATGAGGCCGCCGCCGAACTTCGCCGACTTTTGCCGGAGGTTCCCATTCTTTTCTTCTCCACGCAGAGCCAGACACAGATGGCAGCAGATGCCAGGGCAATTGGTGTTCAAGGTTTTGTCAACAAAGCTGATGCAAACAAAGCCCTGCTACAAGCCATTGATGACGTGGTCGTGAACAAGGGCACCTTCTTCCCAGCTTCGAGCGAAAAAGAGGTGCTCACGCCGTAATTCTTCAATACATGGAGTAAATTGCATTCACGCATAACGACTGTCAGTCCGTCATTGCCGGGGAGCCTTGGATAATTGGAGCCTCCGCCTCGAGAATCCAAACAGAAATGCGGGCGCACTAGAATTGTTTCTCGGGCAACTGATCAACCAGGAGCTGTCAGGAACCGGTGTCCGACGATAGTCGTCGAGAATCTCTGCCTCGTCAGCCACCAGGCGAATTAGCGAGTGGAAGGCGTGGAAGCTTCGCGGGTTGCGATGGAGCGAGCAAAGCTGTCCCCGCCAACCGCCAACGTAGGCAGATCATTGCACGCCCTGGATCTTCGACCAAGGATCTTCCATCAAATCCCAGAAAACATTAAGGCGCACTGCATTGGCACGGGCACGCCGCGCATCACGTCAACCGGACCAGGTTCGGGTCAAGGGCCGACATCGGTTACCCAAGCACGTTTGCGATAGCACCTAGTTGCCGGTTGGCTGTAAAACAGATGTCGGCTAAAGCTGCGACGAAAAACTCATCGCTTGACTTAAGCCCTCGCCGTTTGCAACCTCTTTAATTCAAACGACGTTAATCTCAGACTGGAAAGGAGAACGACTGTGAAAAGACTTTTGATCGCAGTAGCTTTCGCGGGAGCGTGTATCGCCTGTGCGACAACGACGAATGCTCAAGCAGCGCCCCCTCAGGAGAGCAATCCGCACGTGATAAAGAACCAGGATTTGGACATGCTTCGGAAGGATCTTCGCTCGAAGAGAAAGCAATTAATTGCCGCGAACTTGAAACTGACCGACGCGGAAGCGACAAAATTCTGGCCAGTCTACGATCAGTACATCACGGACTTGATTGCGATCAACGACAAGAAGTTCGGTCTGATTCAAGAATATGCTGATAACTGGGGAAAAATGACAAACGAGCAGTCCCTCTCATTCATCCGGCAGTGGTTGGACGCCGATATTGCCACAACGCAGCTGCGACAGAAGTACGTGCCAATCGTTTCCAAAATATTGGATGGAAAGAAGTCGGCAACTTTTTTCCAATTGGACCGGCGCATTGCCATGATGATCGAGTTGCAAGTGTCGTCGCAGATGCCTCTCGTGCAAGCTCAAGAATAAGAAGACATCGCCCTGGAAGCCGAAGCATTTGGCGCGTAAACTGCCGCCGACCACAAAGCCGCCGTCTCAGAGCTAAAGGATGCGGTTGCGATTGAGGATTCCGCCGCTCGTGCCGCCACCAGTACCCGTGTGTGGGGCAAGGCGATTTACCAAACACCACAATGATTTGCCATGACCCCAGGCACGGTTGCAATAAGTGCCTTACCTCAAGGATTGCCATTGTCTCCATGCATCTGCAGCCAGGGTCACAGATAAGAGCAACATGATGGTAACAATGGCCGCATCAATCACGCGCCACACTTCCGGGCGCGATAGAAAAAGCGCAAGGGACTGGCCCGCCCAGGCGACAGTAAAAAACCAACTCGCTGAGGCCAGGATTGCTCCCAGCATGAAGATGCCTTTCGTTAACCCTTGAAACTGCAGAGCCGTCGCCCCCACGAGTATAATAGTGTCAAAGATTGCGTGCGGATTGAGAAAGGTGACCGCCAGAGCTCCGAGGACAACACTGTTTTCCCCTGATGCCGCATTCACCACGAGAGCTTTAGGACGGAGCGTTTGGCGAAATACGCCAACTCCAAACCACAGAATGTACAGGGCACCCAGAGAAGTGAGCAAAAGTTTCGCCAAACGCCAACGTCCCAAGAAGTGCCCTATACCAAAACCCCCAAGCAGCACCATGGTCACGTCGCCGAACAAGAAAATGCTAGCTGTTAGCCAGGCTTGCTTCCGCCGCACCGCTTGCCGAAGCAGAAGAGCGTTCTGCGGGCCGATCGCAACGATCGCGGATAGCATGAGAAGGTATCCCTTGATTGCGGGCAAAAAAGTCATAGTCCATCCTTGGCAAAAGAACCAGCAAACGGGTAACCGGACAATCGTAGGCTAGCAGCCGCTCGCTGCAGAGTTATTGGCTCAATCCACGTTTCTCTGCTCTGTGCTTTTGGAAGAAACCGACGATAGTATCCTACAAAAAGGTCTGCCTTATGCGTCGACCGTCGCGGCCGTGCGGCCGCTGCCTTTATCATGCGCGTCCGGCGTAGCGTCTCGATTGCTTGCTCAGGATGTTCGGTTCAGACCAGCCTCAAGGGAAATTGCAGAGCCACGACCGGGCAAATATGCTGACAACGACAATCAGCGAGAGATAACACTCAAGCACTTGTTTGCTGAAACGAGTTGCGACGACCACCGTCTTTTCGAACAGACAGTCAAAGGGTCGAAATTGCCCAAATTGATTGCATCCCGAATCCAAAATCTCCTCACGAAATCGAAATTTTGTTTGCCCTAACGCAACGACGGACGCCATCCCTCCAGCACATAATGTTGGTGTTGAGCGAGGAGCCTTCCGTCCGATTCTAGTCTGTCGACCGGCACCAGGGGCGGCGGTGGATCGGCTCCATCTTGATGCGCCCAACTGCCAGATCAACCTAAAAAGCACACACCGAC
>Ga0126369_10003682_pt1 | contig 11092 bp, 11 predicted proteins | sample PanSoiMetaPlot_1_FD_109646 | JGI IMG/M metagenome (GOLD analysis project Ga0126369, IMG submission 109646) | Tropical forest soil microbial communities from Panama - MetaG Plot_1 | ecosystem: Environmental > Terrestrial > Soil > Tropical forest > Bulk soil | place: Panama | collected 2016-02-17
GTGCCGATGCTCTGCGCGCGCTCGGTGAGCGGCTCGTTGCTTACCGGGGCATCATTTCGGCGAGCAGCACACGCGCGCTCGGAGCACTGATGAAGACCGTCGCCGACCTGCTGGGCGCCACGCAGGACGCGGCCCCACTCGCGGGCGAGCTCGAGCGGCAGGTTGAGGATCTCGAGCGCGAGGTCGGCTGGCACAACCTGCGCGGCCAGGTTCTCCTCATGACCGCGATGATGTCCTCGCGAGCGGGAACGCCGGAGCAGGCTGGGCGGGCGCTGTATCGTGCCGAGCGCCACTTCGAGCGCGCCCCGTCGATCTGGGCCGGCGCGCTGTTGCGACGTTCCCGAGGCGTCGTGCTGGCTCGTCAGGGACGGCTGCAGGAGGCGCGACAGCTGATCGAGTCCGCCCTCGGCACCCTGACGCTGGCCGAGGATGCCGCCAATGCGACCCACGCACGACTGTTGCTCGCCCGGATCGGCGAGGCGCTCGGCGAGGCGGGGGCTAGGGAGCGAGCCGCACAGCAAAGGGACGCACTTCGACAGCTGGGCTACTCCTTCGGGCTAGACGATCTAGATGCCATCTCCAATCTCGGGAGCTCGTGACGCCGGCCGATCGCAGCGCGCGCGTCGGCGAGCGCGGGCAGCTCGCTGGACCAACTCATCGTGCCGATCCAGCGACTCTCGATGCGCGGCATGAGCCCGGCGCTGATTCGGCGCGAGCTCGTGGCCGTGGCCGCCGAGCTCACCCTCGGAAACGGGGCCGCGGTTTGTCTTGAGGAGCTGGATTCGGCCGGTCGGACCACTCCATTGCTTCGCATCGGCCCCGAGGCAGTAACGGTGACCGAGTGGGTCGAGCTCGGCGATGGCGCGGGCCGGCGCCTGCGGCTGGGCGCGGGCGGACCCGGCATTGGCGGCGAGACTCGCGACAGGCTCAAGGCGCTCGCCGTGGTTGCCGAGCTGGCGCTCGAACTTGCGGCGCTCCGCAGCGTCGCAGGCACCCCGGCGATAGGGGAACCGCCGGAGGCGGGCGACGTGCCGGATCTCCCGGGCTTCATCGGCGCGTCGGCGGCGATGCGGCAGCTCAAGGCTGACCTGGTTCGGCTCTCGCGCTCGCGCTCGACGGTGATCATCACCGGCGAGTCGGGCTCCGGCAAGGAAGTGATCGCCCGCGCCATCCACGATCTCTCGACGCGCGCGCGCAAGCCGTACATCGCCTTCAACTGCGCCGCCGTGCCGCGCGACCTGTTCGAGGGTCAGCTCTTCGGGTACCGCAAAGGCGCGTTCACCGGCGCGGCGAAAGACCACGCGGGTGTGCTGCGCGGGGCCGACGGCGGCACAGTGCTGCTGGACGAGATCGGCGAGTTGCCCCTGGACGTCCAGCCGAAGCTTTTGCGGTTTCTCGAGAACGGCGAGATCCTCCCACTCGGCGAGCGCAAGCCCGTCAAGGTGGATGTCCGCGTGATCGCCGCCACCTTCCGCGACCTCGATCAGCTCGTGCGCGAGCGGCAGTTCCGCGAGGACCTCTTCTATCGGCTGCAGGTAGTACCACTGCACGTGCCGCCCCTGCGCGAACGCCCCGAGGACGTAATCGCACTGGCGCGGCACTTCGTCCGCAACCTCACGCCGGCCGGGCACGAACCACCCGTCCTCGCACCCGACGCCCTCACGGCGCTGAGCGCGCACCGCTGGCCAGGGAACGTGCGCGAGTTGCGCAACGTGATCGAGCGCTCGCTCGCCTTCGAGCCGTTGCCCCCAGTGCTGGGAGCCGAGCACCTTCGAATCACCGTCTGAACTCCTTCCGTTGCCCATCGCATTCGCGTTGGCACGTTTTTCCGTTCGTTTCCGATCTTGTTGCATAGGGGCCGGTGTCCTTCCAGAGAGCCCTGAAAGGAGCAGACCCATGAGGAGGGGTGAGACTATGAATCGAGACTCTTTTCGGCTGTTGCCTGTATTGGTGCTGTTAGCAGTATCGCTCGTCACCTTCGGGTCTGCATCGGCTTCAACTCCGGGAACGATTGCGAAATTTGACGACTTCGGAAACCCCACCGCGGACTCCGTCATCGTCGAAGCTCCGAGCGGCAACATCGGCATTGGGACGACGATACCGAATGGAAAACTAACCCTATTTAACGGCGGACCAACGACTCAAGTATTTGAAAACTTAAAAAATGACAACCATGAGGTTCTCATTGGAGTTGACGTCGCGGCCATTGTCTCAGCGATCACGGCCAGTGATCTTCAACTGCGCACCAATAATTTCAATCGTATGGTGATCAAAGCAAACTCAGGCTACGTGGGCATCGGAACAAATGATCCTTTGGGGCAATTACATGTAGCGGGGCGCGCTCTCTTCGACCTCAGTCCCTCGGGCGGTGGAAAACTGGTGATCGCCAACAATTCGAATGACAATAAAATTTATCTGGAGGGCTGGGGTCGTGACGGAGTCATTAATGCCGATGAAATGCTCATTACCGGCCAATTCCCCTATAGCCTCCCCCGATTAACCCTTCTTGCGGACACTACATATCTTACGGGCAACGTCGGCATTGGAACGTCCACTCCTGCTGCAAAGCTCGATGTGGCGGGCATGGTCAAAGCCAGCGTCGTTCAGATCACCGGCGCCGACTTTGCCGAAAAATTTGAGGTGCGAGAGACGAAAGGCCGCCGTGAGCCGGGCATGGTCGTGGCGATTGACCCGGAAAACGCCGGCACGCTAGTCCTCAGCACCACCGCCTATGACCGGCGGGTGGCCGGCATTCTCAGCGGCGCCGGCGGCATCAATCCTGGCATGTTGATGAGCCAGCCCGGCACGATGGCGGACGGCCATCACCCGGTGGCTATTTCGGGCCGGGTCTATGTTTGGGCCGATGCCTCGAACGGCCCGATCGTGCCCGGTGATCTGCTCACCACATCAAACAAACCTGGCCACGCAATGAAGGTCACGGATTACCGCAAGGCGCAGGGCGCCACGATCGGCAAAGCGATGACGGAGCTCCGCAAGGGCCGCGGTCTCGTGCTGACGCTGGTGACTCTCCAGTAGCTAGTCCGAAAATTGAGGAGAATCTAATGAACTGCACGCGAACTGGGGCGCGTGAGCCATGGTGCCCGAGCCTCATGAACTACGGTAGGAATAGTGCGAGCGGGTGGATTCAGTTCAGGTCCACGGGGCCATGGCCGGCCTTGCTTCTGTTATTCACCAATTCCTTAGTATCGGCGCAAACGGAATTAGCGCCTCAAAAATCCTTGGAATGCTTGCGCTCCGCCGAGCAGCTCACTGCCCAGGACATTGGTGTGGACCTCCCCTATTCCGCTTACGTCGATGGACATAGCACCTGCTCATTTCGGACCGGCAGCACAGAGTGCGGCCAATTTCGGGGCCCATTCAAAATGGTGGGTGAGGCTGGAACCAGATTTCCGCCCGGTACTTCGATTTCCATCAATGCCGGCGTCTACTCCGAGGCCGCCTTTCTCAATAAACAGTTGGAACTGAGGGCGGTGAATGGTGCGGTTACCATCGGCCCACCGTCACTGGCTCCGTTCGATCTGGTAGTGGAAGCGGTGGACGACAACGGGCTGCCGCTGAACCCGAAATGGGGAGATCAGGTGCGCCTAGGCACCCCTCCCGATCCTCTGCGATGCCCTGACGAAGAACCGGACGACCCATCATGCACAAACCACTTTACCTACCGCAGGGAGGGCCTCTGTGGCTTTGAACACCACGAAAACTGGTTTGCAGCTACGTATGACACTACGTTCGGTTCTGATGGCAACCTAACGTGGGAACTCCACTCTTGCCCGGCCACACACATTCCACCAGACGATGATGACTACACGATGAATCTCACGCGGCCCGACCACGCAGGCTATGCATCGACTAGAAATAATATACATATCGAATTCGACTCCGGTGAAACCATCGATCGTTTTGTCGATGACTGTGCACCCAACTGTTCTCACTGGTGGAGCGACTTTAAAACAGTCGTCGATCGCGATGATGATACCTACGGGTGTGGCAATCATGGCTATTACGCCGATCAATTTATAGGTACCCCTTATGCCATCGTGTCCGGGCTAGTGAACTTCGATACGGCACATACGGTTCACGTCGAGTTACATCCTGTCTGGGCTTTGGCGATTAACAATCCCGTTTACTACAGCGACTGGGCTCTTTTTGTACGCAACTGGGGCAACCAGGGTTTCTGCGGCAGGGGTCAAGAATTCGCCTACTTCCCGAACAATCAATACACTTTCCGCCTGCCGTGGAAACCAGGATCAACGCTACTTGATTACAGCGCCGTCTGGTCTCGGTACAACACTCACCGGCCGTACCCTGAAATCAGAGTCGTGGAAGGACAAGCGATCTACGTCACGTTCTTTTTGGATCCGCCACAAGATCAAGGCTCTATGTGGGACGGGGAGTTGCATCTGTACTGGAGTCCGTAACGAGATGAAGAGATTCATTTTCCTAGTCACCTTGGCGTTCGCGGTGCTTGGCCTCGGCAATGGGAGTGCGTCGTCGCAGCCGACTAGCTCAGCTCGCCGACGGGTCATCATCTTCGTATGGGATGGACTGCGAGCGGACGACGTCACTCCGGAAACCATGCCACATTATTTCGCCCTGGCGCGATCGGGTGTCGTTTTCGCCGACCACCACGCGGTCTATCCGACGTTCACCATGATGAACTCAGCGTCCATCGCTACGGGAACGTATCCAGGAAGACACGGCTTCTACGGCAACGTGGTCTATGCACCGAATGCCAAGGGGAAGAACGCGAAGGGCACGGCGATCGACTTTTCTGCCCCGGCGTTCATCGAGGACTTCGGCGTAGTCGAAGCAGTACGGGATTCGTACCAGGGGCGGTTGACCCTCGTACCGACGTTGCTGCAAGCAGCACAGGCTAAAGGGCTGACAACCGTCGCTGTTGGCAAGTTCGGCGCCGCCTTCATTCAGGACTTCCATCGTGGAGGGATCATTCTCGATGAGGACGCTGCGATCCCACTAAGTTTTGCCAAGGACCTACAGAACGCGGGTTACGGTCTCCCCAAGAACACAGTGAATGCCTACGCGCCTGGAGCCTTGGCGCTTGCCGCGAACAACGGTGATCCGACGGCTCCGATTCCCATTCAGAGGCTCAACGACCATGAGACTGCAAATCCCCTCGATCGCACCGGCGCGCTCTCGCGCCCGGGATTCAGGTATCTGACCGATGTATTCGTGAATTACATCCTCCCAACGAAGAAACCGGACCTCACAATCTTCTGGTCCAAGGAGCCCGACGCCACCAATCACGCATACGGGCCAGGGACGTACAACTCGATCGATGCGACGAAGATGAATGATGAGATCTTGGGCCGAGTCGTCGACAAGATTCGAGAGCTCGGCTGGCAGCAGACGACTGACATCATCATCACGCAGGATCACAATCACAGCACTGTCTCCGGTGATGTGGCGCATTTCCCACTCCGCGGGGTCGCCGAGGGCCGCGTTGGCGAGCACGATCCGTCTGGGTACTCCGTCTCTGGCTTTGTTCGGACGGCCGCATTGCTGACACTCGATGGCGTGAAAGCCTACGATGGCGCTGGCTGTCGCAACGTGCCGACCCTATCGGGCATTCTGTTCGACGGCACGCACCTTCACCCCACAAAGAACGACCCTGATGGCGCCGTCTGCGGAAAAGGACAGTCGTATACGTCGCCGAGGTATCTCGTACCAAAGCCCGTTCCACCGGGTAGCATCGTGGTGGCCGCTAACGCGGGGAGTGACTACCTCTTCGTCCCCGATGGTAACGCGAACACGGTCCGAGCCGCTGTGGCCAGTCTCCAGAGTCGACTGCAGTACGGTGCCGTTTTCGTGAGCGACAAATACGGAGACATTCCGGGAACCTTGCGCATGGGCCTCATCAACACGGAAAGCCCAGCTACGGGTCGTGGCCCAGACATTATCGTGAGCTTTAGCTTCGATGAACACGTCGCCGTGGCAGGCCGGCCTGGAATCAGCTACGCGAGCTCAGTAAACCGGCGGGGTGACCACGGCAGCTTTTCGCGGACCGATACGCACATTTTGATGATGGCCCAAGGGCCTGACTTCAAGTCGGCGATGTCGGACACGCTTCCCACCGCCAACGTCGACATCGCGCCGACGGTTGCGCGCATCCTCGCGTTGAAGATGCCAGGCGTGCAGGGGCGAGTACTTGAAGAAACGCTGAAGGGTGGGTCACGCGTTACCGATTACTCGGTCTTGGCGAAGACCTACCGATCTTCAAAGAACAGCGGATTGAAGATGAAGCTCCCGACCGATCTTGATGGCCATAGCATCGACCCGAACCTGACGACATACTCCGTCGAGCTGGCGGCGAAGATTCTCACGCGAGGAAGCGTGAATTACACGTATTTCGACCAGGCTAAGGCGATCCGCGAATAACGGCGTTCCTTCTTACGCGATCGCTTCCCGTCGACGGTGTCGTTGCCGCGATCGCTTCATGAGGATTCGGCTCAATAGCCAAAAAGCGCATCGCGCGTGTCGCCCCATCGGTCGCGCGGTGTGCTCCGGAATGCTGCCAGTGGCGACCGCGGTTTCCAACCGGTCGAACATTGCTTCAACCGCCCAGTCGTGAATGGGCTCGATCAAAAGTCGCCAGAGCAGGATTCCAAGCCCTGTCGACTGGAGCGAAATGGTGTGCATCAAGTGCGCTCCCCCGTTGAGCTCGCGCAGCTCGAACCCGTGCCAACCGCTGAACCAAGGACCGTTGAACTCGACGCGCCAACGCTCTCCGTTCCACTCCCGGAAATGAAAGGTAAACCCCCCGTGCCCAAGCTTGGTTTTTCCGGGGACGAGCGCGAGCGGATCGACGCCAGGCGGGTTTTTTCGCCAGCTCTTGATCACATCGCGAGGAAACGCATCCTGCGGCGTCCCGCTCCAAGTCGCCTCGATCCAGCTCTGCAGCGCCTCGGGAGGAGCTGAAAAGAGCCTACAGTGCACGTTGAGCCTTACCATCGTCCTCTCCTTTCCAACCATACGGGTGCGTATGGTGTTCGCTAACAATCTTCCAAAAGCTTGTCAATACGCAGCCGTATGGAAAAGACTGAAAACATGCCTTCGGCAGCAACAGAGCGTTCCACCCGACTCAACGCGGAGGCCTGGGAGCGCGCGGCCCTCGAGGCGATCGCCGAGCTTGGGCTGCCTGGGGTAGCGATAGAGCCACTCGCAAAGAAGCTTGGGGTGACCAAGGGGAGCTTCTACTGGCACTTCGCCGATCGTGAGGCGCTTTTGCGCGCGGCGCTCAAAAGGTGGGAGAAGCGCTCGACCGAGGACGTGATCGCCTGGCTCGAGACAATCGCGGATCCTCGCGACCGCCTGCGGCAGCTGTTTCGGCAGGTCAGCCAGCCGGGCCCGTGGACGCGACTGTCCCTCGCGCTATCCGCAGCCGCCGATCACCCCGCCGTGCGGCCGGTGCTCGAGCGCGTGTCCAAACGGCGCATCGACTTCGTTGCGCGTTGCTACCGAGAGCTTGGATTCTCCGGCGCCAAGGCGCGCCACCGGGCAAGGCTCGCCTATGCTGCTTACCTGGGCTTTCTCCACTTGAGCCGAGAGGCTCCGAACCTGGTGTCCAACCGATCCGATTTCGCCGAGTACGTGGAGCACGTCATCGCCACGCTCGTGCCCTAGCCCACACCGGAGTAGGCTCTCGCGCATGCTCGATCGAATCGGCGTCATCGCCTTCTGGAAGAACTATGACCGCAAGCTCCACCTCCGCGCCGCGCAGCTCGCCGACGAGCTCGGATACGACTCGTTCTGGATGCCCGAGGCGTGGGGCTACGAGATCTTCTCCCTCCTCGCCGAAATGGCGAGGGTTACCAACCGCATCAAGCTCGGCACCGGTATCGTCAACGTCTTTAGTCGATCGCCTGCCCTCATCGCCATGTCGGCGGCAACGGTCGACGAGATCAGCGGCGGGCGCTTTGTGCTCGGCATCGGCACCAGCGGCAAGCGCGTCATCGAGGGCTTTCACGGTCGCCCCTTCGACAAGCCGCTCACCCAAGTGCGCGACGTCATCCGCGTGACGCGCGCGCTGCTGTCGGGCAAGAAGCTTAGCGACGCGGGCGCGAGCAAAGCCGAGTACCGGCCGTTCCGCCTCGAGACGAAGCCGCTCCGCGCCGACCTGCCCATCTACGTCGCGGCGCTTCGGCAGAAGGCAATCGAGCAGATCGGCGAGGAGGCTGACGGCTGGATGCCGACATTCTGGCCCTACGACAAGATCTCCGAGGGCCGCGCCTGGATTGCCGCCGGTGCCGCGCGCGCCGGGCGTGAGCCCTCCAAGATCGTGACGGCGCCAATGACCATGGCGCTGCCGCTGGCGGGCGAGGCGGGCGTCGCGAGGGCGAAGCAGCTCATCGCCTTTTACGTCGGTGGCATGGGCGACTACTACATCGAGCTTCTCACGCGCTTCGGCTTCGGCGACGAGTGCAAGCGCATCGCCGGCCTCTACCAGGACAAGGCGACACGCGCGCAGGCGGCCGACGCGGTAACCCCGCGCATGATCGAAGCGCTCACCATCACCGGCGACCCCGCGCGGTGCGTGGCGGAGCTCAAACGCCGCCGCTCGCTCGGTGCCGACCTTCCCATTTTGAATCTGCCGACGAACATGCCTTGGGAAGTCGTCGAGCAGTTCCTCCGCGCCATGGCGCCAACGGAGTGAGAGTGCTCTCAGGTGCGTTCCACGCGTCGGAGTCGATCAAGCATTCCTCTCCGCCTCTCCGAGAGCAGCGCGCAGCAAAGACGCTAAGGCAATGAACGCCAGCACCGCTCGCACGTCGTGGCCCCATTCCCAGCGTGCACGGTATTCAGCCCAGTCGGGCGGGAGCGAAGAGGCGCTCCAATTAGCTACGGCGGCGTTCACTGGCGCGTTGAAAAGCCAAAAGCAAATCTGCATGCCGACGTAGCAGCCGACCGCGACAGCGGTCAGCGTGAATGCCGGCTGCCTACCGCGTGCCTGCCACAGAAGCCACGTCGACACCACCAGCGTTGCAACTTCGATCGGGCCGAGAAAAGCACCCCAACCTCGATAGAGGAACTGGGCCGCGTACCAACCTGGGCCGTCGAGGGCCATTTTGTTCGGCATCTCCGCCAGGTGACCGAAGGCGGGCGCAAAGGTCAGCACCGCGAGAATCAAACCGATGAAGCGAAGCGCCCGCATAGGTGAAGACTTTGCACCACTGCTCGCGCTTCAGCATTACAAATCCGATGAGCGGTCATCGCCCTGAGGAGCGCCGTTCTGCAGCCCTCCTCAGCGGCTCGACGACGAATCGGCGGATCTTCCTGAGCACGAGAGGCTTCAACAACGGCTCCGCGAGCCTGTAGGGCCACTTCAGGTGCACTGAGGCCGTGAGCCGGTAACGCATCCCGTCGCCCTCTGGAATGAACTCGTTTAAGAAGGTCGCGTCATACCGTCGCTTGAACTCGCAGAGCTCGATGCCCGTCGGGACGTCACGTAGAATGTTCGTGACGCGCCCCTCCACATGATCGACTTCGATGACCGTGGTGTCCCCGTCACGGCGGACCACATGTGCAGCCCGGATCGTTCGTGGGAACACCGTCGCCCAGTTGCCCGGATTCTCGTACAGCGCTCGGACGTCATCAGCCGACGCGTTCACGTATTGGCTGACGATGGCGTGAATCATGGTGGCTCACATCGGCGGGGTTCCCTTACGTCTCTACCCTTGGAGGTCGCGGCTGGAGGCACGCCGTCCGCCGGCGCGGCCGAGCTTGAACGCCTCCCGCACCAGCCTTTTGAGGGCCGGCAACCCCGCGTCGGCCGGGGAGTGCAAGGTGATGAACCGGCTCTCCTTTCCACTTCCTTGGAGGAGTCCGCTCCCGTCGTCCAACTCGCGGCCACGGTAGAAGTAGACGGTCGAATGCCTGGGGAAGGTCCCGATCCCGAGGACGGTCGTGCCGTCCACCGCGTACAGGAGGAGCTTCCACATGTATCGCGGGGAACGCGGGGGCTGGCTCATACAGATTATTTCCTCGGCGACTGGGGCAAGGGCTCTCACCATCCGGCGCGCTGCAGTAACCGTGGGGCGCACGCTCGGAGGCACCTTCTTGAGGAGCTGTGAGACCGGGATCTGGGTGGCTTTCGTCGTCGGCTTCGGCCTTTTCATCTCAGCCCTCTAAATGACCCGGCAGCAGGCGATCCTCGGCGCCTTCCTGTTTATGGTGCCGTCGATTCTGCTCTCTGGCTTCGCCACTCCAATCGAGAATATGCCGAGATGGCTCCAGCGCGTAGCGCCATCGAGACGTACGCGCTCAAACAGAGCAGGTTTTCAAGAATCTCAGAGCCGCTCTGACCGCTGCCGGTGCGCAGCTCGAACATGTCGTGAAGTGGAACGTGTACATTGTCGCCGGCCAGTCGGCCGCCAGCGCGTTCGAGGTGTTCCAGCGCGAATGGGGCCGAAAACCCAATCCGCCGGTCGTTACCGTCCTCTACGTGTCCGCGCTCGCCAACCCGGAGTGGCTGATTGAGATCGACGCAATCGCCGTCGTACCGCAGTAGCCGCTCCCCTTCATCCGACTGCGCTCCAGACTCACGCGGTCGGGTGACGGTCAACTCAAACGGGGGCCACGGGCAGGATATAGAAGCTTCCGCAATTATCGTCTTCGACTCCTGAAACGCGTGTGCCTAAACACCTTTTCGCTCGCGGCGTTCCCGCCGACGTGCCGACGTGGCGAGCGAGAGTCAGCCCTCCTTCGGCCGCAGCCAACGCGCGACTGTGCCGCCCAGCGTGCGGTTCTCTGGGCGCAACGCCCATGAGACGAGCGCCAGCGCCGCGATGACGAGCGGCGCTGCAATGTGGGCTGCATACCCCACCCCCGAATCGGCATCGCCGGCGACGGCGTCCGTGATAGCGGCGCCTGTCAGCTCGAACATCATCCCTGCGTAGGCCCACTCCTTGAGCCGCGGGACCCCGGGCACAAGGATCACGATGCCCCCGAGCACCTTCCAAAGGCCGAGGATTGGCGCGAAATAATGAGGGTAGCCCAACTTGACGAGCCCGGCGATCGATGCCTGGACGAAGATGTTGGCGAACCCGCCGGAAAC
>Ga0126369_10003683_pt1 | contig 11091 bp, 15 predicted proteins | sample PanSoiMetaPlot_1_FD_109646 | JGI IMG/M metagenome (GOLD analysis project Ga0126369, IMG submission 109646) | Tropical forest soil microbial communities from Panama - MetaG Plot_1 | ecosystem: Environmental > Terrestrial > Soil > Tropical forest > Bulk soil | place: Panama | collected 2016-02-17
CTTCGTCGGTGTTTCGAGCTTCATGAAACGCTCAGTGTCGAGCAACAACCGACGACGCTCGACGCTCGCGTCTTCGTCGTTGATGATGTCGAATCGGTACTCACGGAACCATCGCGCGATTAGCGCGAGTGCCCTGGCCTGCTCTTTCTCGTTCATTTGGGTAACGCTCCTAGCTCGGCGACCGTTGGTGCGCGTGTGCGCTCGCCGACGCGCACGCGTGCCCCGACCCAACCGTCTCGGGGCTTGACGGTTCTTTGACTGTCGTTCCGCTCGAACAAAGCATCGCCGCGTGCGGCGACGAGTAGAGACTTGACGCCACGGTCCAGTTTGACCACGTCGCCTAGGTTGATGCGGTCCCATTCCGATACCGCGTCGGGGATTCCCTTGGCACGAGAGAAGCGCGGCATCGGGCCATAGCTGCCGTCGTCTTCCTGGTAGGTGTAGACCTTCGGCGCGATGGCGCGGAAGTCGCGGGCCATTCCTTCGAGCTGCCATTGCCCGAGCTTGTCGCCGACGTTGCGCGTGAGCTTCTTCGTGGCGATGACGCTGTCGGTGTCCGAGTAGCACCATCCGTCGCCCGCGTGGTTGATTTCCTCGTGCAGCTCGATGCGGGCCCGAGCCGTGAGCGTGGCGGCCCACTGCACGTGCGCGCGGCCCGAGATGCGGAACGACTTGCGACGCCAAATCCAGTCGTATCGCCCGACCTGCTCGTAAGCGGGGTCGTCGGCCTTGTCGCCCAGGACGACGACGTCTTGCTCGGGGGCTTGGGCAAACGCCCCGGTCAGACTGTTGGCGACGAACTTGAGCCACGTCTTGAGCGACTTCGACTTCGCGGCCTTGCGAAGCGCAAAGCAGTGGTCGACGTGCGGCTTGAGAATCGGTCGCTCTTTGTCCCATACGACCGCGTCAGTGAGCGACTCGATGGTCGCCCCGTATTTGAGTGCGTGTAGCAGCTCGTCGCGCGACCACGCGCCGTAGATGCGCCCGACGGGGTAGACGAGCCGCGCGCCGTGGCGCACGGGCAACGGCGGCGCAAGCTGGTCGGGCACGTCGACGCATCCGTGGTAGATGCCGGGCTTCTCTCGTTTCCACGCGCGGCGGGCCCCTTTGGCGTCGAGTACGGACATCGGCCCGATGGGGACAGGCAACGTGAGCGCGGCGGGGTATGCGCTCGCGCGGTCGAACCGATAGACGTGCTCGGCCAACAGGCGGGCGACTTCGACGCGCCCGCCGTAGTACCCCGCCCGCGCCATCTTGTAGGCGAGGAAATCCCAATCGGTGTCCTTCAGACCGCACCGCTTCTTCGCCGTCGACCAGGCGGTCGACGCGACCGTGCCGCCGAGTTCGAGCTTGTGTTCTGCGGCGTAGTCGACCAGGCCATGCATCGTGTCGCGCAGAGCTTCGACGTCGGCGACCATGTAGTCTTCGACTCGCTTGCGCATGCTCGTCGCCATCTTGACACGAATCGAGCAGTAGCCGCCGCAGTCGCGCCCGCACGAGCACGGAAGCTCTAGAGCTTGTTTGCGAGTGCCGTCAAACATCGTACACGCTTGTTTGAGCGACATTGGGATAAGGCGGCAACTATCGCGTAACACAGGCCCTTGCTTGATTGCCAACGACGCAATCGAGCTGCCGCTCATTCTGATTTGAGCATGAGGTATAGACCCGGTCCTCCGGCAGTAGTCAAGCAACCAAAGCACGTCATAACGCCCTCCCGCGTGCGCCCAGGCGACCGATTTGGGCGGCAAGGCCAGGAGACTCTCAGCAAGGTCATTCTCAGTGCGGCAAACTTGAACGCCACTAGCGCGGGTCCAGATGGCTCCGACGGCGAACTTGTCCCACTCGGCGCATTCGATGTCCCATATGCAGTCAACGCGCAGCTCGCTTGCGTTAGACATAGTCCGTCGTCGGGCCCGCCGTCCAGAACACGCACTCGATAGCCGTAGCGACCAGGCGGCGCGACTCGATGCCGTGCGCAACCGCGTTGCCATAGCTGTCAATCCACCGACCATGCGCGTGCGCGGCAGCTCGCGCGCTCATGCCCCACCCCGTCGTTATCCACTGTGGGTCGTACGCGCCCCGGCGACCGCTATTGACGGTCCAAGTAAACAGGCGAATCGAGATACGGCGCGTGCCGCCGTGGTCGCGGTCGGGCCCCGTGACGACGTCGCCCATCCACTCGACGGGGATACCGCGCTCGAAGGCTTCTTCTTCGTTGTTGATGTCGAAGACCCACATCGCGCGCCATCCAGCGATGCGCGTATTACGGGGATGCTCGGCGGCAGTCACGTCGCCGCGAGCTGCGACCACGTCATAGGCCCACTCGTCGACACGGTGCCACTTCCGCGTGTACGCGGGGACCGCGGGCGAAATAACGGGGCCGTCGACAGTGTCGCGCCGAATCACGTTGACGTGTTTGGCCTGTCGACGGCCCCGAGCCCTCATTGTGCGACCCTCCGCGCGCAGATGTCGCGGATGACCCGCACGGCTTCGAGCGGCGTCACGCGCTCATCATCGTCGGGCTTCGCGAACGTCGCCGCGAGTGCCCAATTCTTGATGCGCATGATGTCGCCGTCGGCCCCTTCGATGCACGTGATGACCCACGCGATAACACGGTCGGGGACCGACTCGCCGACCGCGTTGATGATGAGCAGCAACCGACGACATGTGAGCTTCGGGTCGCGGTCGCGGATGACGTGGCTGATGCTCATTCGAAGAAGTCGCTTTCGTCGGCGAAGTCTTCGAATGCTGATTGCAGACGACCGGCGAGCGTCTTGACACAGTCGCGGCACGTGTCCTCGCCGGGCGGGGTCTCGCCGTCGATGAGGGCCTGAGCAGCGTCGTGCAATTGCTCGTCGGCCGACACGGGCCGATTGTCGTGAACGTGTTTCACGACGCGACCTAGTTGCGGGCTTCGAGCTTGTAGACCTTCGCCGGGTTCTGCCCACGCTTCGCGGGGGCGTCTTCGAGCCGCGTCACGCGCACGGTCGTCTTGCCCTCTTTGACCTTGCCGAGCTTGATGCCCTCCTCGATGCGCGACTTGAGCACGGTCGAACCGAGCAAGGCCCGGTCGCCGACCTGGTAGAACGGAACGACCGTGCCGCGCTTCTTACCAGGCATCGTGCGGACGACGCCCATGTAGACGCCCGTGACGACTTCGCCGATGCCCATCTCTTGCCCTGCCGCGCCGCCGATGGTTTCGAAACCGTCGTCGCTCATGGTCGGGGCCCCGTTGCGTTTCTTTGATTTTGCCATTGCCGTTTCCTTTGTAGAGGGGACCGCCCGAGTCGGTAGGATGTCGGCGAGGACCGACCCGAACGGCCCCCACATCGTAGAATTTCCTCGCCGCCCAACATGGTAGAGCTAGGCAAGGGATTGCCCCAAGTATTTTCGTAGGGCAAACCCCGACTTTCGCGTAGGGTCACACGTGGTCACGTATGGTTGAATTCCACGTAGACCAGGCAACGTGCGTGCGTAGTGTTGTTTTCCACGTAGTCGATTCTACGTAGAAGGGAACCCATGGACATCCTACAACCGAGCGACCCCGAAAACCCATCGGCCCGCACTCGCGCGTCGTACATCCGAAAGAAGGTCAAGGCGGGCACCGCGAAGCCTGAAGAAATCGCGTGGCTCGGCGAGTTCGAACAAAAGAAGTCGGCCGGGGCCCGGGGCGCGAGCGCGAGCCGCCGCGTGAGCTATACGGAAGAAGAGCACGCCGCCGTCGGGGAAGGTGACGCGACCGTCGCCCAGGTCGCCGCCGCGAGCGCGATGGTGCGCGAAGAGGGGCGGCGCGAAGACTCGTTGGCCGACCGGGGCATCAAAGCTCTTGAGCGCGCGTTCGACCGGCAAGAAAAGCTCGTCGACTTCATGATGTCGCGCATGAAGGTACTCGAAGACTCTCATCTCGAAATGTGGGCCGCGCATCGCGACTCGCGCTTGCGCGAAGTCGATGCCGAAATCGCGCTCATCAAGAAAGAGTCGGAAGAGGACGACAAGCCAGACCAGATTTCGGAGATGGTCGCCGAAATTCTGCCCGAGGTCATCAAGGCGATTAAGCAGCGTTCGAGATAGCAAACCGGAAAATAGTCAAGTAGGGGTCGCGTCATAATCGCATAATGTCACGTATGGTCAATATGACGCGCCGCTATTTTTCGGCTCATAAGTGCACGTAATCATTAGGTGTGTGGTGATTTTTCACATGCCCGCCAAACCGCATTAGCTCGCGCAGGCAACGCGTCAATCGGTCTTGGGCACCGACCCATTGCCGGGGTCGAAAACGTGCAATGGCGGCGTTTTTCATATTCGCGTCAATTGTCGGTCGATGTCCTACATTTGGTGGTCTCGCTCACGTGCCATATAGATGACGCTTGACCGATGACCATACGTTGCGCTATACGTAGGGCTTCGGGCACTTCGCCCAGAAAGAGAGACACACATGGCTCGTCATCATCGTTCCGTCGCGCTGGCACATCGGCCGAGCGTGGTTGTTGTGCGCGCCCCGGGCCGGGCGCGCCGTGCAGCTCGTCGCGTGGGACACGCCGTTCGTCACGGCGGTCGTCGCCTCGCTCATCACGGGAAAAAGGCCCTGCCCACCCTGGGCGTGGTCGTCGGGGCCGCGGTCGGCGGTTTCCTCGAAGGAAAGGGCCTGCTCAACAAGCTGCCGGCCATCGGCGGCAGCAAGGTCATCACGCTCGCGGCCATCGGCTACGCGGCGACGCGTTTCTCGAAGACCCCGGCCATCCGTCAAGGCGGCTTGGCCGCGCTCGCCGTCGCGGCGTTCGACTTCGCGCGCGTGCAGGCGGGCGGAACGTCGGGTTTCGACGACGTCGAGGGGGACGGCGGCGCGGGCCCTCAGTCGGGGATGGGGTACTAAAGTTCCCATCCCGCACCGCGCGCCGACCGTGAGCTAGGGTCGGGGGGTGCGACTCCCCCCGGCGCGCCGAACGAAAGAAAGGGGCACGCGATGAGCTTCTTCGGCAATTTGGGCAGCAGCATTCTCAACCTTCCGGGCGGCATCGCTCGCGGCGCGGCGAGTGCCGTGACAAGCCCGTGGCGACGTGGCGGACAGAACACACAAGCCATGGCCAACATCTTCCGCTCGTCGGGTGGACAGCAACCAGGCGGGGCACAGTACATCCCCCCGGGCGGCTACACGCCGCAGGGACAGCAAGGTTACGGCGTTGACCCCGCGACGGGGATGCCGCTGTCGGGGCCGGGTTACTCTGCGGCCCCGTACGGTGCCCCGCCCGCGTACGCGCCCCCCGGCGCGCCTCCCGGGTTACCAGGGGGGTGGACAGGGACCCCGCCGCAGACCTACAACCCCGCGTGGCCGACACCGTACGCGGGGCAACCGATGTCATCGGTGTTTCCGGGCTACACGCCCCCGGGCTACCAGGTCCCCGGCTACCAGGATTTCGGCCCACAACCCACGGGGTGGGACGCGGGCTACGGCGGCGCGGGCGGCAGCTCATCGCCCGACCAATGGCCCGTCCAGGACCCGTGGGCCGGGATGGCTGGACAATACTAAAACCCCGAGTGGGCGGGGGATGACTGCCCACACAACCCCGCGAGGGGACACACGAAAGGAACATCATGCACAGCGAAACGAAGCGACTCCGAAACATCCTGACGCACGTGATGCGCGGTGGAAGCCGCGATGTCGTGGGCGGGTGGGATGAGATGCAGGGCTACGGGGACGACACCTACGGCGACACGGTCGGGGCCTGGATGCCCGCCCAGATGTTTCGCCCGGGCATGCCCCCGGCGATGCCGTTCAACCCGGCGATGCGCCGCCTGCCCGGGCCGCCCATCCTGTCGCCGAACAACATCCAGGCCAACCAGGGTGGGCCGCGCCGCCTGCTGTCCTACATGGGTCTCGGGACCCTGACCTGGACGCACGCCGACACCGTGACCGAGAAGTCGGTCGTCGCCGAGCCGCAGGCCGCTTTCAGGGGTCGCCGCTTGGTCATCGCCCAGTCGAAGTCGTCCGGGGCGGTCGGCATCGCGGCGACCATCACGAAGCCGCTCACGGTCTCCGGCATGCCGCAGACCCCGGCCCCCGACCAGGCCGCGCCCGTCGAGATGTTCGACGCGGCGACGACCTACTCGATGCTCGACCTGCAAATCGCGACCAGCGCGACTCAGGTCAGCATCGGCATCTCCGTCTCGGCCATCCCGGCGAGCGGCGAGACGGTCGTCGTGGCCTGCGGCCTTTACGGCGAGTGGTTGCGATAGGTCGATAACTCGACCTCGGGCCCTGTCGCGAGACAGGGCCCGCATCGAGGAATTGACATGGGAAGCGCACTACCAGGGCTCGGGTTGCCGTCGAAGGCGGACATCTACGCCGCCGCGCTCGAAGGGTTGGCCCGCGTCGACCAATTGATTCTCATGAAGGACCCGAGCATTCCGCCGCTCTACGCGTCGGGCGTGCAGTGGAAAGCCATTAAGCACGATGAGTGGCGGCGCGCCAATCAAATCGCCGTGTGCGGTTGGGGCGATTGCGAAGGGCTGTCGTGTTGGCGCGTGGCCGAGCTGCGTAACTACGGCGAGGACCCCGGCGCGGTCGTCGGCGTTTACCACACAGGGCCGAAGAAGTATCACGCCGTCGTCGTGCGCGGCGACGACAGCATCGAAGACCCGTCGGTCGCGCTCGGCATGCGCCCGCGCATCGGCATGCCGCAGACCCGCGAGCAAATGAACGTCATCAACGGATTTTGGCCGCGCGACATCCGAAAATCGCCCATCATCACGGTCGGTCTGCTCGATGACGACGACTCCGACGACGGCGGCGTCAAGACTGAAATCATCGACAACCCCGACGGCACATCGTCGGGCAAGGTGTCGATTCCCATGAAGGACGGCACGAAGCTCGAAGCGATGACGTCGGCGAGCTTGAGCAAAGCCGACGCGGCGGCGAAGACAGCAAACCTGCTCGCCGACACGGCCAACACCATCGCCAAAAACCCCGTCCTGCTCGCGAAGCTCAACCCGTACACCGCGGCGGCTGTCGCGCTCTACAGCTCGCCGAGCGTGCGCGCGTCGCTCAAGACGCTCGCCGGTCAAGGCAAGTCGCTCGCGTCGAAAGGCGCATCACTCTTGCGAAAGATTTTCTAGTGGCAATCAGCAAGCAAGACGCCGCACTCGGGGCCGCCGTCCTTCTCATCTTGCTCATGGGAAAGAAGGTACTCGCCGCGCCCGCGTCGTCGAAGAAGAAAGGGCCCATGCCGCACGACAAAGAGCAGGCCGCGCGCGACGCCGCACACGCCGCGACGGCAAACGGCAACGACGCCGACGCCGCCGCGCTGCACGCGGTCGCCGACGCGCACGGCGACGACGACGGGGCCGCGCTCATGAAGCGCGCCAATCAGGACAAGGCGACCGCATGGGCATCGATTTTCATCGACCATCCGGTGTCACCGCTCGAAGCGGGCGCGCTCGCACGATGGTCGGGCATCGAAGCATCGGGTAATCCGCTCGCACACTCGAAGCTCGACGAGCGCGGCTTGATGCAGGCAGGGCCGCAGTCGGTCGCCGAGCACGAGCTTACGCAAGCACAGTGGGACGCTATCCTCGACCCACTCACATCGAAGAGTGACCAGGCGAGCATCGCCATCGCCTACGTGAACGCGCTCGCGAAGAAGGCGGCGACCCATCTGTCGCACGACCCCGCCGACCCCGTCGACCGAACGTGGTACGCGAAGCTCTACCATCAACGCCCCGTCGATGTGCGCGATGCGCATCTCACGGGCGACGCTCACGCCGACGCGCGGCGACTCGCAACGGAGTGGGCGAACGACGCGAAAGCGATGCACCGTCTTCGCGCCGCTAACGTCGTTGCTTGGGGCACGCCCACGCCATGAGCTACCAGGACGACGACTACACCGGCCGGGGCGTGGGCTTCCCCCCGGCCGACGACATGACCGACGAAGCTCAAGTGCGCGGGCTCGGCTTGCGCGCGGGCGATGAGCATCCGAGCCACAACGAGCTGTCCCATCCGTGGGGCAAGGCCGCGAAGCTCGACAACAACCGCAAGTCGCTCACGTTCGTCCAGACGAACGTCGCGCGCTACCCGTCGCCGATTGCCGTACAGGCGCGGTGGTCGCTCGACGGCATCACCTACACGCAATTCGTGCCACTCGCATGGTCGGGCAACCCTGTGCGCGTCACTGTGCAAAAGTCATTCGGCATCAAGACGGGGGCCGCGACAGAATTCTTCGACCTCGCCCCCGGTGACGCGCTTCCGTTCTGCTCGCTCATCGCGCGCGGGCTCACCATCTCCGTCGAAATTTCCGGTGACCCGACCGCCCCCGACCTCTTCGTGCAGCTCGTCGCCGCACCGACGACAAACATCGACTGCGCCGACGTCATCCCCCCGACCCCGTCGGGGAGCGCGTCGGCCCCCATCACGTCAACCGCAACGACGCGCTTCCCCGCCGTGGCCGCGAATACCTACAACATCGACGGCACGGCGACGCCGAAGATGCGTTACTTCTCAATCGTCAACCAGTCGTCGGCCAATCTCTTCGTGCATCTCGGCGACGGTGTTGACGTCGCCCCGGGCGAAGAATTCGCGACCGTCATTCTTCCGGGCGATGCCGACGCGGGTTACGAGAACGTCAATTACCAGGGAAAAATCACGTTCAAGTTTGACGCCGACGACGACGCGGGTTACTGCCTCACCACGGTAGGTTTCATCACGTAGGCGTCATGGCCCCCGCGTGGTCGCTCATCAAAGGCGGGGCGTTTCCCGTGCCGCTCCGACCGTCATCGACGGGGCTCGTGCAGTGGACGCGCTCAGACGTTGGCTTGACCATCTCGCCCGCGACCCGCGTCGCCGCGTGGGCCGACCAGTCGGGGCACGGGCAAGACTGGCAACAAACCGGGGGCAACCCAGGAAACGCGCCTTACGTACTCGGCGACGACATCGACGGCAACCCACTCATCACATTCGGGGTCGGTGGCGACGCAAACAAGTCCTTTAACACTGCCGCACAATTCACCGACCGATTCGGCTCGCCGATGGATGGCGCGCACGCGCGCAGCGTGCTCGCGGTTTTAAAGCCCATTTTCTCGGGGGCATACAATCGAACGGGGGGCCCCGTGTGGTCGGCGAATTCGTGGTGGTCGGAGTTTTTTCTCGACCCGACTGGCATCTTCGGCCCCGTCAATGGCGCATACGCGTGGGTCGACAACAATGGCTCGTGGGGCGACGCAAACCAATTCACGCCCGTGGTAAGCGGCGGGGCTGGTCCCTACGACAGCGTACCGACGCTCGCGGAATATTTTTCACCCGGGCGCCCCGCGCTCGGATTCAAAATCAATGACGTTGATGTGCCGCTCGCCCCGCTTACGATGCACGGCGCGGCGGGGCCCGCGTCGGCTGCTCAGTTGAGTGATTCCAGCTCGCTCGCGTTTCTCGGCGGGTTGACTGAAGTGCTCGTATACGACTTCGACTTGCGTACGGATGCGACCGCGTACGCGAAGACGCTCGCCTATCTCGCGTCGCGCTACCCATCGATTTTCCCGTAGGAGAAGACATGCCGGCATGGTCACTACTCACGGGCGGGGCCGGGGCCGCCGAATGGTTTGCGAAGGAATTCGCGAACGCGAGAAAGGTTGTCAAGTCGGCCGACTTCGATACCCTGCTCGGCGAGGATTTCGCCGACACGGTATCGTCGGAACTTGTCGACATCGTCGGAATTGCGACCGCGTCGCCCGACGGCACACAACCCGCGGGAGTGCTCGACGTCGCCGTAGGGGACAACGTCATCGCGCCGTGTAGCGCGCGGCTACAGCGCACGAGCGCGCCCGTGCACGTCCACTCGCTATCGGATAAGTGGTACATCGCCGCGCTCGGCAAGTATCTCGCGCCGCTCGATGAGACACAGCTCGGCGACACGCGCGCCGACCTCATCGGCCTTTGGACCGACGACAACAATTACGTTGCGCTCGGCATCTTCGGCAACGGGTCGGGCGGGTCGACGACCAATTGGGTCGGGTCGTCTGACCTCGACGCGAGCATCACGACGAAGCTCGGGCCCACGCTCGACGGCGTCGAGTCGCCCGTGTGGCATCTCTTTCGCGTGTGGTGCGACGGGGCCGCCGTGCACTTCTCAATCGACGGCGTCGAGTTCGCCGACACCATCCCCATCGCCGACGTTGCCGTGACCCCCGCGACGACCGCGATGGTCGTCTTGCGCTCGGCTGTCGGCGACCAAGCCGCAGTCGAGTGGGACAAGTATTGCTGTGTCACGCACTCACCCGTCGTCGGGGGGCCATGAGCACAATCGGAAGCGACAAGCTCGTCTCACCCTGGACAGTCGACATCGCCGCGGGGGACGTGCAAGACCTCGCGTCGTCGCTCGACATGCAGGGGGATGTCGACTACGAGTTTGAGGCGTGGTTTACAACGACGAGCGCAACGGCCCGCTTCGATTGGCAGCCAGACGAGACGTCGGCCAATCAAGAGTACGTCGCGTCGCCGTCGGTCAATTTCACGCCGTCGACTGGCACCATCAACGGCGGGGGCGCCGTGAGCTTCACTGCCGACGACGGATTCATCATCGATGAAGGCGAGCCCATCGGGTCTGACTTTCTCGTGCGCGGCGGCATCATGCAGATTCCGGGGGCATGGCGCTATGTCCAATGGCGCATGTACACGCGGCTCGACGGCGAGGTATTCCGACTTGTCAATCGGTGGGACGGTGTCTACAAGGTCACGACCCCGATTACGAAATGGCGTATTCACGCCGACGAAGCCGGGGCCATCAAGAGCGGCAGCGTGCTACGTTTGCGGAGGGTGACACCATGAAACTCGACAAGAACACGAAGCGGCTCATCTACCTCATCGGCGGCTATGTCCTCTATCAAAAGTTCGTCGCGAAGAAGCCGCTGTGGCCGAAGAAGACCCCGAAGAAAGTCGCGGCGACGAAGCCCCCGGCCCCGTTCGTCAAGGTCCCCGCAGGGCCGTTGCAAGCTCATGTCGTGCAGCTCATCGACGGGCTCGTGCACGACTTCAAACAAGCCGACACCGACGAAGTCAAGTCGGCCCGCAACGCCATCGCCAGCAACGATGCGTCGCTCGACCAGAAG
>Ga0126369_10003686_pt1 | contig 11083 bp, 6 predicted proteins | sample PanSoiMetaPlot_1_FD_109646 | JGI IMG/M metagenome (GOLD analysis project Ga0126369, IMG submission 109646) | Tropical forest soil microbial communities from Panama - MetaG Plot_1 | ecosystem: Environmental > Terrestrial > Soil > Tropical forest > Bulk soil | place: Panama | collected 2016-02-17
GATTGCCGGAAGTCTCAACACCGGCAACACGGTGACCCTCGATGGCGCGATGCACAATGATGTCGCCTCAAACACTGCGTTGCCGCTGCCATTCCCTGATGCTCTTCAGGAGTTCAAGGTCGAGACGAGTTCCCTGCCCGCCCAATACGGCTTCCACTCGGGCGCTGCACTCAACGCAGTTACAAAGTCCGGCACGAATGATCTTCACGGAACTCTCTTTGAGTTCGTTCGAAATTACAAATTCAATGGCCGCAATTTTTTCTCGTCGACCAAAGATTTCCTGAAGCGCAACCAATTTGGCGGAAGCCTTGGCGGACCGATTAAAGCAAACAAATTATTCTTCTTCGGGGGCTATCAAGGCACAACCACTCGGCAAGATCCGGTTCGTCAGACGGTGCAGGTACCGACTCCGGCGATGCTGACGGGAGATTTTACGGCATATGCCTCCGCGGCATGCAGAACAACGGGGGCTACGAACCTGGCCAGTCCCTTCGTGAATAACAGACTCCCGGATCTAGGGCTCTTGAGCAAGGCAGCCGTCAATCTGGTGAAGCGCCTCCCGACTCCGCAGGATCCGTGTGGCTTCGTAGAATTCGGCAATCCGGTCCGAAGTAACGAGCACCAACTCGTTGGGAAAATGGACTACAACTGGAGCACAACGCACCAGGTGTTTGGCCGATACATCGGAGCTTTCTTTGATCAGCCTGCTGCTTACACGCTGTCGCAGAATCTCCTGAGCACTCCCGCCAGAGGTTCGAGCCTGAAGGTCAATTCGTTGGTTGCAGGCGACACCTACCTGGCCGGACCAAACATCGTGAATTCATTCCGCGCGACATGGAATCGCACCACGGATCTCAAGAAACCGGCGTCGTTCTTCGGTGCTTCCGACATTGGAATCAACATTTGGAATGATCCGCCGGATTACATGTCGTTGGCGGTTACCGGTGGATTCAGCATTGGCGGCGCCGGATCGAGTTACCTGCATTGGGCCTGGACCACGTTCCAGCTCTCGGACGATTTGAGCCTGGTTCGCGGAAACCATCAACTATCGTTTGGAGCCAGCGTGCTCGGTTTCCAGTCGAACAGCCATCACAGCACATTCAGCGGAGGAATCATCACGGTCAACAATTTGTCGGACTTCATGATCGGACGGCTGCAGAGTCTGGTTCAGGGCCTGCCGTACACGCTTTGGGTCACAAACAAATATTTAGGAGTGTATGCGCAGGATAGCTGGAAAGTTGCGCCCAGTCTGACAGTGAATTACGGCGTACGATGGGAACCCTTCATTCCTCAGCAGTTCGATAGACTGCGCCAGGCAAACACGTTTGACTTTGACGCATTCAAACAGGGGATCAAAACGACTCAATATGTGAATGCGCCTCCCGGCATTTTCTACCCAGGAGATCCTCAGTTCGGCGACAACGGAACCAGTCCCATAAATAAACGGTGGAACCAAATAGCGCCACGCGTCGGCCTGGTGTGGGATCCCAAGAAAGACGGCAAGATGGTCGTGCGCGCCGGCTATGGAATTTTCTACGACATGCAATCTGCCGAATTGAATCTGGCTACGCCGCAGGGCCCGCCCTGGGGCGGAAAGGTTCAGTTGACCAATCCTCAAGGCGGTCTGGACGATCCATACAAGTTCGAAGCCGGTGGAAATCCATTCCCATTCGTAGTCAGCAGAAATTCACCATATCCCGCCGCGGGTGTATTCACCACGTTTGACCACAATACCCATCCTCCCTACGTTCAGCAGTGGAACTTCGGGATCCAGAGACAAATTGCCAAGGACTGGCTCGTGTCGGCCAGTTACATCGGAAATGAAATCGTGCACTTGTACGGATCCACTGAGTTGAACCCGGCAATTTACTTTCCCGGCAACCCCAATGCCAACGGACAATGCTTCGCGGAGGGTTTCGTCCTGAACACGACGGCAACCACGTGTTCATCGACCGCCAACACAAACAGCCGCCGATTACTCACCTTGATTAACCCGGTCGAAGGTCCAAAATTGGCCAATATCGGCAAATGGGACGACGGAGGAACCCGAAGCTACAACGCCCTGCTGCTGAGCACGGAAAAACGTTTGAGCAAGGGTTTCTCGATGACCGGCAACTATACATGGTCACACTGCATCGGAACGGCAATCGGCAGTGGAACACTTCTGCAAAGCTCCGCAGGCAACGGCGTATACTTCACGCCGACGCGCACCGGCGATCGAGGCAATTGCACCGCACCCGCCGCAGACGTCCGGCATATCGTAAATGGCACCGGAATCATCAATGTTCCGAAGTTTTCCGATCCCTGGATGAATGCCGTGCTCAGCAGCTGGCGTGTGTCGGGAATCTTGAATATTTCCTCCGGAAGCGCATTTACCGTAGTCAGCGGATCGGACCAGGCGCTGAACGGTAAGAATGCGCCGACTCAATACGCGAATCAGATAGCCGAAAACGTCTACGGGAATCAGTGTGAGGACGATCTCCGGAAACCTTCAGGAGCCCAATGTTTGTGGCTTAATACTGCGGCATTCGCGCGGCCGGACCCCGGCACTTTCGGGAATCTGCGGCCAGGAACAGTTTTCGGTCCTGGAAACTGGACCCTCAATGCCGGTCTGTCGCGGTTATTCAAAATCAACGAACGGCAGACGATGGAGTTTCGTGCCGAAGGAACGAACATTTTGAATCACACAAACTTCATGAATCCCAGCGGGGTCTTCAGCAGCGCCACTTTCGGCCGGATACAGACTGCGCGTGACGGAAGAGTGATGCAGTTCGGATTGAAGTATCTTTTTTAGTTTACTTTCGAATCGCAAAGATAACGCCGACGCTAGCTTCGAGAAAGTCGGTGCGCCGGCTTTGCGTCCCGAACAACCGGAATTCGGTACTCGGCATCGAATAGCCTCGAACATCCACTCTCAACCCAACGGGCCCGGCGGGGAAAAATTTAACTCCGCCTCCGTAGTTGAGAGCGAACTTCGTACCCGATACGACCAGGGCGTTTTCGCCTGATATGTGCATCAGCCCTATGCCTACAGTCCCATAAGGCCGGATGACCGGTAGTGGAGCCTGAAGAATAACGTTGGAGTTGTAGATAAACGCCTTTGTTCCGACGTCAATGAAATTTAAGCTGTACGCAAATGTGTGCTCGCCGCCAAAAATGTGGCCGTGTGAGATCCGCGTACCAAAGACACCAAAATTCGTAGAGTTGATTGTCCGTATCAGATTGAGTGAGGTGCCCGGAGCAGACTCAAACGTGAGTTTGCCTTGACGTTGGACGCCGGCAAAAGCCGTTATATCCAGATCCTTTGCGAGAGCTGCTACATTCATAATCGAAACCGCCAGTGCCAAGACCGCGCCTCGCAACATTACTGATTCGATCTTATGCATGCTACCTCCGTCGATCTCTTCTGATATTCCTTGCCTGAAGAGTATCATCCATACTGTTCACCTCTGTTCATCCAAAATTTTTTTGGAGTTGCAATTCCATGAAGCAGGCGCGCTATTTTGCTCTGGCTGCGTTCTGGATGATCTTCGCCATGCCGCCAACCGCACGAGTCTCCGGGTTTATGGCGGAAAATGTCGCCGGGTTTTCGGGGGAGGATAATGATCGCGACGGCTTACCCGATGACTTTGAGCAAGCGATTTTAGAAAAGTTTAGGCCGACCTGGAAGATCAGTGCGACCGACTGTGACGTAATGCCCGCAGAGTTCCTGCCTGGCGTCTCCAATCCTACCGTCAAAGCCAAGAACGGAACGATCTACGGACAGGTTTTCTTCCGTGGCTCCAGCACGCTTGGATTCTTCGTCGAAGCACATTTTTACGATCTGTGGGCGGAGGACTGTGGACTCATCAACCCTCACGCCTTGGACGCTGAACATGTCTCAGTTCTAGTCCGTGCTCTTGATCCCTCGCAACCTATATCCGAATGGCACGCCTCGCAATGGTATGCCGGAGCGCACGAAGACACGCCTTGCGATTCCAGTCAGTTCTCCACGCCCGCGATTATCGACTCGGAAGATAAGGGAGCAACAATCTGGATTTCCCGGGCCAAGCACGGGGCGTTTTTTAGCCAGGAGGTATGTCGCGCAGGAGGATGCTTTTTGGGTTTGGACCGGTGCGAAGGACCACTGGTCACGTTTTCTAGTTCGCCTGTCAACCTCGGTGAACCGAACGCGCCGTTGAACGGCGCAGTCTGGACGTCGTCGGATCGGTGGCCTCTACTGGTGAAAATGCGGACGGACTTCCCCACCTTTTCCACGTTTTCATCACTGTCGTATTCGTTTCCGGATCGCGGTGGCTTCACGTTCTCCACAACAGGCTCTCCGGTAAATACCGTCACCGGGTACGTTTCGGTTCAGAGTAACGATGCCCCTCCTGCCGGTGTCTCCATTTTCAGCTTGCGTCAAAGAAATGTGCTCATCACCGAGGCGGCAGTACCAAATTCGGCGCCGGTCAGCTCCGGCAGGATTTACGCTGAAGTCAGCGGCCGAGTAAATACTGGTGTGGCGATCGCCAACCCCAACAGTCAAGCCGCTCAGGTCTCTTTCTTTTTTGTAGACTCCAGCGGTCGAGTTTTCGGGCAAAACCAGATCTCTATCCCGCCGAAAAGTTTGACCGGAGGCTTCTTAGATGAAGCGCCGTTCAAAAGCGGATCGTTTGGTGCCGGAACCTTTACCTTCTCCTCGTCTTCGCCGGTTTCAGTCGTAGCGCTGCGAGGCTATACAAATGAGCGCGGCGAATTTCTCATGACAACTTTGCCGATGTCCGGACAATCGCCAGTTGTTGGAGAGCGACTGATATTCCCGCAGCTTGCCGACGGAGGCGGTTGGAGCACACGCTTTGTGCTGATCAATCCCACACAAGATGTTATTACCGGAACGATCGAATTTTTTGGACAAGGAACGGCCGGCACTGCAGCCGATCCACTTGAATTAACCATCAACGGAGAGACGCGAGATTCCCTGACATACACCATCCCGGCTCAAAGCTCGTGGTCGGTGGTAACAGCTGGTGGGAGCGGGATCACGCGCGTCGGTTCGGCGAGGGTGACACCGTCGACGTCCAACAGCGCCCCATCGGGTGTGGCGATTTTCTCATTTAGGCGCTCCAACATCGTTGTCACCGAAACAGGTGTTGCTGCAATGTCTTCCGGTTCTGCATTTCGCTTGTTCGTGGAATCCTCAGGAGACTTCAATGCCGGCCAGTCCGGGTCGCTTCAGACCGGGATCGCCGTTGCCAACTCGGGCGATAGTGCTGCAGCACTGACGTTGGAACTGACGACCTTGACCGGCGCTCCTGCCGGCGCAACAAGTGATGTGATCTTGCCCGGACGAGGTCAGCTCGCGTTGTTCCTGAGTCAGTTCCCAGGCTTTTCTGCGCTGCCGTCAGAGTTCCAGGGAGTTTTGCGAATTTCGACGACCTCCCCGAATGGAATTTCGGTCGTCGGACTGCGCGGGCGTTACAACGAACGGCGGGATTTTCTTCTCGCAACCACACCGGCTGTGAACGAACGGTTGCCAGTCCCGCAGGGAGAAACGTTGTTCCCGTACATTGCGGAAGGCGGAGGTTATACAACTCAATTCATCCTTTCCAGCGCAGGCGGGCAAACTTCGTCGGGATGGCTTCGTTTTTATGATCTTTCGGGCCTGCCGCTGAATCTATCGCTGAAGTGAACAACGCTCACATCAAATCCGAAACAAGAAGAATTGCAACATGTGCAAAGTGATTCCTGCTTGCTTAGTACTGATCTTGATCTTGGCGATTCCAAACGTGGCGCTTTCGCAAACCACTCCGAATATGAGCTTCTTCATTACGAGCGCCGGATCCGGCAATGGCGCAAACCTAGGGGGCTTGACCGGCGCAGACGCGATCTGTCAGAAGCTCGCAACATCGGCAGGAGCGGGCAACAAAACCTGGCGGGCATACCTGAGCACAACCGCTGCGGGAAATCAGCCGGCTGTGAACGCTCGGGACCGCATCGGCAAGGGTCCCTGGCAGAACGCGAAAGGCGTTGTTGTTGCGCAAAATGTCGACGACCTGCACAGCGACAAGAACAAACTCGGTAAGGAGAACTCTCTTACCGAAAAAGGGACGCAGGTGAATGGCCGTGGCGACAATCCGAACACCCACGACATTCTCACGGGATCGGGTCCGGACGGCAAGGCGCTTCCTGGCGCAATGACATGCAATAACTGGACGAGCGCTGGAGATGGCAGTGCCCGCGTCGGTCATCATGATAAGCAGGGCGGCGGTGACGCTCCCAACTCATGGAATTCCGCGCATGCGTCGAGTGGTTGCAGTCAGGCCAATCTGGTAAGTACGGGCGGTGCGGGTCTGTTCTATTGCTTCGCGCAATGATGGAGCATTCAGAGATGGGGTGTGAGCGACCCCCTCGCTCGCTTCGCTCGCGTCGCCGAAGGCGGCAGGGGTCGCTCAAACATCATCTGGAATTGCAGTCGATCGGTCAGGTACCGCTCCCACGCTTTCAGCCGCGGCTACTCTCTGCCGCCGCACCGCGGCTGAGATAGCGCGCCCGCAGGACATCCATATGATGGAGTTCATGACCTGCAATGATGTAACCCAATGACAAAGGCGTGATTTCCTGTCCATTCGCCGTTCCACGTCTTTGCCATTCCTTATCTGCAAAGTTCTTGAACAATTGCACAGTGGCCTGGCGAACGGCCGTAAATTCTTCCAACAAGCTGGACAGCGTGCGCTCGTTGAAGTGTGCGCTCGCGACATAATCGTCCTGCTCAAATCCCGGCAACGGAGTTTTATCATCGCGGCCGATGCAAAGCGCACGATAGGCAAAAACGCGTTCACTGTCGATCAAGTGACCGATTACCTCCTTGATGCTCCACTTGCCGGGCGCATAAGAAAAATCAGCTCGCTGTTCCGACAAGGAAGACAACACGGCCAGCGTCGTATCAAATTGCCGCGAGAGAGTCGCGTTAAGGTCACCATCTGGAACAAGCATTACGTATTTGCCGTAATACGGCGCGTATTCAGTCGATTCAGGTCGTCTCGTCATATGCCGCATTCTGACGGATATCGCGACCAGTCGCAACGACCCCTTTTTCAGGGTGGTGCCGCAGGACGTGGCTAACGGCCCAGTCGAAAGCGGCGTGCCTATATGCATCCCAAGAACGCAAGAAGCTCCGCCTTATCCGCATCATTCAACTGCTCAAACGCGCTCGCCGCTGCGGCACCTTGTCCGCCGTGGGCCCGGATCGCATCGATCAAACTGGTAGCACTACCGTTATGGAGAAAGCGCGCGCGATCGGAAACCCGCCATAAGGGCATCGTGCGGAACTCGTTGCCCATTGCCTGCCCTTGTTGGATCTGGTCGGCAAGAAGCGGGCCCATGTCATGGAGCAGCAGGTCGGAGTACAGTTGCACCGGTCGCTGGGCAGCGGTAGGTGAACCGGGGCCCGGCATAGACGGTGTGTGGCAAGTCGCGCAACCCACGCTGGCGAACAGCGACGCCCCAGTTGAAGCCAAACAGATCGGAGTGGGCGCTGGCGGCTCAATCGTGTTGAGGAAAGCGACCAGCGACGTGAGCGGCACAGCATCCGCTTCAGGTGAACGTACGTTCGCACCGCAGCCGGAAACGAAATCGTGCGGCTGAAGAGGGTTTGTTAAACCAAGCTCGTCGCGTTGCGCTTCCGACATAAATTCGACAAGAGTCGCCGTCTGCGCTTTCCACCCGAACCTGCCAATGCGGCCATCCGAAAGCACGTTGATCCGGCCTCGAACTGGCGCCGCCTGTGCGGCCTGGACGGAGAGGATTTCTCGGTCAAGAATGTTGTCGATCAAAGATGTGCCGCGGAGCGTCATGGCAGCCCGTAGCGAAGTGACGTTGGCATTGGGTGGAATGCCTGTCGGCAACTCGCAGGGCACACCTAACTCCGAGACCGAATGCTGGCGCGCGATTGGGCCTCCATTCTGGAAAAGCGAATCGAATTCGTGGTTCGTGAGGCGGCCTACCCGCACCACTAAACTGTCTGCCGTCCTCCCACCTTCGCCCGCGGCGTGACACGCATTGCAAGAGCGGCCGTTGAATAGCGGACCGAGTCTCTCATCCGGTTCAAGGAGGTGTGAGAAGAGGAACCCGCCTTGCGCAATCGCACCGTCCGCCTTCGCGACAGCCGCACCTTGCAATAGAGACCGGGTGACATCGCCGGCTCCGAATGCGGACATCTGCAGTATGACGCCTTGCGCGCCCGGAACTGTAGCTGTTACCCATATGGTTCGGCCGTCATCGGAGACGGCGATTCCAGCTGCGCGAAAACCAGGCGCTGCCGCAGTAATTCGGCGGATTGCGATCACTTTCCCGCCTTGTTCCATCCGCACTATGGTGTTGTTGCCGCGGTTTAGGATGTAAAGGTCCGAACCACCACCCAGCGTGGTATTGCTCGCAAAATTGCGCGCAGCCACTTCGACTGACGTCGGTGCGATATCGACCGGCCGATCCAGCCAGGGCGCAGAAAGGTAACGCGGCTTTGACGTGAACAACGTGCCATCATTCGAAATGTCGAGAGCAAGTATGCGATTGGCAAGCGAATCTGAGATGTAGATGACCTTGTTCGGCACCCAGTTGAAGACCATTCCGACACGAGTGATCGCGTCAGGATCGTTCGACTCCGCTCTCTGCGTGCTGATTCCTCTGATCGGAGTAAATGAGTTCGCTGGCGCTAACCCATCCACGCCCTTCTCCACGTGAACTTGGACGACACTGCCGTCTGCAAGCGCCGCGAAGAACACTGCTCGGCCTGTTCCGTCAGGCGATTTCGTGACCAACGACGTCGCGAGCGATGGAGCCGTCAACCCATGCGTGGAAGCAGTGTTACGATTCGTCAAAATCCCGGCGAAGACGCCGCCTGCAACAGGATCGGGAGGGCTCTTGAATGGTGCGCCGTTGGGGTCAATCACTGTGATCGTCCCATAGGCGTGATCCCCGAAGGGAGCGTTCGCAAACCAGGGCCGGCCGAACGCGTTGTTTAACGAGATGCCCAGCGGCAGGCTTACAGCAGGTTCGTCTGCGGTCCCCGATCCAGGATTGAAAAAACTATTCAGGAACGGCGGACTGTTTGCCGTGTACAAGCGCACGCGACCATGAAGCGCCGCGGCCTGGCCGCCTGCACTGGCGAAGTCCGCAGGGACGTCGATAGTTCCACCACTGAGATCAATCGACAGAATTGCACCCGGCGCCTGATCGGTCCTCGCGAGTGGTGCGCCAAAATTCGACGAGCTTGCGACCAGCAAACGCCGGCCATCGAGTATCTCCCCAGGTGCCGTTGCCGGCGACAGGGACGGGTTGTCATGGAAAGGTCCACCCAAGTGAAATGTTCCGATTTGTGCGATCGCTCCAACACCGGGAATTCCGGTTGCCACGACTTGTGCCTGTATAGGCAGGAGGTTCAGGGTTTCGACCGTTTGTCCAGTGAGTAAGGCAGCGATCGCAAAAATCGAACTCGAAACCCCAATTAAAACTAGCGCGGATTGAATGCTCGGTCTTGACATGGAGTCTCCTTTTCAGAAATCAGGCTCTACGTGTGAATTGCCGGCCGTGAGCTATTCGACCCGCAGAAAGTAACGCCACCGGATCCAATGTGCTACCTTGTCGGCCAGTGCTAGTCCATCCAAGACCGACGTCCGGTAGTGCATGCCGCCGTAGATTTGGCCGCCGATAACATCCTTGAGCACATCGTCTATGTTTGTGAAGGTACGAGTTGTAAGAGGTGCTCCGGGAACGTTTGTGCTGGTTAGGTTAATTGTCAGCTCCTTCGTTCCGAAGAAGTATTGCGCCGCGTGAGCTATAGCTCCCGTAACGCATCCGTGGGCAGAAGGGTATTCGGGATGATTCGGTGTAAGAGCGAGCGGCAACCAATGGAAATCCGGTTCGGTGGCGTCATTTCCATCCGTATCGGCGGCGCGGATCGCCGTGACGGGTCTCCAAAAGTTGTAGTAGTACTTTGAATCAAAGCAACCGATGAGCGAATCGGCGAGCGTGATATAGCTCTGCGCAAAAAATCGAGCGCTATCCGCCACCGAGAGGTTTTGTGATGCGGCTATCGATCGGAGGTTACGGTTGACGTACGTGATCGGGTTCTCTGTGTAAAACAATCCGATATCGGTTTGCTCCTGGCTGCGCAATGATCCTGTTGCTGCGCCGAACGCTTTGACCTCGTTGAGGTCCGCTGCCCATTGTAGACTCGTGAGGTCCGGTGGTCCTGGTGCGCGGAACTGCGAAGGACTTTCGATCCCAAACGGTCTAGTTTGCGCTAACCATGGAGTAGCCGGAGTAGTGGGCGGCGGAGCTGCTCCGGGCGTGATCTGGTACACGCCGGGGCCGCTGCCAAACACGTAGGGCACAGCCGCATCCCGGCCATCTCCCACCCTCGTCGCCAGAAAAAGGTTTGCGACCTCCGTACCCACGGCGATCCCGCGGGTCTGCGCCGGTCCTGGCTGAAGGCTCAACAGATAGTTGGCATAGGCCGTGTCCAAGAACGACTGTTGCGACGGAAATAGAGCCTTGAGCACCGCGTAGGCGGCTGCGGCCGTCGCGGCCTCCGGACTGGCACCGACGGCAGACGTGTGTGGCCTTACAGCGTAAACAGAATATCGCCCATCGATGGCATTCACGGCATCGTAAATTGCAGCGTGGACATATGCTATGTCGACTGCAGCTCCGCCGCCCGGCCGACCGACGTTGACAAGGACGGTAGCGGCGATGCTGCTCCAATCGCTCACCGCGTCCGCCTTGGCTTGCACAGGCGCGAAGACGGTAAGTGATACTAAAACGATCGAAACGATTCGTAAGGTTACCCAATTCATAGCTAACATAGTCTGCACTCCTAGTTGCGGTTCTTGGACGAGGGCGCTACGGCGTGCGACAGCCGGTTTTCTAAGACGCATCATCGGATTACTCTCCTCTCTCGATCCTGCCGAACGTCGGCGGGGAAAACCTGTTTTTATTGGGTTCGGGTGTTTCTTTTCTCAATTGAGAATTGAACGGATGCTACATAAGACAGCGCAGGGTTGGTAGTGAATCCGCCCGAAATTACCCCCGAAATCCTCGGCAC
>Ga0126369_10003687_pt1 | contig 11083 bp, 13 predicted proteins | sample PanSoiMetaPlot_1_FD_109646 | JGI IMG/M metagenome (GOLD analysis project Ga0126369, IMG submission 109646) | Tropical forest soil microbial communities from Panama - MetaG Plot_1 | ecosystem: Environmental > Terrestrial > Soil > Tropical forest > Bulk soil | place: Panama | collected 2016-02-17
GTCATGATCCGCGTGACGTCGTCGTTGCTCCAAGCGAAAGTCACCTTGCGGCGGTGCACCTTGCCCTGCATGGCCTGCAGCGCTTCCTTGCCGATGAAATCGTGGTCGAACTTGGTGAACCCGTCGTAACCAAGCTCGTAAGGCGTGGTGTAGTAGTCCTCGATGTCGTCGGACACGAAGCTGCCGCCCAGCGACGCGTTGGCTTCATAGCTCGTGCCAGGCAGCCATTCGCGATAAGCTTTCATCTTCTCGCCCGTGTAAACCGCTGGAACCGGAGACGGGATCCAGCCCGACTCGAGCGTGTTGGTGGCATAAGCCCGCGCGCCGACCGGAACGATGCCGAAGTCCTTGCCCGCTTCGAGAATGGCCGCACGGATGTCGTCGCCCTCGGCGTATGGCCCCCAGACCTCCAGGCCCGGCGCCCCCGCCATGCCGTGACGCAGCGCGCGCACCTTGCGGCCAGCGATGGTGTTGTGGCCCATGTTGAAGAACTTGATGTCAGGAAACGTGCCGCCGTTGAGCTTCTTGATCACGTCCTGCGCGTTCGGACCCTGGATCTGATAGCGGTACACTTTGCGCGTTACCGGCTTCCCCATCGGCCGCGAGGGCGAACGGTCGTCATAGTCGATCTTGACGTCGTATTTGCCGGCCAGCGCATTGTACTGGATCCAGTTGGCAGTTGGATTGCGGCCAACAAAGACGAACTGATTCTCCGCGAGATAAAACAGGATGCCGTCGCCGATCACCTGGCCGCTGTAATTGCACGGCGCGAGTTGCTTGGCCTTGTCGACGGTGAAGTTCTTGAGCGAGTTGGTCGCGACGTGTGAGAGCAGGTTGAGCGCGTCCGGGCCCTCGATGAAAAGGTTGATCATGTGATGCGTCTGGTCGAACAGCACGCAGGTTTTCGCCCAGGCACGCTGCTCGTCGCGCCAGTTGGTGAACTCGGGAGCCACAACGGGATAGACGTAGGCGCCGATCTGCGAATTGCGCATCATCTTGACGATGTTGCCGGATGCTTTGATGGCCTCTTCCAGATTCTTGTGCGGCATGGACGCGCCTCCTCTCACAGCGATAACGATAATATTGTCACGGTCATAGGACCGACATTCCGGGCATTATTTGCACAACGGCGTGGCCTCTTCTACTGCTCCCGCCGATGGCGATGCAAATCAATGTTGCGTCCGCCGCGCAGTGGGCTGCTGCCCCAATCGCAAGGAAAGAGCGGGCGTCCCCATCCCACTCCTCGCTCAGCCCGCAAGCGCTGTTCGTAACCGCGCGTCGTCGTCGTCAGCCAAGGGATTTCAGCGCCGAGCCGCCGTCGCAGGAAGACGTTGCGCCGTCACCGACACCTCGGTCCGCCGGATCTTCGCGGCTTCTCAGGCCCTGCTGTCCAGGAGACCAGCGACCGCATTCGCCAAGGCCTGCGCGGTATAGGGCTTCTGCAGGAATGCACTCGGCTGGACAAATTGCGCACGGATCGTGTCAGTCACGGCATGTCCGCTGGTGTAGAGAACTGGCATACCCGCGCGAAGCCGTCCCACCAATTGTGCCAGCGTCAGGCCCCCGCCCTGATGATCAGGCAGGACGATATCGGTGAACACCAAGTCGACCTTCTGATCCGAATGGATGACGGCCTGCGCTTCCTCCGCCGAGCGCGCGGATATGGTTTCGTGGCCCAATTTTTTCAGCGCCAAGACTGCCAACGTGAGGGTTGGAGCCTCGTCCTCGACCACTAAGATGATCGCCATTTCACTAGCCCGGCTTCCGAAAGAGAGCGACAGCGACGATCTGACCAACTTGTTGCAGCCCGCCGGTCCGTCGAACAACATCCATGTGCGACAGGACTTGGGCAACCAGTCAGCGCGGCTTCGGGGATTGCCCAGATTGCAATATAAAGGCCGATGCCTGCGCACCACAGCCACTTGCCAAGGCGACGACCGACGGGTCTCCGGTGACTCTCAGGCAATTGTCTCCGACCATGATCCTCAACGGGCCGGTAAGCCCCTTGGTGACCCTTTCCATATCCCCTACGCGACCCTCCAGCTCATTGACCTTCCCCTTCAGCAAAGCAACCTCGTTTCGCGTTTGATCAAGCTCGCCCTGAAAGGCCTTGTTGCCCACGTCTGACTTGAACTTTTCGAGATCCGAGCGCAGAGCCGCGATCACCGCTTCAAGGCATTTGACGTAGTTCTCCGAAGGGCCCTTGGCACAGTCAGCGACGGATTGCGCGTGCGCGGGCGCAATCGCAAACATTGACATCGCAACTGCCGCAACCATCATCACTTTTTTCATCGTTCTCCCCTCCTGCGGGCTGGCCCACAATAGCGGTATTGGGCCGGCGATACCACGCTGATCCAGCGGCTTTTGCGACGCGATATATCCGAAGTCACGTTGGTCAATGCGAACCACTTCCTTGTTCGGTCAGAATGCCTGGTTGGGGAGCCGCGGCGCGCATATGCCCCGCAGATGCCAAAGTCCTCCGCTATATCCGACTTAATCGGTTCGGAGCTGATGTATGCGTAGAGCACTCGCTGCGACCCTCGGATGGTATCTCCTGATTTCACCAGCGTGGGCGTGCATCAACTGCGCGCGCGACGTGTCCACCCCAATCCTGCTCCGCACTGCGGGCAAGAGCCAAGCGTTCACCGTTTTCTTTGAGCGGGACGACGATACGGTCAGCACGCAGGCCAGAGCCCTAATCGATGAGGCTGCTCGAGCATTCGCGAACTTGAATGGCAAGAGCATCACCATCAAGGGCCATGCCGACGCATCAGAGCCCGATGGCCTCGCGCTTTCGCAGCGGCGGGCGTTTGCGGTAGAGCGCGCCCTGAGAACGCAGGGCCTGCCCAAAAAAGTGTTCGTTCACATGGCCGGCTTCGGATACGACGAATCGCTCATCAAATCCGAACTCGGGAAACACGAACCTCAGAACCGAAATGCTATCATTTCGATCGAATACTGACGGGTGTGGTCGAACCGGGCGGGTTTGACGGCGCGCGCTGACAATGTCAAAGGCGGTGCTTCGCTAGAAAACGGCCCCGCGAGCGGGGGCCGAAGATGTCGGTAATTGTATTGAAGATCCAAGATCACGCCCCGGTGGCCCTCACCATTTGCTCGCGGCCCGAGAGGCTCTGCGGAAAGGACCACATTCCAACCGTCACGCTGGCGCGCCGCTCGTTCAGCCGCGCGTGCCGCGATTCAGCGTAAGCCACGATCCGCTTTTGGCTCGGAGCGGGATAGGAAACGACCTGACCGTTCAGATAACGGCCGCTATTGACGAACCATTCATCCTGCGTATGCGGCAGACCATTGGCCAGCGCCGGTGATGCGAGCGTGACGAACGCGAAAATGGCAATGTTCTTCAGCATGATGCGTCTCCAATAGTGTTGAATGGAATTTCCGGATTTGCCGGGTCTGCCCTTGAGCGGTTCGCTCTTGGTGATGCTTTCAATAGAGCGCTCCACCCAGCGCCGCTGTGACCGCCGTCACAAAAATTCTCTTTGCGCGCCGAGATGCACATCGGCTCCAGGAAACTGTGGAGCATCGCAACGGCGCGGGAATTAGTCTTCGACTTGATGGCCGCTACGCGGAGCGGCATTTTGCGTTGGCACAACTGCGTCCTCGCGATGTCCGATCAGGGGTCGCGCGAAGCGCTAGCGCAGCGGCTAGAGATCGATCTCTCTTTCGAGCTTTGCTGCGCTTTCGACGCAATAGTAGCCCGACAGCCGCGTAACCAGTTTAGAACGCATCCACTCATTCAGAATTCGACTGACGTTTTCCCGTGCAATACCAGCCATCGCGGCAACGTCGCCTTGACTGATTTTCTGCTGGATGACGATTCGGCCCGCGCCGACCTCGCGGCCGAATGCCTTGGCCAAGTCGAGCAGAGCGCGTGCCACGCGGCCCTTGGGCGGCAAAAAACTTCCGGCCGCTACAAGATGGTCGGTCTCGCGCAGACGCCCCGCAAGGAGGGCGAGCAGATATTTGTAGATCTCTGGGTGTTGGCCGGCGAACGTCTCGAATGCGGCGTGGCTTACGAAGCTCATCTTGCAATCGCGTAGCGCCGACACCGAGGCCGATCTTGGCCGCCCATCGATCATCGCCATGTCGCCTACGATTGAACCGGGGCCAAGTATGGCGAGGATGCGCTCGGCGCCGGAAGGCGAGGATATGCTGACCTTGAGCAGACCCTCGTTCACCCGATAGCAGCCGTCGCCAGGATCACCGGCAAGAAACAGAATTTCGTCGGCCGCGAGATTCACTGGGTTGGCGTTTGTCAAAAGGCCGGCCAACAGCCCTTCGGGAAGATCAGCGAGTAGACCGGCAGCGAGGCGGCGAGCGCCGGGGACGCCTGAAGTCCGTGTCGCAACAGAGACATGGCCGGAACCTGACGATGCAGGTCGGCGCGCGCTGTCGTCGGCCATGGCTCCCCCAAGCTTCCAAACGTCGACAAGTCCATTTTGGATCTGGCTCGAACGCCAAAGCAAGATCTGAACCGAAGCTTCAGACCCCCGTCGGACGATTTGCGCATGGCTGTGTCTTCTCCTGGCCCTGAGCGGTGATCTCGGAATCTCAGCGCGACGTGCGTCTCTCCCGCGCCATCCTGTAACCATTCCGCTCCACGCCAGTATAAATGGCAGATCCGGAGTGACGCCTTGGACAGTGACGCGGACATCAGCGAAACCGCCGAGGGTGACCATCTGGCGTTCGGTCGGATCGTGGTGGCCCATCAGAACCGGCTCTTCGCCTATCTGGGAAGGATGGGCCTGGACAGCGCAACGGCGGAAGACATCGCACAGGAGACTTTCCTTCGGGTCTGGCGGCATGCCGGAAAATACAATCCTCGGCTGGGCAGTTTGACGACGTGGATATTAACGATCGCGCGAAATCTGGCGCTGACCAGACTGTCGCGGCCGGAGCACCGAGCTGAAACGTCCGTCAGTTCCGAGACGCTGGAAATAGCGTCGGATACGCCGCCACCAGACGAGGAATTGGTCATGCAGCAGCGCCAACACCAACTCCAGGCTGCGTTGGCTTGCCTGAGTGCTGCCGATCGCAGCTTGCTGGCGTCGAGCTACATCGACGAACTCGATATGGCGGCGATTGCGCGAATCGAAGGCTGTTCGGTAGGCGCTGCCAAGGTGCGCCTGTATCGCGCGCGGCAACGTTTGAGACAGATTCTGGAGGCAGACAATGATTGACGATATCGACACACTGCTCTTGGGGAAGCCGTTGGTTGCTCCGCCGGGCTTCGCTTCGCGCTTGACGGCTTTGGCGCGCGCGACGCCGCAAGTGCAGGAGCAAGCGCGAGCCATCAGGATATGGCAGTGGGCGTCGCTCGGCGTAGGCGCGAGCCTCGGAGCTCTGCGACTGTGCGAATTCGTGTTCGTGGCCTTTGTTGCTGTCGGCGCGCAGTGACCCATCTCAACGTCTGCTGACGGAGCCTTTCATGACGCAGATTTCAACAGCTTCAGGTGACATGCATCCGCGCAATCCGTGGATCGCATCCTTGCTCTCTTTGGCCTTGCCGGGCCTCGGCCAGCTCTACAACGGCGATCTCAACAAGGGGCTCTGGTTGTTTCTGAGCTTCATATTGATCGGCTGCTTTCCGGGCGTGACGATTGCTACGCTCTATATGCCGGCAGTGCTGATGTTGCCACTGTTGCTGTTAAGTGTCGGGTTGACACTTGGTGTCTGGGGCGTTGCGATCGTCGATGCATGGCGTGCAGCGGCGCGGCAGCAGGTCTATTCACGTCGCGAATGGCAGGTCAGCGGGCTTTACCTGGCGTTGTTGCTGGCGGGAAATGCTTTCATACTGATGCTGGTCACTGACGTGCGGCAGCGGATGGTCCAACCTTTCAACATTCCGACGGCCTCCATGCAGCCCGGTATTTTGGGTGGTGACTGGTTGTTTGCCGACAAGAGATACAATTGCCCGGGTTGCAAAACGCGAGTGGCTACTGGCGACATCGGAGTATTCGTCTATCCGAACGATCGCACGCAATACTATATCAAGCGTGTGATCGGCTTGCCGGGTGACCACATCTCAATCACGGCGCATGACGTCGTTGTTAACGGCCGTAGTCTTTCGCGTTCCCAAGTGGTCGAAGGCGACTTTGTCGTGGTCACTGAGCAGGCGGGACAGCATAGTTGGCGCGTGCAATGGAAGAACAGCGGCGCGAGCCACGACTTCGATCTTACAGTGCCACCAGGCCAGATATTCCTGCTCGGTGATAATCGCGACTTGAGCACCGACTCCCGCCAGTTCGGCACAGTCCCGCTTTCCGATCTCGTCGGCAACGCACGCCAAATCTGGTTTTCCTACGGAGACGGCGGAGTCAGGTGGGGCCGGCTGGGAAAAGTTCTGGAATGATCAACTCACGCAAGAACACAGTCCCGGAAACACTTCACTTCCGGTGATGCCCGTGGGTGAAGCCTTCGAATGCAACTTGACGGTCCTAGAGGGAGACTTGGTGCCCCTCGATGCACCCGGTCGCGAATAAAAACAACGCGCGATTGGCGCTATCCGTTCGAGCGATCAAAGTACCTCACGGTTTTGCCAGCGGCTTGCCGCGTGCCATAGGCGGGACCGAGACGGCGAATGTCGGCAAATGGCCCTTCTGCGGACAAGAAGGTTCCTTGTTGATCCAGTCGACAGGCATTCCGACAACTCATGCGAAGACGACAAAGAACTCATTTGTGTTCGGGGCTCCGCAAGGCTTCGATGTTGCGAATAGCGATCATGTAGAGGTATCAAACCGTGTCAGAGAGCGAATTATACGAACTTCGACCCTCGGTACCAATAATCAGGGTCTTCAGGGCCCGTGCAAAGCGGGGATGCGAAAGAGCTTTGGCTGACAAGTTAGCCAAGTCATCTGTCGAAGTAGTGCAAGGTCAACCAGGCTTTCTCGGTCACCTGGCTGCCGGTCCGGCAAGCGAACATCAGCACGAATTCATTTTCGCCTCGATCTGGGCGAACGTGGACGCAGTGAAAGCGCGTTTTGGAGAGCAATGGCGCGTTTCGCTGCTGCCGCCGGGATATGCTGAGCTGATCGAAGCGTGTTCCGTTGACCACTACCACTTGACCGCGCAATCACTCGATCGCCGATGACTCTGAACGTATTTCGACGTCCGTTGGCTCTAGTCCGAAGTGTTCGAGATTGGCGCCGACTTCCGCTTATGAGGGTGCAGCGCCGCGAATGACCTGCAAACGGACTCAGTCGCGGCGCATGTAGAACTTGCGCTCGTCCTGGTGCGTGGTGCGAAACCCGAGGCGCTCGTAGAGCCGGAGAGCGGGATTGGTCTTTACTACTCCGAGCGTGAGCGCTTGGCCGGCTGTCGCTGCCTCTCCAATCAAGCCTTTGACTATCTCCGTGCCAATCCCCCGCCGTCGCAAAGCGACGTCTACAAACAACTGGCCGAGGAACAGCGCGTCGTCTTTCACGAAGCTCTGTAGCCAACCAATATCCGTACCATCGAGCGTGATGATCCGAACCTGCGTCACGTCCCAGCGCTGGCGAAAGCCCGCGACTTGAGCTTCCATGTTGAGGTTCAGCTCCTTGATGATCTGCTGCATTCCCTCAAAATAGAGGCACGCGCAATAGTCGAAATCCTCGGGGTGAGCTGGTCTGAGGACCGTTCGTGTGGCCAAATGGTCTGCCATGGATCAGCGCTCGCGATGGCTGATGATTGAGAATCCCGCCAATCAGCTCCTGCATTCAAGCGATAGAGCTGATGTGTGGTTCCGGCCCTTCTGCGAGGTCATCGCGAGTGCGATCAATGTCGGCTTGCCGAGGAATTGCGGACCGAAATTGCTCGATGTGAGTCCTTCCCAGTCTGACCCACATGCGACATTGGTGAGGCACCATGGCTCGTCCCCTGAATCGGGCAACAGGATAACTCTTTGCCTGCAAAGTACGCTGTAACCAATGCCCACTCTGGCTTAAGATCCCGCGCCAACTCTTGGTTCGGCAGCTGCAGAGCCGACAAAAGAACGCTTGTTGGAGAAGTCAGACCGCTCAATGTTGCCCGCGGCCGATGGCGGGCGCCGTGGCAACGCACTGCAAGTTGAGTGACTGAGCCACCAACTAGAGGTGATCGTTGCTTCACCGTCTCCGAAAGTTTGCACAAACGACGACCTACCTGGGCGCGGGAATGATTGTCATCATTTGGTGCGGCATCATCTATCTCGCGTTTGAGGGGCACCGTCGCGCCTACGAGGACGGGCTACGACAAGGAAGTGATCTAGCCCGCACATTTCAGGAGTACCTTTCGCGCGTGATCGGAGGGGCAGATACGACGCTGAAAGTTCTGCGCGAATTGTATCAACGTGACCCTCAACATTTCGATATCGCGCATCTGACTGACCAAGGGCAATCACGAGTTGAACTGATCATACAATTCGCGATCATTGAAGCCAACGGTTTTGCCAGGTTTAGCGGTCAATCGACTGCTTCTTCGGACAGCTTAGAGGATCGCGATTACTTTCGCTTCCAAGCCCAATCGAAGGCGGACGAGCCGTATGTCAGTGCTCCCTTGGTTGGCCGTGCTTCGAACAGACAGGTCTTCGTATTGGCACGGCGTCTCACGGCGCGCGACGGTTCGTTTGCCGGTGTAATCGTTGCCGCAATCGATATCCTTCGACTCGAGGAGTTCTACAACTCGATTCATATTGGTCGCGGAGGCTCGATTTCGCTGACTGGATTTGACGGGATTATTCGCGCGCGCGGCGGTCCCCCTACAGCGCATGACTTTGTCGGGAGGTCGATCTCTCACACGAAGCTGTTCTCGTTGTTCCGCCAATCACCAGTAGGTCAATACTGGAATTTCGGCGATTCCGTGCAGCCGCTCGATGGCGTCAGGCGACTCGTCTCCTATGAAGTCGTAGAAGGGTTTCCCCTAGTTGCTGCGGCCGGATTAGCCGAAAGCGATATATTCGAGCAGTCCACCGTCACGGCACATAGATACTATCTGATTGCTTCTGCGTTGACGGCCACTGTGATTGGCGCAATCTGGGTCGGTGCGAAACGTCAGGAAAAGCTTTCCTCAGCGATGGCAGCGCTCGAACAATCTAAGTCGTCCCTAGAACAGGTGAACGTGTGGTTCAATGCAGCGCTTAAGAACATGATGCACGGCCTGAGCATGTTCGATAAGGATCAACGTCTGATACTTTGCAACGATCGCTACAGCGACATTTATGGACTAGCCCGTGATCAAATCATGCCGGGTACGACGCTGCTATCTATCCTGAAAGGCCGCATGGTCGGCGAAAGGCCGGAGGACATCGAAACATACGTTGAAGATCGTGTGCGATCGATCCGCGCGTCGGGATCTTCGTATGATGAGACCAAATTGCGTGACGGACGGGTCATTGCAAGGGCGTACCGGACGATGTCCGACGGAGGATGGGTTGCCGTCCACCAAGACATTACGGAGCGCAAGCGTGCCGATGAACGTCAGGCACTGCTCGTTTCCGAGCTCGACCACCGCGTCAAGAATATCCTCGCACGCGTGGCCGTGGTTGCGAAATACAGCCTGGAAGCCAGCCGCCCGCCGAACGAATTGATCGAGGCACTTGATCAACGCATCCAATCGATGGCAGATGCTCACTCGATGCTTAGCCAAAGCCATTGGCGCGGAGTGGGCTTGGCCGATCTCGTATTTCGCCAGCTTTCGCCCTATACGACCGAAACGAACGTCGAAATAATTGGCTCGGACATCAAGCTCTCCGCGGCCGCAACACAAGCGCTAGCGATGGTGTTGCAGGAACTGGCGACCAATGCCGTGAAATACGGTTCGCTCTCGACCTCAAGTGGCAAAGTGTCGGTGACTTGGGATTGCCGCGACGGTGCAGATGGAGCGGCACGCGTGGCCATTGCTTGGCGCGAGACTGGCGGACCACCCACTGCGGCACCAAGTCAAACCAGCTACGGTGTCAACCTTATTCGCAATCTCATCGCCCACGAGCTTGGGGGAAAGGTCGATCTCGTGTTTGCGCCGGAGGGGCTGCGCTGCGATATCGAGATCCGGCTCGACACGCAGCTTGCGAATTAAATTTGGCGCGGGATTTCAACGGGCTGACGGGCTGCTTGCTGCACTGCATGAGTCCGCATATGGCACTTGAGTGCCGATCCGGGATGTCCGCTTCACGGCGAGTATTGGGGTAAAGCGGACAACATCTACTCGTTGCGAGCCTTACGGTTCGTGACCCAACTCGGACATCGACGCGGCCGACTCGCGGCGCAGATGCCTCCGTACTTTCCGAGCCTCTTCACCGTGTCTGCGCAATGCCTATCGTTCTTAGATGATGAGGTGCGGGCGAACCCGAGATGAAGGTAGCTTCTGGGCGTGATTCAGAACTGGTGGCTGCAGGCTTTGATGAGCGACGCGAACCCGCACTGCGATGGCATCAACTCGGAGACGGATTTCACCCACGAACTGAAGCTCATCACCGTCCCAACGCTCGTGATGCACGGCGACGGCGACCAGATCGTGCCGGTTGCCGATTCCGCGAACGCTAAGGTCGCGAACCCCGACCAACTAGCCTTCACAAGAGTGCAGAGCGCAACGGCGGCGTGATGCGAAGAGGTTGCGCACGTCCGAGCCTGTCATACCCAACGGATCCGCGGTTGGAGGAAAAATGAAGATAGTCGTAATCGGAGGCACGGGGCTTATTGGCTCGAAGACCGTCGCCATTCTGCGCCAGGGTGGCCATGAGGTCGTCGCCGCCTCACCGCAAAGCGGCATCAACACCATCACCGGCGAAGGCCTCAAAGGGGCCGTCGCCGGCGCGCAGGTGGTGATCGACCTCGCGAATTCGCCCTCGTTTGAAGACAAGGCGGTGCTGGAATTCTTCGAGACCTCCGGCCGCAACCTTCTCGCGGCGGAGTCCGCAGCGGGCGTCCGGCACCATGTCGCGCTATCCATCGTCGGAACCGACCGATCCGACAATGGCTATTTCCGCGCCAAGGTCGCGCAAGAGAACCTGATCAAGAGCTCCGGCATCCCCTACACCATCATCCGCTCGACCCAGTTCCTGGAATTCCTCCGCGGCATCGCCGATTCAAGCGCGGACGGAAACAAA
>Ga0126369_10003688_pt1 | contig 11081 bp, 5 predicted proteins | sample PanSoiMetaPlot_1_FD_109646 | JGI IMG/M metagenome (GOLD analysis project Ga0126369, IMG submission 109646) | Tropical forest soil microbial communities from Panama - MetaG Plot_1 | ecosystem: Environmental > Terrestrial > Soil > Tropical forest > Bulk soil | place: Panama | collected 2016-02-17
CATCTCAAGGATCGCAAGAAGAACCAGGGCGACAACGTCCCGTGGGGCACCGGTGACACGCCGATTCGAGAGGTCCTGCAGCTGCTGAAGAAGGACCGCTGGCCCATTCGCGCGTACATCGAGTACGAGCACCGCGGCACTGGAACGCCGGTCGAGGAAGTCCAGAAGTGCGTCGACTTCGTGAAGCAGGCGCTCGCGTGAACACTTCAACGCGCATCAAGCTCTCGGCGCTGATGTTTCTCCAGTACTTCGTCTGGGGCGCCTGGTCCGTGACGATGGGGACGTGGTTGGGGGAGACGCTGCACTTCTCCGGCGGGCAAATCGGACTTGCGGCTGGCACCACCGCGCTCGCCGCGATGATCTCGCCGTTCTTCGTCGGCATGGTCGCCGATCGGTTCTTCTCGACGGAGAAGATCCTTGCGGCGCTTCACGTCGTCGGCGGGGCCGTCCTGCTCTACGCATCGACGCAGACGTCCTTCGCGGCGTTCTATGGCGTCCTGCTGGTGTACGCGCTGTGCTACATGCCGACGCTGGCGCTCAGCAACTCGATCTCGTTCCGGCACATGGCGGATCCGACGCGCGATTTTCCGTCCGTGCGCGTGCTTGGCACCATTGGCTGGATCGTCGCCGGGCTCTTCATCGGCACGCTGGGACTCGAAGCGACAGCGGTGCCAATGCGGATCGCCGCTGGAGCGTCGGTGCTCCTTGGCATCTTCAGCGTGGCGCTGCCGCACACGCCCCCGGCGCGTCGCGGACGTGTGACCATCCGCGAAGTCCTTGGTCTCGATGCGTTGAAACTTCTCGGCGAGCGGTCGTTTGCGATCTTCGTGCTCGGCTCGTTTCTCATCTGCATCCCCTTGCAGTTTTATTACGCATTCGCCAATCCGTTTCTGAACGAAATCAACGTGACGAACGCGGCGGGGAAGATGACGCTCGGCCAGATGTCGGAGATCGGGTTCATGCTCGTCATGCCCTGGTTTTTCCGACGGCTCGGCGTCAAGTGGATGCTGCTCGTCGGCATGGCGGCCTGGGCGACGCGGTACCTGCTGTTCGCGTACGGCAATAACGGGCCGCTCGTCTGGATGTTGTACGCCGGCATCCTCGTCCACGGCGTCTGCTACGACTTCTTCTTCGTCACCGGACAGATCTATGTCGATCAGAAAGCGCCGACGGACCTGCGTGCCGCCGCGCAGGGGCTGATTGCGTTCGTCACGCTCGGGCTTGGGATGTTCATCGGCTCGTACCTGTCTGGGATGGTGGTTGACGCCTACGCGAGCGGGACGACGCACGCGTGGGACAAGATCTGGATCGTGCCCGCCGCGGGCGCGGCAGGCGTGCTCATCCTGTTCGCCCTATTTTTTCAATCGGCGCGAACTGCCAAGGAGCTACGGCCCGCTCGCACGTAGGGGTCCTTGGATCGTTATGCATTCCTAGGGTAAGACGCGCCATCTTCGGTCTTGCATCTGTATTCCTAAACCGTATAGTGACGCTCACGGTCGTTCAGTCCTGTTGAACGTGTCGACGGAGCTTGACGCTCCGCGGAGGTCACTATGCCGAGATGTGTTAAGGCAGTCGTGGTCCTGTTTTCCCTCCTCCTCATTCCCGTGGCAGCCCTCGCTCAGGCGACGGCGTCGATCGTCGGAACGGCGAAGGACGCGTCAGGCGCCGTGTTGCCGGGCGTCGTCGTCGAAGCGTCGAGCCCGGCGCTGATCGAGAAGACGCGCTCGGTCGTAACCGATGGCCGCGGACAGTACTCCATCGAAAACCTGAGGCCCGGAACGTACACCGTGACGTTCACGCTGACCGGATTCTCGACGGTCAAGCGCGAAGGCGTCGAACTGACCGGCAGTTTCATCGCGACGATCAACTCGGAGATGAAGGTCGGCGGCATCGCGGAGACGATCACCGTCACTAGCGAAGCGCCTGTTGTCGACGTGACCAGCGCGCGCACACAGGAGGTAATCAACGGCGAAACGGTGTCTGCGCTCCCGACGTCCAGACAATATGGCGGCCTCATCGCGCTCGTGCCGTCGATCAACGTCCAGGGCAACGACGTCGGCGGCGCTCAGGGCGGCATCTTCAACGTGTTCCAGGTCCACGGCGGGCGCCGGAACGAGGGACAGGTCCAGGTCGACGGCATGAGCGCCGGTTATCAGGGTATGGGCGTGTCCTCGTACGTCACTGAGATCGGCAACGCGCAGGAAGTGGTGTTCACGCTCGCTGGCGGCCTTGGCGAAGCGAACACCGGCGGTCCGCAAATGAACATCATCGGCAAGCAGGGTGGAAACAGATTTGCGGGAAGCTTCTTCATCACCGGAACGGGCGACAAGTTCCAGGGCACCAATCTGACGCCGGAACTACAGGCCCAGGGCCTGACGACACCACAATCTCTGGCGAAAGCGTGGGACATCAACCCGGCCTACGGCGGTCCGATCAAGCGCGACAAACTCTGGTTCTTCGCGACGTACCGCTACCAGTCCAACGACCAGAACGTCGCCAGCATGTGGGTCAACTTGAACGCCGGCGACAACACGAAGTGGACGTATCTCCCCGCCGACGGCAAGAACGGCCGACCGCTTCAAGTGCCGATCGACGACGGCCGGTGGAAGAACGGATCGCTGCGATTGACGTACCAGGCGACGCCCAAGAACAAGTTCAATTTCTGGACGGACTATCAGCGGATTTGCCAGCACTGCATCCAGGGCGGCTCCAGTTCCGGGCAAACCTTCTCAGGGACGATTGCCTCACCTGAAGCGTTGCAGCGCGTCGAGAATCGTCCGAACTCGATGACTCAGATCAGCTGGACGTCGCCGGTCACCACCAAGCTGCTGCTCGAAGTCAACACGCAGCTGGGTCCGTACTTCTGGTGGGGCGGCACGCAGAAGAATTCGTACGACGCAACGACGATTCCCGTGCAGGACACGGGCGGCCTCATTCCGGGCCTCAACTATCGATCCAGCGACTGGTCGGACCACACCGGCTTCACGAACATCGTCCAGGGATCTGTGTCGTACGTGACCGGATCGCACTCGGCTAAGTTCGGCGCCCGCTATCACGCCAACGACTCGACGTTCCCGAAAAACTTCTATAACAACGCCCAGCTCCATTACCAATTCCTGAACGGCAGTCCCACTCAGCTCACGATGTACGCCGATCAGGGGTCGAGCCAGCAACAGCATCAGGGCATGTTCTCGCTCTATGCGCAGGATCGATGGACGGTGGGTCGCCTCTCGTTGCAGGGCGGGCTTCGTTTCGAGCGCCTCGTCGATCACTTCGCTCAGCAGCAGATGGGACCAAACCGGTTCCTGCCAGCTGCGATCGTGTTCCCGGACCAGGACGGCCCGCTCGATCAGAAGGATCTGCAACCGAGGTTCGGCGCGACCTACGACGTATTCGGCAACGGAAAGACGGCAGTGAAGGCGTTCCTGGGCGAGTACGTCACGACGACAAACACCGTCAACGAGTGGCTGAATTACAGCCCAGCAGGAATCGGGCACTTTACCTCGAGCACGACGAGGGCCTGGACGGACAACGGTGACTTCGTGCCCAATTGCGATCTGCTGAATCCAGCAGCCAACGGCGAATGCGGCCCGATGGCGAGCCCGACCTTCGGGAAAACCATTTCGCCAACGACTGTCGATCCAGACACCACAAGCGGCTGGAACAAGCGGGAGCACAGCTGGGACTTGTCAGTCGCACTATCGCAGCAACTCGCCCCCAGAGTGTCGATCGACGTGAGCTACAACCGTCGCAGCTGGGGAAACCTGCAGACGACCATCAATCGCAACCTGACGCCCGCCGATTTCGACTCGTTCACGTACACGGTGCCGACTGATTCCAAGCTCGGAAGCAGCGGCCAGACGTTGACGTACTTCGACGTGAAGCCGGCCAAGTTCGGCCAGATTGATAATTACCTCACGTTCGCCGACAAAGTCGGCGGAATGTCCAACACGTACAACGGCGTCGATTTCGGCGTCAACGCGCGCGCGAGCGGCGTGGTATTGCAGGGTGGGTTCAGCACCGGGAACGTCATCGAGGACAGCTGCGGCGTTGCTAAAGCGCACCCCGAAGTGAATATTTTCCAGGCTTGGGGAGGTACGCTGTCGTTCTTCGATCCGTTCTGGCCCGGACTGTGGCAGTGGCCTGGAAGCTTTTGTCATCGAGAGTCTGGATTCAAAACGAGCGTCAAAGGGTTGGCGTCGTACACCCTGCCGAGGATTGACGTGCTGGTCAGCGGCACGTTCCACAGCCTCCCATACCCGGGAAGCAACTTCCCGAGCGTGACCAGTCAGAGCTTGAGCGCGCAGACTTTCGTGTTGTTCTCCCAAACGAGCCTTGGGCGTTCCTTCGCGAATGGCTCGCCTGTCGCGCCCTTGCAGCTGGTCCAGCCTGGTACGGTCTACGGCGATCGCCTCAATGGAGTGGATCTCCGGCTAGGCAAGATCCTGAAGTACGGTCGCACAAAGACACTGGTGGCCGTCGACATCTTCAATCTGTTCAACTCGAACGCCATAGACGTGTACCAGCAGACCTACGGTGCGACCTATCTCAATCCGTTGTCTATCACGCAGGCGCGGTTCTTCAAGATCAGCGCGCAGTTCGACTTCTAGCATGATCGAGTGACAGAGGCAGGAAGGGCAGGAAAGGCTGGACAGGCAGGACCGTCTGGCCATCCCGCCCGTTCTGCCCATCCCGCCGGTCCTGCCTCAGTGTCCGCGGACCTCAGATTCCTTGGATCTCTGCGGGCTTTTCGCGCTAAGCACGGCGTCTTCGTTCTTGCATCTCCATTCCAACTCGGTATAGTGACGCCCACGGTCGTACAGTGCCGATAAACGTGTCGGCGGAGTTGTGCCACTCCGCGGAGGTCACTATGCCGAGATGTGTGAAGGCGGTCGTCGTCCTGTTCTCTCTCCTCCTCGTTCCCGTTACAGCCCTCGCTCAGGCGACGGCGTCAATCGTCGGGACCGCCAAGGACGCGTCGGGTGGTGTGTTGCCCGGCGTCGTCGTCGAAGTGTCGAGCCCCGTGCTGATTGAGAAGACCCGATCGGTCGTCACCAACGGCGCCGGACTGTATTCGGTCGAAGGTTTGCGTGCAGGGACGTACTCCGTGACGTTCACGCTGACCGGGTTCTCCACTGTCAAACGCGAAGGCGTCGAGCTGAGCGGAAGCTTCGTCGCGACGGTCAACGCCGAAATGAAAGTCGGCGGCATCGCGGAGACGATCACGGTCACGAGCGAAGCGCCCGTCGTCGACGTGACGAGCACGCGCAACCAGCAGACGATCAGCGGCCAGACGGTCGGCGAGATTCCGTCATCGCGAAACTACTCAGCCTTCACGCACCTCATTCCCGCGATCAACGTCCAGCAGAATGACTTCGAAGGCAGCAACCCCGCGCTCTACAGCGTCTTCCAGATCCACGGCGGACGCCGGAACGAGGGACAGGTCCTCGTCGACGGCATGAACGGCGGCTATCAGGGCATGGGCGTGTCCGGCTACGTGCCGGAAGTCGGCAACTCGCAGGAAGTCGTATTCAGCCTGGCCGGCGGGCTTGGCGAGGCGACCACTGGCGGACCGCAGATGAACATCGTCGGCAAGCAGGGCGGCAACCGGTTCGCGGGCGGGTTCTTCATCAGCGGCACCGGCGACAAATTCCAAACGAACAATCTCTCAGCGGACAACATCGCGCACGGACTCACGGCGGTGGGCAACATCCAGAAGATCTGGGAGCTCAATCCGTCGTTCGGCGGGCCGATCGTCAAGGACAAGCTGTGGTTCTTCGGAACGTTCCGGTCCCTGACTAGCCTCCAGGGCGTCCCGAGCATGTACGTCAACAAGAACGCGGGCGATCCCACCAAGTGGACGTACGACCCGGACAAGAGCCAACAGGCGATGAACGACGGCTACTGGAGACAGGGAAACGTGCGGCTCACGTATCAGCCGACGGTGCGCAACAAGATCAACATCTGGTCGAGCGTGCAGTACTCCTGCATCGGGTGCGATCAGGGTGGTGACGGCACCGGGCTCGGCTTCGGTGCGTCGATCCGCTCGCCCGAGGCGTACACGACCAACGAAAACCATCCGAGCATGTTGAATCAGGTTGCCTGGCAGTCGCCTGTCACCGGGCGTTTGCTGCTCGAGGCGAACGCGCAGATCGGTCCGTACTTCTGGTGGGGCAGCCGTCAGAAGAATTCGTACGACACGACGATGATTCCGGTGCAAGACACGGCCGGCGCCATCCCGAACCTCAACTACCGTGCCGAAAGCTGGTGGGGTCATAAGGCATTTACGAACATCGTCAACGGATCCGCGTCGTACATCACGGGTTCGCATTCGGCGAAGATCGGTTTCCGTGCGCACCAGAACATCGCGGACTACCCGATCAACTACTACAACAACCAGCAGCTCAAGTACACATTCGCCAACGGTTCACCGACCCAGGTCACTGCGTACGCCGACGCGAACTCGCAGCAGGAACAACACCAGTTCATGTGGGCGCTGTACGCGCAGGATCGCTGGACGGTCAACCGACTCACGTTGCAGGGCGGCCTGCGTTTCGAGCACCTCGGCGACTACTTCCCGCAGCAGCAAATGGGGCCGAATCTTTTCCTCCCCAGCCCCATCGTGTTCCCGGCGCAGGACGGTCCGCTCGCTCAGAAGGATCTGATGCCGCGGTTTGGCGCGTCCTACGACGTGTTCGGCAACGGGAAGACGGCCGTGAAGTTCTTCATGGGTCGGTACGTGACGACGTTCAACACCGTTGATGAATGGCTCAACTACAGCCCGGCCGGGCTCGGGCACTTTGTCGCGTCGGACACGCGAGGATGGACCGACAACGGGGACAAGGTGGTTAACTGCAACCTTCTGAACCCGGCGGCAAACGGCGAGTGTGGCGCTGGCAGTCCGTTCTTCGGGAAGAGCATCTCTCCGCTGACGACCGACCCGGCACTCACCACGGGCTGGAACTCGCGGGAGTACAGCTGGGATCTGAACGCCGGCGTGACGCAGCAAATCGCGCCGCGCGTGTCGGTCGAATTGGATTACATCCGTCGGAGCTGGGGCAACCTGACGGCGACGGTCAACCGCGCGATTTCGCCGGCCGACTTCGACTCGTTCATCTACACCGTGCCGCAGGACAGCCGCCTGCCAGGCGGCGGTGGCTACAACCTGACTTTCATGGACATCAAGCCTGGAAAGTTCGGGCTTGCTGACAACTACCTGACGTTTGCCGACAACGTCGGCGGCGCCTACAACAAGTTCAACGGCGTGGACTTCACGGTGAACGCGCGTCTGCATAGCCTGACGCTCCAGGGCGGCACGAGCAGCGGGAACGTCATCGAAGATTCCTGCGGTGTTGTCCAGAATCACCCCGAGTTCTACATCTCCAGCCTCGGCTGGGGCGGCACGATGGGACCGGGGGATACATTCCTCGGTGGCGTGGCGCAGTGGCCGCAGTCGGCCTGCCACCGCGAGTCGGCGTGGCAGACGAACCTGAAAGGCCTGGTCACGTACAACGTTCCGCGCGCTGACGTGCTGGTCAGCGGGACGTTCCGCAGCTTGCCGTACCCCGGGAACGAGTTCCCGTCCGTCCAGAGCCAGAGTCTGGCGGGAACAGTGGTGGCGCTGAATATTCCAGCCATCGGCTTAGTCGATCCGAACCTGAAACTGGGCAGGGCTTTCGGCAGCGGGCAGGCTGTTGAGCTTCTCCAACTCGTCCAGCCGGGCAAGTCCTACGGCGACCGACTGAATGCCGTGGATCTTCGCTTCGGAAAGATCTTGAAGTACGGCTCGACCAAGACGCAGGTCACTCTTGACGTGTACAACCTGTTCAACTCGAACACGACGGAGGTGTACCAGCGCACCTATACGCCTCCGACCACGCTGCCGCGGTCGACGTACCTCGATCCGCTGTCGATCATGTCGGCGCGGTTCTTCAAGATCACGGCGCAGTTCGACTTCTAGGGTCTAGGGACTAGGGTCTAGGGACTAGGCGGGACGGGCAGGAGGAACATCTCCGGCCCTCCCGCCTTCTTTTTTGACGCACGTGAATCTCCGATGAAGCGTTGTCTTGCGTTGGCGTTTTGCATTGGCGCGTCCGCGCTCGCCGTGACGACGCGCACCGGTGCCACAGGTGGCGAGACGGCGCGGATTGAATCGGGTCTTATATCCGGCACTGCTGGCGAGCACGAGGGCAGAGTCCGCGTCTTCAAAGGCATCCCTTATGCGGCGCCTCCAGTCGGCCGACTGCGTTGGCGTCCTCCGCAACCAGTAGCTCCATGGGCCGGCGTCCGCGCGGCCGATCATTTTGCTCCAGTGTGTCCGCAGCCTCCGCGAATCGGTGTCGCTGCGTTGCTCGGAACCTCGCAACGGCTCGGTGCGTCGAGCGAGGACTGCCTGTACCTGAATGTCTGGACGGCCGCGAGAGATGCAAAAGAGCAGCGGCCCGTCATGGTGTGGTTTCCAGGCGGGGGATTCACGACAGGCGGCGGCAGCGCGCTCGTATTCGACGGCGAAATGCTCGCGCGCAAAGGCGTCGTCGTCGTGACGACAAACTATCGTCTGGGCGCGCTCGGCTTCTTCGCGCATCCCGGGCTGACCGCCGAGTCGGAACACGGCGCGTCGGGCAATTACGGCTTGATGGATCAGATTGCCGCGCTTCGTTGGATCCACGACAACATCGCGGCGTTCGGCGGCGATCGGAATCGCGTCACGATCTTCGGCCAGTCAGCCGGCGCGACTAGCGTTTCGTACCTGATGGCTTCGCCTCTTGCGAGCGGACTATTCCAGCGCGCCATCGGCGAGAGCGGCGGAGGAACGGGCGGCGTCTTCGCGCTGCGCGAGACGATGACTCGCGAAAAGTCCGAGCAGCTTGGTCTCGACGTCATGAACTCACTCGGCGCCCGCTCTCTGTCGGAACTTCGCGCCAAGGACGCGGACGAACTGATTCGCGCGACGGCAGGCGCCGGCAACAGCGGCGAAGTCGTCGGGACGGGGCCGACGATAGACGGCTGGGTCGTCCCCGAAGACATCAGCGCGACATTCCGCATGCGCAGACAAGCGCGCGTGCCGCTGCTGGTCGGCTCGACGGCTGACGATGGCGGCGCGGCACGGGCGATGCCGATCGAGAAGTATTTGGATGAGTCGCGTCGTGAGTACGGCAGCTGGTTCGATACGTTGATCTCGATGTATCCCGACGGCGGCGCCGAGACAGTTCGACGTTTGAACGCGGACACACAAGCGTGGCGTGTCTGGACGTGGGCGCACGCGCAAGCTCTCGCGGGTCAGCGCGACGTTTACCTTTTTCAATTCGCACGTCAGGCACCCTCCAACGCGCCGGCGCCCAATCGCGCCTACCACGGTTCAGAACTGTTCTACGTGTTCCACAATCTGCATCTGTTCCCGCAACACTGGACACGGTTGGATCGACACCTCGAGGACACGATCTCGTCCTACTGGATCAACTTTGCGTCGACCGGCAATCCAAATGGCGCCGGATTGCCGTCATGGTCTGCTTACACGGCCTCGCAGCCTGATCGCGTGATGATCTTCGGGGACAAGATCGAAGCTGGACGGTCACGCCTCGACGCCGCCCGAATTACGCTCTTCGATGCTCGATACGCCCGCCTGTTGGCGAACTGACCGGTTCTAACTCGACCGTACTGCCACTGTCACAACCCTCGGCGATCACTCACGAAATGTTGTGAGCGAGGCGCGCTAAGAGCGGCTGCTGGCGTGCAGTTTTTTCGCGTACGCCTTTTGCCTAGTTTTCTGCACTCGCGGTTGGTGCTCAACCGCAACTCCTGAAATTGAAGAGCAGCGCACGCAGCGAGGGATTTCGGTCATTCACATGGAAACGCACGAAGGGGTGCGGCATGACGAGTCTTCGATTGTTCGAGACGGACGGCGCAGCGGCCGCTGAATCCGCGCCGTCTTCTCATCATCTGTTCGGCACCCCATCGCAACGCCAGCGTTACCGAGCACGCGGCTGGCCGTACGCCGCCAGCGGGATGCTGCACGCGTTGACGATCGTCTCGCTCGTCGTGCTCGCGCGCGCGTTGACTCCCGCACCGCGTCCGACGCCAGCGCCTCCCACTCGCACGGTGGCTCATACGTTTGTCTTCAGCGGATCCCGCGGCGGCAACAATCGGCCGCGTGGCGCCACGCGGCATTCCACCGACGCTCCGGTTGCTGTCGAGGCGGAAGCGTCGCCTCCTGCTCGTGGTGAGCCGCGCGCCCCCGACACGAATCCGATTGTCGAGGAGAAACCGCGGCAATCCGCATTCGATCCACCTGTTCCAGTGGCCGACGCGCAGCGGCTGGTCGCCCGTCACGTAGATCCGCGGGAAGCCGGTTTTGGCAGCGCGACGCCGACCGCTCGCGGACTGCCGACAGCGGAAATCAGACCTGGTGGATTCGGAGACGGCGACGTCCGCGACGTCAAGAGCTATGGGTCGGCGCTGCAAGGCAGCGCGGGATTCGATGGCCCCGGAAATGGCGACGGCGCGTCTCCGCCGCGCATCCAGACACCGCTGCCGATTCCCAATTATCCAAGCGAGGCACGAACTCGCCGTCTGCAGGGGGTCGTGGTCCTCGAAGTGATGTTGGATTCCGTTGGAAAGGCGCATGTTCGAGGCGTGCTGTCCGAACCGCTCGGATTCGGCATTGAAGAAGCCGCGACGAACGCGGCGGAAAGGCTGAAGTTCACTCCTGCCCGACAAGACGGCCGCTTCGTCGACGCCATCGTGCGGGTGAGAGTCACGTTCACGTTGACAGGGGATGTCGCAACGGCGGTTACAGGAGGTGCGTGATGCGCCCGATGAGGTTGTTGGGGTTGTTGCTATCGATCGGACTCGTGGTGCTCTCGCACGACGTTCTGGGCCACGCGGCGGCAACGCGAAAAGATGACGCGGCTGACACGAAAGCCAGTGACCGCGACGCGGCGGTGCTCGTGCAGCGGTTTGAACAATGGGCTGGCGCGGAGCTGCGCAAGATGGATCCGGTTGGCGAGCTCTACCTTCAACCGGATCGCGGTGACAAGAAGTCGGATTCGTACTCGTGGGGACGAATCGTGACGACGTCGACC
>Ga0126369_10003689_pt1 | contig 11080 bp, 5 predicted proteins | sample PanSoiMetaPlot_1_FD_109646 | JGI IMG/M metagenome (GOLD analysis project Ga0126369, IMG submission 109646) | Tropical forest soil microbial communities from Panama - MetaG Plot_1 | ecosystem: Environmental > Terrestrial > Soil > Tropical forest > Bulk soil | place: Panama | collected 2016-02-17
GGGCACTACCTGGTCAGCGGCGCCCCGCAGGCCGTGATGGTCCACGTGGAGAGTGGGCGCCTGAAGATGGAAATCGTGGCGGAGCACGCCCAGCGCTGCCGCGTCCCGGTCACTGTCTTTCATGGCAACGCAGGCAGCTGGAACGGCATGGAGCTTCAGCCTCCAAGGCTGCCGGCGCCGGTCACTCCCGAGCCCGGCTTGCTGGCGTCGACGTGCAAGTGGGCGGCCGACCTGACGCATGGCGGCGATCCCGGCACGCTGGTGCGCCGGGCGCTCCAGATCGCGCGCAGCGAGCCGGCAGGTCTCAGCCGGGTGGCCCTACCCGTTGAGCTGCTCGGCAAGCCGTCCGGGCCGCCGTCCCGGCGTCTGCCCCCGCCGAGGCCGCCGGCCCCCGACCTCGCAGCGCTCGACGAGATGGCGGCGCTGCTCGCCACCGCCGAGTGGCCGGTGATCATCGCTGGCCGGGTCGGGCGCCACGTCGCGTCGGTCCAGCACCTGGCGCGGCTGGCCGAGACCCTGGGCGCGCCCGTGGTCGATATCCGGAGCAACGTGAACCTGCCGCCCTACCACCCGCTCAACGCCGGACGGGACGCGCGTGACCTGCTGGAGCGGGCGGACGCGATCCTGCTGCTGGACGTGGACGTGCCGAGAGTGCCTGGGCTTGGCCCCCTGCCCGAGCGGGCGTGGCTCCTCCAGATCGACCTCGACTGCGTGAAGGCACTCTGGCCCGGATGGTCCCGCCCGGTCGAGGTTGCGATCAACGCGGACACCGTGCTGGCGCTGCCGCAGTTGGTGACGCTTCTCGCCGACCGACTTGGCAACCGCCTTCGGCGGATCCAGGACCGCCGGACGCGGGTCGAGCGCTCGCTCCGCGCCGTCCACGAGTCGTGGCGCGAGCGGGCGGACGCCGCGCAGCCGGAGTACCTCGCCGACGGCATCCTCGCCGAGATCAATCGGTGGCTGCCCGAGGACTCCCTGATCGTCGAAGAGGTGGTCGTCGGGTTGGGAAGCACGATACGGCAGCTGCAGCGGCAGCCCGGCCACCTGTTCCGGGGGTGTACGCCGACCCCCGGCTGGTCGATCGAAGCCGCCCTGGGCGCGCAGCTGGGCCGGCCTGCGCAGCCGGTCGTGGCGCTCTGCGACGACGCGGCGTTCGCGTCGGCGCTGCCCAGCGCCGCCTTCTGGTCCGCCCACCGGGCGCGCGCGCCGTTCCTGACAGTCGTCCTCGACAGCCGCGATTCACGGCTTCCGCGCGACCCTCTTGACGGCGAGCAGGACGTCGCGGCCATGGCAAGGGCCAACGGCGCAGAGGTGGCGGTGGTGAGCAGTCCGGGCCAGGTGGCGCCGGCGCTCGAGGGCCTGATGATCGCAACGCGCGACGGCATGTGCACGGTGATGGACGTGCGGCTGCCGTCGGTACAGGCCAGCGACGACGTCCGGCCCAGTCGGCGGCGCAATCCGATGACAACCGCATCGACCGTCACGAAGCGCCGGGGCGGCCACTGACCAGCCACGAGGCGGTCATCGAGCTGATCGGGGCCACCACCACACGACAGGGGTTGCGCATCCACGCCGAACTCGATCCTGGTACCTACCCCACTGGAGTCAAGGTCTCCGATGCCGAGTTGGCGGACGTGCCCCTCACCCGGCATGCCTTCCATGGCGCGTGGAACTACAAGCTCACCCACGCCCAAAACGGAGCGGTTGTTTTTGGCGTGAGCCCTAAGCGTCATGCCTGGCCTCCTCCAGCCACTCCGTCTCCATGCGGGCACTGGTGTGGATGCAGACCATGCGCAGCGAGATCGTGCCTGTGTTCGTGAATTTGTGAGGCATGCCGGCCGGCACGATGACGATAGACCCGGGCCGGGCCGAGAGCGGGCGGTCCCCGGCGGTCAACGACGCCTCGCCTTCGTCGAGGACCCAGACCTCGTCGTGGGTCCCCTTCCGGTGGAAGCGCGATGGCTCGCGGATGCGGAGTAGAGGCTCAGTTTGACTCTGGCGCTGGGTCGAACAAGGCCAGCTCGGCAGCATCGGGCGCCTGGAAAATGGTAAGCCACCCGTCGAAGTCGGCGCGGCGGATCGGGTAGCGATCCCAGGGTGGCTCCGAGTTACGGGCCTCGATGCGCCGCCAGAGTTCGTCAATCGGCACGTCGAGGAAGTGCAGTTCGACGCCGACACCAAGGCCGCGAGCCGCGGATCGCATCACGTCACGTTCGATCCGCGCCCACAGCCCAAAATCGAGGACGACGCTTAGGCCGAGGCGCAGGATCTCTTGCGCGAGGCGCCAGAGTTCCTGTTCAACTTTCTCTCGGGTCGGCTCGTCCCACGGGGTGGAGCCGAGAGCCCAGAGCCATTCATCCTTCGTGAGGCGCACGGCGCTGCGGTCCGCAGCTAGCTGCCTTGCGAGTGCGGTCTTACCCGCCCCGGGTAACCCGCACGTGAGAATCAGTCGGGCCTCGCTCACGGGTCTTGCATCAGCAGTTCGGCGGGCTGCATCCCCGGAGCCGACGACCCGGTCCGGCGCCATCCCTGGCTCAGCCACCGGGCTTCGGGGATCAGAACACCGCTGCTCAGTTCGATCACGTCGGCCGCCACGGCGCCGATCGGCCGAAGCTGGCCGTTAGCGACCGTCGAGAAGCCGTTAGAGCCGCGACCACCAGCACCTCCTGCAGCCAGGCTGGGCACGCCTCTCGCAGCATCCCAGTCAGGCAGCCGCCGCGGCGCGAGACGATGCCGCCGCCGAGGAACCCGACGTCGACGTTGTCGTCGGACCGGAGCGCCACGCGCGGGGCGAGCTCCCGGTTCACCATGCGCGGTGGGGAGCATAGCCCGCGGCTGCGGGACGTGGACTCGACGACTGCGTGGAACAACGGTCCCAGCTTCGCGGTCGAGGCGCTGCGCCGCTGGTGGCTGGGCGAGGGCCGCTTCACTTATCTCGACGCGCGGCATGCTGATCTGCGCCGACGGCGGCGGCAGCAACGACTACCGCTCCCGGCTCTGGAAGGTCGAGCTGGCCCGATTCGCCCGGGAGACCGGCCTGGAGATCACGGTCTGCCACCTGCGGCCTGCAAGTGGAACAAGATCGAGCACCGGATGTTCGCGCACATCAGCATGAACTGGCGGGGGCGGCCACTGACCAGCCACGAGGCGGCTGATCCGCAGGCTCTCCCACTGACGCGGGCCAGTCGCATCGAGCTTCTGGTGTTCCAGCACGGCGATCGTCGCTTTGCGGCTGACTCTCCCACTGACGCGGGGAACCGGTATACGGCGCCCCACCCGCCGTCAGCAGGTGACCATGGCCGGCCTCGGAGAACCTGGCTGACGACGGTCCGCGGGCTGGAGGCCGGGCCCCGTGTGGAGGCGGTTGAAACAGCTGTACCGGAATACGAAGTGCTCCGAGAAGTCCGGCGCGACCTTGGCCTCCAGCGGGTGGTCGTCGAAGCCGATCCAGACGTCCACCTCGCCCGCCGAGGCGTCCTCCTCGTCCGATGGCTGGCCGGCGATGTGCCATGCGCGCGTCCCGCCGACGTACTCGACGGCGACCAGCCGTGGGAAGGACACATTAGCCCAGACCATTGGATTGATGCATCGACCGCAGAAGGCCAGGTCGTCGGCATCGTCGGCGCAGGCCTGAGCGGCCCGTACAATGCAGTCCCCCTGCAAGCCCTCATCCAGGGTCCAGTGGAACGAGGTCGTCGCCGACAGGGTGTCATGTAGGATCGCTTGCGCGCGGTCGTCCTGACGTCCCACTAGCCAGAAGAACGTGACCGAGACCAGTCCAGCCGCAACCACAGCGGCGATCAACGTGCGCCGGCGGCTCAAGCCTGATCGGGGCGGGCGCCCGGGCAAAGCAGAGGCAGCATAGCAGGGGCGCCGATGCTCGGGGTGAGCGGCCCGCGGGCAGACTTCGCGTGGGCTATCGCTACTAGGTAGTCGAACAGAACTTCCTCGACTTTGACCCTGCGTTAGAGTGGCAATGGGCGACGTTCGACCTGCGCTCGATCGCCTGGCCGGATCCGGCAGCGGTGGGGTTCATCGTGGCGCCGCCCTCTATGTCGGCGGGGCGGGTCAGTGCGGGGAGGGCATCGCGATCGCAGGGCCGGCGAGCGCTCAGGCACCGCACGGCCGGCGCGTCAGCTACGCTACGTGACGGGTTGGAAACGTACGCTCGTCCCCGCGACTTTGTTCTGCTGGCCACAGCGCTCGTCGTCAGCTTCTTCCTCATTCGTGGAGCGGCCCTTGGGGTCATCCCTGCCCGCTGGAGCCAACTCTTTGGCACAGTGGGCATCTTGGCCGCCGTGTTAGTCATGCTGGTGAAACGGCGTCCACAGCGGTAGTGAGGGCGATTCGTTCAAGTCCAGATCGGCCATGGGCCGCGTGTGACGACCGACGTAACTGCGCCCGCGACGAGGGTCAGGTTGGCCAACGTGGCCGCCATCTTCACCTGGAATTTGGGTCTTGACACTGCCCCCCTCCCACCCAGCGCCACCTTCCAGCGCTGGTCGTACGTCGCCCGCTCCGACGCCCCCTGATCCGGGCAACCCGTAGGTCTGCAGTACCAAGGTTCACCGCTGCTGATCCGCCGAGCCGTGAGGTCTGGGAGGGCAAGGCTTCGCTACCAAACCACAAGATGTAGAAGTTGGTGCTTTGATCACCTATTGGCCTGGCTACCAAACCGAGGGGATGTGGGCTGGCGGCCTGGGGCGAACTACTGAGCTGAGCCGATCTCACGTAGAGCTCAAGCACCGGTACGATTTCGGACGGCATGATCCGAAACGTGGTTCTCGTCAAGCTGAAGGCCGACCACGACGCCGCGAAGGTGGCGGAAATCCAGGAAGGCCTGCGACGCATCGAATGCCTCGGCACGCTGAGGTACACGCTCGGAGACGACGCCGGGCTTCGCGACGGCAACTGGAGCTTTGCGATCGTCGCCGACTTCGAGGATCGGGACGCCTATCGCGCCTACGACCAGGACCCGGAGCATAACCGGCTCCGAGCCCGGCTCGCGCCGATGGCGGAGCATATCGCTCGCGTGCAGTTCGAGGTGCCGGCCAGCTGACGCGCGCTGCGACGTGTGCCGTCCGGTCGCGACTTGACGCTCCACTGGCGGAGCGATCCGAACACCGGCGGGCGCGTGCCACCGCAGTTGCCTACAGTTGTACCGCTCACCAGCTTCCGGGACCAGATGAAAGGGTCATGCGGTATACGGGTCCCTGCTCGCAGCGATCACTCCAGGTTCCATAGCCGCCAAACCCAGCTGAATTTGGTCTCGGCCGGCGACGGTACGGCCGAGAACGCTCTCAACGCCCGCCGCCACCACCGCAGCGGTGCACTCGGAACCCTGGCGTGCGTGTCCGTCCTCATCGAGGAGGAGTCGGAAGGCCCGAGGCGTCATCGAAAGTGACGAGGCCAGGATCGGCCTGGCGCACGATGACGCGACGAGAGATCGGGCATACGCTCCTGTGGCGGCCTGCGTCGATCAAACGGTGCCGGCACCGCAGTGAGGGAGGGGCGAGATGCTGTGTTCCAGCCGACAGCGCATTCGCGGAAGTGTGCCGGTGGAGCGGAACAGGGGCCGACGGATGGCCGGTCTGGGCATCGGGCTCGTGCTGTCGCTCTGCACGTTCGTGGTCCAGGGCGGGGGGTCGGGAGTTGCTCTTGCCAGCGCGGCCACGGCCAACCGGTCGGCGAGCGCGGTCGCGGGCAGCCGCTCTGCCAGCCCGTCCGCCCCGAACCGCTTCGATCCCGGATCGCGCGCCACATCGGCCCGACCGGCGCCGGTGGCGCAGCCCGGGCGGGACCCGACGACGCGAACGGAGGCGGGTTCGCACCACCCGCGGGCCGCGCTGCACCCGGTCATGCAGCCGGCGACGCTGCCCCTCGACCCATCGAAGCCCGCCCACCTCGCGAGCAGCGACTCTGGCCTCGAGCTGGACGTGCCGGCGGGTGCGGTGGACGCGGGCGACGTGTCGGCGGCGGGCGGGCAGATGAGCCTGCTGGTACGCCAGGTGCTGCCGGCCTCAGGTGGCAGCGCGGGTGGTTCCGGGCACTTCACGTTCGGGACCTTTTTGATCCAGGTGCTGGACTCCCGGGGCCAGCTGTCGAAGCAGGGGCTGCGCCGACCGGTGAGCCTCAAGCTGCACTACGGGGGTCACGCCGGGGCGCTCGACGTCAGTCACGCGACGGCGGTGGTCAACCAGCCGCTGCCGGCGTGGTTCGACCCCGACCCGGCGGCGCTCACTGGGATCGCGGCGGGCAGCCCGGCGGCGGGCCTGGCGGTGTCCGCGCCGACTATGGGCCTGGTGCCTGGGGCGCCACTTGGGACCGCTCCAGCCCCCGCCCGCAAGCTGGGCCCGTCCTCGACGCAGAGACTGACGCTGGACGCCGGCACCCAGATGCTGTCGATGGGGGCGCTGAACGTCGCGGCGGCCGCGGCGGTGACCTTCAACAGCAGCGTGCCCGTGGCGACCTTCGGGGCGCCGGACGTCTCCGAGACGAACCTCAGCGCAGGCGCCCTCATCCTCCGCCAGCCGCTGCAGCTGCCCGCAGGCCCGGGCGGCCTGACACCGCCGCTGGCGCTGGCCTATGACAGCGCCTCGGTGAGCGACCAGCACAACGTCCAGGGCGCTGCGTCCTGGGTGGGGGAGGGCTGGCACCTCTCGCTGGGCGCGATCAGCTGGGCCGAGCGCGACGTCGCGATGGGCTGCTCGCTCAACTGCCCGGTCCAGGAATGGAACGACGTCTGGCAGCTGGTGGACGGGTTCGGCACCAAGGCCGAGCTGATCCCGCCCAACTTCAACGTCAGCACATACAACGACGACGTCAACGGGACCGCGATCACACCCAGTCCCAACACCTGGCACACCACGCCCGAGACCCATGCCAGAGTCATCTCGTACGGCGGCCCGAATGCCCTGCCCGGCCAGGCGGTGAACCCGCCCTGCTTCCGCGTCTTCCTGCCCAGCGGGATCATGGAGGAGTTCGGCTGCACGCCCGACTCGCTCCAGTTCTACCCGGAGCCGGTGGGGCTCAACGCCGGGCTCGACTACATCAGCGGCTGGCTGCTGGACCTGATCACGGACCCCAAGGGCAACCAGGTCCACGTGACCTACCAGACCGACACCGAGGCCGGCTTCGGCGGCGTCAGCTATCCGCGCGACGCGGTGATGGCGACGGTGGAGTACGACTCGCCGGGCTGTCACAACGTCCAGGCGGCGTGCACGGGGGCGGCCTGGGCGCCGCTGATGCGGGTGAGCTTCCAGGCCTCCCACTCCGTCGCCCACGTGAACGGCAGCGCCTGCCCGGCCAGCGGCAACCGGCGCTGCGATGACCCGGTCGACCTGTCGGCCAGCGGCGGGGTGACGGCGCCGACGGTGGAGAGCACGTTCGTGCTCAACGACGCCCTGGTCCAGGTTCGTGGCAGCGCGAGCGCGGTCTGGAACACCCTGCGTGACTACCAGCTGGCCTACGACCAGTCCCCGCCGACCACCATCACCGACCCGTTCGGGGGGACGGCGGAGTCGACCGCGGGCAGGCTGAACCTGACCGGACTGACCGAGCTGGGGTCGGACGGGGTCACCGCGCTGCCGAGCCGGAGCTTCGGCTACAGCCGTCAGACCCAGTACTACGAGGACCCGGTCTACGGACCGCTGCCCACGACCAACTGCGGGCCCTCGTGGAACGTCGGTGCGCCCGGCGTGGGCTGCAACCTGTGGAGCCAGAGCTACGAGGGCAACAGCTACTACCTGAGCTCGGCCAGCAACGGCATGGGGCTGGCCCAGACCTTCAGCTGGCAGAACGCGCGCGACAACGCCGGCGTCGGCGGGGTGCCGGCGGGGGCCAACCTGCTCGACCCCTTCGCCTGCGACGGGGCCAACCAGTTCGTCTCTCCGTGCGACGTGGCCGACTACCAGGCCTGGAGCCGGATCGTCCTGGTCCAGCAGACCAAGGCCCTGCTGCGTCAGAGCCAGGCCGGTCAGGGCGGCGTGCAGACGAGCACGCGGGTGACGGGGACCTACTCCTACGCCTACGTGATGGCGGCGGTCGACTCCTACTGGGGTGACATGTTCGACTACGACGTGCTCGACTTCTACAACGAGCGCTTCATGGGCTTCGCCACGGCGACGGTGACCAACCCCGACGGGTCCTCCGAGGTCCATCACTACCCGCAGACGCTGGGCGTGGGCGTCTTCAACCCCAGCGACCCGATGTTCACCGGGATGTGCCCCTGCCGGACCTCGCCCTGGTGGGACCCGGCCAACGCCGACCACGGCCGCGAGATCGAGGTGGACCGCTACAACCCGGGCGGCGCCCTGGTCCAGATGGGGACGACGCAGTACCGGACCCTCTGTCCGTCGAGCGGCATCGTCGGGGACCAGGCGGGACAGCTGATCAGCGAGCTGGACATCGGGAACTTCGTGGTGCTCTGCGACATCGGTCCCTCCCAGGTGGACACCTACCGGGTGGACGGAGGCAGCCAGGCCTCGGCGCCCCACCTGACCACGAACTTCGTCTACGACGCCTTCGGTCGCGTCACCAGCAGGACCCAGACGAGCAATGACGGGGCCGGCACCGGCAGCCCGACCACGATCGTGAGAAAGTCGGGGTTCACCTGGAAGGACGGCGTCAGCGCGACCGCGACGTCGGCGACCGGCACCTACCTGATCGACTTCCCGGCCTTCGGGGACGTCGAGGACTCGGGCGGCAACCGCTACCAGTGCCGCTACGGGAGCTACGACGGTCTGGCCAGCACGCAGGGCTCGACCCCCGGCCTGACGCTGGGCGAGCTGACCAGGGCGGACGTCTACACGAACTGCGGCAGCGCGGCCAACGGCTTCACGCCCGGCGGCCAGGTCAGCACCACGAACACCTACGACACACTCGGCAACTTGCTCGCCACCGACGACGCCGACGCACTGGCAGGCAACGCCGCGCACCTGGGCTGCACGGTGGGCACCAGCACCTTCAGCGCCTGCATGGCCTACGACGGGACCTTCGGCACCCTGCCCACCTCGAGCGCCAACGCCCTCAACCAGGCCGCCTCGATCGGCCACCAGTCGCCCGTTGCCGGCAGCCCCACGGGCGGCTTCGGCCTCTGGCCGGTGTCCACCACGGACGCCAACGGCCAGACGACGAGCTTCAGCTACGACGCCCTGGGCCGGGAGACCGGGCTGGTGCTGCCCGGCGAGGCGGCCGGCCTCACCACCGTGGGCCATGCCTACACGTTCTGGTGCTCGGGCACCGCGGCGCAGGCGCCCTGCGTGGAGATCGACAGGACCCAGCGCCTGAACAGCACCACGACGGTGACCGCACGCGCCTTCTACGACGGGCTCGGCCACCTGGTCGAGACTCGCGCCCCGGCGCCGGGCGGCCAGGACGTGGTGCGGTACTCCTTCTACGACGCCTCCCAGCGGCTGGCCTTCGAGAGCGTGCCCTACTTCGTCGCCGCGTACACGGGGGGTCCGGGGGCGGCGGCCTACTCCATTCCCGACAGCAGCCAGGCCGGCACCACCCTCGCCTACGACGGCCTGGGGCGCCGGACCAGCACGACCGACGCCCTCTCGCATACGAGCAGCACCAGCTACACGATGGCCTGCGCCGCCGCCGGCACCGGCGACACTGCCTGCTACGAGCAGACGCTGACCGTGGACGCCAACGGTCACCAGGCCGGCGCTCTGGTCGACGCCATGGGCAGGACCGCGTACGAGCAGCGGTACACGGGCAGCACCGCGTTGAGCCACGCGGTCTACGCCACCACGAAGTACACCCACGACTTCGTGGGTGACCTGACCCAGGTGCTGCAGCCGGACGGCACCACCAGAACGACCGTCCAGTACGACATGACCGGCCGCAAGACGGGCATGAGCGACCCCGACCGCGGCACTCAGAGCTACGCCTACGACGCCGACGGCAACGTGGTCCAGTCGGTCGACGCGCGCGGCGCCGCGGGCACCGTCTTCGCCGGCTACGACGGGCTCAACCGTCCGCTCTGGCACAACACCGCCAACGGCCCGACCGGCGCCTTCCACACCTACAGCTACGACGGCACCCTGGGCGGCAATGTCGGGGTGGGCCGTTTGACCGGCGAGACCTTCTCGGCCGGCGCCGGCAGCCCGCTGTCGGGCGCATACAGCTTCACCTACGACGCGCGCGGGCGGCAGACCGGCGAGACGGTCAGCGTGGGAGCCGCCAGCTATCCGGTGCAGGCCAGCTACGACGACGCGCGCAACGTGCTGACCCAGACCTACCCGGACGGTGAGACGGTGAGCAACGCGTACACCGGCCAGGACTGGCTGTCGGGAGTCAGCACCACGCAGGGGACCACGACCACGAGCGTGCTCAGCGGCGCCGCCTACACCGGGGTGGGAGGGGCCTTCGGAGAGATCACCGGCGCGAGCCTGGACGGGTCCACCTACCGGTACAGCGCCAGCGACGACCTGCTGGGCCGGGCCACCGACCTCAGGGTGGCCAACGGCGCGGGCACGACGACCCTGTTCGACCAGTCGCGCACCTTCGACGCGGCGGGCAACGTGGCCACGGCCAGCACGACGATGCCCGGGGCCACCGACAACCAGGCCTTCTGCTACGACGAGCAGAACCGGCTGACCTGGGCCGGCTCGACGGGCACCGCGCCCTGCACGGGGACCGCAGTAGCGGCGGGGACGCTGACCGCGGCGCAGTACACCCAGAGCTTCACCTACGACACGATGGGGCGGCTGGCGACCGGGCCGTTGGGCAGCTACGCGTACGGCAGCGGGGCCCCCGTGCACGCGGCCACGGCGGTGGGCAGCGGCTACACCGCGAGCTACGACGCGGCCGGCGACATGACCTGCCGGGCCCCCACCAGCGTCAGCACCTGCGCTGGCGTCTCGCCGACCGGGGCCCAGCTCGCCTACGATCCCCTGGGCCAGCTGACGAGCTGGCAGAGCGCGCCCACAAGCCCCAGCAGCGCCGTGGTCTACCTCTACGACTGCCAGGGCCAGCGGGTGGCCCAGCAGGTGACCCAGGCCGGCGTCACCAGCACCACGGTCTACGTGGGCGGCCTGGAGGAGATCACCACCTCGGGCGGCACGACCACCAC
>Ga0126369_10003692_pt1 | contig 11079 bp, 8 predicted proteins | sample PanSoiMetaPlot_1_FD_109646 | JGI IMG/M metagenome (GOLD analysis project Ga0126369, IMG submission 109646) | Tropical forest soil microbial communities from Panama - MetaG Plot_1 | ecosystem: Environmental > Terrestrial > Soil > Tropical forest > Bulk soil | place: Panama | collected 2016-02-17
AAGGCGGCACTCACATGATCGGCTTCAAGTCCGCCCTGACTCGAACGCTGAACAGCTATGCCGTCGCAAACAATCTCCTGAAGGACGTGAAGGAGAACCTGTCCGGTGATGATGTGCGTGAAGGATTGGTAGCGGTCATCAGTGTCAAATTGCCAAATCCGCAGTTCGAAGGTCAGACGAAAACAAAACTGGGCAATAGCGAAGTCAAAGGTATCGTTGAAACGCTGGTCAACGATGGTCTCAGCAGCTATCTGGAAAAAAATCCGGCCGTTGCAAAAAAAGTTGTCGGGAAGGCCATTGAAGCCTCGCGCGCCCGGGAAGCAGCGCGGCGCGCCCGGGAACTCGTTCGCCGAAAAGGCGCCCTCGACAGCATGTCATTACCGGGAAAACTCGCCGATTGCCAGGAGCGTTCGCCCGAACGCGCAGAGATTTTTATCGTCGAGGGAGATTCAGCCGGTGGTTCTGCAAAACAAGGTCGGGACCGTCGTACACAAGCGATTCTTCCAATCAAGGGAAAGATCCTGAACGTCGAGAAAGCACGCTACGACAAGATGCTCACGCATCAGGAAATCGCAGCGATGATTACGGCTCTGGGGACGGGTATCGGGCAGGACGATTTTGATGTCTCGAAGCTGCGATACCACAAGGTCATCATCATGACCGACGCAGACGTTGACGGATCTCACATTCGTACTCTGCTGCTCACTTTTTTCTACAGACAGATGGGCCAGCTCATTGAAAACGGGCATGTTTATATCGCGCAGCCGCCTCTGTTCAAAGTAAAGAAGGGAAAGAATGAGCAGTACATCAAAGACGAACGGCAGATGTCCCGTTTTCTGCTGAAAAAAGCGACAGAGAATTTGACGATTGAGGCCAAAGGCCATCAGTTGCAAGACGGAGAACTAACGACTTTCTTAGAAAAGCTGATCGAGCTCAATACCGTCTTCAATCGCGTTGATCGGCACTTCCGAGACGTGCGGATAACAGATCTCCTTCTGAGTATGGGAGCCGAGAGTCGAGCCTTCCTCGCCGACCAGGAGAAGATGAAAGACGTAACGGAGAAAATCGAGTCATTCGGTTATTCTGCGGAGATCTCGGCAGACGAAGAGCACAGTGTTCAGAAAATACTGTACCGCCAGGGAAGCCAGTCGCCTCGGTTGATCGGCTATCAACAGTTATCAAGTCCGGAATACCAGCGATTACTTGTTCTGCATAAATCCATTGGTGAACTCGATCAGCCTCCGTTTGTTGCGAAGACGGACTCTGCAGCGGCTACGTTGAAAGACCGGCAAGCATTGATCGATCACATCCTGGAGATCGGAAAGAAAGATCTTCAGATTCAGCGGTACAAAGGTCTAGGCGAAATGAATCCGGAGCAGCTTTGGGAAACGACGATGGATCCGGAGAAGCGTACGCTGCTTCAGGTTCAGATCAAGGACGCCGTGGACACGGATGACATTTTTACTGTCCTCATGGGTGACGCCGTCGAACCCCGCCGCAAATTCATCGAAGACAATGCTCTCGAAGTGAAGAATCTAGATATTTAGAAGCGTAAGGGAAATTCATGGCAGACGAGATCACGCCTCCAACTCCACCCGTACCGCCGCCATCCAATCTTGTTCCGGTGAACATCGAAGACGAGATGCGGCGGTCCTATGTGGACTACGCGATGAGCGTCATCATCGGCCGCGCTTTGCCCGATGTCCGGGATGGCCTAAAGCCGGTTCACCGCCGAATTCTGGTAGGCATGCGCGACATGGGGTTGGCCTCGAATCGCGCATATCGCAAATGCGCCAAGATCGTCGGAGAGGTGATGGGAAACTATCACCCGCACGGCGATGGTCCGATCTATGACGCGCTCGTTCGCATGGCCCAGGATTTCTCATATCGGTATCCGATGGTTGATGGCCAGGGGAATTTCGGATCGATTGATGGCGATCCGCCGGCGGCCATGCGGTATACGGAAGCGCGCATGTCTCCCTTCGCTGAGGCGCTGCTCGAAGATATCGATAAAGAAACGGTGGATTTTGTTCCGAACTATGACGAGGAACGTGAAGAACCTTCTTACCTTCCGAGTAAAGTACCCAACCTTTTGGTGAACGGATCAAATGGTATCGCAGTCGGAATGGCGACGAACATGCCGCCGCACAATCTGTCGGAAGTCAGCGAGGCTTTAATTCACCTCATCAACAACCCGCAAGCCACGTTGCGAGATCTGATGGCGCACATTCCGGGACCGGATTTTCCAACAGCGGGCATCATTCACGGGCGGAGTGGGATCCGCCACGCTTATGAAACCGGCCGCGGTCAACTAACAATCCGCGCTCGAGCGACGATTGAACGTCAAGGCAAAGAGCGCGACGTCATTGTTGTCACAGAGATTCCGTATCAGGTCAACAAAGCACGTTTAATCGAAAAAATAGCCGAGCTCGTGAATGACAAACGCTTGGAAGGCATCGGCGATATTCGAGACGAGAGCGATCGGCATGGGATGCGGATTGTCATCGAGTTGAAGCGCGGCGAGCAGGGCCTGGTCATTTTAAACAATCTCTATAAGTTGACGCCGATGCAGACGACCTTCGGTGTCATCAACCTTGCGATCGTTAACGGTCAACCGAAGGTCCTCTCGCTTGTCGAGCTCCTTCGATCCTTCGTTGAGCATCGTGTCGACGTTGTGCGACGCCGAACGCAATACGAATTGCGGCAAGCGGAGGCGCGCGCACACATCCTGGAAGGGCTGAAGAAAGCGCTGGATCACATCGACGCGATCATTAAACTGATCCGCGGCGCGAAGACGGCTGTTGAAGCGCGCGAGGGACTGATCGCCCAATTCGAATTTACGGAAATTCAGGCGAAGGCAATCCTCGAAATGCAATTGCAGCGCCTGACAAGCCTTGAGCGGCAGAAAATCGAGGATGAACTAAAAGAACTTCGCGAAAAAATCGCGGAGTTAAAAGAAATCCTCGCCAGTGATGCGAAGCTCCGAGCAGTCATCGTGAAGGAACTTCGTGATGTGCAGAAAAAGTACGGCGATGCGCGCAGGACCGAGATCATCGACGAAGAAGCTGAAATACGACTTGAAGACCTCATAGCGGAAGAAGAGGCCGTAATTACGGTCTCTCATAGCGGCTACGTCAAACGCACGCCGCTGTCGGTTTACCGCAACCAGGGCCGAGGCGGCAAGGGACGCATCGGCATGAAAACCAAAGAGGAGGATCCGGTCACGAACGTTTTTGTCGCGAATACGCACAGCTACGTTCTTGTATTCACCGACCGAGGACGCCTCTATTGGCTCAAAGTTTATGAAATTCCCGATGTTGGAAGTGCCGGCCGCGGGAAAGCCATCGTGAATCTAGCGAATCTTTCAGCTGAAGAGAAAGTCCGAGCGCTGCTTTCGGTGAAGGACTTTGATCCGAAGGTGTCGGTTTTGATGGCGACGCGGAATGGAACAGTCAAAAAGTCTTCGCTCGAGGCATTCAGCAATCCCACCCAGCGGGGAATTATCGCGATGGGTGTGCCAGAGGACGACGAGTTGATCGCAGCCGAACTTGTGTCTGCCGAAGAAACGGTTTTCATTGGAACGCACGACGGCCTGTGTATTCGATTCGCGCATAAGAATATTCGTGAGATGGGTCGGCAGGCGTATGGCGTCATCGGCATTCGTCTCGAGGAAGGCGATTATGTAGTCAGCATGATCGCGTCCAGTAACGAAAACGACATGGTGCTATCCGTTACCGAACGTGGCTTTGGAAAACGTACGGCAGTCGAAGAATATCGGACCCAAGGTCGTGGCGGCAAAGGCATCATCAACGTTAAGACGACCGAGAAGAATGGCAAGGTCGTGGCGATTATGCGCGTTCAAGAGGATTCGGACATCCTCGTTATGACCGCCAACGGCAAACTGATCCGCGTGCGCTCTCAAGATATCCGTGCGGTTGGCCGTGCAACTCAAGGTGTGCGATTGATCCACGTTGACGAAGACGACAAAGTGACGGCAGCTACTCTTGTCGAACCGGAAGCGAAGAGTGAGGACGAGATCAGTCCGACGGTGCATTAACCGAAGACGCGACGGACTATGCGGATCGCATGCTGGTCCTATGACCGTCGTAATATCAAGTCCAAACCGACGGAAGGAATCGAGAGGAAGAGCTTCTTCTTCAAACTCAAATAGCCTTGATTACCGGCTATCAAATTTCCCAGAACGGTTTTCAGTGTGTTACTTCGCTGCGCTAGTTGGACCGTCCGTTTTTTGAAGTCGGCACCTAGAAAGCGGCCGCGGTAAAACCGGTTGTACATTCGGGCTGAGCGCTGCAGTTCCCGGCCAATTTCCATTTGAATCTTCGTCTGATAGAGGTCTCGCCGATCCAGCGTCTCCGCCAATATTTCCGCCGATTTGAAGGCATAGTAAATTCCTTCACCCGTGATGGGATCCACGAGTCCGGCTGCGTCTCCGACGAGCGCCCATCCGTCGCCCGAAATCTGATTCTTTTTCCATGAGCGCGGACCCAAACAGGGAACCGGCGCGCTATAGAATTCTGCCTGGTCGAGCACCTCGGCACCTAAATCCGCTGCAATAAAGTTCGATAGCAGCGTTTTCGCGCGGCCGGTCCAGCCCGGTTCGCTGCGCGTGATGAGACCGTATGAAGTATGGGTCGGTCGCGGGAAGGACCAGATGTAACCTTCAAACGCGGGAGCAAAATAGATCTTCATATGGGGTGGAAAGTTTCCTGGAATGAAGTATCCCAGTGTGACGCAGAGATCTTCCGGCTGGATCCCTGTACTAACGGTCCGACGCACCAGACTTGTCGCGCCGTCCGCGCCGATTAGGAAGTCCGATTGCAGCGAGCTATCTCGGGTGGATAAAAGCCACCCGCGTGTCATGCGTTCGATTTTGGTGACGCGCTTTTTCAACAGAGAAACGCCTGATTTCTCGGCTTCCTCCACTAGATATTTGCTCAGGTCACGCCGAGAGACTACAGCGACCGGGTCCTTGGGATTCACGGTCACCGAACGGGTGTCTCCAAAGTAGATGGTGATTCGATCAATGTTGTTGCGTGGCAGGTCCGATTCGAAGATTCCGATACTCGTTAAAGCTTTCGCGGTGACTCCACCGCCGCATGGTTTTTCCCACGGCGCCTGGGCGTCGATGAGCGTCACTGAATGGCCACGACGGGCAAGGAGAGTCGAAGCCCAAGTGCCCGCTGGGCCTGCACCAACGATGGCTATTTGCATGTGTGTGTAAACATCGAAACCTGAAGGCCGTCTATGTTACCAAAGGAAATTGCGCATGATTGACAAAACACGGCGAGACATTTCCAATGACCATCCCATTCGAATACTTTTTCAAAAACTGACCGAACGCGGCATGCATCAACTCAATCTGCACGATTCGGAGACGATCCAATACATCACTAACCTGCTGACAGAATTTGTTCAAATAGAAAACATGTATCGGATCAAAGATGGGGCCGGCCGGCGTTTGCAATACCTGTTCGACATGCTCACGCAGGCCAGCAGCGAAATGTCACCGGAACGGCGCCGTGACTGCTATAAGCATGTTGGGGATCTAACACTCTTTAACCTTGGACTTTTTCCCGAAAACCTTAACTATGGCCATCGAACGGTCAGCCCGGACTACTACGCCGAGGCAGGCCGTCGTTCCTACACGATTGTGGCTGAGATGGACTCCTATTCGACTCAGTCGGCGACCGTTTACAGAAAACTCTCCGAACAATTTGAGCAATGTGTCGTGGGGTTGAATTGGGTGAAGCTGTACATTAACGATCCGTTTTATCAGTACCTGTTCCGGGAGTTCGAGATCACGTAATAGAATATTCTTCGCAATGGCGAAGAATAAGATCTCGATCGTTAAATACCTCAACGCAGTCCCCTTGGCATGGGGAATCCTCGAAGGTCCTCAGAAAGAAGTCTTCGATCCAGTTCTAAGCACCCCGGCGGAGTGTGCGAATCAGCTCGCGAAGGGGACTGTCGATATCGGCCTTATTCCCTCTATCGAATTCCAGCGCATAAAGGGTTCTCGCATCGTGCCGGGCCCTGCTGTGGCGTCGTTGTATCAAGTGCGCAGCGTGATTCTTGTCAGCGTGGTGCCGTTATGGAAAGTGAAGACAGTAGCGTGTGACAGCGGGTCCCGTACTTCCGTGGCGTTGGCGAAAATTATCTTCGATGAGTTCTATCACACCCGTCCGGACTTCAGGCCGGTGGAGCCGAACCTGCCGAACATGCTGACGCATAACGATGCGGCCCTCCTTATTGGAGACAATGCGCTGAAGTTCATGGAGCAGAACGACCAACCGAACGCTGAAACGCAGAAGCCGCTCTTGCGGTTAGGTTCGGAACCGTTGGAAGTTTTCGATTTGGCCGAACGGTGGCGATTCCTAACGGGCCTTCCTTTTGTGTTCGCATTTTGGGCTGTGCGCGAGGGATTCAAGGATGCTGGAGTTGTCGATGTATTGAAGGGTTCGCGCGATTTCGGTGTAGCGAATATTCCGACGATTGCGGCAAAGTACAGCGAGCTGCTTCAAATCAAGACAGAGTTCGTACGGTCGTACCTCGATCGAAACGTTCATTACTACATGGACCAGTCATGTCTCGAGTCGCTGCAGTTGTTCTACGAAAAAGCTGCCAAAGTGGGTGCAATCAGGTCAGTGCGGAGTCTGCAATTCATATGAGAACTATCGAAACCATTTTGGAATCGGCTGCTGAAGGTGGCCGAGTGAGTTCAGAAGAGGCCGTGCGCCTTTTTGAAGAGGCTGCTCTACTCGATCTCGCGTACTGCGCAGACCGAATCCGCCAGCGCATTCACCCGAATAATGTCATCAGCTACATCATCGATCGCAATATCAACTACACGAATGTGTGCAAAGAGTTCTGCACGTTCTGCGCATTCTATCGAGTCAAGGGCGATCCAGAGGCGTATGTTCTGCCGGATCATGTGATCTATAAGAAAATCGAGGAAACGCTGACGCTGGGCGGGACGGGAATTCTCATGCAAGGCGGTGTTCATCCGGACTTGAAGATCGACTATTATGAGCGCCTCCTCTCCGGAATCAAGCAGCGATTTCAGATCCACTGCCATTGCTTCTCTCCGCCCGAAATTTTGAACATTGCTCGCGTTTCGCGGATCAGCGTTTCTGATGTTTTCGTACGCTTGAAGGCTGCCGGCCTGGATTCGATGCCGGGTGGTGGCGGTGAGATTCTTGACGATGAAATCCGCAACGCTATCAGCCCCTTGAAATGTAAGACCGATGAATGGCTTATGGTGCACCGTGAAGCCCATCGCTTAGGTATGCGCACGACGGCGACGATGATGATCGGCGTTGGAGAAACAATCGATCATCGCATTCGCCACCTCGACCGCCTGCGCGCCTTGCAAGATGAAACGGTGGGTTTCACTGCGTTTATCCCATGGACATTTCAGCCGGAGAATACGGAACTTGCGCAGAGGAACTTGCCTGAAGTGACGGCTGACGAGTATCTCCGGCTACTCGCGTTGAGTCGTATTTACCTGGACAATTTTCAAAACGTGCAAGTGTCCTGGCTGACGGTTGGCTTGAAAGTCGGGCAGGTCGGGCTCCGATTCGGCGTCAACGACATGGGCAGCATCATGATCGAAGAAAACGTCATCAGCGCCGCCGGCGCGCGGAATCGCGCAAATGACGCCGAACTCCGGCGCGTGATCGCAGACGCCGGCTTCATCCCGCGGCAGCGTACGACTCTCTATGAACGTTACGTCAACTAGCTTATCGCGTGGATTTCTGAAGCAGTGTCCCCAACGCGAACAAAACGAATATTGCCGCGTTGTAGGAAGTGTGAATGATGAAAGATGGGATGACGGAATTTGACCGCTGACGTACAACGGCAAGAATGAGACCCACAAGGAATATCAGCAGTACTGCATACCAGTTTTCCCCTAGCTGGGGTGCATGAGTACCAGCGAAAAGCACTGCGCTACCCGGAACAGCGAGCTTCGAGCCGCCGATTTCCCAAAGAACCTTGAAAAGAAATCCCCGGAAAATCACTTCTTCGAACAATGGGGCGACAGCAACGCCAAAAACCGCAAACATCAAAATTGCACTGCGTGTTGTTAACTGTTTTTCCAGAGGACTCGGTCCGTTTGAAGGCAACAACGGCGCGATGAATAGCACCGATAGCGCAGAGGCTAGACCCAGAATAATCATTGATCGCATGGAGAACGTGTTGGTCCGAAAGAAGTGGATGTACTCCGTAAATGGAATGCCTCGTGTGAGCCGAATCCAACCGGCGGTGAAACCCACTACGGCGACATTGAAGAGGGCCTGAAGCGGTATCGCATAGATCACTGGTATTTTGTCGAGCGGTGTGAGCGTAATAAGCATGGCCAGCATGGCCATAGCAAACAGACCGAAAACAAACAGGTCGACCACTGCCCAGAGATTGCGCCGTTCTGCAACTTTGTGCGGTTCAGAATTGAATGAGTGCGACATTAGCCGGTTTCGATCGAACCCTTGAGCGCGGCTGCAATTAGCGGAATCATGATTTCGTGATGACCGGTCAGCGCTATGGACTGACCTGAATGTTGGGTTGGCCGCTTCAAGACGTTCTGTGTCGGCCGGTAGTGCTGAATGAAATCGAGGTTTGCCGTAGTGAACTCCTCTAATTGGTGGCCGAGATTGCGTACGATGGACACAGCCTTCAGGAACACCTCCGGCAAAACCACAGCGGAGCCCACATTCAGATAAACACCTCCTCCGTTGAGCTCTTTAGCCATAGTACAGAAGAGGCGGAAATCTCGATAGCTCGCCTCCCCAAGGGACTCGCCTGAGGTCTGGGGATGTGCATGGATGATGTCGGTCCCAATTGCCACATGCACGGTCACCGGCACCTTCAGAGCGTACGCTTGCGCCAAAATGCTCATTGGCCGATTCTGAAATTCGATTCCTTTCTTTTCTCCCTCAGAGATAAATTGCCCCAACGCCTCTCCCAATCCGATGCCGTTCTTTACAGCTTGCTCCACGGCGGCATTCATGTATTCGCCGGTTTCGCGAGCCATGCCAAAACGCCCTTCCCCTATTTGTTCCTCCACTTCTTCCGACGTTGTACCTCGCAGTGCCACTTCAAAATCATGGATTGCCGCGGAGCCATTCATTGCAATGCCTGTCACAAACCGCGATTGCATCAAGTCGTTGATGATGGGGCTGAGACCGACTTTGATAACATGACCGCCGAGTCCCCAGATCATCGGCTTACCCGATGCCCGTGCATAAAGAAAGGCTCGAAACAAATTCCGCAAGCTTTCTCCCGCGAGAATATGCGGAAGTTTCGATATGAATCCGAGAACGTTCTCGGAACCATCCATGGCTTTGCCAAACATTCCTACATGGACTTTGCTCTTCCGCGAATCGAGGGGGTATGTGGAAATACCGGTGAAGTCGAGAGGTTTGATGGGGTATTCGGAATCCACAATTACTCTGCGGGATACGCTTCTGGAAAAAGTTGGCGATCGATCAGCTCACAGATAACGTGGCCCAAGAGAATGTGTGTTTCCTGAATGCGTGGTGTTTGCCTGCTGGGTACGCGAAACAGCACTTCTGAGCGCTCGTTCATTTTGCCGCCGGTCTCACCTGTAAAACCGATTGTGAAAAGATTTTTCGATCTGGCAATGTCGAGTCCGTTGAGAACGCTTGGCGAATTGCCGCTCGTTGAAATACCGATGGCTGTGTCGCCCGCTTGGCCTAAAGCTTCGATCTGGCGCGCAAAAACGTTCTCGTAGCCGTAATCGTTTCCCACCGCGGTTAAGATTGAACTATCCGTCGAAAGAGCGATTGCGGCTAATGGCGATCGGACCGGACCAAATCTGCCGACCATTTCAGCCGCCAGATGTTGTGCGTCCGCGGCGCTTCCACCGTTGCCGAAAAACAAAATCTTGCGGCCGTTCCGTAGGCCGTGTGCGATCACCTCCGCAGTATGAGCAATGCGCTCTTTGTTTTCTTCGAAAAACTGCGCCTTCACGCGAAGACTTTCTGCCACGAATTTGTCGATCAATTGTGAAGCAGGCTTCATGTGCGTAGGTACAGCTTCAGTCGCCGCTGGTTTGTTCAGGTCCGACCAGTCTCAATTCTTCAGATCTCGGTTTCGCGAGAACCTCTGCCAACGCCTGGCCGGTATATGACTTCTTAGCCTTCGCGACCTGTTCGGGTGTACCGCTTGCCATCACACGGCCACCCTGAGCGCCTCCATCCGGACCCAGATCTATTATCCAATCAGCGGTCTTAATGACGTCGAGATGATGCTCGATAATGATTACCGTGTTGCCCAGGTCTGTCAATCGACATAGAACGTCGAGCAGTTTCTTGACGTCGTCGAAATGCAAGCCGGTCGTGGGCTCGTCCAGGATGTAGAGCGTTTTGCCGGTGGCTCGCCGGCTAAGCTCCTTCGCAAGTTTGATGCGTTGTGCCTCACCGCCGGATAGAGTCGTCGCGGACTGCCCTAATCGGATATACCCCAAGCCCACGTCAACGAGCGTTTGCAGCTTGGAGTGAATCTGGGGAATGCTTCCGAGGACATTGAGCGCATCAGCAACCGTGGAGTTCAGAAGGTCGGCGATGGACATGCCTTTGTACTGAATGGAAAGCGTTTCACTGTTGTAACGTTCTCCTCTGCAGACCTCGCAATCCACGTATACGTTCGGAAGGAAGCTCATCTCGATTTTGCGCAGGCCATCTCCTTGGCACGCTTCACAGCGTCCGCCCTTCACATTAAAGCTGAAACGCCCGGCTTTGTATCCGCGCGCTCGAGATTCCGGCAGCATTGCGTACAGTTCGCGAATCGGTGTGAAAACACCGGTGTACGTGGCAGGATTGGATCGTGGCGTCCGGCCGATCGCCGACTGATCGATCTCGATCACTTTGTCGATGAGTTCCAAACCCTCGATGGCTTTATGTGCGCCGGGATCGTCGAGCGCGCGATAGATGTTCTTTGCGAGTGCCTTATACAAAATTTCATTCACCAGCGTCGACTTGCCTGAACCGGAAACACCGCTGACGACCGTCATTAATCCGAGCGGGAAGGACACATCGATAT